>Ga0194052_1000123_pt1 | contig 54538 bp, 38 predicted proteins | sample SepL226m_MetaG_FD_160117 | JGI IMG/M metagenome (GOLD analysis project Ga0194052, IMG submission 160117) | Anoxic zone freshwater microbial communities from boreal shield lake in IISD Experimental Lakes Area, Ontario, Canada - Sep2016-L227-6m | ecosystem: Environmental > Aquatic > Freshwater >...
TTCGACCTCTGACACTACAGTATGCCTTTGTAGGTAGAGTGTCGAATCAAAGATACAAGAACACAAAGAGTTTTAATAAATTCTTCTTTTGTGATCTTTTGTGGTGAATAATTATGAGTTGTGGGCAAAGCCCACATTAGAGGATTATGCATAATGTATCACAAGCTTCCAGCTCGTGAACCGCAAGCAGGATGCTTGCGATACTTTTGGTTACACAGGTTTTGCAAGAGCATTCGTAATTCGTAATTAATAATTCGTAATTAATAACATAAATTGTGTATAATTGAGATGCAACAAACTGTGAAAGAGGAACTAATGTCTTTGCCAAACAGTAATTTACCCTACGAGTTTCATATTTCGCGACGGTCTCGCGACAAATATAATTTTAAAGATTCGCTTTTTTCTTCATCAGGTGCGGTGATTTTAGCTAATATTCAGGCGGCGCGGCTATTTTGTCAGCAAATAAATGAGAAGCGCGACCTTGCGCGTTACCCCGAGATGGCAGTAAAGGCCGGACAGATAAACGCTATCGGATTGATGGATGAGTTGTTTCATTTGACGATAGAAAAATATCGTGAAGACCATGACCCGGAGTTTAGCGGTAGTGCATTGGATTGGCTTGAACAGAAGATTAAAATAGAAAATTTGGAAGGTGTGTTGCGGCGTTTTATTGATGAGTTCCCCCCCGTCGCCGTTTATCGCGGCGAAATATCTGTGGATGAGTATATAGATGGTGAAAGCCAAGGGATACCCAATCGTCAAATCGCGCTGGAAGAGATGCTGCTGTTATGGATTGAAAATCAAAACCCCGCGCTGACCCCGTTTGTTGAATTAATTGACGACAGCAAATTAGGCGCAGAGACGCAATATAAATCTGTAATCGACGAACTCCATTTATTTTTCAAACAGTCGCCAGAGATTGATGGCGAAGAAACGCTTATAGATTTGCTGCGTGCGCCGGCATTGGCAAACCCGCATTCGTTGAATGGTCAGTTGGATTATATTTTAAAACGTTGGGGAAAGCGGCTGGGCGGCTATATTTATCGTATTCTTGGCGGTATGGATTACCTGCAGGAAGAAGAAAAGCCGGTATTTTTTGGCCCCGGACCCAGCAAAGTTATCGAGTTCACATCAGTCGATATGGAAGAACCGGAAGCATACAGCCAGGACTTGGATTGGATGCCGCGATTGATATTGATCGCGAAAAATAGTTATGTCTGGCTTGACCAATTGAGTAAAAAATATCAGCGAAATATATCATCGCTGGATATGATTCCTGAAGAAGAATTTAAGCTGATGGCGGAGCGCGGCTTCACCGGATTATGGCTGATTGGCCTATGGGAACGCAGCCTTGCCTCGCAGCGCATCAAGCATTTGTGCGGCAACCCGGATGCTGTCGCCAGCGCGTATTCATTGCTGGAATATGAAATTGCCGAAGATCTGGGCGGCTGGCCGGCACTGGAAAAAATGCGCGATAAAGCCTGGAAATATGGCGTCCGACTGGCATCCGACATGGTTCCCAATCACATGGGGATAGACAGTAAATGGGTGATTGAACACCCGGACTGGTTCCTGTCGCTTGATTACAGCCCGTTTCCGGCGTATTCATTCAATGGCGCGGATTTGTCCGCCGATGAACGGGTAGGTATCTACCTGGAAGACCATTATTATTCCCGTTCCGACGCCGCCGTAGTATTCAAACGGCTGGATAAATATACCGGCAGCGAGAAATATATCTATCACGGAAATGATGGCACAAACATGCCGTGGAATGACACCGCGCAGTTGAACTTCCTGAATGCCGAAGTACGGGAAGCAATTATTCAGACCATCCTGCACGTTGCCCGCAATTTCCCGGTCATACGTTTTGACGCGGCAATGACACTGGCGAAAAAGCACGTCCAGCGCCTGTGGTTCCCTGAACCTGGCCACGGCGGCGCGATAGCCACCCGCGCGGAACACAGCATGACCCGCGCCGATTTTGACAAGGCAATACCGATAGAATTCTGGCGCGAGGTAGTAGACCGCGTGGCGGTTGAAGCCCCGGATACCCTGTTGCTGGCAGAGGCATTCTGGATGATGGAAGGTTATTTTGTGCGGTCGCTGGGGATGCACCGGGTATATAACAGCGCGTTTATGAATATGATGCGCGATGAAGAGAACGCGAAATATCGGATAGCTATCAAAAACACCCTGGAGTTTGACCCGGAGATTCTGAAAAGATATGTGAACTTCCTGAATAACCCCGATGAAAAAACAGCGGTGGAGCAGTTTGGCAAGAGTGATAAATATTTTGGCATTTGCGCGGTGATGTCTACCTTGCCGGGCCTGCCAATGTTTGGGCATGGACAGGTAGAAGGCATGACCGAGAAATACGGCATGGAATATCGCCGCGCCCAGTGGGATGAAATAGAAGATACCGGGTTTGCTGAACATCACAAGCAAGTTATATTCCCCATTCTGCATCAACGTCGCATATTTGCAGGTGTGGATAATTTTTACCTATACGATTTTTATACTCCCCATGGCAATGTAGACGAAAATGTATTCGCGTATTCAAATATGCTGGGCAATGAGCGCGGATTGGTACTGTACCACAATAAATTTGGCTATACCCGGGGAACTATCAATAAATCCGCCGGTTATCTGAACAAAGATGATAAACAGATTTGGCAAAAAGATATCTGGCAGGGAATGAATCTGCCGGATGACCCGCATACGCTGGTACGCTGTCGCGAGTTGTTCAGCAACCTGGAATACCTGTGGAAATGCTGTGATATAAAAAACAATGGACTGACAGTAGAACTGAACGCTTATCAATGCATGGTATTTGTTGATTTCGAGATAATCGTCGAGGAAGGATGGGGGCCGTATTCGCAATTGGCCGATACTCTGGATGGCCGCGGCGTGCCGGGATTGAATGAAGCTATGCACGAAATGATGATGATGCCTGCCGTTACTCCGGTTTGCAGCATGATAGAAGACGGCGCAAACTGGTGGCTGAATCCCGCGAAAATGGCCGTCGACCAGCCGGATTTAATTCACGTTTCAACATTGAATATCGCAGACGGCCTATTGTCTGTAATACCGTCAGCGGACACCGCCAAAATAGCATTTGCCGATAATATGCGCGACAAGTGGCTGATAGCCCGTGAAATAGCAAAGGTGCATATTACTAATTTATCCGAAGCTACCGTTGCAGACAGTTTAGGAGAAATAATTAAAAATAATGAGATGGCTGACCTTAACTGGCGCGCTATTTTATCCGCCTGGCTGACTGTGCATGATCTGGCACAGTTGTATCCGACCATTACCACCTCGCGCGCGTTAATCGATGACCTGCACCTGGGACGCGCCATCGCACGTTCCTTCACCACCATCGGTTTAGACGCCGGGGCAGCGGAATACAACACCATGCTGGTGAAGGTATTAACGGAAGTGCAATTGCCCATTGAAAACCTGGCGATAACGTTATTTAAAAACCTTGACGTACAAAAACTACTCGGAGTAAATCGCCACCACAACGTCTTATATTTCAACCGCGAATCATTCATTGAACTCTGCGATTGGCTGACCCTGACCGCAAAACTGAATGGCGCAGATGCCGGCGATGCTATAACCGACTTGCTGCAAAAAGCAGAGAATGCCGGTTATCAGGTTGAGAAGGTGATTGAGGGTTAAAGATTAAAGATTGATGGGAAGTATGGGAGGAATGGGAGAAATGGGAGGAATGATTTATCGTAACTTCTCTAAATCAATCATTCTTCCCATTCCTCCCATAATTCCCATTCCTCCCAAAAACTCCCACCAAGGCAGACATCCCTGTCCGCCTTCGCTATCAACTTTCCACTGTCCACTGTCAACTAATTTAATCCTTAATCCCAATCTTCCATTCATCGCTGTTAGCCTTCAACTCCGGCGCGTACATGGCGCTTGCCATTGTTGGCAGTGCACTGAACTTGCCGGGGATTTCAGCTCTTACTCGGTAGCTCATGCTGTGTTTGCCTCTCGCTAACGAACGTACGAATAATGCTACGCGGTTATCACGGAACTCTACGTAGGCTCCCATTTCGTTGCCGGTGTAGCCGCTACGGACTTCAACAGTTTCGAAGCCGGCTGGTTTCATGTCTTCGAACAGGATGTATTCGTAGTCGTTCTTGGAATCAATTTCCAACTCTACTTCAACCAGATCGCCACTCTTCAGGCTCGCGCCGCTATCGATTAATACGCGCTCGTATTTCTCAACTTTTTGGCCAAGTACCTGACCGCGGCTGCCCTGACCGGCTACGGTCTTGTCTACGCGTAACAGTTTGTAGTATTTTCGGTTTACCTTGATTTCCAACCCGGCCTTGGTGATGTTATCTTCCAAGGTAAAGTTAGTCATGTAGGCATTGAAATACAATGGGCCGGTGCCAGTCTTTACCATCTTCACTTCGTGAGCGCCGGTAGTAAGGTCCGCGCCTTCCAGAACAAGTTTGTTATCAAAGGTGAACAGATTGCCGGCATTTATCTGCACGGTTTTTACCAGACGATTGTCGATGAATACCTGCAGGTTCATATCCGGCTTATCTTCGCCGCTGGCCTTCATATAGTCGGCAAATGCTTCGACGACATAAGAAGTGTCGCGGGTGGAGTTCCAGTAGGTCGCATGCTTGCGGTTGTTCAGCAGGTACTTAACCATGCCGGATGCCTTCGTCCCTTTCGGGTCGGTAAGAGTCAGCAGTTTCAGGTAGTAAGCCTGCGCCTCGTATTCGCTGCCGTACCAGTACCACCAGTAATTGTCGTTTGGCAGTTTCAGATATGCAGTCTGATTTTCGTTATCTTCAACCAGATACTGGTCGATATTTTTAATCAGCATATCGCGTTTTTCGATATCGCCAACGGTATGCAGGGCGATGCCGAACATGCACTTGGCATAAACCGGCAGGCTCAGTCTGTCTTCATACAGGTATTGGCGCATTTCTCTGTTATCAAGAGTTGCGTCTGCCAGCACCATGTAAATGAAGGCGTCCATGGCGTCGGCTTTTTCTTTCGCCGGCCATTCATGGGTTCCGGCGCGCCACAGTTTCAAGCGTCCCAACTCTTCATTCTGGAATTGCTGCAGGCGGGTTACGCCGCGTTCCAGCATGTTTGCCGGCAAGTTAGTACCGATTGCCTTGGCGCGCTGCAATCCGTGAACTACAACAGCGGTGGTGTGGGCGTAGCTCTGTTCGCCGTAACCGCTGAACCAGCCCCAGCCGCCGTCGCTGCATTGCATTGATGCCAGTCTATTGATGCCAGCAGTTACCATATTTGCGACTTCTGCTTCGTCGAATACCGGGTTAGTGTCAAAGCGTTTCCAGCCTTTTGCCCGTTCTACATCGTTGCCGATTTCCTGGGCATTCAGGTTAGTGCGTTTTGCTTCGATATCCTTCAGATTCAGGCCCATCCCTTTCAGGATTTTCTGGGTGGTCAATGTCGGCAGGAACTTGTTTAGTGTCTGTTCGGTACAACCATACGGGTAATCAGCCATGTATGGCAGCGCGTCAACCATTGCGCCTGCCAGTGTTGGCGACCAGCGCACTTCCAGTCGGCTCTGTTCCGGCAGTCTTTCTGCGGGAACAGTAACGGTAATCGCGCCTTCCTTTGCATTCGGACGAATAACGCCGCTGTAGCTTTCCGTCTTCAACATTCCGTGAATCTGTACCGGGAATTTCATTTCCATCGCGTCAGATTCTTCATCAGTAATCGCTTTCATGCGAACTATTGCCTGCCCTGGCTGAACAGCGAGTACGCGGAAATCTACGCGTTTTTCGCCATTGGCAGGTATTTCAATATAATCAATAACTGTTTTCTTGCCGCTGATGCCGGTTACAACCTTTCCGGTTTTCGGATCCAACGGAACCAGTGTCGGGCCGTCCAGTTCCAGCACTGCCTTGACCTTCTTGGTGGTGGTCAGGTAGTTATGGATATTGGCGGACAGTACAACTTCATCTTTCTGAGTGAAGAAGCGCGGAGCCTGCATTCTAAGGAGCAGGTTTTTAACTGTTACGGCCGCGGCTTCACCTTCGCCGACAGCGGTACCAGCACCCATTACCCAGCTCTTCATTTTCCATCCGGTCAGGTTTTCCGGCATTTTAAAGGTTACCTGCGCAGTACCATCTGCACCGGTTTCAACTGCGCCGGTCCAGAATGCGGTATCGGCAAATTCGGTACGGACGGTGGGTTCTACATCACCGCCATTACCGGCACCTGGCGCGGGTGCATTCCCGCCGCCACCGCCGATAGCTTTCTTATCTTTTCCGTCTGCCATTGCGCCTTTTTCCATTATGCTATCCATAGCTACTCCAGGTGCCGCTGCCATAGGCATGCCATTAGCTGCTCCAAATGATGCTTCTTTTCTATTCACTCCACGCATTTGACTAGTTTCTGTTTTTGCAGACAGCATGTCTCCATCACTTTTTGATTCATCTTCTTCATCAGCAGTATTTCCAAATATGCCCAACTGCTGCATCTGTTCCTGGTAATCTTTATATAGCGCGTATTCAAAATGCGACAGGCTATCGCCGGTCTGGGCACTGTGGTAACGACGCCATTTCCAGAAGAACTCGCGGATGTCCGGCACGTTGCTGCCGCCGCTGATATATTCAACCGCTTTGTCGTATACGCTGACAACTGCCTGTCCCTGTACCGGTTTGCCGTTCGGGTCAGTCACTTTCAGTTTTACGGTGGCGGATTCGCCTGGCTTGTATTTCTCTGCGGATGGCAGTACCTGCACATCAAGAGATTTCTTCACCGGCGGAACTGCAATTTCGCGGACTTCGGTGAATACCTTGCCGCGGCCGACAGTTACAACTTCAACGAAGAAGTTCGGCATATCTTTTTGTGCCACAGCAACTGACTGTATCGAAGTTTTGCCAACCATCTTAATCATTTGCGGTTGCTTGTAAACGCCATTTGTAGGCCGTATGAACAGCATTACATTGGTATCCGGGATGTCTGCGTTAATCATCAGGTTAACGTTTTCACCCGGGTTGTATTCTCGTTTGTCAGGTATCAGTTCAACATCGTTAAAGCGGAAACCAGCCGGTGATGCGCCTTCGCCGCGAACTGTGAAGAGATAACCGCCTTCAATGCTGCGTCCCTTGCCGTCGGTAACGGTGTATGATATGCGGTATTGCCCGCCGACACCCGCCTTCAACTGGACGGTCGATTTCCCTTCGTCATTGGTATCCAATGCCTGGGTGAATATCGGTGTCTCTATCGGGGTTCCGGCTTTGTATGATACTTTCATTACTTTCACTACGCCGGCACCTTTAACAGGTTTGTTGTCCAGTGTCTGCGCGCTGAAGTCTGCCATAATCGGGTCGCCGACGCGGTAATAACCACGGTCAACCCAGGCGTAAACTTTGAATGGTTTGCGGGTTGCCAGCACTTGTCCGCCGCCGGTAATAGTACGGCGCGACTGGTCGGTGACTTCCGCGGAAATTTCGTATTTATGGTCGGTATCGCCCTGCATTTCTTTTGCCAGTGCGGTGTCGATAGTTACATCTACAGTACCATCCGGGCCGATTGGCACTTCTGCCTCTGCCACTATTTCCGGCTGCGGCTGCGGACGCCAGCCTTGCCACCATGAGTATATCGGACGTTTGCAACCCCAGTCGCGCCAGCCCGGATACCAGTAATAATCATAGGAGTACCAGCAGTAGCCATTGCCATACATCCAGTCCCAATAATAAACCGGATACCATGATTTATTGTAATCGCTGCGGGTAACTTTATATTTAACCTTTGCTTCGGTTACTGGTGCGCCAAAGTAATATTTTGCCTTAATCTTTGCGGTGGCAGTTTCACCCAGCATTATAGGATCTTTTGGCGATTCTACAGTAACTTCAAACTCCGGCTTCTTATATTCTTCAATGCGGAAGGTTCCCTGGTTATACCAGACTCCCTTGTCCTCATTTACAGAGATGCGGTATGTCCCCAGTACAGCGTCAGCGGTTAGTGGCATTTCGCCGGCGATGCCGCCATAATTGTCTGCGGTGAAGTTTTTATCCAGTACCTTTTCGTTGCGCGGGTTCCAGATACGGATATTCATATTTTGACCGGCAAACGGGCTGTTGCCTTGCTGGTCATACTTCGCGGTGTTTACCCATACTTTAAATTTCACAGATCCTTCCGGTCGATATACTGGACGGTCGGTGATAAAGAACGCTTTTACCTGTTCATACTGCTGGTCGTACTGTCTGCCACCCCACCAGTAACCACGGAACCCCATGTAGGCGAATCGGTCATCTTTGCGAGCGGTTGTTATCCATGTGTAATTATTTTCAAGTTCGCCGGCGGGAACAATCAACTGTCCGTTTTCATCGGTGGTGAACTCTTTCTCCTGTACCAGGGTTTCGGTTCGCCCAGCACCAGTTTTTGGCTCATTAATCCAGCGGTTGTAATAACCGAAATATGAAACTGTAGCATTTGGTACAGCTTTGCCGTCTGCCGCGTCGGCAACAAACAGGTAGGTGCTGTTTTCCATCTGCTTGGTAACTATCGCGGTATCAGCCACCCAGATAATGATACGGCTGGTGCTGCCGTCTGCCATATTTGCGGTTAATAAATATGCGCCAGCTTTGTTTAGCGGGGTTTTGATAGTAATTCTGCGGTCAAAATGTCCGGCGCGCGGGGTCAGGTTCATATCCCAATTCGCGACAGCGGCGCCTACATATTGTGAAAGATTTCTATTTACCAACTGGTAGCCAATATTATCAATCTGCATTTTATTCCAATCCAGTTGTGCTGGTTTGGTTTTTATGTATGCTTTAACATCAGTCAGAAGCTGCTGGACATTGATAGCGTTGGCAGTAAGGTGAACCAGGTTGCCATTGCGGAATCTGAAGTCGACTTCGGCATTCTTTGCGTATGGCTGGGTACCGGCGGGTTCCAACGCTCCCCAGTTGCCGGTGATTTGCTTGATAGCTTTATCATCGCCTAATTTTTTATAAAATGGAATTGCGCGGTCAAACTGTCGGCGATCCATGTAGATATTGGCAAGCATTCTGAGAGCATTATCTTTGTATTCGCCGTTGCTGTCTGCCAGGCTGTTGAATAGTTTAATATAATTGTATTCATCCGGCAGGTTGAATTTCTTCACCCCGGTGGCGAGTTTCGCTATCGTTTCATTATCAGTCAGGGTTACCAGGCTGTATTTGCTCTTGGTAGTGGTATTTTCGTCGTCGCCCATGCGGGTGAACCAACTATACGACGCCATGGTGCGGACGTCAAACTGGGAGTAAGCGAAGGAGGCGAATTTAAATAGTGCTGCGTGGGCAGATACAGCGTCGGAATCGGCGGCTGCTTTCAAAAGCCAGCGCCAGCGTTCGCCATCATTTTTCGAACCGTCCCAATTTCCTGGTGTTTTATATACAACAGGATTGCCGGCTTCATCAACCGGGGCGCCACGGTCTCCATTGCCGCCGCGATAATATCTGTAGTAATATCCTTCATCGTAATCCGGCAATGTGGTGATATCGGTCAGCGATTGGAACAGCCATGCATCCATACCGTTGCGGCCATTCATCAGGGTGTCGGCATAAAACAGGTAAAAATCACCAGCTTCTTTGCCTTTCGCATTGGTCATCAATTCAGAGGCTGATGTCATTAACTGCATGGCGCGAACGCGGTCGCGTTCATACGAATTAACGTATTTGCCGCCGCCACGGTGATAACCACGGCTGAACTTGCCGACAATTAAATAACCGTTATGTTCGATATCAAGGTAGCTTTTCGCTGCGGTGAATAATAATCGCCAGTTTTTACCATGAGCGGTAATAACTTTCTCGCGAAAGTCATCTATCTCGTCAACTGTGCCCAAATTTTGCAAACAGGTTAAAGCATTTTTATAATCATCGCTAACCTGTCCGGCATCATCGGCAGCATTCAACGCGAGTGCCGAAAAATCGGCATAGGCATCTTTATAGTTGCCATTTTTCAAAGCGGCCTGCGCCTTCACGCGCGAATCAACAACCTGCCCCACCAGGGGACGATTACTGAAAAAGATTGTTCCGCCAACAATACTCAGCGAAACAGCCAAAAACAGAAGAAATCTAACCATCAGACAACCTCCAACTGACACGATTTTTTACTTACTGTAATAAAGACTGCAAAGAAACTGCGAATGTTCCATGATTTACAGAAATATTTCAATAATTTTACCACAATGTTTTATAAAAAGGTAGATTTTTTTAATTGATGTGAAGAATATGAAGAATGAGAATGAAGGGGACTGGCTTGAATACTGTAATTAAAGATAAACTTACTGTTAAATATAAACACAGTATTCGTGCCTGTACCCGTGTGTGTATCAAAAAAGCTCAACAACCGGGTAAAGAGTCCAGTAATATGAAAGTTCATCGCCTAATGTCTGATGCATAGTCGGGAATATCTGTGGCAGAAAACTTGTCAGCAAATCTTCCCAGCGGGTGTCTAACTGACGGTCAAGCAGACATTGTGCAGTCGCATAATCATCAATATGTAGAAACTTGTTGCCTTGCGCAAAATACTGAGAACATTGCGAAAATATAAAAAGTTTTGCATTCCAACCGCGAAAGATATCGGACGAATGCTACCCTTAAAAACTATGCGATCAAATCCGCGGTATTATCATGTAAAACATCCCATTCCTCTGCACCAATACCATAAGGGATATCACTAAGAATTAAATGAATTGAATCTGACTCTATTGTAGAAAGAAGTTGAATTGAATCACCATTAATAAGAACATCAGTTTCCATGTTCATTCTATAACCTCTTCTTTACAGGCTATTGCAAAACCTATTTTTCTTGTACGGAGTGTTGTCCCCGACGTTCCTCATTGAGTCGCTTCGACAAGCGACCTGTCACTTGTCGAAGTGACCTTAAGCGATAGTCTTGTTATTATAACCTTATCTTATCAATATATTGCTAAGTATCAATTTTTTCAATATATGAAATTACTTTACAGCATCCCCTGCAAAAACTTGCCGGTATAGCTTGTTTTAACTTTTGCCACTTCTTCCGGCGTGCCTGCTGCTATCACCATGCCGCCTTTGTTGCCACCTTCCGGTCCCATGTCTATTATATGGTCAGCTTGTTTAATTACATCAAGGTTGTGTTCGATTACTATCACAGAATTACCGGAATCTACCAGTCTTTGCAATACCGTAAGCAGTTTCTCGATGTCTGCGAAGTGCAGACCGGTGGTTGGTTCATCCAGCAGGTACAACGTTTTGCCGGTTCCCCTTCTTGCCAGTTCGGTAGCAAGTTTCACTCTTTGCGCTTCACCGCCGGACAGAGTGGTAGCAGGCTGGCCAAGGCGGATATAATCAAGTCCGACGTCACATAGTGTTCGCAGTTTATTGGCAATGCGGGGGATATTCTCGAAAAGCCGCAATCCTTCGGCTACCGTCATGTTCAGCACATCGCTGATAGTTTTACCTTTATAATGCACCTGCAATGTTTCGCGATTATAGCGCGCGCCTTTGCAAATCTCGCATGGCACATATACATCAGGCAGAAAATGCATTTCTATTTTAATGATTCCATCGCCGTGGCACGCCTCGCATCGACCACCTTTCACATTGAAAGAAAAACGGCCTTGCTGGTATCCGCGCACCCGGGATTCCTGGGTTTGCGAGAATAGCGTGCGAATGAGATCAAATACACCGGTGTAAGTAGCCGGATTGCTGCGCGGGGTGCGGCCAATCGGCGACTGGTCGATGTCGATTACCTTGTCAATATTCTCTATTCCCAATATCTCATCATGCTTGCCCCACAAAGTACGCGCTCCCTGCAGTCGGTGCATCAGACGTTTATACAAAATATCTTCCATCAGGGTCGATTTGCCGCTGCCGGATACCCCGGTGATAGCAACGAATTTCCCAAGAGGAATCTGAACGTCAATATCTTTCAGGTTATGTTCATGAGCACGACGGATTTCGATGCACTTGCCATTGCCGTCGCGCCGGGTTTTTGGTACGGCAATTTTACGCTTGCCAGTAAGGAAGTCGCTGGTGACGCTGCAATTGCAATCCAGCAATTCTGCCGGTGTACCGGCAAATATCACTTCGCCGCCATGTTCACCCGCTCCGGGACCGATATCGACAATGTAGTCCGCCGCCCGCATGGTATGTTCATCATGTTCAACCACAATAATGGTGTTGCCGACGTCGCGAAGAGAAAGCAGCGTTTCGATAAGCCGGTCGTTATCGCGCTGGTGCAAGCCGATAGACGGTTCGTCGAGGATATATAAAACCCCCATCAACCCGCTGCCAATTTGCGTTGCCAGGCGTATGCGCTGCGCCTCGCCGCCGGAAAGGGTGTAGGCGGCGCGGTCAAGGGTCAGGTAATCAAGCCCAACATTCAGCAAAAACTTCAACCGTGCCCGAACTTCTTTAACCACCTGGTGAATAATCAGCTTTTCCCTCGGGGTAAGTTCCAGGCTGTCAAACCAATCCATGGAATCTCCGATAGACATGCACGTCGCTTCAGAAATATTCTTTCCGTGCATTTTCACTGCCAGTATCTCCGGGCGCAATCGTCTGCCGCCACAGGTAGGACATGGCTTTACCCGCATAAATTGATTCAGATTGTCGCGGTTGTCATCGCTGGAAGTATCGGTAAATTCCTTTTCCATTAATTTTACCACGCCTGCCCAGCGCGAATCGTAAACCATGGTTCTACCGGCAGTATTGCGATGGCGAACGCGAAATTTCCTGTCGTCGCGGGTACCATACATGATTATATCAACTGCTTTTTTATCCAGTTGCTCCACCGGCACATCCATCGGTATTTCCAACGCCTGGCAAGCCGCGGCGAGGGTAGACATATACCATCCGCGAATACCGCGCCAGGGTAGGATTGCACCGTCTTTCAGAGATAGAGATGGGTCGGGGATAATCAAGTCTTCATCCAACTCGTTTTTTGTGCCCAGTCCCATGCAATCGGGACAAGCGCCATAAGGAGAATTGAAAGAAAACATGCGGGGAACCAGTTCCTCGAATGAAATGCCGCACTTTACACAGGCGGCTTTCTCGCTGAAGGTGAACTCTTCGCCATCGACAATCTGTACCGACGCGATGCCGGAGCCTATTTTCAGCGCGGTTTCCATCGATTCTGCCAGTCGCGACCGCATCCCTTCTTTTATAATCAAGCGGTCAACCACTACCTCAATGGTGTGGTTTTTATATCTCTCTATCTCAATATTATCGTCAACGTTGCGCAACTCGCCATCCACTCGGACGCGAGGGAATCCCTGCCGCGCGATATCCTGAAAAATCGTCTTGTATTCACCTTTTCGTCCGCGGATTACCGGTCCTAATATCAGCACCCGGGTCCCTTCCGGCATCATTTCCAACTGGTCAACGATTTGTTCCACCGTCTGCGAAGCGATTTTATCGCCGCAAATATGGCAATGCTGCACCCCTACCCGGGCAAACATCAGGCGCAAATGGTCATAGATTTCTGTTACCGTACCCACGGTAGAACGCGGGTTGCGGGTAGTGGATTTCTGGTCGATTGATACCGCGGGCGACAATCCTTCAATGGTGTCAACATCCGGCTTATCCATCTGCCCCAAAAACTGGCGGGCATAAGAAGACAATGATTCAACATACCGGCGCTGCCCCTCGGCGTAAATGGTGTCAAAAGCAAGCGACGACTTGCCCGAACCGGACAACCCGGTAATAACCACCATCTTATCGCGAGGAATATCAAGGTCGATATTCTTTAAATTATTTTGACGCGCACCTCGGATGCGCAGAAAGCTGTTAGACATATTTTTATTCACCGTGCGCGGTAATTATAGCATATTGGTATGGGGAATGGGGGGATTTTTGTAAAATATGCAAACAAATATTTGGGGGAGAAGCTATTTAATAAATCAACCCGGGAACGCCAATCTCCTGATTGGCCACTCGGCACAATAGTAACTTAAGAAAAGAAAAAGACAACATCCCTAACAAATATAATTTTTATAAAACAGATGAATTAACTATAATGACTACACAACCTGATTTTCTCAATACAATCATTCTTAGATAATTTTCCCTGCGCAATGTCTAAAACCAATATAATCCATTCTTCTTCATCAATACTGCACTCATAACCATTAATATCAAGAAATGTAAGACATGCTAACATAGCTGCTCGTTTATTACCATCAATAAATGGATGATTATTAACTATATGGTATAGATATGCTGCTGCCATTGCAGGGATATCTTTATGAAGGAAATTTTCTCCAAATCCTGCTTGTGGTATAGCTAATGCGGATGCCAGCAATCCTGCGTCGCGGATTCCATCACTACCACCAGCTTTTTCAATAGCTACTTGATGCAAGTCACGAATATCAACTTCAGAAAGGAAATCAGGCATCTGCTTCACGATATATCTTTTCCTCCCAACACTTGCATCGCACGCGGAAACTTATCTGCATATTTACGTCCGATAGCTTTAATAGTCTCACTTCTGTTTTCTTCAGTTACAGGTGTTATAATTAAGCTTTCCCCATCAGTATGCAATTGCAATGTGGTCGCATCATCAATACCCAACAAATCAAGAATTGGCTTTTCAATAACCAATGCCCGACTGTTTCCATGACGTGTCAATTTTTTAGTCATCATAATTTATTCAACCTTCAATTTACAGATGTACTTACTATAGTACCACATTTGTATTGAATTATAACATGATATTTCTATCTTCTCATTAAATATGTCTGTTTTTTACAAATAACAGTTTTTTTATTCGTTATCACTTGCAATGCACCCCGCCAAGAATAGAACCATCCTCAGCATCTACCCATACCTGGGTAATATCCCAAGGACCATCAAGATTTATTACCCATGCTAATCGGGTAATTTGCTGTTGTTTATATTCGTCAGATTTTATTTTCTTTCCTGCGATATCCAAATAATTATCTGGTTGTACGATCATTAATTCTGCACTAACTAATTTCCCCGGTATTTGCTTGATATTTTTTAGGCATACACCGGCATTTTTTATTGCAGTTTCTTTTTTTAACTTAACATCAGTATTCACTGGAACTAATGAGTTACAATGATAATTAAATGAAATTAATGCGCCATCAAGTGGATCTATACTAATTGCCAACCACTCGTCCAAATATTTGTATATTTTATATTCTCTTCGATATTTTATCTGCCACACTGATGAATTTAATTTTGGTTCAATCTTAATTGTTTCAAGAACAAGATCATCAAATGAAATACCGGCGGCTTTTAAATGTTTTTTAGCAAATGAAATAGCAGTCTCTTTAGTTATTTTAGTAAAATCTTTTTTACCTTCACTAATCATACCTGATGTATGAGCAATAGTAACATTACCTGTAAACTCATTACAATAAACGGTACTATTTTCATCTTTAACTCCCCACACATTTGGCTGAACAACATTCTCTTCAGGTGGTTTTACCTTAACATTTCCACTCCATAACCATCCCACATTATGAAAAAAATTCTTGGCACGCGCTATTGCCTGGGTCGAATTAGTTATAACCTTTTTGGGTTCTGACTCTTTTTTAGTCTCTGCACATATAATACTGCATACCATCAACATCATCGTAATGTAAAAAATAACCTTGTTTACCATGTGAAATCTCCTTTAACTGAAAGATATTATACCATGGTTTACAGCTTTATAAATAATGATCTTCAATAATAAAATGGCAGACATTTCTGCCTGCCATTTTACTTTTCAAACTGTATCCGCCTTTCATTTCTCAAAAGCGAACTCTACCTCGTTAGACCAGTGGGTTTCCCACAATGGGTGGAAAGTCAGCGCGTTGTGTTTTGATACGCTTCGGTCGGCATCAAATTCATAGCTTGGGCCTTTGTCATCGGTGACGCGGAAGGTGAACTTTATATTTTTCCCGCCATCTAATGCCGCTTTCACATCCGGTATTTCCGACCATGGCAGTGCGCATTCTACAACGCGAGTGGTGTCTCCCTGGATTACTGAAAGTTTGCCATTTTCTACCGGCCCGCCATCTTTATCAGCCTTTGGCTGGCGCGGATAGAAATGCTTGCGGGGGACGCCCGGTGCCAATAGCCGCCAAATTTCGGTTCCGCCACCCCATTTATTGCCAACTGCGTGCAGGTAATATTCATAATCGGTATCTTTATACACCTGGAACTGCGGCATGGTACCGGCGGGATATTCAATCATATCTTTTTTGTCTGCCGGCAGTACATTGAACGCAATCTGTATGCCGTCGTCGCCCATGGGGATATCCGGGTTTTTGCGGTATGAATATCGACGCACATCCTGCGGCCAAACCAGCGGTTTTTCATGTTTGGTATCGGTTGACCGGTAAGATTTTTCCGGGTAGTAATACTGGTCATCATCCCGGGTGCTGTAACGCAATTCACCGCCGTCCGGTGTGCTGTCTGCCACCTTGGCGGCAAAGTAAAAATTATTCGCGTCATAAGCGAGATAAGCAACAGTAAGTCCGGTTCCGCTCTTATCCGGGAACTGTACAAATGGCAGCCAGGCCTTTTCGGTAAGGTTCGGACCGCTGTCTTTCCCCTTGACCATCTGCGGCAATACGTCATTCCAATCATCCAGTTTGCCATCAACGGTGATGGTCTTCTGGCTTATCACATTCACATGCATATTTTCGTTAAGCGTCGTGTAGCCATCTTTTGCGGCATCAAAACGTACCGATAGCGGATATGTATTATTATCTACTGCCGTTCCGCCAACAACCTGAATTGTAATTGTTTTAGTTTCGTTGCCATTCAGTTTCACGGTTTGTGTTGGCATATTCATCAACGATAACGCGCCAAGTTTTACGGTCAAAGTGCCGGTCACCGGCCGATTAAGGATATTTGTCAGTGTCACCTGAACAATAGGCTGTTTGCTCAATCGCGCGGTCATATCATGAGCCTTTATCTCTACTGGCTGATAACCGTCAATGCGCGCGGTGCTGATTGCTTTTATCAACTTGGCAAAAGTGCCGCGTTTGCCGTTAGTGCGCAGGAAATACGCGCTCATGGTTAACGGAATTGTCAGTTTCCCTTTTGCTGCCGGTATCGGATTGCCATTGTAGTCGTATAAAATAAATGCGCTGTTGTTTTTCACAACGAATGTTGCACCGGTCAATTCCCTGGCTGCCTTGATTTTAGCTTGAATCTCGGTCTTCGCTGTTGCCTGTGCGTCTGCTGGCAGTGCGGCAAGCTGTGCATTCAAAGCATCAACGGTCTTCACCGTGTTCATGCCGCGAATAGCCTCAAATTTCACCAGACCTTTTTCATAAAAATAATCAGCCGCCAGGTCGCCTACTAATACCACGGTGCCGTCGTCTGGGTTATTCTTGCCATCTTTGCCCGGCAAGCCGTCAAATACGAATACCCAGGGAAGGCCGTTTTTGAAGAGTATCTCTTTGAAGTCGCGCTGACCGATATATGCCTGGCAGGCGGCGATACCAACGCCACAAGCGTAAGGAACCACCACATGCTGGCGTTTATTGCCTGTCGCGGTGCGAATAGTGACATCAGTTGTGTCGCGAACTGCGTCATGCAATACACCGGCGGTGCGTTTTAACCCCTGGGCGCGCATGGATGCAATAACTGCTGCCACTCGATCTTCAGAATTGGCGACCCAGCTCTCGGTATCCCATGGCTGCACCGCGCCAAATTCGCTCTTGCGGTTTGCCCATGATGGAATAATAGCCGGTACATTGCCCATTGGCTGATAATGAATGCTGGTGAAGTCAAGCCATGGCAGGAAGGTATCCTTGCCATCGCCAAACAGTTTATCTTCAGTATTCATGGACGAACAGGTTCCGCCAATGAGCACTTTAACTTTTTCTTTTTCACGGGCATCAAGAACGCCAAGTGCCATTTTTGTATACAATTCGCGGTAACGCGGCAAGTCAGCTCCCCAACCGGAGATAGACGAGCCTTCCCACGGTTCATTCCATAATTCGACAGCGTTAACCGGGCCTTTTGGCCAGCCATAAGTGCTGCAAATTGCGGTAGTCCACTTCTGAAAATCTTCATCATATTTCGGCTGCCAAACAAAATCTCCCGGATAATCCATTTTTCCTTCGTCTTTGTCATTAAGCAATGAACGAATAGTACCCAGCGGCATGGTTCCCAGATCGCCGCCTTCGATACAAAGCATGGCGGTAATATCATTATCTGCCATCGTCTTGCAGTTATCACCCAACTCGGTCATCATTCTTTCCAAACCGCCATCTTTGGTTTGGCGATATCCCCATTCATTGCGGGTTCCTTTAATGCCTATTCGCTGCCATAACCCGCACATCTCCGGGGTGTATTCACGCAGGTCGAGGGCATAGGTCGGGTTTTGCACTTTGCCCGGGGTCGCTTTCGGAGTATATAGGAAAGGCGTTACAAAACAGCGTCCCTGCCCGGGAATATCTGCTACCAGCGCATAAGCACCAAATCGCTTTGGCAGCACCGATTTAATGTCGATATCTTGAAACCCTTTGGCGGCGATATCCAGCGTTACCGGCACACTGCCGCAATCGGCAATTTTATGCGAGTATTGCGTCCACCCGTCATACGGGTCGCAGGTGGTGGCATAATTAATAATTTCCACTTTTCCTGTTGCCTTTATTGCCTGGTCGGTCTTGTTGACGAACTGCAATTTAAAACTGACAGCGTCGCCAGGCCAAAAGACATTTGCCTTTGCACTGCATGATATCTGCTGAACAGTGTAGCTTTTCGCCACTTTATCCGATTCAATCCCAAAGGTTTGTTCGGCATTTTTGAAGGAAAAAGAGAACGCGTTAATGGCGGCAAATGCCAATAAAAGGCAAAGCGCCAACAGACGCATACGGGAACTGGTGATTGATTTCATAACGATATTCCTTACTGTGAATTTTCAAAATCAAGTTATTCTATTTGTTACAGCGATGCCTGTCAATATTTTTTAACACAAATGTAGTAATTTTTATTTTCGGTGTTCAGTTTTCGGGTTTTCAGTGTTCAGTGTTCAGTTTTTATTTAACCACAAAGAACGCAAAGACCACAAAAGAAAAAATTTAAAATGCTCTTTGTGCTCTTTGTGTTCCTTTCGCGGTGAATATCTTGATTACATTTATTTACGCAAAACTTGTTTTATTTCAACATTATTTAGATTTAAGGTACTATTCCTGTAAATCCTGTTAATCCTGTCTAAATAACTCTTTAAATAACATGATGCAATCGTTTACCTTACTTTTTTTGAATTATTTTTAACATAACCTTCAATACCCCTTTACCATTAACCTTATTAGCGGTATTATTCGCGCGTTAAAATAAAAAATCATGTAAGAGGTATCTACACATGACTCTGAAGTTAAAACCTGTAAATGTTGGTATTATCGGCTGCGGTAATATCAGCGATGCCTATTTTGGCACCTTCCCCCGCTACCCAATCGCAAAGATGGCAGCGGTTGCGGACATGATCCCGGAACGCGCGCAAGCGAAAGCCGAGAAATACGGCATTGAAAAAGCATACTCGGTAGCCGAAATGCTGGCCGACCCGGAAATCGAAATTGTATTGAACCTGACCATCCCCAACGCGCATTATGACGTATCAATGCAGGCTGTTCGCGCCGGCAAAAACGTTTATAATGAAAAACCTCTGTGCATCACCCGCGCCGAAGGCGCAGAGCTGATTGCTGAAGCGAAAAAACGCAACCTGCTGGTTGGCTGCGCACCTGACACCGTACTGGGCGGCGGACACCAGATTTGCCGCAGTTTGATTAACAGCGGCGCCATCGGTTCACCGGTAGGCGTAGTTGCCAACATGCTGTGCCACGGTCACGAATCCTGGCATCCAGCCCCAGAGTTCTATTACAAAGTCGGCGGCGGCCCGATGTTCGACATGGGTCCGTATTACCTGACCGCGCTGGTTACCATGCTCGGACCAGTGAAAAAAGTTGCCGGCCTTACCCGCATCACCTTCCCGGAAAGAACCATCACCAGTGAACCATTGAACGGAACCAAGGTGAAAGTTGATGTGCCGACCCACGTAACCGGTCTGCTGTTATTCGAAAGCGGCGCTATCGGCAATATCACCACCAGCTTTGATGTTTGGGCAGCCAATATGCCATGTATCGAAGTGTTCGGAACCGAAGGTTCATTATCAGTTCCCGACCCCAACGGCTTCGGCGGAGTTCCAAAAATCAAGAAAGCCGGCGACGCAGAATGGTCAGAAGTTGAATGGAACAGCAAGTTCAGCGAAGGCAGCCGCGGCCTTGGCGTTGCCGATATGGCATATTCCATCCGCACCGGCCGACCACACCGCGCCAGCGGCGCAATAGCCGACCACGTACTGGAAATCATGCATGCTATTCACACCGCCAGCACCACCGCCAGCTACGTAGACATAACCAGCACCTTCGATGCCCCCAAAGTATTCCCAGAAGGCCTGGAAGCAGGAATGTTGGACGAATAGGAATTAAATAGTAAATAGTAAATAGTTGAATATATCCCCCTGACATGTTTTTTGTTGGGGGGATTTTTTATTAATATACAGATGCGTATAAAGAATAGTCACCGTTTGGAACTGTGCGAGAGCACGGCTAACCAAACTGTATCTCTCTGTTAAAAATAATTGAAAATGCTATATTTTTTCACCATTTCATGAGATAAAAAATCAAATATAAATATTCCTGCTACAAAACTGACAAGATTTGCAGCAATTACCTTTGGTATAATATGATTAATTTTTATTTTGTAAAAATCGTCTAAAATATAGATATACAAAAATGGCTCAAATATCATTGGAATAATTTCTGCGTAATATCCAAAAAAGCCACTGACAAGCAACGTTATTGGGTAAGAAACTATATGAATTATAATAAATGCAATCAAAGTTTGCTTTATAGTGATTTTCCTGCCGAACAACAAACGAATAGTCAGGTATTCCAATGCTAATGCAACAGTTATCCCCAGTAATAAGAAGAATTTAGTATTTCTGTCAGTATCAGTACCAAAAAGTGTTATATATATATGTATCGGATTAGCCATCGCCGCAATTGATGACAAGATGAAGATTATTAATAAATAATGCCATTTTTTCATATTTGTATTCTCCATATTTTGTATATATTCGTTCATTTCAGAAATTATCCTTGAAAAATTTTCTATTTATACCGGATTTCGCCGGGCTGCGACCAATAACATTCTTCATGTCTCTATCCAATTTTATTTATACAACAAAAACAGATAATTATTACTTAATGAAAAACAAATGAAAAGAAATGTGGATTTCGCCGGGCTCCCGCCCAGTTCCACACGGTGACTGTTGTTTTATAGTGATGCTATATTATACGACTAAAAACACTCTATGAATAATATCTGAAAAATTTGGTATAATTAATATGTTGGAGAGTATATGAGCGCAACACGATTACAAAAAATGAATAAGCTGCTGAAAGAGGAATTGAGCCGTATCATTCGCGAAGATATGAATGACCCGCGGTTGGGGATGGTCTCAATTACTGACATCGTGCTTTCATTCGATTTAAAACAGGCAAAGGTTTATATCAGTGCGTATGGCACTACTGAAGAACGCAAATCATCCATTCTGGCATTAACCAGCGCGTCGCGTTTTCTGCGCGGCGAGGTTGCCCGCCAGTTGGAACTGCGCCACACCCCGGAATTGAAGTTTTTATTTGACGATTCGCTGGAACGCGGCGCACGAATATTTGACTTGTTGAACCAGGTAAAAGAACAGGGGAAAGCTAAAGAAACAGAAACCGAGGAAGAATAATGCTGACGGAAGCCGCCATCGTAGCACTGGAATTATTAAAATACCCGGAAGCGATAGTGATTAGCCACACCAGCCCTGACGCCGACGCGATAGGGTCGCTGATGGGAATTACCCTGGCATTGCAGGATAAGGGAATTAAAGTAACACCATTTTTGAAAGATGGCGTTCCGTATTTCTGTAAGTTCATGATAGGCGATACTCAATTCATTCGCGAATTACCCGAAGTTTTACCACCGCTGTTGGTATTTGTTGACGCATCAAACCTGCAGCGATGCGGGTTGAGCACTGAAGAAATAAGCGGGTTAAAAAGCCGCGGTGTACATCTAATCATTCAAATCGACCATCATTTTAACGATAACTTCGATTCTGATCTCGCAATTGTTGATACCCTTGCACCGGCAACCGCGGTGTTGATATATCATTTATTGCCATTGTTGGGTTGTTCCCTTACCCAGCAAATAGCGACGGCATTGCTGGCGGGACTGACCGTCGATACCGGCAAATTCTCCTTTGGCAATACTACCGCCGAGTCTCACCGTATTGCCGCCGCATTAATGGACGCCGGCGCAGACGTGACGGGAATCAACCTGCACCTATACGAAAGTATGAAGCGCGAGGCTTTTGACCTGTTGAAATGTGCGATGAACTCGATAAAATCAACCGCTGATAACAGATTAGTCTGGGCAATTCTGCGGGCAGAAGATTACACCGGCTGCAATGCGAAAAGCGAAGACACCGAAGGAATCATCGACTTTGTACGTAGAGTAGATGGCAATAAAATAGCAATCTTATTTTCAGAAAGAAACAACGTGGTGCGTGTCAGCCTGCGCTCTCGCGGTGGAATAGACGTCGGCCTGTTAGCTCGCACATTTGGTGGTGGCGGCCACGCCGCCGCAGCCGGCATAAAGTTCGAAAACGGCAATCTTGATGAAATAATAGGAAAAGTGCTGGATGAAGCGACAAAAATAGTTAAAGAGTGAAGGGTGGAAATGGCAAATTAAATTAAAAATTGAGGTGATGGCAAAAAAAATTACAGGGTCTCGCAGATACCCCGTAATTTTTAATTTTGCATTTTTAATTTTTAATTGAGTCCTACTTCGGCAAACTTATTATGAATTCTTTTTGTACTAATTGGGATGTTATGGGGGTGTTGCCGTTCATATACATGGCGTCGCCGCTGATAACTATTATGTAATCTCCGCTTACCAAGTCTGCCGGGTCTAACACCAGATGGCCATCTGAACTGACAGTCATCGGTTTGGTGCCCCCATTGCTTACACCGTTTCCTTCCCTCTTTGTAGTCAGATGAATGGCGTCGATGTTGCCGGTGGCGAAGGCGTTAATTGTTATCGGGCGGGTTAATACCATGCCGTTTTCTATTCCGGTTATTGATAATCCGTTTACCCAATCTATCAGCACATTCTTTGCCGGCGGCGAGAATGATTTGTCCTGGGTGAGAATGACTTCGCCATATCCGGCATAGCCGGCAAATCCTGTCGCCATGACACTAACATTTAACTTTGTTCCTTCCTGTATGGTAAAGCCGCCGACACGGTACCATCCATCCGGCTGATTTGCGTTAATGGTTCCGTTCATCAGCAGGTCATTTGTGGATGCGGCGGTTGATTTTCTTTCGACTTTCACAGTGATGCCGCGGTCGCGCGGGGCAGCCAATGCCCATACGGAATAGGTACCGGGACGACCGTAAATCATGCTGCAGGTATCGATGGCGGATGTGGCTATGGTGCCATGACCAGTTCCATTCCATAACGGGTCATTGCGCATATCGCCGGTCAATTCGCGGCCAGCCAGCAGCGCAACGCTGTGCGCCTTGTTTCTGCCAATGGTGACGGCCTGTAATGGCGTGATGGATTCGTTGCCTTCGTTATCCTTCGCATAAATGCAATATACCAGTACAGTTCCATCCGGCTGCGGCGGGATTACTCCAGTAAAGATTGATTTCAGGCGATCTCCCTGAAGCGCAATTTTTTGCAGGGATTTTGAGGATGAGCCATACATTAATTTAGCTTCGCTTATTCCTAATGGCGAGTAGACGACAGCCTTAATTGCGATAGGCATTTTACCGGGCAGGATATCAATAGCGCGTTTATCTGCGCAAGTTAATTCCATATTATCAAGGAACGGGCCTTTTGGATTGCTTATCAACCCGACAGACAACACCTTGATGGCTTTATCCTGAACCGGGAACTTAATATTCATGCTGCCATTTGCCAGTATTTCCGGTGAAAGTTTGGAGTATTTAACTTCCGTTACCCAATTGCTGCGGCCGGCATTTTCCACCACGCTGGCGGTTACTATGCGCAGAGTAGCAATATTGGTGCCGATATCGCCGACGGGCAATTTATAGATAATAGTTGTTCCTGCCGGTATGTCGCGGCCGTCATTGCCCATTACGCTGGTGCCGGGATCCGCCAGAATCATTTTATCTGCCGGTGCGCTGTATGATGGGGTCAGCGGCTGAATATTGGTATTTCTGATTAATGGCTGCGGGTCTATGCCATCCGGCAACCCATCGCCATCAGTGTCTGCTTTCGCCGGGTTAGTGCCAAGGTAGCTTTCCCACGCGTCGTTTGCGCCATCGCCATCAAGATCGGGAGCGGCAAATTTTATTTCTAACGCCGGCGAGTATGATATCCCCGCCTGAACGCCATCAACCATGCGGGCGCGAATACGATAAGTTCCTTCCTGCAATGATGGCGGCACTATGGCAGTCCAGATATATTCTTTGGCCTTTCCAGTCTTAACCATATCAACTGCGCCTACCCGACCATCCGGCGTTTCGTATTGCAGGCGCGCCAGCATTACATTGGGTGCGCCACCGCCGGCCGATACGCGGACATTCACGGTAATTGGCGAATATACCTGCGGAGCCTCGCCACCGACAACAACCGGTGTTGATATTATAAGTGTCGGCTCACCGCGGCCTTTGCCATCCAGCAATTTGTTGACTCGGGTATATTCTTCCAATTCCCTAACCGCCTGGCTGGGACTGATTACGGTATTAGTTTTTTCAATTTCCGGCAATAAACCTTTTAACACCGCGGGTGGTATGCCATTGGGGTTAATGAATACTACGCGGAAACTGCTTTCATTTTTCGTATCCAGTATTTTCATTAAATCAGCCGGGCTGTTCGCACTGTCAAAACCGAGGAGAGCGGCAAATCCGGCGAACGCTCCGGTGGTGCCGGCGCGCTTTTCGGTGAAGTTTTTAGTGGGGTATAAAAATGTGCTGCGCCATCCGGCGGCGGACATCATATCGTATAATCCTTTGCATTTTTTCGATTCCGCTGAATTATCGAATGACACCACACTGTTTAAATCTAACTTTTTGCCGATTTCGGCGGACCTGATAATATAATTGCTGTTATCAGCCATAGATATTGGCAGTGCGTAACCGTCGCCGTTTGGCGCGGCTAACAGTTCCGCCATGGTGGAGCGCTGGCGGGCGATAAGCTGCGAATAGATTGGCGGTGCCAGTTCATTAATAGTCATCGGCACTTCAATACCAACCGGGATTTTTTTAATCGCGCTGTCATCCAATAATGCCAGTACCGACATCGCGTTATCAATGGATTGCGCGCCATCATAATTAGGGTTTCCGCCATCGTAAATCAGCACCAGCCAGTTCGGGTATTTTTTATCTTCTGTTTGTTTGAAAGGAACAATTTCATCGCGCCACTGGCGATACGGACGGACGGATTCAAAACGCATGAAACATGAAAGGTTGCCGGTAGTGCGGGCAGGCAAATAACGCAGATCGCGGTCGCCAATTATCTCCATCAGGTTAACCTGGGCGGTGTCAACACTATCGACACGCTTGTCAGGATATCCGATAATTTTACCGCCATCTTTAACATCTTTTATAAACTCTTCCAGCAGTGCTTTTTCGGCTTCCTCTGCCGGGTCCAGGTCGATTGCCATCATCTTGTTAACAGCAACCAGGTCTAATATTGCGCTGCCGTTTTCCGGCAATAATCCCAGCCATTCTTTAACTGCTTTTTCGCCAATATTCTGTTTTTCCCATTTATAGGCGTCCACCCGGTTATCCCATCCATCCTTCGGGAAATCCAATGCAGGCAGGCCCAGGTCTTCAGTAGTTGCAATCGCTGCTTCGTCAGATACCCCGGCAAAAGCCACGGCTACAGAACGATTCCACGGTTTATCAGTTGCGGTGTATAGAACTTGAAATTTTAAGTTAGCTTTGTTTGCTTCGATTACCTGGTCTGCGGATAAATTTTCGCGTTTCAGCCGATATGTATTTGTTAATACATCTGCCCAATATGAATCACTGTTGCTGCGAATCAGGAAAATCGCTGGTAGGTTGCGCTCAACCTGGCGATTAATGGCTCCCTGCAGCGACATCATTTTTGTCATAAAGTCAGCATCTGCAACTTTACTGCGCAAATCAACAACCTGCAATGATATAGGCTGTACCGCAAATATCAGCGTTGGCAGCAGGCACAGTAAAAATATATATAGCTTAAATTTCATATATCCCCCAAATCTGGTAATCTATACAGTTGTCATTATAGCGCGGAAATCACTCACTGTCACGAGTAAATTATTAACCTGCTATAATACATACACATTTATACGAAAATATTTTCAAAATTTAATGAAATAACTGTTTAGATGCATAAAAACAAGTCGATAATAATAATAGAATGGTGCTTTCACCATTACGAATAACCGGCAAAAAACAGGAGACAAGTTCTCCAATATCAACAGCTTACAAAAGCTAACTGACCGGAAAGCGTATGGTCCGAAGTACATTTAATATAGACCAGAGATTCTGGATGGGAGTTCAATAGGAATGACAAAGGAAACCTGAAACCCCGATGAAACAGTATATCATCGGGGTTTCCATTTTTGGTAGACCTATAGCAGTTAGCAATCAAATCCGAACAATAAAAGTCACGATTTTAATATTAAAATTCAGTCACCGTGTGAAAGGGACGCAAGTCCGGCTTGATTTACAGCAAAGTTAACTTATCGGGAATGCCAATCTCCTGATTGGCGAGTAGTTAAAATGATAGATTATGGGGAAATCCGCCGGACTTGCGTCCCCACACGGTGACTATACATTTTTGCTATTCTTATGCAAATAAATCTTATAGAAAGATTATTTATTCAATAAATAAAACTCCCCTTGCGCATTACGGTACAAGGGGAGTTTTTACTCTTTAATTAGCCGCCTGGGGGTGGAGGCGGTGGTCCGCCGCCGCCGTCTGGACCGACGGGGCCAGGGCCTTCAGTGGTAGTTTTTCCTGCACCGCCATCACCTGGGCCACGACCATTACCGGCTTCCATTGCTTTTTTCTGTTCATCTGTTAATTTAACAGCAGGCTTGCCATCAGCACGGTCTTTAAACGCGGCAAATAACTTGTCATACCGTTTTACCATGCGCTCGTTGCCTGTGGAACTGAATGGGTTGAAATTCTGTTCCATTTTAAAGCCGCCGCCGCGTCTGCCTTGACCGCCTTGACCACCAGCAGCTCCAGCAGCACCGGGAGCACTCTGGCCGCCTTGGCCGCCAGCCGCGCCTTGTCCGCCACCCTGACCGCCACCACCGCCTGGCCCATTAAATCTGCGGGTGCGTTCTTTCATCTTCGCAATGTTGTCGCGCTGGTCAGTTGTAAGAACTTCCTGCAATTTTTTGATGTTGTCTTTCGCTTCATCCTGGTTCATTGATGTTGCCTTGCGCAATGGTTCCAGTTGAGCAAGAATCTTTTTTGCCTGATCCTGAGTGAGCGGGGTATCAGTTTCGCCATCTAATCTGCCGATATTGCCGACTAAACGGGTTAGCTGAAATGTGAATTTGTGGTCAGCGCGGAACTGTTCCATCTGAGCGCGCATATCAGTACCACCTGCAGCGCCGCCATTGGCACTACTGGTGTTATTTCCACCAAAACTGCCATTTACAGTACTGCCACTTTTTGACTTAGTGAAGTACATTACCCCACCTGCGATAACTGCAAGTACAATAATCGCAATAATTAAGTTTTTCTTTGACATTTTATGCTCCTTTTTTACTCGTATCTTAACGCATCTATCGGGTCCAGCCGCGAGGCTTTTAATGCCGGATAAATGCCGAATACTATACCAATTAATGCTGAGAAACCGAATGACAGAATAACCGAGAATGGCGTTATTGCTATCGTCCATCCTGTTGCCTGTCCCATTATCCACGCAATGAGCACACCCAGCAATATGCCCATTATACCGCCTACAAAAGATATCACCAACGCTTCTACCAGAAATTGCGTCTGAATATCATGACGGCGAGCCCCGACAGACATGCGAATACCTATTTCACGGGTGCGTTCTGTCACTGAAACAAGCATTATATTCATAATGCCGATACCGCCAACCAGCAGCGATATAGCGGCGATGCCACCCAGAAAAGCAGTGATCATGCCAGATATATCGCTTGCCATTGTCATAGCTTCTGCCTGGTTGCGTACAGTGAAGTCGTCATCGGCACCATCGGCTATCTTGTGGGTTTTTCGCAGCACTTTTTTAATTTCATCAGTTGCCACATCCATTACATCCATACTTTTAGCTTCAAGATTTATTGAACGTACATAGCGCAGGCCAAATAATCTGCGCATAGCAGTTGTAACCGGAACAACTACCTGATCGTCCGGGTCACCGCCAAAGCCGCTGGATGCACCTTTCGCTACTAATAATCCAATAATTTTAAATTTCGAACCTTTAATGCTGATGATCTTGCCAACAGGATTGCTGGTACCAAAAAGATTCGTAGCAGTAGTAGGTCCGATTACTGCTACTTTCTGCATAGCTTTAACTTCGCGTTCATTAAATACTCTGCCATCTGCCAATTTGAAATTTCGCACAGATAGAAATGCCGGAACGCTGCCAAGGATAGAGGTATTAGTGTTTTTATTGCCATATTTTACCTGGGCGTTACGCGATGCCTCTGGTACAGCATTTATTATTGATGGACAACCTTTTAGAATGGCATCAGCATCATCTAAAGTAAGATTTTGCCGACTGCCCATACCGCCCATTACACCGCCACGGGAAGTTGATCCGGAAAAAACCATCAATACATTTGTACCCATTGATTCAATTTGCGTCATCATTTTTTTGCGCATACCCTGGCCAATGGCAAGCATGGCGATTACCGACCCTACGCCGATAATGATGCCCAACATGGTAAGTGATGCACGTAATTTATTCGCTTTCAAACCTTCTAAAGCTACATAAACGGATTCTAACAGGTTCATACTGTTTCCTCCTCTTCATCTTCTTCAATTGGCAGGCTTGCGAGCACAGCCACGGCAGATGTCCTGTCTTTCACCTGCACATCACTGACGATATGGCCATCTTTGAACCTTACTATCCGCTGTGCATGTTTTGCAATATCTTCTTCATGGGTAACGATAATTACCGTTTTCCCTTCTTCGTGCAGTTCCTGAAATATCTGCATTATTTCTTCTGATGTGCGGGTATCGAGGTTTCCGGTTGGTTCATCGCCGAGAATAATCCTGGGATTATTCACTAACGCCCGGGCGATAGCAACACGCTGCTGCTGCCCACCGGACAATTCATTAGGTTTATGATGCATTCTTTCGGCTAACCCAACTCTCTGCAATGCTGTTATTGCCCGCTCTGTCATATCAGTTTTAGTATGTGCATCATACATCATAGGCAGCATAACCTGTTTTAGTGCCGGCTGGCGCGGTATTAAATTAAAAGTTTGAAAAACAAAACCTAACTTTTGGTTGCGCACCATTGCCAACGCGTCATCACTCATGCCTGCTACTTCTATATCATCTAATGTATACGACCCCGTTGTTGGCTTGTCCAAACATCCTACTATATTCATAAATGTTGATTTACCCGACCCCGATGGTCCCATGATGGCGACGAACTCCCCGGCACCAATTTCAATCGATGCCGACTTCAGCGCCCGGACGGATATATCGCCTAAATGATACGTTTTACTAAGGTGTTCGATTTTAATCATCTCATTTAACCTCATAAGAAATCTTATTCTTACAGTAACTCTAACTGGCATCTTCCCCGTCCTTATCATTAATTTAATAAGGACGGGATGGTTACACCAGTCTAAAACATTCTTGGACCCGCATTCCTGTTAGTTGCTGGGGTAGTTGTCTTTTTAACATTCGGATCAATTATAGATGTTATCACCGATTCACCTTCTTTCAGTCCGCTGGTTACTTCAATATCGGTGCTGCCGGTTAATCCAATGGTTATTTTACGTGTTACAATCTGGCCATCAACCTGCATGCTCACCGTCACGCCGTCATCAGCTTCTTTAATTGCCTCTGCCGGTACGTAAAGCACATCTTTTTTCCGTTCTATAACGAAGTCGCAGGTTGCATTCATGGCCGGTTTCAGTCTTTTATCTGCAATATTCATCTGCACGGTAACCGGCACGCTGGTAACGCTCTGGTCAACTATCGCCTGCGGGGCAATCTTTACAACCTTGCCATCAAATAATTCATCAGGATAAGCGTCGATGGTTACATCAACATCCTGACCTATTTCTATACGGGCAATGTCGGTTTCATCTATATTTGCCAGTATTTGCATTTTTGATACATCAGCAATATCTACAATCGAAACGCCGCTGCCGCTGCCGATATTTGATGATCGGCCGCCGGTAACAATAGAACCTACTTCAACATACTTTTTCACTACTACACCATCGCGCGGGGCGGTGATGGTAGTATATCCAAGCTGAGTGGTTGCATTGGTCACTGATGCCTTGGCGCGGGATAACGATGATTTTGCCTGAATAATGTCCCCCGCTTTAATACTTTCCTGCAATTTATTTGCAATGGCAGTGTCCAGGTTAGATTGCGCCTGCTTCAACGCTGCCCGGGCTGCATCTACATCTTTATTTTTCAATTTGTCCTGCACACTGTTGTCGCGGGCATTTTTCAGGTTTATCACAGCCTGGTCAACAGCATTTTGGGCAACATCAACATCTTTATTTCTCAATACATCCTGGGAACGGTTATCTCTCGCATTTTTCAAGGTGGTTTCTGCCTGAGCGACAGAAGCTTTGGCAGATTCTAAATCCTGCAATTTCAACTTATCCTGCGCCTTATTAATTTGTGCGTTCAACAACTGGGATTCAGCCTGTTTCACTTTTAATTTGGCATTCTGCAAATCGTCATTGGTCTGATCTTTAACAGTATCTAATTTGCTTTTCGCAATATCATACTGCGCCTTGGCAGACTCGTATTTTCCTTCGGAATCATCAACGGTGCTTTTTGCTACATAACCTTTATCAAGCAGTGCTTTCTGTCTTTTTAAGTCATTATCGGCATTTGTCAACGATACTTTCGCGGAATTGAAATTAGCCTGCGCACTGCTGATCTGTTGCGGAATCAATGAGTTTGTTAACTGATTCAAGGTTGCTTTTGATGAATCAAGACTACTTTGAGCCTGATCTATAGCAGCAGCAGTTAACTTGGGTTGAATGTCCGCGGTATCCTGTGCCTGCGACAATTTCGCCTTAGCTGCCAACAACGACTGTTCTGCTTGTTTGATACTATTATCAGTTAATTGCGGCTGCAGTTTTGCCTGTTCTACCGCCTGGGCAAGTTTCGTCTTGGCGGATAGCAGCGACTGTTCTGCCTGTTTGATAGAGTTGTCAGTCAATTGCGGCTGCAGCTTTGATTGGTCTATTGCCTGGGATAATTTTGTATTTGCAGATGCAACAGCCTGCTGGGCAGATATTATTGACTGGTCTGACTGTAATTTCTGCAAGGTCTTATTTTTTTGTGCCTGATCTATTTTTGCAACTGCGCCATCATAATCAGCCTGTGATTGTTCCAATGTTGTCATTGTATCGCTGGGGTCAATCTTTGCTATTAACTGTCCGGCTTTTACATAATCGCCTTCATCAACGGCCAATTCTATGATGGTACCACCGGCGTTTGATTTTACTTCAACCGTGGTGATTGGCTGCAATGTGCCGGTCGAAGATATACTGGATGTTATTGTGCCGCGTTTAACCTGTGCCGTTTTAATCGTCACCGGCTTTTTAACATTCATTTGTTTATAAGCGAAAAATCCGCCTGCAATTAACACTATCGCCAGAATAATCCAGCCAGTTGGTTTTCTTTTAGTTACCATAAAGCACCCCTTGTTTCCCGGTAGCATACTCAAGCTTACTGATGTTAATATAATAATCGTAGTTCGCCTGTACTGCGTTGTACTGTGCGCTGACTAATGTGTTTTGCGCATTTAATAAATCCAACGGTGTGACTAATCCTAATTTGTATCTTTCTTCCTGGGCATCATAACTTGCCTGTGCCGATTTCAGGCTTTGCGCGCTGGCGGCTATCTTTTCAACGGAGTTAAGAACATTTATATACGCTATCTGCACATCAGATTCTATATCTTTATTTGCCTGGTTTTGTTGAATTTTCGCGCTTTCCAGATTTGTATTTGCTACATTTAAAGCTGCCTTATTCGCACCGGCATCGAATATCGAATATACTACACCGGCCGTTACTGAATAGTTGCTCTTTCCGCTGCCAATTAACGGTTCGCTCCACGTACCATTTACTTGAGGTCGTATTCGAGTCTGCAGTTTCGCGATATCTACATTTACTTTAGCGCTTTCTACCCCGGCTTTTGATATTAATATTTCCGGCCGGTTCGCCTTTGCGACCGTTATATAGTTTTCCAGGGAATCAACAGTAATTTGTTTCAAGTTAAAATCATCAATGTCAAAATCTGGCGTAATCGCAATGCCAATCGCGTTTTGCAACAGCATCGCAGAGGTGCGGATATTGTTATTTGATGTCAGCAAATCAAAACGGGCATTGGCGGCACTCGCCTCTACCGGCAATGAATCAACCGCCGCCGCGTCGCCAACTTCAATACGTGCCTTGATTAAATCCAATTGACCATTCAGCAATTTCAATTGAGATTTCACAACATCATTCTGTTTTTTCGCTTTTAACAGGGTGAAATATGCACTGGTGACATTATTTACTACCGCCTGTTTAAATTGTTCCAAATTGCTGGTTGATGAATCAATTCCTAATTCAGAACTCTTTACATTCAATTCACGCTTGCCGCCATCATAAAAGTTCATGCTTGCGTTTAAAGCAGCATTTCCGGAAGCCTTACTCTGAGTAGAGTTGAAAATTCCTTGAGTGTAATCTACATTCAATTGCGGGAAATAGTCCGACTTTGATTGTGTAAGCCGGTACTTCGCCGCAGCCAGGCTCTGCTCGCCACGCAAAACGTTCTGCTGGTTTTTTAGAGCGAGCGCAATCGCATCTTTCAGCGTCATTGCCGGTGCGGCAAATGATGCAATACATGCGAAAAATAGTGTTGTTACAATGACTTTTTTCATTTCATCTCACCTTGTCTCATGATTTTTATATGTTCTGGTTCCATGGGGGCAAATATCGTGTGCAAAATATTTCCAGCTTTGTGTAATATAATGCATTCTTCATCAGTTAAATCTTTCAATAATTCTGTGAAGTATTTTAACTTCGCTTTGTGGTGTTCTTCGATGACTTCCTTTCCTGCCGGGGAAAGCGACAACAAAGTTTTTCGACGATCATCTACTGACTCCGCCCGTTGTACCCATCCGCGGTCAACCAGTCCGTCAATTAGTTTTGATGCTGAAGAAAGAGTGACGTCAAGATGCTTTGCTATACCTGACATGGGGATTTCCGGGTGAAAACGTATCGTCATCAAAGCGCGGAATTGCGGCATGGATACATCAAGTACCTGCCGTTTCCGCATCTCGCGGCCAACGCCGCCCATCACCATGGGTATAACTTCAAGCATTTTCTTCGCAGATTCCAAATTAGTTTCGTTTGCCATTAGTTGCTTACCTCAATAGTTCTCTACTCAAATAGTTGAGTAATGAAAGTATATTACCATTCTACCAGTAATACAAGGGTTTTTAAACATTTTTGCAAAATAAATTGATATATTTTCCAAACCCAACAATTTCCCTTATCAACAGAACTATTATGCCACCCAATCCTGAAAATTCCTGAAAAATATATAATAACGGGACTTTCGCTTAGAATTATGTAGGGGCAATCCCTTTGTGGTTGCCCCTTCGCCTACTGCATTAATTCAGATAAGCAACTGCAAAAATTGTTACGGATGAAAATCATACTGTAGGCGCGGGCAACCACAAAGGGATTGCCCCTACAGTCAAGAAAAAGTCCTATAATAATCAAATATTTGAGTAATGAGAGTAAATTTTTTATGACACAAGATGCACAGAGAAGACACAGAGCAAGATACACGGAGGTGGGAATTTAATTGAGAATTGAGAATGGTACGAATAATTAAAATGCAAAATTAAAAATTAGAGGGGTGGGAGAAGGCTAATTAAATTGTCTGAACCATGATTCACTGGATTAACAGATTAAATGATTGTTAAAAAATCTTCCCAATCCTAAAATCCCCCCAAATCGTGGTTCAGACAAAAAAATCGCAGAGTCTTATAAAAATAATTTTTAATTTTGCATTTTTAATTTTTAATTTTTAATTTAAACTTACTTCTGCAGTCTTGCCAAATTGTGGTTATGGCCGAATAGCACCATGATATCGCCTTCTTTCAGCTCTACATCCGGACCGGGGGAAGGGATGAATTTGTCGCCTTGTTTCAGAAGCAGCAATTGCAGACCGCGGTTGGTTGGCAGTTTCAGGTCGCCGATTGTTCTTTTTACCCATCCGCGCGGAGCGTAAATTTCATGGATGCCAAAGCCGTCGGGGATATCCAGAGAGTCTATCATATCGGTAGAAGTGCCTATCATGTGGGCGAGTCTTTTTGCCATATCGCGTTCAGGCTGTACTATTTCATCAGCACCGATGCGTTCCAGCACTTTGCGCTGCTGGTCGGTGAGTGCCTTGCAGATTACACGGCGCGCGCCTAATTCTTTCAGGTTAAGGGTAATGAGTACACCTTCCTCAAGGTCTGACCCGCGACCAACTATGCAGATGTCAAAGCTGGTAATTTCCAAAGAGCGCAGTGCAGTAATATTGGTCGCGTCCAACTGCATGGTATTGGTCAGCAGCGACGAATTGCGTTCCACTACTGCCATATCAGTATCAATACCTACTACATCATGCCCCATGTTAACTAATTCCAGGGCAAGGTTTTCGCCAAAATAACCAAGTCCGATAATCAATATATTTGATACGCCCATTTATTTTGCCTCATTTTAGATTAATATCAGGTTGTCGCGATGCACCACTTCATCATACGGGTGAGTGCCGAGGATTTCCTCGATTTGCGCAGTTTTTTTGCCGGCGATTTTTTGCAGTTCTCCGGTCGGATAATTCACCAGTCCACGGGCAATTTCGCTGCCGTCCAACCGGCAAACAGAGACCACATCGCCAGAGAAAAATGACCCGGTTATCTGCTTTATACCTACCGGAAGCAGACTGCTGCCGCGCTGCAGCATAGCATTTGCCGCCCCGTCGTCAACCGTAAGGGTTCCTTTGGGTGCCGCCGCGAATCCCAGCCATTGTTTGCGCGCCGCCAGTTTCTCATCCATTTTAGCGGCAAACAGCGTTCCTGTCACTTCTCCGCTTAAAATCTTTGCGATAATACCAGGGGTATGCCCCAGTGCCACTACGGTATGCGCACCCATGCGGGTGGCTATTTTCGCCGCTGTAACCTTTGACTTCATACCGCCGCGGCCAACGCCGGAAACGCTGCCGCCCGCCATCGCTTCAATCTCTGTGGTTACATCAGCGACTTCATCAATCAATTTTGCATCCGGGTCGATTGATGGATTAGCGGTATACAAACCATCAACATCGCTGAGGATAATCAGCAGGTCGCACTGCACCTTGCCGGCAATCAGTGCCGCCAACCGGTCGTTTTCACCTATCTGTACGCCTTCAATTGAAGTTGAGTCGTTTTCATTTATGATTGGCACAATATTGTGACGGTGCATCATCGGCAACAGGGTGTTGCGAATATGCAAGTATCTCTTACGCGCGGAAATATCGTCGCCGGTGAGGAGCAATTGCCCCACCACACAGTCGTGACTGGTGAATAATTCGTTATAACAGGCGATTAAATCGACCTGGCCAACCGCTGCCGCCGCCTGGCGGGTGGATAAATCCGGTCGCGGACCGCCGATAAGCCCCATACGGGCAAGTCCCAACCGAACGGCGCCGGAAGTTACCAATAAAACTTCGCGTCCCTCTGTCACCAGCGCCGCAATTTCTGCGACAATGCCGGATAACAAAGCGGTATTGAATTTGCCGTCAGCCGTCGCCACCAGATTGCTGCCGATTTTAATAACAATCCGCCGGGCATCAGCCAATTCGCCGCGCGCGGAATCACCTGATTGTTTAGTCGATTTTATCATCACTATAAAATTTCCGGTAAATAGGCGAAATATCCTTTTTTAACCACAGATTAAAATAATTTTGAGTGATGAGGTGACTAAATGAAACTATTGATCTAATCAAAACCACCGGAGTTTTGTTACTTTTGTCTTTTAAAAATCTTATAAATCAATGTAAAAATTCTCAATTCTCAATTCTCCAACGGGGTCTTGACACCCTATTCACAACCCGCTATAATTCTTTTCGGTTTGTTCCGCCGGAGACAGCAGGTGCATTTATGCATAAAGGTTTCTTACCGCCTGCCGAGGTTCGTGTACAGATAATAATCTTGTCTACGCTATAACTTCGTGTCGCTGTTCCGTATGGTTCAGGGGCATTATTTTTTTTATATGGACGGGCGAACCAAAAATCTTGAAAAGGAGGTGAGTACCTGTGCCAACGACAAAAAAAGCGGCAACTATTACCCAGTTGGAAGAATCCATTGATGCAAGTCAAGGTTTGATTGTGACTGATTACCGCGGTTTGACTGTAGAGCAAATCACGAACTTACGCCGCAAGTTGCGCCCAGCTAACGCGAAATACGTTGTATGTAAAAATACATTGTTGAAACGCGCTTTAGCAGCAAAAGGTAAACCAACTCTTGATTCGATTTTGGAAAATCCATCAGCGATTTTATTTGCTGAAGGTGATCCTGTTGAGGCGACAAAGATTCTGACCGCATTCATCAAAGAACTGCGCAAAGATATGCCGCAAATCAAGGGTGGAATCCTGGGCACCAGCGAGTTGAACGCCAAGGATGTTGCAAATCTTGCCACATTACCGCCGCGCGAACAGATTCTCGCAAACTTACTCGGCACACTGCAATCGCCGATCGCCAACACAGTATCCGTACTGGGTGCTGTAATGTCCAATCTGGTAGGTACCATCGAAGCGTACCACAACCAGAAAGCCGGGTAAAGACTGGCAACGTATTGAATGCCGCGTAATGCAGGCAAGGCGGATAAACCGCTAACAAAAATTTGAGGAGAATACCACAATGTCCCTGACAAAAGATCAAATCATTGAAGCCATCGAACAGATGAATCTGTTAGACATCGTAGACCTGTACAAAACCATGCAGGATAAATGGGGCGTAACCCCGATGGCAGCCGCTGCTGCTCCTGCCGCTGGTCCTGCTGCTGAAGTTGAAGTTGTTGAAGAGAAGACCGCTTTTGACGTAATTCTGACCGGCTTTGATGCTGCTAAGAAAATCAACGTTATTAAGGTTGTTCGCGAAATCACCAGCCTGGGCTTGAAAGAAGCCAAGGATCTGGTAGAAAGCGCACCTAAAGCTGTTAAGGAAGGCGTTACCAAGGAAGAAGCCGAAGAAATCAAGAAGACCCTTACCGAAGGTGGAGCAACCATCGAAATCAAGTAGTCATCTCTTTGTTGAGTATGATACTGCCGCGACACCGCGCAAGCGGGGTCGCGGCTTAAACCGTTTTTATTCGGGCATTTTTTTGACATCATCATGACCGAATGGTATATTATCCGTACCGCCGCGGGACAAGTAATGTGCCGGGGCGTAAAGTGTCAATAATAACCAATGTTTGAATCATTATCAGGAAAATTACAGAACTTATTCAGCGCGTTATCCCGCAAGGGCCGGCTAACGGAGGCAGATGTCAACGAAGCCGCACGCGAAATAAGGGTTGCATTGCTGGAAGCGGACGTCAATTACAAGGTGGCGAAAGATTTTATCGCAAAGATAAAAGAATTGGCTGTCGGTTCGGAGACGTTGTCCGGCTTAAATGCGGCGCAAAATGTAATTAAAATAGTTCGCGACCAGTTAATTGAGTTTTTAGGCGAAAATGGCGGTCCGTTAAAAACTGCGCCGAAATCGCCGTCAGTATATTTAATCGCTGGTTTGCAGGGTGGCGGTAAGACTACCACCAGCGGTAAATTGGCAAGCATGTTGCGAAAACAGGGAATGAACCCGCTGCTGGCAGCAACTGACGTAACCCGCCCCGCGGCGGTGACCCAGTTGCAGGTGGTTGGCGAAGCGGTACATGTGCCGGTTTTTCAGATGGGAACCCGGGTATCGCCGGTGGATGTGGCGCGCGGCGCGTTGATATACGCGCGGGAGCATGGACACACTCACCTGATTATCGATACCGCCGGACGTCTGCATGTGGATGGCGAATTGATGGATGAAGTAGTCGCCGTACGCGACGCTGTAAATCCTGACGAGATATTGCTGGTGCTGGATGCCATGACCGGGCAGGATGCGGTGAACGTCGCCGGACAATTTAATGAACGGCTGGATGTAACCGGATTCATATTGACAAAGATGGATGGCGATGCCCGCGGCGGTGCCGCCCTGTCAATACGCCAGGTAACCGGAAAGCCGATTAAATTTTTCGGCATGGGCGAAAAATATGACGCCCTGGAAGTTTTTCACGCCGACAGGCTGGCTTCGCGAATTCTGGGGATGGGCGATGTATTATCGCTGATCGAGAAGGTGGAAGCATCTGTCGACGCGGATGAAGCGGCAAAGCTGGAAAAGAAGATGCGCAACCGCACCTTTGACCTGGAAGATTTTCTGGGGCAATTGGAGCAGATGTCGAAACTGGGTCCGCTGGACCAGTTCATGGATATGATTCCCGGCATGGCGCAGATAAAACAGCAGGCGGGACCGATAACCATCGACCCGAAAAGAATTGCCCACATGCGGGCGATTATCCAGTCGATGACGCCAAAGGAAAGGCGCGAACCGGAACTGGTGAGAGGCAGCAGACGCCGCCGCATCAGCCGGGGAAGCGGCAGGCCGTTGGAAGAGATTAACATGCTGCTGAAGCAGTTTGACCAGATGCGCGAAATGTTCGGAAAGATGGGTGGCGCGTTTATTCAAAAAGGCGGCAAACCGAATCTCGGTAATTTAGGATTGGGTAAAATGGGCGGCGGGAAGTTTAAGTTGCCATTTTAAAAAGATTTCAGCTGTTGAGCGCGTCAGCGTTCCGGCAAAAAGTATCGCAGCAGCGAGGTCGGCACGGCGGAATAATCCGCCCCTCCGGCCCGGGGAGTTACCCCGCAAAAACTAAGGAGACAAGACCATGGCAGTAAAAATGCGCTTGCGCCGTATTGGTGCAAAGAAACAGCCGGCTTACCGTGTAGTAGTAGCCGACGCCCGTTCACCACGTGATGGCAGATTCATCGAAATCCTCGGTCATTACAACCCGCTGACAGAACCAGCAACCATCCATTTCGACACCGAAAAAGTGTTGTATTGGTTGAAAACCGGCGCTCAGCCGACTGATGTTGTTGTCCGCTTGCTGAAAAAAGCTGGCATTTGGGCTGTATACACCGGCGATGCCACCGAAGTTATCGCACCAGCAGTACCTATTGCTCCAGTAGCCGCCGCACCGGTAGTTGAAGAAGTTATCATTGTTGAGGAAGTACCGGCAGTTGAAGAAGTTCCTGTAGTTGAAGAAGTTGCAGTCGTTGAAGAGCCTGTAGTTGAAGAAGTGGCTGTAGTTGAAGAACCGGCAGTTGTAGAAGAAGTAGTTGCTGAAGTTGCCGCCGAAGAAAAACCTGCAGAGGAAGCCGTATAACGGCAAAATATTATTTGAATGTGCGGCGAGATTTTTCGCCGCACGCTCGAAGTTATGGAGGCCGATGATGAAGAACCTGTTAAATTATTTAGTTACTTCCCTGGTTGACCAGCCGGAAACCGTAAATATTCGCGAGCAGGCAGGCGACCAGAATATTGCATATATGGTATATCTTGAAGATGAAGATATGCCCCGAATAATAGGTAAAGGCGGTCGGGTTGCTAATGCGATACGTATTATTATGCGTGCCGCAGGCGGATTATCCGACAGGTCAGTTTGGGTTGATTTTTCTCGCCATGGCGCTGCAAACACAGACCGCCGCGGTAGATAAAGAGGGTATTTAAAGATGGATAGTTTAGTATTACAGCAAAATGTGCGCATGGTATTTATAGTAACACCAGAGTTGAAAAACGCCCTGGTTACCGAAATAGATAACGCAATCGCTGAAGCCACCCGCCAGTCGGAACAGTTCGATTTCCGCGCCCGCCAGGCATTAGCCGAAATTCAGCGTACCGATCTGAATCGCGCCATGCAGGCACGTCAGCAAATCGAAACTGAAAAGCGCCGCATGGACGCCATCAAGTCTGAATTAACAGCTCAGAAAACGCAGATTGACGCATTGGAAATGGGTGCCGAATACCAGCGCGGCATGATTCATGGCCAGGTAGAAATCAAGGTTGGCGATAAGATTTTTGACAAATTATCTGCTATCGATTTGATTATTGAAGACGGCGTGGTGAAAGAAATCCGCGAAAACGACCTTTCCGCCGCCGGATTCATTCTGCCGCAAATGGCAAGTAATGAGCATGGTGAATAACGAACCTTACGATTGGCTGATTGGCGAAATCACCTCTCCCCTCGGATTAAAAGGCGAGATGAAGGTCTATCCGCACACAGATTTTCCGGAACGGTTTGATAACATTAAAAAAATTGGTATTGAAATCGATGGCGAAGTGCGGGTGGTTAAGGTGAAGTCTTCCCGGTTCGCATCAGGCAAAGTCATGATAGCGCTGGAAGGCGTTGATACCATTGATGATGCAGAAAAACTGCGGCACGCAAAGCTGTACGAACAGAAGTCAAAAGCTGTTAAACTTGAAAAAGATGAGTATTATTACGACCAGCTTATCGGGTTGCGGGTAGTCACTGATACCGGCATAGAACTCGGAAATATTAAAGATATCTTGCGCACCGGCGCAAATGATGTCTACGACACACCGTTGGCATATATTCCGGCAGTGAAAGAATATGTGTTGAAAATTGATTTACAGGCCGGGGTTATGACGGTGCTATATCGACCCGGTTTATTAAAAGCTGACGACGGTAATTAGTTAATAGTTATATTGTAGCCAGCCTATGAAAGGAGGCAGTTAATATGCAGACAGCTAACCAGTTGGACTGGAAAAATCTGTCATTCCAGTATATACCGACAAATTGTTTCGTCCGGGTAGAATGCACGGGCGGAGTATGGGGTACTCCTGAAATTATTACAGACCCGATGATATCCCTGCATATTGCCGCAAATGTGCTGCATTACGGTCAGGCATGCTTTGAAGGATTAAAGGCATTCACCATGAAAGACGGAACCATCGCAATGTTCCGCCCGGAGATGAACGCCCGGCGATTGGCATATTCAGCAGGAAGATTGTATATGCAGGCGCCATCGGAAGAACTTTTTATTGAAGCATGTACACTGGCAATTAATAAAAACCGCGAATTTGTGCCGCCTTACGGCACCGGCGCGGCATTATATATACGACCGCTGATTATCGGTACCGAACCGATGGTAGGCATCGCGGCATCGCACACATATTCATTTTACGTCATCGTTACTCCGGTAGGACCTTATTACAAAGAAGGTTTCTTCCCCGTTGAAGCAATGGTGATGGATGAATTTGACCGCGCTTCGCCTCGCGGGACCGGCAAGGCAAAAGTGGCAGGCAACTACGCGGCGTCGCTGAAACCATATTACACCGGCAAAGAACGCGGTTATCCTATCATACTTTTCACCGACCCGGCAGAGCATAAATACGTTGACGAATTCGGAACATCAAACTTTATCGGCATCACTCCTGATGGAATTTACAAAACTCCGTGTTCATCATCAATCTTGGAAAGCATCACCAACCTGAGCCTGCAGCAATTGGCGACAGATATGGGATTGACGGTACATTGCGAACAGATTGAAGTTGCCAGTCTTGACCAGTTTGAAGAAGTCGGTGCTTGCGGCACTGCCGCAGTTGTTACCCCGATATACGCGGTACATTACGGCGACAAAGTATTCAAGTTTGGCGATCCTTGTTGTGCCGGCGAAAAACTGACCCAGTTATTCACTCAACTGCAAGGTATCCAATACGGCGACGTCGAGGATAAATACGGCTGGATGCTGGCGGTAAAATGAATGAAATGACATCCGATAATTCTCCGCGTATGCGGTTTGACGTAGTATCTTTATTGCCATCGGCATTCAATGCCTACTGGAACGAAAGTATGCTGGGCAGAGCGCAAAAAGCGGGAATTATCGAATGCAATGCGGTGCAATTGCGGGATTTTACCCACGACAAGCACCACATCACCGACGACACTCCTTATGGGGGTGGAGTTGGAATGGTGATGAAACCGGAACCTATTTTTGAGGCAGCGGAGTCGCTGGCAATCGGCGGAGATGACGAATTAATCATCGTTATGACCCCCACCGGCGAGCAGTTTACCCAGGCGCTGGCTCAGGAATTGACGGCGTACCGGCATTTGATTATAATTTGCGGGCGATACGAGGCAATGGATGCCCGGGTTCACACCCATCTCGCCCAGCGGGAAATATCTGTAGGTGACTACATACTCACCGGCGGAGAATTGCCCGCCATGACAGTCATTGACGCGGTGTCGCGATTGCTGCCCGGGGTATTGGGCGGCGAAGGCGCGGCGGATGGCGAAAGTTTTGTTGCGGGGCTTCTGGAGCATCCGCAATATACCCGCCCCCCGGTTTTTCGGGGATGGGCGGTGCCGGAGGTCCTTCTCTCCGGTCACCACGAGGAAATTCGGAAGTGGCAGCGGATGCAATCGCTGATGCTGACACTTGAAAAAAGGCCGGAACTGCTGGAAACAGCGGAACTGACCGCCGAAGATCTCAAAATGCTGAAAAGCATTAAAAAATAATGTCGGGAGAAGGAAAAATTACCCCGACCGCTTTAAAAAAGGGGACCCATGAAAAAGGTCAACTTCAATTTAATCAAGGAATTAGAGGCTCAGCAGGTTATACCTGGGCGCCCAGAATTCCGTACTGGCGACACCTTGAAGGTTCACTTGAAGGTAAAAGAAGGCAACCGTGAACGCATTCAGCTATTTGAAGGCGTGGTTATTCGTCACCAGAAAGGCCTGCTCGGGGAAAGATTCACCGTTCGTCGTGTAACCCATGGCGTTGGCGTTGAAAGAGTATTCCTTGTGCACTCGCCAATAATCGACAAACTCGAAGTGGTACGTTTGGGTAAAGTACGTCGCGCACGTCTTTACTACCTCCGCGATCGCGTCGGTTCACGCGCAACCCGCATCAAAGAGCGCGGCCGCATCAAAGGGTAATTATATTGCCCGTACAAATTGCCCGGATACCTGCAAAGGTGCCCGGGCTTTTTTTTGTTGGTAGAACCGCGGATTTACAACCTTTGGGACAGACACGGGTTGCCGTTCCGGCACATCCATGTCAGTCCCAAGGCACTACCGGGACTGACATCAAGCGGCGAAGCCGTATAGGTGTCTGTCCCAAAAAGCAGATTCTGTATAAATATATTACCAATTCTCAAAAGTAGTAATTATTCTATCATTTCATTTATTTTATCTATAAATTCTTTTGAACCAACTGGTTTTCCGCTAATGGTATTAGTCCTAATCTTTGATATAATTTCAAAATTCTCAACAGTCAACCATTCAGTCCAGTTGGGAATTTCATTAGTAATTGGAAATTTGTTTGACAATAACATGTCAGCACTTTTATTACAGTGTGTTGCCGCACTGCTCCAATTATATTCTGCTGCAGTAGCTACAATTTTTGCTCTAACAGGATTTCGTTCGACATATCTTATAGCATGCCATAAATGCTCTTCATCCATTACACATGAATAAAACCTTCCATGCCAAATATGACCTGAAATATTCTTACTTGAATTGAAATATTTGGAATATGATGTGTTTATATCTCGAAATGTATCGGAGAAACTTTCTTCTGATACAGGAATAGCAACAAGGTGAATATGATTTGACATTAAACAATATGCCATAATATCAACTCCATATTTCGCACAATATTTAAATACAAAGTTTTTATAAATATTATAATCTCTGGTGCAAGTAAATATTTCTTCTCGATGATTACCCCGTTGAGTTATATGATGAGGTAATCCTGGTAAGATTATTCGTGCAGAACGAGCCATTTGAATATCCTTTTTAAAGTATTTTTTACCGGTTCTTAACCTTTGGGACAGACACGGGTTGCCGTTCCGGCACATCCATGTCAGTCCCGAAAATCACTTTTACTTAACAACTGTCTTATACCGCATATATGCGTCTGCCCACATGTTCACATCCTGCGGTTCGTAAGTGGTTAGTCCAGTGCTGCGGCGTACAACTTCGCGGCATTCGTCAAGGTTTTTCAGTTCTCCCAGTGCCATCAGTTGTACCAGCATATTGCCAAGGGCAGTACCTTCAACAGGACCTGCTATTACCGGGCGCGCCAGCGCGTTTGCTGTCCATTGGCAAAGAGCTGTGTTTTGCGAACCTCCACCGGTGATATGGAGTGCCGGGATGGTGATGCCGTATATTGCTTCCAACTGGTCAATCGCGTTGCGGTAGGAGAATACCAGGCTTTCCAGCAGGACACGCATGATGTCGTCTACGCTATTGGGCACAAATTGTCCGGTCTCGCGGCAATATTCCTGGGCGGCTTCCACCATGTTTGACGGGGCGTAAAACTTGTCGTCATTTACATCAACCCACGCCTGGAAAGGCTCCGCGCCGGATGCCTTGAATGCCAGGGTTGCATAATCATATTCTTCGCCTTTACGGGAAAATACTTCGCGGGTGCGTTGAATCAACCATAGACCCATAATATTTTTCAGGAAACGATAGGTTCCGCAAGCGCCTTTTTCATTAGTGAATCCAGCGTTCATTGCCTCTGGTGTTGCGCGCGGGGTAGTCATTTCCAACCCCAGCAGCGACCAAGTGCCGCAACTGAGATATGCCGCGTTTGGTGATATTAATGGAGTGGCAACAACGGCAGATGCGGTGTCGTGTTCTGCCGGGGCGATTACCTTCATCGATTTCAGTTTCGTTTCTTCAGCCACATCGGTGCGCAAGCTGCCCAGCACGGTTCCGCTGGTTACCACTTCAGGCAATATCGCCGGCGGGATATCAAGGGCGGCCAGCAAATCGTTAAGCCATTCGTCTTTATCTACCGACAATGCCTGAGATGTGCTGGCGATTGAACGTTCGGTGGTGCGTGAACCGCACAGCCAGAAATTCAGCAGGTCCGGGGTGAATAACAGGGTCTTGCCTTCAATGAATAAAGGCGATCCCTGTACCGCCAGGGCGCGCAATTGATACAAGGTATTGAATGGCCAGAATGCGATGCCGGATTGGTGATAAATGGTTTCGCGTTTTATCTCTTTGGTTACTTCATCAATCAGTCCATCTGTGCGTTTATCGCGATAATGCACCGGCACACCCAGCAGATTACCGTGAGCGTCCAATATGCCAAAATCGCATCCCCAGGTATCAACCCCGGTGGATGCCAAATCCGGTACTACTTCGCCAGCCTTACCCAAACCCGTTAAAATATCTTTGTATAATGACAGAGTATTCCAGTGCAGGGTGCTGTTTAGAGTTAATGGACTATTGGAAAAACGATGGACTACATCAATATCCAGGTGTTCACCGTCAAACATGCCCACGCTTACCCGACCGCTTTCCGCGCCCAGGTCGATTGCTGATACTGCTAAATGCTTTTTCATTTCATTTCACCTTGTGAATTATTACTTGCTATTACTTTAAAATTATACCTTAAAAATCAAGAAATAGTCACTTTTACTTACTGCGTTCATGTGCCATCCGCGTTGCAAATCCGCCTTCGCGGAATGCTTTCAGCGGGTCAATTGGCAGTCCGGCTTCTTCGCGCATTATCGCAAGCAGCGGACGGACATCTGTCTCGAATGCTTCGTGTATCATGCGGTGCGCACCCAGCACATCACCGGCAGCCTGCAGTTCTGCCAATGTGTTGCGATTAATGCACATTGCCTTTGCGTAAGCCATTTGCACATTCATGATGGACATTATCATCGCTTCAATTTTGTTTTCAATGTTATGGCTCTGATCCAGCATATATGCCGTTTCCGCTGCGCGGCCGTTGGTACCACCGTTGATTAGTTCATGGAATATCATGAACAGTTCAAACGGGTTGCTGCTGGCGACGATTAAATCGTCATCGGCATATTTGCGGCAATTAAAATGGAAACCGCCTAATCGTCCCAGTGCGATGAGCCACGACACGATATATTCAATATTGGTTCCCTGTGCATGATGTCCGGTATCAACCAGCACCTTTGCCTGCGGGCCTAACGCCTGACAGGTGGTCAGCGACGCACCCCAATCCGCCAGGTCAGTATGATAAAAAGCCGGCTCGAAAAATTTGTATTCCACCAGCAAAGTCATATTCGCCGGCATGTGGGCATAACATTCCTGCAAGGTTTCCAGCAACCGCAACCGGCGTTCGGCGATGTTATCCTGTCCCGGGTAATTTGTCCCGTCTGCCAACCACAGGCTGACTTCATTTACCTTTGCTGCCACTGCTATGTCGATACATTCCTTCACATGGTCAACCGCTTTCTGGCGGATTGCTTTTGAAGGGTTGCATAGGCTGCCCAGCATATAATCTTCATCCTGAAACAGGTTCGGGTTTATCGCTCCCAGCTTTACTCCCTGGGTATTGGCATAAGTTGCGAATTCATCCCAGTCATCCACCTTGTCCCAGGGTATATGCAATGCTACCGTCGGGCATGCGCCGGTCAGACGATGGGTCAGACCCGCATCGGCAATACGCTCGCGCGATGTTCGTGCCGCCGCCGCGTTATGAAACTTTTTAAACCGTGTTCCGCCATCACCATATCCCCATGCCGGGGTTTCTATAGCCAGCGACTGTACCGCCACGCGAATGCAATCAGGGTTTAATCCACGTCCCCGCAGATATTCCGCCAGCGCGGCATAGCCTAAATTATTTGATGATGACATTAAGTGCAGCCTCCCAAAAGGAATAAGTAACTGTCCCGAATGGTAATGTATATCAGTATGAGGTTAAAAGTCAAGGGGAAGCGAGGAAAAATTGACAATTGACAATTGACAATTGACGATTGACAATTTTGGTATGCATTTTTGCTGACATATTGCTATAATTCACCCTAACAGAGGTGATTGTTATGAGCGGTATGCAGGCTATTACGGGTGAGGTTACGGTTCCCAGTTGTTTGAATCTGTTGTTTTGGGTGCGGGAAGATGTTACTGAAGAAATGCTGCGGGGTGAGATTCGCAAGTTGAATGATAATGGTGTGGGTGGTTTTATTGACCTCATGAAGGTTTTTTGGGTCCGTCTTGATGGTGGATTGATGCAATTTTGATGCGTCAATATGTCGTTTTCTTGCCGTTCATCAAGTAAAATGGTAACCTCTTGGTGTGCTTTTTGAATTTGTAGACAAACCGGTATTTTTTGCTATTCTCATCCTGCTGTTAGTCAGTATAAGGTTGATTTTATCCTACCACAAGAAGGTTGAGGTAAAAAAGAGTTATTTTATTGCCGAGGATGGCGATGGTGATTGTGGGAGCGCGGATATTGTCGCGCCAGCTTTGGATTACGACTTGCCGGCGGATACTGATATGACGTATGCCGGACCGTCGGAGATTGTGCAGCCGCGAGGATGCCGGGGATATATCATTGATTTTCTCGACGCCGCCGCCATCGCCATCGCTTTGGTTTTCCTTATTATTCAGCCATTCATAGTCGAACCTTTTTTCATTCCGTCTAAAAGCATGTATCCCACGTTGCGCGAGGGTGACCGCGTGCTGGTGACGAAATACAACTACAATTTACGCCTGCCGCATCGCGGCGAAATGGTAATTTTTCACGCCCCTCAACTCGCCTTGATGTTAAACAGCGAGATTTACGACCCCGCCAAGCCGGTAGAGTTCGTCAAACGGGTAATAGGGTTGCCCGGCGACCATATTAAGATAAGCCCAAACGAGGGAGTGGTCATAAATGGCGACAGTATAACTGAGCCGTATCTCCGCGGCCTGAAGATGGACTACACTTTTCCACCCTCGCCATACGAAGACACGTCCTATCTGACCCCGATAGAACAGCGGGCATACAGTAAAATATTAAAAGATGTACGAGACTGGGAATACATTGTCCCCCCTAACCAAATTTTCGTCCTCGGCGACAACCGCCCGGTAAGCCTCGACAGCCACCGCTGGGGCAGCGTACCGCTAACCGATGTAATAGGCAAGCCAGTATGCGTGATAATGCGCGATAACAGAGTGAAGTTTTTGCTGGTGAAGTGAAGATTTAATTAACATGGATGGGCAGTTGAACGTGGCGTCACCGTCCCGGTGACGCTGGCTGCGCAGGAAGATGATAAACACTGAAATTTATTCTCGGTTCATCCTTTTTCCGAGCGGGACGCTTTGACCACCTCTCGGTGTGCCGACATGTATGATTTTGTCTGCTCCGGCTCCCGCGATGAACCGGAATAATGATGTAATAAAGCGAAGTAGCGATAGATTTCTCAGGTAGTGTTGTGTTTCGATTCGTTTTTATTAAAAGACGCTGTCGTGGGAGCTGAGGACAGCTCCCCATCCTCCAGTGGTAGGAAATTTTATTAAAATTTAATGGGAAGAATGGGAGATATGGGAATTATGGTAAAATATTCATACTTCCCATTCATCTCATTCTTTTCATAACTTTCATTAGTCTTTCACACTACGGCAGCGTAATCCCATACTTCTTTCCCAGGTATTTCTCTATTGTTTTTATGTCGCCTGGAATCAGTGGTTGCGAGTAGATGATGAGTTCACCCAGTCGGCCATAGAGCGAAGATGCATAATTGCGATCATAACCGATTGTCGACGCGGTCAGGTTGCCAGTGGTATTGGGTGACGGGTAATACCCAGCAGGGATGTTAATCGTTGCTGACGGTACAGATACCAGAGATATCACAGCGGGAGTTGTTGGAAATCCTAAAGCTGTATGCGCCATTGCCACACCATTTTTACGCACAGTTCCTTCCCGCAAAGAAGGATTGGTATATTGATTGAGTATAGATGAGCCATTCCAACCGCGGTCGCCGCAAAAATCGTAGGCGGTAGCGTCGCCAAGTATCATTCCTGTATAATATATGCCGCTTGGCATGTTGTCATAATAAACGAATAAGACGGAGCGAATGGTGGTTAACCTGGTGAATTTAAGATAGTTAGTCGGATAAAATCCCCCGACAACCGGCACACACCCGTCGGTAAAATCGATATACGAATTGCCGTTATATGTTGCCGTGGTCATGATGCCCGCGCCTACGGTGGCGTTATTCTTTTTGCTGCTCTGGTCTGCCCATCCGGTAACATTGCTGCCGGTTACTGTTACTCCGGCATCAGCCTTGTACCATATCTCCAGCCCGGTCATTGGTATTGTTACGGCGTATGGCGAGTATTTCTTCGCTTCGACATGTCCGTCCATGCATGAGTAAATAACCAGCCCGCTGTGGCGAAAATCGGTTTCATCCTGGCTGATGGCAACATTAGAATTGTAAGTAGTGTTTGGATTGCCATCTTCTGACAGGAATACTGAGGTTGGGTCTGGCGTTGCGCCAAGTGATGTCCCACCGATAGCATCATTATAATCATAACCGTTGGGGACAGCCTTGCCTTTGGTCGGACAAACCAATACAGCGGGATCGACTTTGATATCCTGCCAAACTGAAATGGTTGCCGGCAATGTCTCTTCATGGTCTTGCGCATACATCTGGATTAATGCTGCTATCTGCCGTTGATTGCTGGTGCAGGTAGTTTGACGTGCTTTTTCGCGGGCGCGGGCAAATACCGGAAAAAGAATAGCGGCGAGGATGGCAATAATGGCAATTACTACTAACAATTCGATAAGAGTAAAGCCTTTTTTAAACGATTGTCTATACATTACTTATCTCCTTTTATTAAAGCATTTTTAAATATAATGTTAATCTTATTGCTAATGTTGATATATGTCAATAATTTCATGAAAAAGTCTGGAATTTTATAAAATATTTATAATTAATATCAGGCAATTGCAAAACCTTGCGATACCCCGATGGGACAGACACCTTCCTGGCTTCGCCACTCGGTGTCAGTCCCTGATTTATAATCAAAATTTCAATGTAAAATAATGAAATATCAGGTTTTACAAGAACCTGAATATAATCCTCATTAATCCTGAAAATCGATGTAAAAAATCTCTTGTAATCATTGACAAACTGTATTAATATAAATACAATCGTATCAAGTAGTCACATTGCATTTTCTCCCCGTTCCATGTGACATTATTGTAGGAGAATAAACATGTTTTTCGATCATCTCATCGGGTATGTTGGCCGCACACCTTACCTTGGGCATATTTTGCTCTGCTGCCTTGCCATTGTTTGCTGTACTGCGCCGCTGCAGGCGCAATCAACTGCTGGATGGCAGGCGAAGTTTGCACCGGTTGGCGGCGCTTTCAGGATGTTTAACCGCTCGCTGCCGGTACGCGGACAAGAGTTTGAACCGGTGGTTTTGCGATTAACCGCGCAAAGCACTGACGGATTAGCACACATTTTGACGGTTTCATGCAAGGCTACCGATATTTTCGACCATCCAGTTGCCAACTGGGACAAAGCATTTACCTTCACCGTCGGAACCGATAAAAAGCCGGTTACCCAGGATGTTACAATAGAACAAATGGGATATTTCCGCATCAACGTCATCATAACTGAAGGTGATGTGGTGAAGAAATTAATGACAGATGTCGGCATCATTCCTCCATCGCATCCCGGCATTCGCAAAGATTCTTTCTTTGCGTCAAACACCTCCGGATTGCGATCTGATGCGGAATTAGAAATGCTGCAAGCTGTTGGCATGAAGGTTCAGAGGGCGCATTTCCAGCCTGATATTGCCAATCCTGACAGATTATGGGCAAGCAAACCAGCTACAGGCGAGGCGCAGCCATTGAATTTCACCCGCAATGATGCCGCTTTTAAAGCCAGCAAGGCACACGGCGTGTGGGTTTTGCCAATTGCAGGATATGCGCTGAGTGGTGACGCTAAAACAGAAAACGCTAAAAAAACCGGCATGCATGGCCCGCCGCGTGATAATGATGAATTTGTTAATACCTGGGCAGAGATAATCAAACATTATCCTGAAATAGATACTTATGAATTCTGGAACGAGCCGTGGATATTTGGGTGGACTTGGTGCGACACCCCGGGCAATTATCGCAAACTTCAGACACAATGGTGCAAAATGGCACTTAAGATAAATCCGAAACTGAATATTATCGCCGGCAACAGTTCCATGTTCACCGAAGATAATATTGAACCTGATAAATCAAGCTGGAAAAACCTGATTGTCGGCACCACCCATCATCCGTATGGTTGGGGAACCGGGCAGGCAAGCTGGCGCGAAGCAGACCAATTCCGCTCGCAGGATTACGGCATGCTGGTGACAAAGCGAATGGGATTGAAAAAATATTACCTTACCGAAGGCGGCACCGAATACCGCACCCCACCGCCGGCAGCATTGACCGATGCCACCGCGCAAATGAAGGACGTCGACACAAAACTGGCAGCATTGCCCGATACCCCGGAAAATGCCGCGGCACGCCAGCCCTTAACCGCTCAAAAAACTGCATTGGCAGCACAAATAAGCGCAATAAACGCGTTAACTCCGCTTGTTCAGAATAACCTGGAAAATGCCAATAAAATAGTTGCTTACAATGTACGCCAGGCATTATGCGGTGGTTATCAGGGAAACGCGCAATGGGGAATCGGTTATGGCGCAGACTGGACAAAACCGAATGTCGCATATGCCACTATGACAAGTATGCTGGAAGACCGTCCCATCGTGGCAGAGATATGGCCGGCTCATGAATTGATCACCGGCGCGATTTTTGCCAATCCATCGCAGGTAACCCCGGAAGTTAAAGCATTGCCGCGGGCTGACGAATTATCAGTTCGCTGGTCGGTGCCAATACCAGAAGATCGCGCTGGCGACATCACCAAAGTCGCAGTGTTATGGAGCCTTACCGGAAACAGCGTAAACAACCTTGACCAGACCGGCACTATTACCATTACCCGCGCTCCGGATTTACGTGCATTCGATATTTCCGGTCGTGAAATTCTGCCGAAAGGCGCGACCCTGACTGTACCATTAACCGCAAGTCCGGTTTATATCACTTCAGATAAATTAAGCGTAGTTGAATTACGCCAGCAGATCGCTGGTGCTGGTATTGATAAAATTACTCCGGTGAATATGTATGCGCAGTCACTGGCACAGCCAGCCAATTTGCCGCAGACATTGACTGTCCGCATTGAAAACCAGATGAATACGGACATTTCAGGCAGCCTGATTCTTAAAATTGGCGGTAAAGATGCCGGTACAACACCATTTGTCATAGATTCCGGCAAATTAGCTGATGTTGCAGTAGCCTGGCCGGGAGTTGAGTTGTCAGCGAATAACCAATACGGCATTACACTGACAGCAGAAACCGCAACCGTAGTTGCAACAAAAACTCCGCAATTGGCATCTGTGCAGGCACGAAAATTAACAATAGTTACAGCAACCCAGCTTATTCAGGCGGCAAGTTTTAATAAGCGAACTATAAAAATGGATGGGACACTGGATAGCTGGAAGGGAATTACTCCGGTAATTTTGGACAGCAGCGTTATTGCAAGGGGCTTTGATCTGACCCAATACCTGTTGAACCCGGGAATGGAAAAACCCACTGGAACAGCCGCAAACCAGCGCATTGTGGCACGGGTATATACCGCGTATGACGATAAGAATGTTTACCTTGCCACTGCGGTGAATGAAGACAGCTTTAAATGCAGCGCCGGGCAGCCGGTTATTAAAGGACGCGGTGAAACAAAAATAGAATTGCCATATAAAGAAGGTATGCCGGGTGGATTGAATTATGTTATTAATTGCGGCGATGTATTCCAATTCTCCTTTGGATTCTGCGACCACGTACCGGGATATGGCCGTCAAATGGATGACCCCTGGGCATGGAAAGGCATGTTTTACGATACCGATTATTGCTATGTCGCACATACATCGACAGAAGGCGACCAGTTAATACGCCTGTGGGGTGATAACACCGAACGCCGCAATGGCTACCAGACCGAAGATGTCCCGAATATGGGGCCGCTGAAAGATGGTAAAATAAAAATCACCCGCAACGAAGACGCGAAGTTAACTCTGTACGAAATCGCTATTCCGCGAACGGAATTGAAATTGTTTAATCCAACCGCCGGAAAATGCCGTTTCGCATTCCGTCTGTACAACAGCGAACACCTCGGTTCCTCCAACTGCCTTAGTTGGGCAGAAAGCGCTGGAGTATTCGATTACTGGCGCAATATGGGTTCAATGCCCCCCACCTGGATGCAGGCTCTGCCTTGCCAGACCGAGTTTGGAATAGAGAAGTAAAACCTTCATACTGTCTCAGATAGCGTCTTTATTATTGTATAGGGAATACCGGTAACGGCGTTCCCTATGCTTTTAAGTTTTAAGACCTTATATATTAACAACGTTGAGATATAACAAGTAATTTATAAATTAATATAATTGGCTGGTATTCACCGCAAAGGAACACAAAAAACACAAAGATTTTTTATAATCTTCTTTTGTGGTCTTTGAGTTCTTTTGTGGTGAATTATAATGGGTTGTGGGTAAAACCCACATTGGTTATATATATTGAAAAAAACCTTCTGCAACTACGTTGTAACCCCATTTACCATCAACACCGCCTGCAAATCTTTCACATCCAATTGCCGGGGTAATACATCTTTCTTCACACATAACGCGGCGGCGATGCCGGCGGCCTGGCCCATGTTGGCGCATATCGGCATAACGCGGAAGTTTGAGTGAGCCTTGTGGGTTCCGCTGATGTTGCGGCCAGCCAGCAGCAGTCCTTCTACCTGCAATGGCAGCAGGCAGCGATATGGTATGGAATAGCCATTTTGCTGACGGAAATGGCGCTGGGCACCATCTTTGTCCAGACCGGCGCCGTCGATGTTGTGAATATCAAAATTGAAATGCGCCTTGGTTACTGCCCAGTCATCAAAAAGTATTGCTTCATTGATGTCATCTTCGGTAAGGGTATATTCGCCATGAAAATGCCGGGTTTCACGAACACCGATTTGCGATGCGGATGATATGATGTAGCAATTTTCAAATCCAGGGGCATTTTTACGCAGGAACGCGACGATATATTCCATTTGCCGTCGGCAGGTAAGGTCAGCCTTCGTTAAATCCTCGGCACTGGTGCCATCAACGTTTATACAATTCGTCATGTTAATAGTTACCACGCCTGGCAATGTCGAGTGATACAGCAATACATGACCGGCGGGATGCGGTATTTCCCTACGGGCGATTTGCTGCAGGTTGCCAACCGGCACATCGGTAGAATCCTCAAAACCGCCGGGAAATGAAAATTGCGTGGTATCAACGCCGCCGACCTTAAACATCAGCGTCATCGGCTGCATTTTATTATCCTGCGGTCTGCCCTTGGT
>Ga0194052_1000124_pt1 | contig 54421 bp, 51 predicted proteins | sample SepL226m_MetaG_FD_160117 | JGI IMG/M metagenome (GOLD analysis project Ga0194052, IMG submission 160117) | Anoxic zone freshwater microbial communities from boreal shield lake in IISD Experimental Lakes Area, Ontario, Canada - Sep2016-L227-6m | ecosystem: Environmental > Aquatic > Freshwater >...
CCAGTGAAGTGGCGGAAGCGAGGTGTGATCTGGAAGCCACGTGGCGATCAGCCCTGGGCCCGCAGTCATGCGATGTTGCCAACACCGCTTCTAATCGATCCGGAAACGATCCGCATTTATGTGAATTGTCTTGACGATCAGGGCAGAAGCAGGCCCACTTTCGTTGACGTTAGTTCTTACGACCCACGCGTGATTAAACACAATGCCGAAGATCCTCTTTTAGATATCGGACCTCCCGGTGATTTCGACGACAACGGACTCGCGGTCACTTCCGTAGTTGACGCGGGCGCAGGACGCATGTATCTCTACTACGCCGGTTTTGAACTTCTCCGGACCGTAAGGTACCGAATCTTGACCGGGCTTGCAGTAAGTCACGACGGCGGTCTAACGTTCTCTCGCCACAAGTTAAATCCCATCCTTGAGCGCAGTTCAGCTGAAATGCTCTTCCGCTGCGGTCCCTATGTCATGCGACGGAACGGTGTATTTAAACTGTGGTACATCGCCGGCAGTACTTTCGAAACGGTCTGGGACAAATCGGTACCGGTATACGACCTTCGGTATCAAGAGTCGGCCGATGGCGTGCATTGGGACGATGAGGGCCAAATTTCGCTTCAACTTACTGATGCTGATGAACACGGCTTTGGTAGGCCGTGGGTGGTTCAGTGTGAACGGTCTGATCGATACCGAATGTTCTACTCAATAAGGCGACGATCGCTTAGCGCCTACCGACTGGGCTACGCCGAATCGCACGATGGAATCAGTTGGATCCGTAAAGACGATGAGATGGGACTGGACGTCGGTGACCACGGCCCTGATAATCGTGCCATCTGCTATTCGACTTACATAGAAGCCCACGGCAAAGCTTACTGCTTCTACAACGGCAATGATTTCGGTGTCGATGGAATTCTCCTCGCCGAGCTGATCGATGATTGAACTCCAGCCCTACGAAGCGGATCACCAACAGATCTGGGACGACTACTGCCGTACGTGCATCAACAGCACTCTCTTGCACACTCGTCGGTTTCTCGGGTATCACGGTGACCGATTCACCGATCGATCTCTCGTTCTCATCCATGACGGTGAGATCGTCGGGCTGCTTCCTGCTGCTGTGTCATCCGGCGACTCATCTATTGTCATCAGCCATCCCGGGGCCACTTTCGGCGGATTAATTCACAACGGATGGCTAACCGGACAGCGAATGATCCAGGCGATGGAGAGGCTTCGCGAGCATTTCCACGACGCCGGATTCCGCACAATCCGGTACAAGGCAACACCGCACATCTACCCCACTTGTCCAGCTCAAGACGATCTTTACGCGCTCTTTCGGCTTGGAGCGCAACGAGTCAGGAGCGATCTTTCATCCTCTATCGATCTTTCAGGAAGACGAGGCATCAGCCAACGTCGTCGCAGAGCACTGCGTAAGGCCGAAGCAGCAGTGACCGTACACAGCGGCATCGATTGGTTGGTTGCTTTCTACAGCGTGCTGGAACGCAATCTCGCCGAACGACATGGGGCGAAACCCGTCCATCAGCTGGACGAGTTACATACCTTGGCAGCATTGTTTCCGGATGAAATCATCCTGTCAGTCGCGGTAAAGGACGATGCCGTCGTGGCTGGCGTCCTTTTCTTCCGCACTTCACGAGTAATTCACGCGCAGTACATCGCATCAAGTACGGACGGATTCGGAGTCTCCGCCTTGGATGCGATTTTCGACGAGGCAGTAAAGGACGGAATCAGGCGGAATATCCGCTATCTCGACTTTGGAACAAGTAACGAGGACGATGGACGCGTTCTTAATGAAGGGCTCTACCGGTATAAGACGGAGTTCGGCGGCGGCGGTGTCGCCTACGATCAGTACGACATCGATTGCACCTGACTTCGAACTTCCTAGATTTTCGAAATCGATGGCATGACCGCCTCGATGAGATGCGGTCCCGGCTCACTTAAGCCCCACCGCAGCGCCTCACCCAACTCCTCGGCGGTGTGGACCCTTCGCGCCAGCACTCCCATACCCTGGGCCATCGCGACGAAATCCATTGTGGGACCACTGAGGTCGAGCAGTGCCTCCGCCTTGGGTCCGGTCGCTTGGCCCTGAGCCTGAGCGCCGACCCGTTGAAGTTCGATCCGCAGGATGTCATAGGCGTGGTTGGCGTAGAGCACCGTTGTGACGTTCAGGTTCTCGCGGGCATGGGTCCACAGCGCCGAGATGGTGTACATCGCCGACCCGTCAGATTCCAGGCACAGCACTGGCCGGTCGGGTTCGGCGATCGCCGCCCCGATCGCCACCGGCAACCCGTATCCGATCGCGCCGCCGGTCAGGGTGAGCCAGTCATGGGCCGGCGCACCAGCGGTCGCCGCAGGCAACAGGAAACCGGACGTATTGGACTCATCGACGACGATCGCCCGCTCGGGCAGTAGCGCACCGATGACCTCAGCGGAGGTCTGCACGGTCAGCTCACCACCGGGCATCTGCGGCCGCGCGGTCGACGCGGTGGCCGCCACGGTATCGGGGGCGAGTTTGTCGGCCAGCGACTCTAGCGCCGCCGCGGCGCCCACCGGACCGGCGAGGGTGTGCACGGCACACCCCTGCGGTACCGGATCGCTCGGCTTGCCGGGATAGCCGAAGAACGTCACCGGCGACGGGGCGCCGGCAAGAATCAGTTGCCGAGTGCCGTCGAGCTGCGCGGCCGCCGCCTCCCCGAAGTACGCGATTCTCTCGGCGGCCGGAATGCCCGCGCCGCGCTCCAGCCTGGCGGGGAAGGTCTCACAGAAGAGCCTCGCTCCGTACTGCTGTGCCAGACGGGCGGCGGCCTGCAGTCCCGGCGAACGGGTCGCGTCACCGCCGATCAGGATCACCGTCGGCTCACCGCTGGTCAGTGCCTCCTCGACGTCGCCGGTGTCGAGCGGATCCGGAAGGGCAAGCGGCGCAACCCTGTTCGCAGCCTCAACACCGTCCGACCAGGAGACGTCAGCGGGCAGGATCAGGGTGGAGACGCGCCGCTCGGCAGCGGCGAAGGCGATGGCGTCGGCGGCGTCGGCGGCGACGTCACCGGGATCGGTGCTGCGGCGCACCCAGCCCGACACCGTGCCGGCCACCGAGTCGATGTCGGATTCCAGTGGTGCGTCATACTTCTTGTGGTACGTGGCGTGGTCGCCGACGACCACCAGCATCGGAACCCTGGCGCGGCGCGCGTTGTGCAGGTTGGCGAGGCCGTTACCCAGGCCCGGGCCGAGATGTAACAGCACGGCTGCTGGAACTCCTGACATTCGGGCGTAGCCGTCGGCAGCGCCGGTGGCCACACCCTCGAAAAGAGTGAGCACGCCTCGCATCTGGGGCACCGAGTCGAGTGCGGCGACGAAGTGCATCTCCGACGTCCCCGGGTTGGCGAAGCACACGCGGACACCGTGATCCACCAGTGTGGTGATGAGAGCCTGCGCGCCGTTCACGAAAGATTCATCCCCAAGGGCCCGTCACAGCGGCACGCAACGTCGCCCCAAAAACTGCGATTGTTCCCGACCGCTGATCGCATCAGCGACGATCCTGGCTTGCCCGTGAGCAAACGGCAGTTCCGAATCGTCACGGCTACAACCGTAGACCGGATCGCGCTGACGGGCTGAATGGTTTTGAGAGGGTCGATCGCCCGCGTGCATTACACTTTGCCCCAACACGTCTTTACGGGGAGGCGAAGTGCGGTTCAGGAAACGAGACGGATAGCTGGTCACAGATGTTCCAAGGTGCCTACGGCGTCACTGAGAAGATGCCCGCGAATGATGCTTTAGACGAACGGGTAGCTGAGTTACTCATAAACGGGTTCACTGTCCTTCCGAGTGGAATGGATCCAGGGTTCATCGAATCCCTCAAGGCCACACTCGACCGTGCTTACAAGAAACAAGTTGCCGAGATCGGCTCCGAGGAAGATCTCGCGCGAATTAATGATGCGGATATAGTTCGCTGCGTTCTTTCTTACGAGCCCGATTTTCTCCAAGTAGCAACGTCCGAGGTCCTCTTAGAATTCGCTACGAGGACTCTAGGCGGGGAGTTTATACTCCTCATGCAGAACGGACTTATCAACCGTTCCGACAAAGAAAACTTCCAGGCCAAGTGGCACCGGGATTTAAACTATCAGCACTGGACCGCATCGAAGCCGCTGGCCATTAACGCTCTTTTTTGCATCGATGAGTTCACGACCGATAACGGTGCCACGTTCGTTCTGCCGGGCACCCAGAACGTGGCCGCGTTCCCCACCGAAGCCTTCACCGAGAGATTTGAACATCAGTCGTCGGTACCCGCTGGCTCATTCTTGATTCTCAACGCGATGCTATTCCATCGCGCCGGAATCAATACCTCAGGCCGGTTGCGTCGGGCGGTCAATCATGTTGTCGGACTTCCGTTTATGGCTCAGCAGATCGACATTCCAAGCGCCCTTGAACGGGCCGGCATCGAACCACCGAAGGATGCTCGGCTTCGTAAATACCTCAACTACGACTGGGCGCCCAGTCGAGATGCTGCTGAATGGCGCCGCAAGCGCTTGGTGAAGTGAAGTGGCATTAATGCCACCTGTAGCGCTATACGGGGCCGGCACTCTTGGACGGCTCATTGGCAGCTCTTTCGAGACTGGCTTCGTCTGGATCGACGACACGCCCTCAAAATCCGGAACGTTGATCGACGGGCACAGCGTTGTTTCCCTGGAAGACTTCGCATGCGAGCAGGATATAGACCAAGCTCTTGTGTACATCTGCATCTACCAGCCCGGGTTTTCGTTCCTCCGGCTGCGTGATGAAATCAGGCGTCGTCATCCTCATCTCGCTGTCCGGCCTTTCACCGATCTGCTATTCGGTTCGGCCTCAGAGCGGCTGCCCTATCTCTTCTTCGAATTACCAAGCGCGGTCGAGGAAAAATTACCGAAGTATGCCCGGGTCGCGGCGAAACTCAGTGATGAGCTCTCTCGAGAAACTCTCACCGGCCACCTTCGGTTACGCATGACTGGTGAATTCGATGCTGTGGTGTGGACCTCACGTAATGACATTCCTTTTATTGTCGATCGGCTATCGCCCGAGCTCACCTATTTCGATGTGGGAGCCTTTGACGGGGACACCGTCGAGGACTTCATCGCGATTAGCGGCGGCTGTTTCCGCCATATTGTCGTGATCGAACCGGATGCAGAGAACCTGTCTCGAGCAAAAGCGCGTCTCACAGAAAGCGATTACGCCGCAAAGATCACTTATCGCCAGGTGGTTATATCTAGTTCTAGGGGACAACTGGGTTTTCGAGCCGACGGGAATATGGGATCCCAGTTAGATCCCCTCGCCATCCAGACAGTTCCCTCTCTGTTGCTATCCGACCTTAAGTGCGACGGCAACACATACATCAAACTTGACATTGAAGGCAGTGAGATTTCTGCGTTGAGGGAAGCCTCAAGCTACCTCACTGTCCAAAAGCCGCTCTTGGCGGTCAGCGTGTATCACCGCCCAGACGACCTACTTGATGCGGTCGACATTCTCACTTCTTTCCCAGGCTATGAGCTTTACCTCCGCTGCCACGGTGAATCAGGAGAGGACCTAATGCTCTACGCAGTTCCGGCCGGTTGAGGCTGGAATGAATAGCCCGATCAACAGTCGATTTCGTATTGGCCGTATGTAACTCGACCTCCACCAAATTCGGTCTTGAAGCAGTTTTCGTTTGCGTCGATCGCCGTGGATGTGAGTGCTTCAACTGTGTAGGCCAGACGATACTCAACCGTCGCGAATCCCGTCCAGCCGAGTTGTGGCCGCATCGAAACCGGACACCAGTTCGGCGACGATGTCGGCGGCGGGGCGGATCTCGTTCATCCGGCCGACGATCTGCCCGACCGGCATCGCGACCACGGTCGGATCCTGCGAGGCACTCATCCGCTGATGCGCCTCGGCGACCAGGACGTTCTGCAAGGGCATCGGCAGGGGATCGGGTGCGGCCTCGGAGTCCCAGGCATCGGTCCACCGGCTCTTGAGCAGCCGGGCGGGCTTACCGGAGTAGATGCGCCGGCGCACGGTGTCACTCGATGTCGCGGCCAGCAGCGCCTCCTGGATCACCGACGGGCCGCCGGATGCTCCCGATCCCAGGTCGTACTCCGCTGCGGTGAGGAAGGCCGAACCCATCCACACCCCGGAGGCGCCGAGGGCGAGTGCCGCAGCCACCTGACGTCCCGTGCCGATCCCGCCGGCTGCCAGAACAGGCGTATCCCCCACGGCATCCACGACTTCGGGCACCAGCACCATGGACGCGATCTCGCCGGTGTGTCCGCCGGCTTCGTAGCCCTGCGCGACGACGATGTCCACACCGTTGTCGGCATGGCGCCGTGCGTGGGCGGCGGTACCCGCCAATGCGGCGACGGGTACATCGGCGGCGTGTGCCTGGTCCAGCACGTCGGCCGGTGGTGAGCCCAGGGCGTTGGCGATCAGGCTGATCCGGTGGCCCAACGCCACGTCGACATGCGATCGGGCGACCGAATGCAGCCAGCCCAGGACGCCTTCGTTGCCGGGCCCGTCCTGTGGCAACGGCGGCACACCGAGGTCGGCGAGGGTTTTGGCGACGAAGTCTCGATGCGCCTGCGGGATGAGCTTGTCGATGTCGACGGTGGTGCCCTCGGTGGGGATTTTGGCGGGCATCACGATGTCGACCCCGTAGGGCTTACCGTCGGTGTTGTCGTCCATCCAGCTGAGCACGGACTCCAGTTCGTCGGCGTGGTTGAACCGAACACAACCGAGCACGCCCATGCCGCCGGCGCGGGTCACGGCGGCGGCGACCTTCTCCGACGGCGTGAAGACGAAGATCGGGTAGTCGATGCCGAAGCGATCACACAGGGCGGTGCGCATCATTTGGGTCCGGCATGCTTGGAGTTGACGTCATCGGCCGGCCGTGCCTCGGTCTGCTCTTTGGCCCACCTGTAGTCCGGTTTGCCGGCCGGAGAGCGTTTGACCTCGTCGACGAGCCATAGGCTGCGCGGCACCTTGTAGCCCGCGATCTCCCTGCGCACGAAGGCGTCCAACTCGGCCAGGGTCGGGTGGGTGCCCTTGCGCGGCGCGACGACGGCTGCCACGTGCTGACCGTAGCGCTCATCGGGAACGCCGACGACCAGGGCGTCGAAGACGTCGGGGTGACCTTTGAGGGCGGCTTCGACCTCCTCGGGGTAGACCTTCTCCCCCCCGGTGTTGATGGACACCGAACCACGGCCCAGCATCGTCACGGTGCCATCGGCTTCGACCGTGGCATAGTCCCCGGGGATTGCGTAACGCACACCGTTGATGGTGCGGAAGGTTTCCGCCGTCTTCTTCTCGTCCTTGTAATAGCCGACCGGGATGTTGCCCTTCTTCGCCAGAATGCCGCGAACACCGGAGCCGGGCTCGACTTCATTTCCGTCGTCGTCGAGGACGACGGTTCTCTTGTCGATGGTGACCCTCGGTCCGCCGGTCTGGTTCTGTCCCTTCGCCACAATGGAACTGCCGCCGAAGCCCGTCTCCGAGGATCCGATCGAGTCTGTGATGATCCGATTGGGCAGCAACTCGAGGAATCGCTCCTTGAGGCTGGGCGAGAAGAGCGCCGCGGTGCTGGACAGCAGAAACAACGCAGAGAGATCATGACCGCCGGTCTCCAGCGCGTCGAGCAGTGGGCGCCCCATCGCATCGCCGGTGAAGAACAACAGGTTCACCTTGTGCTTCTCAACTGTGCGCCAGACTTCTTCGGCGTCGAATTCCGGCGCCAGCACGGAGGTGTGTCCGGAGAACAGTGCCATCCAGGTCGCCGACTGGGTCGCGCCGTGGATCATCGGCGGGATCGCGAATCGCACCATCGGGTCGCCGGCGGTTGCCTGCCTGGCGTGGTCGTACTCGTCGGCAACGAATTCCCCGGTGGCGAAGTCGGTGCCGCCGAGCAGCACGCGGTAGATGTCCTCGTGACGCCACATCACACCTTTGGGGAAGCCGGTGGTGCCGCCGGTGTAGAGCAGATAGATGTCGTCGGCGCTGCGGGGCCCGAAGTCACGCTCCGGTGAGCCCTGCGCGATGGCCTCGTAGAACTCGACGCCACCATAGCGACGATAGTCGGAGTCGCTGCCGTCCTCGACCACCAGAACGGTCTTGACGTTGGGCGTCTCCGGAAGGACATTGGCGACTCGGTCGGCGTACTGCCGCTCATGCACCAGGGCGACCATGTCGGAGTTGTCGAACAGATAACGCAACTCCCCCTCGACGTAGCGGTAGTTGACGTTGACCAAGATGGCCCCGGCTTTGACGATGCCGAGCATCGCGATGACGATCTCGATGCGATTGCGGCAGTACAGCCCGACCTTGTCATCCTTCTTGACGCCGTGGTCGATGAGGTAGTGCGCCAGCCGATTGGCCTTCTCCTCCAATTGCCCGAAGGTGATCTGCTCGTCACCGCAGATGATGGCGACGCGGTCGGGAACGGCGTCGATGGTGTGTTCGGCGAGATCGGCGATGTTGAGGGCCACGAACCCAAATTAGAACGTGTTACATTTTTTCTCAACTGTGGTGATGGAAGGCGGAGAGAGATGGCAGACGCCCTGATCGAGCAGCGCGGGCACATCCTGATCGTGACGATGAACCGCCCGGAGTCACGCAACGCACTCTCCGGCGAGATGCTGTCGATCATGGTGGAGGCCTGGGACCGGGTGGACAACGACCCCGAGGTCCGGGTCTGCATCCTCACCGGCGCCGGCGGTTACTTCTGTGCCGGGATGGACCTCAAGGCCGCGACCGCCAAACCGCCCGGCGATTCGTTCAAAGACGGCAGCTACGACCCCTCCCGCATCGACGGTCTGCTCAAGGGCCGACGGCTGACCAAGCCGCTGATCGCCGCTGTCGAGGGTCCCGCGATCGCCGGCGGCACCGAAATCCTGCAGGGCACCGATATCCGCGTGGCCGGCGAAAGCGCCAAGTTCGGCATCTCCGAGGCCAAGTGGAGCCTGTATCCGATGGGGGGCTCCGCGGTCCGCCTGGTGCGCCAGATCCCGTACACGATCGCCTGCGATCTGCTGCTCACCGGTCGGCACATCACCGCCCGTGAGGCACTCGAGATGGGACTGATCGGCCACGTGGTGCCCGACGGTCAGGCACTGGACAAGGCGCTGGACATCGCCGAGGTCATCTCCAACAACGGTCCGCTGGCGGTCCAGGCAATCCTCCGGTCGATCCGCGAGACCGAGGGTATGCACGAGAACGACGCGTTCAAGATCGACACCAAGATCGGCATCGAGGTGTTCCTGAGCGAGGACGCCAAGGAGGGCCCGCTCGCCTTCAAGGAGAAGCGCACCCCCCAATTCAAGATGCGCTAGGTCAAAACACGCTAGGCCAGAACCCGCTTTGTGGGGGTGAACACCACCGGCATCCTCTCCGGGCCGCTGACGAAGTTCGCCGGCCGCAACGGCAGTGCGGATTCATCGGCCAGCCGCAGGTCGGGCAGACGAATCAGCAGCTTGCGCAGCATGGTGTTCAACTCCAGGCGCGCGAGCTGATTTCCCAGACAGAAGTGCGTCCCGAAACCGAATGCCATGTGGTTGTTCGGATTGCGATCGATGCGGAAGTTCTCCGGGTCGCCGAACACCATCTCGTCGAAGTTCGCCGACTCGAACATCAGCATGATCTTCTCGCCCTTCTTCAGCGAGGCGCCATGGAAGTCGGTGTCGGCCATCAGCATCCGGCACATGTTCTTCACAGGTGCGGTCCAGCGCAGCATCTCCTCGATCGCGCCCGGCACCAACTCACTCTCGCCGACGAGACCGTCCCACTGGTCGGGGTGGCGCAGGAGTTGTTCGGTGCCGCCCGACAGCGTGTGCCGGGTCGTCTCGTCACCGCCGATCAGGATCAGTAGCGTCTCGAAGAGGATCTCGTCGTCACTCATTCGCTGACCGTCGACTTCAGCGTTGGCCAGAATCGAGAACAGGTCGTCGGTGGGTTCGCTGCGCCGCTTGGCTATGGTCTCCATCGCGAACGCCGAGTAGCCGGCAAAGGCATCCATCACCGCCTGCAACGTGGCCTCGTCCGCGGTGGTGCTCAGACCGCAGACCAGATCGTCGGACCATTTCAGCAGAGTGGCCCGATCGGTAGGGACCACCCCGAGCATGTCTCCGATGACCGCCATCGGAAGGGGCGCGGCGATGTCGCGGACGAAGTCGCACTCACCCTGCTCGCAGACCGCGTCGATGAGGGTGTCGCACAGCGTGTCGATTCCGGCCACCTTGTCCATCACCCGCTTGCGGGTGAAACCGGCATTGACCAGTTTGCGCCGCAGCAGGTGGTCGGGGTCGTCCATATCGATCATGTACGGCATCGCGGGGTTGTCAGGCCGGATCCCGCCGGTGGAGGAGAACAACTCCGGGTTGCGTTCCGCCTCGATCACAGCCTGGTAGGTCGCGGCGGCGGCCAGGCCGTTGCGATCGCGGAACACCGGCTCGTTGGCCCGCATCCACGCATAGGCCGCGCGGGCGCCGCCATCGGCGAAGAAATTGCCGTCGGTCAGGTCGACGTCGGGTTTTCCGGTCATCAGCTAACCTCCCACATCGCAGTCATTGCGGTTTACAGTGATTCCATGTCCGCGGCTCAGCACACTATCGCCGGAACCGTACTCACCATGCCGGTACGGATCCGCAAGGCTGACGTCCACACCGCGATGTTCTCGGTGGACGCCGACGCGGCGCAGACACTGATCGACTACAGCGGCCTGCAAGTGTGCCGGTTCCGGCCTGGCCGGGCGGTGGTCACGCTGATGCTGGCCCGCTACATGGACGGCGACCTCGGCCGCTACAACGAATTCGGCACCTGCGTCATGGTGAACAAGCCGGGGTCGGCCGCGGCCGGTCTGCGCGCCCTCGGCGATGCCGCCGCATTCATCCACCACCTGCCGGTCGATCAGTCCTTCACTCTGGAGGCTGGGCGCACCATCTGGGGCTTCCCCAAGATCATGGCCGACTTCACCGTCCGCGATGCCAAGCCGTTCGGATTCGACGTCTCCGAGGGCGGCGCGCTGATCGCGAGCATGGAGTTCGGAACCGGTCTGCCGATTCCGTCGCTGCGCACACGTCCACAGACCCTGACGACCTACAGCTGCGCCGACGGGGTGACCCGCGAGATTCCGTGGGAGATGACGAACACACACGTGCGCTTCCGGCCGGGCGGGGCGACTCTTCGTCTGGGTGAGCATCCCTACGCCAAAGAGCTTGCCGCCCTTGGCCTGCCTAAGCGGCCGATGATGTCGGGTTCGGTCGGCCATGTGCAGATGACGTTCGGTGACGGGACCGTCCTGCACTGAGCTCACAGCAGCGCGGCCAGCTCTCGAAGTTGCTCACCGCTGCGCGGGCTGACGACCATCATCGTCACCCCTGCGGCCTCCCAGACCGCGATCTGCTTGCGGACGTAGTCGACGTCGCCCACGATGGCGGCGTCGTCGACCAGTTCGTCGGGGATCACCTTGGCGGCCTCATCCTTGCGCCCGGAGCGGAACAACTTCGTGACGTCGTCGACCACGTCGGAGTAGCCCATCCGTCGGTAGACCTCGGCATGGAAGTTGGTGTCCTCCGAACCCATACCGCCCATGTAGAGGGCGACATAGGGCTTCATCATCTCCATGGTGGCGGGGCGATCGTCGGTGACCACCACCTGCGCGGTGGCACAGATCTCGAAATCGGCGCGGCTTCGGCGAGCGCCCGGACGGGCGAAGCCCTCGTCGAGCCATTCGTTGTACATGTCAGCCAGCCGCGGCGAGTAGAAGATCGGCAGCCAGCCATCACAGATCTCAGCGGCCATCGCGATGTTCTTGGGCCCCTCCGCGCCGAGCATGATCGGGATGTCTGCGCGTAGCGGGTGCACGATCGGCTTGAGCGTCTTGCCCAGACCGGTGGTGCCCTCACCGGTCAGCGGCAGCGGGTAGTGCGGGCCGGCGCTGGAGACCGGGCCCTGACGGGCCCACACCTGCCGGACGATGTCGATGTACTCGCGGGTTCGGGCCAGCGGCTTGGGAAAGCGCTGCCCGTACCAGCCTTCGACCACCTGCGGCCCGGAGACGCCGAGGCCCAGGATGTGCCGGCCGCCGGATAGATGGTCCAGCGTCAGCGAGGCCATCGCGCATGCCGTGGGTGTGCGCGCGGAGAGCTGCACCACCGAGGTGCCCAGCCGCAGCCTGGTGGTCTCCCGGCCCCACCACGCCAGCGGCGTGAAGGCGTCGGATCCCCACGCCTCGGCAGTGAACACCGTGTCGAAGTCGGCTTTCTCGGCAGCGGCGACCAACTCGGCGTGGTTCGTCGGGGGCTGTGCGCCCCAGTAACCGAGTTGCAGACCGAGCTTCATGCGCTGTCCTCTTTTCCGTCCTGATCGTCCCTGATCCGTCCTTGCGACGATTCTTAGAACCTGTTCTACTCGATGCCGTGAGCGTCAGCCAGAGCATCTCTGCCTTGATAGATTCCCATGAACCGCCTCTTTCCGCCCCACTCGGGCTGTCCTTCGACTACACCCGTTCGGTCGGACCGACGCTGGGTGCCTTCTTCACCGCGCTGCGCAGCCGCCGCATCGTGGGTGTCCGGGGCTCTGACGGGCGGGTGCACGTCCCGGTGGTCGAGTACGACCCGGTCACCTACGCCAGGCTGACCGAGATCGTGCCGGTGGCCAGCGTAGGAACGGTGCTGTCATGGAGCCGCCAGCCCGAACCACTGGAGGGCCAGCCCCTGGACCGGCCGTTCAGTTGGGCGCTGATCAAACTCGACGGCGCCGACACGGCACTGCTGCACGCGGTCGACGGTGAGGTCAAGACCGGTGACCGCGTACACGCCCACTGGGTCGCCGAGCCGGCGGGTGCGATCACCGATATCGCCTGCTTCCTGCCCGGCGACGAACCCGAGAAGGTCTCCAAGGTGGCCGACGACCGGGATCCGGTGACCATGCTGACCTCGCCAAGCAGCCTCGCCGTCCAGCACACGGCATCGCGACCGGAGAGCATCTTCCTGCGGGCACTCAAGGAGGGCACTTTGCTCGGTGCCCGCGCCGGGGCAAACGGCAAGGTCTACTTCCCGCCGAGAGAGGCCGACCCCGAAACCGGTAAGGCACTCGACCATTTCGTCGAACTCCCCGACAAGGGCACCATCACCACGTTCGCCATCATCAACATCCCGTTCGCCGGCCAGAAGATCAAACCGCCGTACGTCGCCGCCTACATCCTGCTCGACGGTGCCGACATCCCGTTTTTGCATCTGGTCACCGACGTCGACGCCGCCGATGTCCGGATGGGCATGCGGGTTCAGGCGGTCTGGAAGCCTCGCGAGGAGCGGGACTTCGGTATCGACACCATCGACTATTTCCGGCCGAGTGGCGAACCGGACGCCGACTTCGACACCTTCAAGCAACACCTCTAAAAGGACATCCACCGATGAGTAGAGACGTCGCCGTCGTCGGCTTCGCGCACGCACCCCACGTCCGGCGCACTGACGGCACCACCAACGGTGTCGAAATGCTGATGCCCTGTTTCGCAGAGGTGTACGAGGATCTCGGCATCAACCAGATGGACATCGGGTTCTGGTGCTCCGGTTCCTCCGATTACCTCGCCGGGCGTGCTTTTTCGTTCCTGAACGCCATCGACTCGATCGGAGCCGTGCCGCCGATCAACGAGTCGCACGTCGAGATGGACGCCGCCTGGGCCCTGTACGAGGCCTACATCAAGGTGCTCACCGGACAGGTCGACACCGCACTGGTGTACGGGTTCGGCAAGTCCAGTGCGGGCACCCTGCGCCGCGTGCTGGCATTGCAAACCGACCCCTACACCGTCGCCCCCCTGATGCCCGATGCGGTGTCACTGGCCGGCCTGCAGGCTCGCATGGGACTCGACTCGGGCAAGTGGACCCAGGAGCAGATGGCGCAGGTGGCACTGGATTCCTTCGCGGCGGCGGCGCGCACCGATTCGGAGGAGCCGGCCAAGAGCGTCGACGAACTGCTGAGCCGGCCGTTCTTCGCCGACCCCCTGCACCGGCACGACATCGCACCCATCACCGACGGAGCTTCGGTGATCGTGATCGCCGCGGGAGACCGCGCGCGCGAGTTGCGCGAACGGCCGGCCTGGATCACCGGTTTCGAGCACCGCATCGAAACCCCGGTGATCGGAGCGCGGGACCTGACGGCCTCACCCTCGACGGCCGCCTCGGCCGCGACGGCGACCGGCGGCGACGCCGGCTCGATCGAGGTGGCCGAGATCTACGCTCCGTTCTCCCACCAGCAGCTGATCCTCACCGAGGCGATCGGGCTGAAGCCGAACACCCGGATCAATCCGTCCGGCGGCGCACTGGCCGCCAATCCGATGTTCTCCACCGGCCTGGAGCGGGTCGGATTCGCCGCCCGGCACATCTTCGACGGATCAGCGCAGCGTGTGCTCGCCCACGCCACACAAGGACCTGTGCTGCAACAGAACCTGGTTGCGGTGCTCGAGGGGAGGGACGCCTGATGGGTGGCAAGCACCTGGCGGCCGTGCTGGGCACGGGACAGACCAAGTACGTCGCCAAGCGCACCGACGTCTCGATGAACGGACTCATTCGCGAGGCGATCGACAAGGCGCTCGCCGACAGCGGGTCGACGTTCGACGATATCGACGCCGTGGTGGTCGGCAAAGCACCGGACTTCTTCGAGGGTGTGATGATGCCGGAGCTGTTCATGGCCGATGCCATAGGCGCGACCGGCAAGCCGCTTATCCGAGTGCACACCGCGGGGTCGGTCGGAGGGTCCACCGGGGTGGTGGCCGCCAGCCTGGTGCAATCAGGCAGGTACCGCCGGGTGCTCGCGGTGGCGTGGGAGAAGCAATCGGAGTCCAATGCCATGTGGGCGCTGTCGATTCCGGTCCCGTTCACCAAGCCGGTCGGCGCCGGCGCGGGCGGGTACTTCGCACCGCACATCCGCGCCTACATGCGTCGCTCCGGTGCTCCTGCGCACATCGGGGCGATGGTGGCGGTCAAGGACAGGCTCAACGGCGCCAAGAACCCGCTGGCCCATCTGCACCAGCCGGACATCACGTTGGAGCGCGTGATGGCATCCCAGATGCTGTGGGACCCGATCCGCTTCGATGAGACCTGCCCGTCGTCGGACGGCGCAGCCGCGATCGTCATCGGTGACGAGCAGATCGCCGATAAGAGGGTGGCCGAGGGCAATCCGGTCGCGTGGGTGCACGCCACGGCGTTGCGCACCGAGCCCATCGCCTATTCCGGCCGCGACCAGGTCAACCCCAGAGCCGGCCGCGACGCTGCCGCCGCGCTGTGGCGCGACGCCGGCATCACCAGTCCGATCGACGAGATCGACGTCGCCGAGATCTACGTGCCGTTCTCCTGGTTCGAGCCGATGTGGCTGGAGAACCTCGGGTTCGCACCGGAGGGCGAGGGCTGGAAGCTCACCGAAGCGGGCGAGACCGCGATCGGCGGCCGCATTCCGGTTAATCCATCCGGCGGGGTCCTGTCGTCCAATCCGATCGGCGCCTCCGGCATGATCCGCTTCGCCGAGGCGGCGATCCAAGTGATGGGTAAAGCGGGGGCGCATCAGGTCGCCGGCGCCAAGAAGGCACTGGGCCACGCCTACGGCGGCGGGTCGCAGTATTATTCGATGTGGGTCGTCGGTTCGGAAAAGCCGACCCGATCCTGAGTTCAGGAGAGGGAACCGAGCGATTCCGGGGATGCACCAGTGACCGTTAAACTCATTTCCCCCAGCCTCATCCAACAACACCGAGCCGTCGGGTCGACCTTCGGAGAGCGGCCCTCGAAGGCATACAGCGGCATCCGTCAGAATTACCGCAGCAACCGCGGCGCACAGCCTAGAGTCCTCACATGGGGTCCGCCCGTCGCCGCTACGCCTGGCTGGGCGCCGGCACCCTGGCTCTCGGTTTCGGCGCTGCACTCATCGGCGGTGCCGGGACGGCGCATGCCGATGCGGCGTCGGGTTCAGGCACCGTCGATGTCGGCCCGCGCAGCAGTCCGTCAGCGCGTAGCCATACGGCGACGGCGGCCAGAACCGCGACCCGGGCGCGCGATGCCCGCCCGCCGTCGATAGCGGTCACTGCAGAGCAGGCGATCAGGCCGCTGAGGTCCGCGACCGCCGAGGCGGTGAGCATTGCGGGCCGGTCTAAGTCGAGTGCGCCGCCGGCTGCGGCGACTAGCGGCCAGACCGCATCTCGCGGTGCATCGGCGACGGCCGTCGGCGTCAACCCGATCGCCACGTTGCTGTTCAACCAGACGCCGACCCTGAATCCGGTGAACACAAGCCGTTCCCCGGAAGGTGTTGTTAGTGGTCAACTCAACGCCGACGATCCAGACAGTGCCCCGCTGAGCTACACCATCGTCACCGGACCAGCCCACGGCAGCGTTTCGTTCGACGCCGCCGGCAAGTACACGTACAGTCCTGACCCCTCGATGGTGACGGCCGGCTACACCGACACCTTCACCGTGAGCGTGAGCGACGCCGACAGCGGGTTTCACATTCACGGCCTGTCCGGACTTCTCAACATGCTGACGTTCGGTCTTCTTGGAGAGAGTGGTCACACGGCCGTCCGCACGGTGACGGTGCCCGCCAACACCTACAGCGCCGGCAGCGGGCTCCCCCCGAGGCTGCAATGGAACGCTAACTTCGGCTACTGCGGCGAGACGTCTTTCATCAGCGCCGGCCTCAATTACGGCCAATACATATCGCAGTACGACGCACGCGCCATCGCGAGCAACAATGCCGGCCAGAGCCTGGAAAGCTCGCAACTCCTGCTGGGAGTCAACGACGTCGCCGCAGCCGAGGCGATGCACCTCACCGCGGTCGCCAAACAGGCAACTACCGTGTCGTTCCTCACCTGGGTTAAGTCGAATGTGATTGCCGGCTACCCCGTGGTGATCGGCGTGTTCATGAACCAGTCCCGGTTCTACGGAACGGCGAATCCGAATGCCGGGGACGGCGAATACGACCACATCGTCACGGTCACCGGCATCAGCTCGAACCACCCCTTGACCGGCCCGGCGACGTACTACGCCGACGACGTCCTGACGTTCAATGACAACGGACTGTGGACCGGAACGCCTAACGGTCAGCCGCAGAACGTGTTCAATCTCGCGTTCGGCACGTTCGCGGCAACACGCCAGCAGGCCAACGCAGAGACCGCGCCGGTGTACTCGCTGAAGAACGGCATCGACTACGGAATTGCGATCACCGGCATCATCGATCTGAGCCGGGAGACTGTGCCGGTGCGACTGACCACGAGCGTGAACGCCGAATCCCCCGCGATCGTCAACGGCTCCAACACCCGGCCGGCCGCCACGCCTGTGACGCTCTCGATCACCGTGTCGAACCTGAAGCCCGGCACCACCTACACCCTCTACCGCTACGCCAGTATGGCGGCGGTGCCCGATTCCAACATCAACGCCAACGCAGCCAATGCCACCCAGACGTGGACCATCACCATCCCGTCCGGGTCGACCTACACGATGACCCAGACCATCATGTCCGATGAGGTCGCCGTCTACCGCGCGGTCGAGGCTGGGGCTCCATAACGCCGTGGAGCACGGCGACACCGTCAGCCGACCCGCCACCGGCATTGCGCACCTGCACGGCCAAACTGTAACGTGTTCTAGTTAGAGACACGATTATGGAGGCGCGAAATGACCGACGTTCGCGAGATCGACACGGGGACACTGCCCGACCGTTACGCGCGAGGATGGCACTGCCTCGGCACGGTCGCGAGTTTCTCCGACGGCCAGCCGCACCCCATTCACGCATTCGGCACCAAGCTGGTGGTCTTCGTGGATTCAACCGATGAGCTGCACGTGCTCGACGCCTACTGCCGGCACATGGGCGGTGATCTCTCCCAGGGCACCATCAAGGGAGACGAGGTGGCCTGCCCCTTCCACGACTGGCGGTGGGGCGGAGACGGCCGTTGCAAGCTGGTGCCCTACGCCAAACGCACGCCGAAGCTGGCGAAGACCCGCTCCTGGCACACCGATGTGCGCGGTGGCCTGCTGTTTGTGTGGCACGACCATGAGGGCAACCCCCCGCAGCCCGAAGTCCGGATCCCCGAAATCCCGGAGTGGTCGGGTGGCGAGTGGACGGATTGGAACTGGAACACGATGCTCATCGAGGGTTCCAACTGCCGCGAGATCATCGACAACGTCACCGACATGGCGCACTTCTACTACATCCACTTCGGGTTGCCCACCTACTTCAAGAACGTCTTCGAGGGTCACATCGCCACGCAATACCTGCACAACGTAGGTCGGCCCGACGTCGGCGGCATGGGTACGGCGTATGGGCATTCCGAATTAGACTCCGAGGCAAGCTATTTCGGGCCGTCGTTCATGATCAACTGGCTCCACTCGACCTACGGCGACTTCAAGTCCGAGTCGATCCTGATCAACTGCCACTACCCCGTCAGTCAGGATTCGTTCATGCTGCAGTGGGGCGTCATCGTGCAGAAGCCTCAGGGACTCGACGACGCGACCTCTAACTACCTCGCGAAGAAGTTCACCGAGGGCGTCAGCGTGGGCTTCCTGCAGGACGTGGAGATCTGGAAGCACAAGACCCGCATCGAGAATCCTTTGCTCGTCGAGGAGGACGGCGCGGTGTATCAGATGCGCCGCTGGTACCAGCAGTTCTACGTCGACGTCGCCGACATCACCCCGGACATGACCGACCGGTTCGAGATGGAGGTCGACACCACCAAGGCCAACGAGAAGTGGAACGTCGAGGTCGAGGAGAACCTGCGCCGGCAGGCGGCGGAGGCCACCCAGGCATGACACCGGAGCGCCCGGATATCGACGAACTGGCGCGCTCGATGCTGCTTCTGCACGGGCTGCACGACGACGATCACGACGACGACAATCCAGCCCGTGACGACGACGACCCCACCTCCTGGGCGAAGGCCCCGGATTTCGCCAACGACCCGCCGCGCGCGGCCGCGGTGCACGAGGCCACCCGCCGCGACCGCGAGCGCTATCTCACCTCCGGCCTGGCCGAGGTCGACTGCCGGTTCTGCCACGCCTCGGTCAAGGTGAAGAAACTGGGTGCGCCGTACACCGCCGTGCAATGGAGCACCGCGGCGGCGGGGCGCTGCGCCTACTTCGCCGAGGTCCGCGCCGAGGGTGGCAGCAGCGCCCGGGTCCCGTCCTGTCCCCGGCTCTCGGACTCGATCCGCCATGCGGTCGCCGAAGGTTGCCTGGAGGAGTACTCCAGCGCGCCGGCGCCCGGCGACGGCTGATGACGATGCGGGACGAAGTCCCGAGGAGGAATCAGCCCACCAATCACGGCTGATGACGATGCGGGACGAAGTCCCGAGGAGGAATCAGCCCATCAATCACGGCTGATGACGATGCGGGACGAAGTCCCGAGGAGGAATCAGCCCACCAATCACGGCTGAGCCCGCTACAGGCCTTTGAACCGCTCCCTGACCTGGTCCTCGGTCAGTCCGTAATCCGCCAGTGAGTAGGTGTGCTTGGGCGCGCGAGGTCCCTGTTTGCTCTCCTTATCGGTGCGCACGATCGCGGCGCGGGCGGCATCGGTCATCTCGATGCCGAAGTGCGAGTAGATCTCCTCGACGGTGCCGATCGGGTCCTTGATGAGTTCGAAGTAGTCGCAGTCGTAGAACTGCGCCGGATTCTGGGCGGCACGCACGGCGTTGAAGCGTTCCAGGCCCCGCGACCAGGTTTCCAGCGCGTCCGCACCGATCGTCGCACCCATAAAGGTGTTCGACCATCCCTGCGCGGTGTGCTGGGCCAGCGAACACATCGACGCCATGATGGTGTCGGCCGGACGGTGGCACTGGATCACCAGCGCATCGGGATAGACGGCGAAGATCGCGTCGAGTGCGAAGAGGTGACTGGGATTCTTGAGCACCCAGCGCTTGTCGGCGTCGTTGAGCCCGATCAGCGCCAGATTGCGGCGGTGGCGCTGATACGCCCTCGTCCAGTCCTGGCCGGCCAGCCACCGCGAGTAGGTCGGGACATGGGCCAAGGTCTCATACGACACGGAGTGCACCGACTGGCGCAGCAACTGCCAGCACTCCTCGACCTCGTCGGCGGTCATGAAGTGCAGCCCGGTGAAGTCCGGGTTCTCCTGGTGGGCCTTCTTGAATCGGGTGTCGAGTTCGACGAAGACCGGGTTATTCGACCATTCCTCGCGCGGCGGACGCGGCTGGGGGAACTCCGCGAGCCACAATTCCAGACCCTGATGCCGGGGATCGCCGCACAGCAGCCGGTGCAGCGCGGTCGTGCCGGTGCGTGGCAGACCGGTAACGAATATCGGCGCGGTGATCGACACGTCGGCGTAGCCGGGGTGCTGCTTCCAGGAGGCTTCGCTGAGCAGCCGTGCCACCAAGGCGTTGCGCAGGAAGAAGCGGGACATCTTGCTGCCGAGTTCGGTGAAGTCGGCATCTCGTCGATAGGACTCGAGCAGCACCGACAACGCCTCGATGTAGTTGTCGTCGTCGGTGCCGAAGTCATCGAGGCCGACGGCTTTGACCGCCGAGGCTTTGAGGTCCTCGACGGTGCCCACATCGGTGCGTGCCATCACAGTGTCTCCGTCACGCTTTGTACTCTCCGCAGTTCACGTCCAGGGTCGCCCCGGTGATACCGCTGGAGAGGTCGCTTGCCATGAACAGAATCGCAGAGGCGACCTCGTCTTCGGTGGGCAGTCGCTTGAGGTCCGACGCCGCAGCGGCGGCATCGTAAATCTGCTCAACGCTCGTGCCGTACTTTCCGGCCTGATGGGCGAAATAGCTCTGCAGGGTTCCACCCCAGATATAGCCCGGCGCAACGGAGTTCACCCGGATCCCCTGGCCGCCAAGCTCGGTCGCCAGCGATTGCGACATGGCCAGCAGCGCAGCCTTGGCCATCTTGTAGGCACCGTACTTGGGCTGCGAATGCCGGATCACCATCGAGTTGACGTTCACCACCGATCCCTTGGCTTCGGCGAGCGCGGGAGTGAAACCCTGAGTGAGGCGAAGCGCACCCAACACGGTCAGTTCGATCGCATCACGGATGTGCGAGAAAGTGGTGTCGGCCAGCGGTTTCATGGACGGCACGCGGAAGGCATTGTTGATCAGAACGTCGATGTGACCGTACTCCTGGGTCGCCTTCACGACGAGGTTGTCGACTTGCGCGTCATCGGTGATATCGGTGGTGACCGTCAGCGCTTTGCGGCCGATTCCACGAACGGTCGCGGCCACCTCATCGAGTCGCTCCGCGGTGCGGGCGGCGAGGACCAGGTCCGCACCGGCCTCTGCGCAACGCCGGGCAAGTGTGGTGCCCAGTGCCGGACCGACCCCGCTGATCACGACGACCTTGTTCTCGAGCATGCCGGCCATCTGCTATCCCACCATCCTGTTCTGAATCTGCTGCTGACGTAGTGCAATCCGGTCCCGCCACGTCTCGGCGGAGATGACGTTGTCGTTGTAGTACGGCAGCCGCGAGGGCACCGCACCGATGTCGAGGAGTTCCACCGTCGGGCCGTCGGCTTCGGTCAGTTCCCGCGAGACCCTCTGCCAGCGGAACTGCAGGAAGCCCTTGCGGTGGCCGAGGGTCTCCACCCAGTTGGTCACGCCGGGGTTCTGCTCGGAGACGACGATGCGGATCTTGCCGTCCGGATCGGCCTGCGCCTGAGTTCCGTTGAGCGAGGTCTGATGATTGATGTAGTCCAGCGAGATATACCACATACTGCCGAGTTGGAACCCCAGGTAAGGCGCGTCGGTGACGGGCAGCGTGATCACCAACGCCTGCTCGTGTGTCAATTCGAAGTGTCCGGCGCTGGAGTACTGGGTCGCAAGACCGCCCGGGGTCAGTCGCGGCGCCACCATCGTGTTGACCGGGATGTTCATGTAGAACCACTGCGGGAACTGCAGCCAGGTCTTCACGCGCTGCACGAGTTGCTTGCCGGCCACGGCCCAACGCTTGTCGATGAGTTCTTTGGTGAGCGGGGGCGGCGCGGTACCGGCGGTGTCGGTGCGGGTGATGGCCACCACACCGCGTTGTGCGGACCAGTCGTTGTACACCTCGCGGATCACCAACTGCGCGTTGGTGGCCGGGGTGAAGCGCCACTGGAAGCTACCGTCCGCGTCGATGGAGAGCTTGCGGTCGTCAAAGGCGGTCTCACTGTCCGGGACGTTGTCATCGGTGTACTCGCCGCCGAGGAGTTGGAAGCTCAGATCCGTTGTGGTGCCACGTCTTCCGGTTACGATGTACTCATATCCGGTCTGCACCCGGGTGCCGAAATAGAGCGTGTCCGGGTTGTCCAGGCCAATCTTGGTGAACGGTCCGGTGCCCGACTGCAGGAACGGATGGTCCCGGTCGTAGTCGAAAGCCAGGTGCGTGCACGCCGCGATGCCGCCGGCGAGATACTGCAGGCCCTCGAGCAGGTCGGCCTCGGTCTCGATGTGGGGGGCTTCGCGGATTAGCCGTTCGGATTCCGCAATGGCCTCGACGAACGGGGTGCAGTACATCGGTTCAGTCACGGGCGCCCTGTTCCTGCTCTCGCTTGATCTCCAGCGCGATGTCGATCAGCTGGTCTTCCTGCCCTCCGATGAGCTTGCGCTGCCCGGCCCGGTGCAGCAGTTGATGGGCGGGTACGCCGTAACGCTCGGACTGGCGTATCGCGTGCTTGAGGAAGCTGGAGTAGACGCCCGAGTAGCCCATGATGAGCGCGTTGCGATCAAGCAGACATTCGGCGGGCATCGCCTTGGCCACCACGTCTTCGGCGGCGTCGGCGATGTCGAAGAAGTCGATGCCGGTCTTGACGCCGATCTTGTCGAACACTCCGATGAGGGCTTCGACGGGTGCGTTGCCCGCCCCCGCCCCGAACCGGCGGCAGCTTCCGTCGATCTGCTTGGCGCCGGCGCGCACCGCCTCGACCGAGTTGGCAACCCCGAGTCCGAGGTTCTCATGGCCGTGGAAACCCACCTGGGCGTCGTCGCCGAGTTCGGCCACCAGTGCGGCCACCCGGTCGGCGACCTCATCGAGTACCAATGCCCCCGCGGAGTCGACGACGTAGACGCACTGGCATCCGGCGTCGGCCATGATCCGCGCCTGCTGGGCGAGTTTCTCCGGCGGGATGGTGTGACTCATCATCAGGAATCCGACTGTTTCCAAGCCGAGTTCCCGGGCCAGGCCGAAGTGCTGGATGGACACGTCGGCCTCGGTGCAGTGGGTGGCGATGCGGCAGATCGACCCGCCGTTGTTCTGCGCCTCGCGGATGTCGTCCTTGGTGCCGACGCCGGGCAGCATCAAAAATGCGATCTTCGCCTCTTTGGCGGTCTCGGCGGCGAGCTTGATCAGTTCCTGCTCGGGTGTCTTGGAGAAGCCGTAGTTGAAACTCGAGCCGCCCAGCCCGTCGCCGTGTGTCACCTCGATGACGGGCACACCTGCCGCATCCAGCGCGGCGACGATGGCGTGGACCTCTTCTTTGGTGAACTGATGCCGCTTGTGGTGCGAGCCGTCGCGCAGCGAGGTGTCGGTGATCCGGATATCCCAGATGTTGTCGGTCATCGCGCGCCTCCCAGGACTGCCGCTTCCTTGGCCATCTCTTCGCCGACTTTGGTGGCCGCCGCCGTCATGATGTCGAGGTTGCCCGCATACGGCGGGAGATAGTCACCGGCGCCCTCGACTTCGACGAAGGTGGTGACGACGTGGCGGCCACCATTGACCACTGACGGCTCGTCGAACTGGGGTTCGTTGAGGAGGCGGTACCCGGCAACGTAGGTCTGCACCTCCGCCACCACGTCGTGGATTGATTTCGTGATCGCGTCGTGGTCGGCGTCGGCGGGTATCTCGCAGAAGATTGTGTCGCGCATGATCATCGGTGGATCAGCGGGGTTGAGGATGATGATCGCCTTCCCACGAGCTGCTCCGCCGATCGTCTGCACACCGCCGGCCGTCGTCTTGGTGAATTCGTCGATGTTGGCGCGGGTTCCCGGCCCTGCCGACACCGACGCCACAGATGCCACGATTTCGGCGTAGGGAACCGTGACCACCCGAGACACCGCGTACACGATCGGGATGGTGGCCTGGCCACCGCAGGTAACCATGTTGACGTTCGGCGCACCGAGATGCTGGCGCAGATTGGCCGGGGGCACGACACCCGGGCCGACCGCGGCGGGGGTCAGGTCGATCGCGGTGATGCCCGCCTCCTCGTAGCGCGGGGCGGCCGCCTTGTGGACGTAAGCCGACGTGGCCTCGAAGACCATGTCGGGTTTCTCCGGACGTGCCAGGAGCCAGTCGACCCCCTCGTGGCTGGTCTCCAATCCGAGCTTGCGGGCACGGGCGAGACCCTCGCTGGCGGGGTCGATACCGATCATCCATCTCGGCTCGAGCCAGTCCGACCTCAGCAGCTTGTAGAGCAGGTCGGTACTGATGTTCCCCGAACCGACGATCGCGACCGACTTCTTCTGAGCCGACTTCTTCTGGGCCGCCTGCTTCTGGGGCAACGTCTCTCCTATTCGAATGACAGCCGGACGCAGCCGAGTCCGGCGAAGTCTGCGACGAACCCATCTCCGGGCCGGGCATCGATGGCGCGGGTGCACGATCCGGGCAGGACGATGTCGCCGGCCTTCAGTCGCACTCCGAAACCGTCGACCTTGCGCGCCAGCCAGGCGACGGCCGTCACCGGATTACCGAGCACCGCGTCGCTTCGACCCTCGGCCACCACCTCGCCGTTGCGGGTCAGCACCGCATCGATGGTCTTGATGTCGATGTCCTTCGGCGATACCCGCTGTTGCCCGAGGACGAAACCCGCCGATGAGGCGTTGTCGGCGATGGTGTCGCACAAAGCGATCTTCCAGTCCTTGATGCGGGTGTCGATCAGCTCGATCGCCGGAGCGTAGGCGGCGGTGGCGGCAAGCACGTCGTCCTCGGTGCAGCCCTTCCCCGGCAGGTCGTCGGCCAGGATGAAACCCACCTCCACTTCCACCCTGGGGTAGAGGTAGTTGCCCGCGGGCACCGGGACGGTCTCGAAGACCTCCATGTCGGCCAGCAGGTGACCGTAGTCGGGCTCGTCGACGCCCATCATGGTCTGCATCGCCTCCGAGGACAGTCCCACCTTGTGGCCGACTACGCGGGCGCCCTCGGCGATGCGCTGGCGGATGTTGATCAACTGGATCTCGTAGGCATCGACGACGTCGATGTCGGGGTGGCCGGAGGTCAGCGGGTCCAGGGAGTTACGCGAGCGTTCAGCCTCGGCGAGGTCCGCCGCCAGCCGTTCGCGAGTGGCAACGCTCAGCATCTCCCGCGTTTCCCATCGTCAGCTAGTAGCGCCCGGACGGGTGAATTCTATAACGTGTTCTAGTATGACAACGCAGGAGTACGACGTCATCGTCGTCGGTAGCGGCGCGGCCGGTATGGTTGCCGCGCTCACCGCAGCTCACCAGGGTTTATCGGCTGTCGTGGTGGAGAAGTCCGCCCATTTTGGCGGCTCGACGGCCCGCTCCGGAGGCGGTGTCTGGATCCCCAACAACGAGATCCTCAAGCGCGACGGCGTGACCGACACCGCCGAGGCGGCGCGCACCTATCTGCACGCGATCATCGGCGACGTAGTACCGGCCGAGAAGATCGACACCTACCTGCAGCGCAGTCCGGAGATGCTGTCGTTCGTGCTCGCGCACACGCCGCTGAAGATGTGTTGGGTGCCCGGCTACTCGGACTACTACCCCGAAGAGCCCGGCGGGCGCCCCGGTGGGCGCTCGATCGAGCCCGAGCCGTTCGACGCCAAGAGACTCGGCCCCGACCTACCCGGCCTGGAGCCGGCCTACGGCAAAGTACCGCTGAACGTGGTCGTGATGCAGCAGGACTACGTCCGGCTCAACCAGATGAAGCGGCACCCTCGCGGCGTGCTGCGGAGCATCAAGGTCGGTGTGCGCTCGGTGTGGGCCGGCATGCGGGGCAAGAACCTCGTCGGCATGGGTCGCGCACTGATCGCTCCTCTGCGGATCGGTCTGCAGGAGGCCGGGGTCCCGGTGCTGCTCAATACCGCCCTCACCGATCTCTACGTCGAGAACGGCGTGGTGCGCGGGATCTATGTGCGCGACATGACCGCGCCGGAGACCGACGAGCCGCGACTGATCCGAGCGCGGCGCGGTGTCATCCTCGGCAGCGGCGGTTTCGAGCACAACGAGTCGATGCGGCGGAAATATCAACGCGAGCCGATCGGCACCGAGTGGACCGTGGGTGCTGCCGCCAACACCGGCGACGGGATCGTCGCCGCCGAGAAACTCGGCGCTGCACTGGAATTGATGGAAGACGCCTGGTGGGGACCGACCGTGCCACTGGAGGGGGCGCCCTGGTTCGCGCTCTCCGAGCGCAACTCCCCCGGATCGATGATCGTGAACATGTCAGGCACGCGGTTCATGAATGAGTCCATGCCCTACGTCGAGGCGTGCCACCACATGTACGGCGGCAAGTACGGCCATGGCGATGGGCCTGGCGAGAACGTGCCGGCCTGGCTGGTGTTCGACCAGCGCTATCGCGACCGATTCATCTTCGCCGGACTGCAACCGGGGCAGCGCATCCCGAAGAAATGGATGGACTCCGGCGTGATCGTCAAGGCGGATACCCTCGAGGAGCTGGCGTCCAAGACCGGGCTGCCGGCCGAGGAGTTGCGCTCCACCGTCGATCGTTTCAACGGTTTCGCGCGCTCCGGGATCGACGAAGACTTCCATCGCGGTGAGAGTGCATACGACCGCTACTACGGCGACCCCACGAACAAGCCCAATCCGAACCTCGGCGAGATCAGCCATCCGCCCTACTACGCGGCGAAGATGGTCCCCGGAGACCTCGGCACCAAGGGCGGCATCCGCACTGACGTCAATGGCCGCGCCCTGCGCGACGACGGCTCGGTGATCGAGGGCCTCTATGCCGCGGGCAACGTCAGCTCCCCGGTGATGGGCCACACGTACCCGGGACCCGGCGGGACGATCGGTCCGGCGATGACCTTCGGCTATCTCGCCGCCCTGCACATCGCCAAAACCACCTGATATGCCGATCGACCTGAATGTGGCGCTGGGCGCCGAGCTCGCGCCGGTGGAGTTCTCCTGGTCCAGCACCGATGTGCAGCTCTACAACCTCGCGCTCGGGGCGGGTGCGGACCCGATGGACCAACGGGAACTCCGCTACGTCACCGACGGCACCCCGCAGGTGCTGCCGACATTCAGCAGTGTCGCAGCGAGCTTTCACGCGACCGAAGCGCCCACGGTGAGCTTTCCGGGAATCGAGATCGAGCTCAGCAAGGTGCTGCACGCCAGCGAGGCAGTGATCGTCCCGAGCCCGCTGCCGGCCAGCGGATCGGGGATAGCCGTCACCCGCATCACCGACATCTGGGACAAGGGCAAGGCCGCGGTGATCGTCAACGAGACCAGCGTCACCGACCGCCAGGGAAAGGCGCTGTGGAGCGTCAAGCGGTCGATCTTCGCCCGCGGCGAAGGTGGGTTCGGCGGCGAACGAGGACCGTCGACGTCGACCGAGACTCCCGACGGCGCAGCTGATTTCGAGATCGACATCCCGGTGCTGCCACAGCAGGCGCTGCTATATCGGCTCTGCGGTGACCGCAACCCGCTGCACTCCGATCCAGCCTTCGCAGCCGCCGCCGGATTCCCCAGGCCGATCCTGCACGGACTGTGCACCTACGGCATGACCTGCAAGGCCCTCGTGGACACCGTGCTCGACGGCGACACCACCCGGGTGGGTTCCTACGGAGCCCGCTTCGCCGGAGTGGTCTTTCCGGGAGAGACACTCAAGGCGAGGGTGTGGAATGACGGCGGGCGCTACAGCGCGGTCGTCACCTCACCCGCGCGCGACGACACCGTCATCCTCGCGGGCGTCGAGCTGATCCCGGCCTAGCCGAGGATGAGGCCGGAGGTGGGCACACCGGTACCCGCCGTGACGAGCACGTGCTCGACGCCGTCGACCTGATTCACCGAGCTGCCGCGGAGTTGGCGCACGCCCTCGGCGATGCCGTTCATCCCGTGGATGTAGGCCTCGCCGAGCTGACCGCCGTGGGTGTTGATCGGCAACCTGCCGCCGATCTCGATCGCACCGCCGGCGACGAAGTCCTTCGCGTCGCCCTTGGCGCAGAATCCCAACTCCTCCAACTGGATCAGCGTGAAGGGGGTGAAGTGGTCGTAGAGGATGGCGGTCTGGATGTCGCTCGGTTTCAGTCCGGACTGTGCCCACAGCTGGCGGCCCACGAGCCCCATCTCGGGCAGTCCGTCCAACTCGGGACGGTAATAGCTCACCATCGAGAACTGGTCGGGGCTTGAACCCTGTGACGCCGCCTCGATGATCGCCGGACGGTGCTTGAGGTCTTTGGCGCGCTCAGCCGAGGTCACCACGATCGCGACACCGCCGTCGGTCTCCTGGCAGCAGTCCAGCAGACGCAGCGGCTCGGCGATCCAGCGCGAGTTTTGATGGTCCTCAATGGTGATGGGCTTTCCGTAGAAGTACGCCTTGGGATTGTTGGCGGCATGCTTGCGATCGGCAACCGAGACCATGCCGAAGTCACGGCTCGTCGCGCCGGACAGATGCATGTAACGCTTGGCGATCATCGCTACCTGTGCGGCCGGCGTCGACAGTCCGTGCGGGTAGGAGTAGGAGTTGTCGACGCTGGTGGAGTCCGCGCCCTGGATCAGCCGCAGCTGCACCTGACCGAATCGCATGCCGGAGCGCTCGTTGAACGCACGGTAGGCGACGACGCAATCGGCCACCCCGGTCGCGACCGCGATCGCGGCCTGCTGGACGGTGGCGCAGGCCGCACCACCGCCGTGGTGGATCTTGGAGAAGAACTTCAACTCGCCGATGCCGGTGGCGCGCGCCACGGCGACCTCGGTGTTGGAGTCCATGGTGAAGGTCACCATGCCGTCGACATCGGCCGGCGTCAGACCGGCGTCGTCGAGTGCGGCCTGCACGGCCTCGGCCGCCAGCCGTAACTCGGAACGACCGGAATCCTTGGAGAAGTCGGTGGCGCCGATGCCGACGATCGCGGCCTTGCCGGACAGTTCCCCGGGCATCAGGCACCTTCCCCTGACTTTTGGCCAATCGTCAGGGTCGCAGTGGCGATGACGTGATCGCCCAGGCTGTTGGCACCGACGACCTTCACGGTGACCAGTCCGTCCGCGACAGCTGTCACCTCGCCGGTGAACGTGACGGTGTCGTAGGCGTACCACGGCACGCCGAGACGCAGTCCGATCGACTTGATGATCGCGTTCGGGCCGGCCCAGTCGGTGATGTAGCGCTGCACCAGGCCGGTGTCGGTGAGGATGTTGACGAAGATGTCCTTGGAACCCTTGGCCTGCGCCTTGTCCCGATCGTGATGGACGTCTTGATAATCGCGAGTCGCGATGGCGGTGGAGACGATGAAGGTCGGGTCGCCGTAGAGCGAGAGCTCCGGGAGCTTCGTGCCGACGCCGACGGCAGGGGCGCTCACGAGGCGGGCTCCCACGCGTAAAGGGTCCACGCCGGACCGCTCTCGCCGGCGGGGAAGTCGATATAGGTTGCGCGCACCGGCATGCCGATGTTCACCTTCGCAGGGTCGACGTCGCGCAACTCACCGAGCATCCGGACGCCCTCGTCCAACTCGACCAGGGCGATCACGAAGGGCAGCGTTCGGCCTGGAACCTGTGGTGCGTGGTGCACCACGAAGCTGAACACCGTCCCGGTCCCCTTGGCCACGACGTAATCGACGGGCGCATCCTTGTCAGCCCAGAGTGCCGGAACCGGGGGATGCTGGAGGGTTCCGTCGGGCCGCTTCTGGATGCGCAACTCGTGCGCGTTGACCCCATCCCAGAAGAACTGGGTGTCGCGCGAGGCGGCCGGGCGCATCATCAACTCCGGATCGAGATCCGCCGGAACCGACGAGGCCGCTACCTGATCGGCGGGCTTGAACTTCATGATGCGCCATATCATCTCGGCGACGGGTTCTTGCGCGACAGACCAGGTGATCTTCTGGGTGATGAAGAATCCCTCCCCGAGTGCGGTGTTCTTCGGCCCGACCACATCGGTGAGTTCGGCGGCGACACTCACCTCGTCGCCGGGACGCAGATAGCGATGATAGGTCTGCTCGCAGTTGGTCGCGACGACACCGATGTAACCGTTCTCGTCGAACAGTCCCATGATTTTGCTGAGCGGATCGTCGTCGGATCGGACGCCGCCGAGTCCGGCCATCGTCCACACCTGGATCATCGCCGGCGGCGCGACGATTCCCGGGTGGCCGGCAGCCTTAGCAGCCGCCTCGTCGACGTAGACCGGGTTCTTGTCGCCGATGGCGTCGAGCCAGTGGTCGACCATGGGCTGGTTGACCGCGTGACGACCCCTGCGCGGCTTGCTCTTTCCTTCGGCCTTGATACGTTCGGCGGCTTGCGCGATCTCCTCGACCGCACTCACCGCGGAACCCTCGGCACGCCGAGGCCTGCCGCGGCGACCTGCTCACGCATCACCTCGTTGACTCCGCCGCCGAAGGTGATCACCAGGTTGCGCTTGGTCTGCGAGTCCAGCCAGTCCAGCAACTCCGAGGTCTCGTCCTCGGCGGGGTTGCCGTACTTACCGACTATCTCCTCGGCGAGGCGGCCGATGCGCTGGATCCGTTCGGTGGAGAAGACCTTGGTCGCGGCGGCGTCGGCGATGTCGACGGTCTCACCGGCCGCGGCGACCTGCCAGTTGAGCAGTTCGTTGACCCGCCAGATCGCCTTGATCTCACCGAGTGCGCGACGGACGTCCTCGCGATCGAGCGGGGTGACGCCGTCACCACCGGGCTTGGCCGCCCAGGCGTACACGCGGTCATAAAGGCCCGCGATCTTGCCGGCCGGACCGAGCATCACGCGCTCGTGATTGAGCTGGGTCGTGATCAGCCGCCAGCCGGCATTCTCCTCGCCCACCCGCATCTCGACGGGGACGCGAACGTCGTTGTAGTAGGTGGCGTTGGTGTGGTGGGCACCGTCGGAGAGGATGATCGGCGTCCACGAGTAACCGGGATCGGTCGTGTCGACGATCAGGATCGAAATACCTTTGTGTTTGGCCGCTTCGGGATCCGTGCGGCAGGCCAGCCACACGTAATCGGCATCGTGGCCTCCCGTGGTCCAGATCTTCTGGCCGTTCACGATGTACTCGTCGCCCTGACGTACCGCCGAGGTGCGCAGCGAGGCCAGGTCGGTCCCGGCCTCCGGTTCGGAGTAACCGATGGCGAAGTGCACTTCACCGGCCAGGATCGCCGGGAGGAACTTCGTCTTCTGGGCATCGTTGCCGTACACCATCAGCGTCGGGCCGACGGTCTGCAATGTGACAGCGGGCAGTGGCACGTCGGCGCGGGCGGCTTCGTTGACGAAGATCTGCTGCTCGATGGGTCCGAAGCCCAAGCCGCCGTACTCCTTGGGCCAGCCCACGCCGAGCTTGCCGTCGGAGCCCATCCGCCTGATGACGGCACGGTAGGCCTTGCCGTGCCGGTCGACCTCCATCTCCTTGGCTTCGTCGGCCGAAATGAGAGTGGAGAAGTACTGCCGCAGATCGGCCTGCAGGTGCCGCTGCTCGGGGGTCAGCTCTATATACATTGCGCTCCGCTCCAATAGATTAGTGGCGATAGATTAGTGGCGATTCGCCACGAGATCGAGACGATATGACGGGCCGCCCAGCAGGCGGGTGAGGTCCTTGATCGACGAGTAATAGCGGTGCATGTCGTAGGTGATGTCCATACCCATCCCACCGTGCAGGTGGTGGCAGGTCTGCATGGCCGGCGGTGCCTCCGACGTCAGCCAGTACGCCAGCACGTCGAGATCCTCGTCGGCGTCGCGACCCTCGGCCAGGCGCCAGATCGCCGAGGTGGACGCCAGGCTCAGTGTGCGCGACGCGATGTAGACCTCCGCGAGCGAGGCCGCGACACTCTGGAAGGTCGCCAGCGGGCGGCCGAACTGGTGCCGGTTAGACACGTAGTCGGCGGTGAGGCGGACGGCGCCGGCCACCAGACCGGCCGCGAACGCGCCGGCCGCGGCGAGCACCAGTTGGTTGAGCTGGTGGACGTCGCCACCGGCGAGAACTGCATCGGAGTCGACGGCGACATCGGCGAATTTGACCGCGTACTCCTCGGCTCCTGTTGAGGACGGCGTCTTGGTCAGTGTCACACCATCGGCCTTCGGCGAGACGATGACGACGCCACTGTCGGTGCTGACCAGCATCCAGCTCGCCTCGGCGGCGTAGGGCACCGCTACCTTCGCGCCGTTGAGCCGTCCGTCGACCAGACGGGTGGAGGGCCTTTCCGGCAGCGCGGTGCCGGGTTCGTTGAGGGCGGCCGTCAGGACCGCGCCCTTGGCCACTCCGTCGAGGTAGCGGTCCTGCTGCTGCTCGTCGGCCAGTTGCAGCAGCGGAATGACGCCGAACCCGAGGGTGGCAAGCGCGGGCGATACCGTGCCGTGCCGTCCGATCTCGGTGAGCGCGGTCGTGATCTCAGGCAGCCCCACTCCGTCACCGCCGAGTCGATCAGGAACACCGAGGGCTGCCACGCCCCCGGAAACCAAAGCATCCCAGCTGTTCTCACGATCGAGGACAGTGTTGACCACGTCGGCGACAGCCTGCTGTGCCGGGTCCGGAGTGAAGTCCACCCGAAGTCCTCCTCGTGAGCGTGAGCGGGTTAGGACGCCGCCGAGCCGGTGTAGTCGACCTGCCAGTGCTTGATTCCGTTGAGCCACCCCGACCGTAGCCGCTCGGGGGTGCCGATCGAATTGAGATCCGGCATGTTGTCGGCGATGGCGTTGAACATCAGGTCGATCGTCATGCGTGCGAGGTTCGCGCCGATGCAGTAGTGCACCCCGGTGCCGCCGAAGCCGACGTGCGGGTTCGGGTCGCGCAGGATATTGAACTTGTGAGGTGTGTCGAAAACCTCATCGTCGAAGTTCGCCGAGCGGTAGAACATCACCACCCGTTGGCCTGCCTTGATCGCTACGCCGCCGAGTTCGGTGTCGGTGACAGCGGTTCGCTGGAATGCGGTGACAGGGGTGGCCCAGCGCACGATCTCGTCGGCGGCGGTGGCCGGACGCTGCTTCTTGTACAACTCCCACTGGTCGGGATTGTCAAGGAAGGCGATCATCCCGTGGGTGATCGAATTCCGGGTGGTCTCGCTGCCCGCGACGGCGAGCATCAGCACGAAGAACGCGAACTCGTCGTCGCTGAGTTTCTCACCGGCGATGTCGGCGTTGATCAATGCAGTGACGATGTCATCGCCCGGATTCTCGGCCTTGACCGCCGCCATCTGCATGGCGTAGGCCAGCAGTTCCATCGACGACGCCCGGCCGTCGACATGGGCGAACTCGGGATCCTCGTTGCCGGTCATCTCGTTGGTCCACCGGAAGAGCTTCGCGCGTTCCTCCTGCGGGACGCCGAGGAGTCCGGCGATGACCTGCAGCGGCAACTCGCAGGACACCTGCTCGACGAAGTCCCCGGCACCGTCGGCCGCAGCCGTCTTGACGATGTTCTGGGCGCGCTGGGTCAGTTCGTCACGCAGGCGTTCGACCGCACGCGGAGTGAAACCGCGGGAGATGATCCGCCGCAGCCGGTCGTGGTGCTCGCCGTCCATGTTGAGCAGGATCACGCTCTGCATGTCGATGTCTTCGCGCTTCATATCGTCGGCGAACTGCGGCAGAGCGGTATTCGGGCCGCTGTGGTAGACGTCGCTGCGGCGCGACACCTCCTTGACGTCGCGGTGCTTGGTCACGACCCAGTAGCCGCCGTCGTTGAATCCGCCCTTGCCGATCTGCTGCTCACACCACCACACCGGGGCGGCCTTGCGCAGTTCGGCGAGTTCCTCGACCGGCAGCCGTACGACGTTGCGGTCTGGGTCCAGGAAGTCGAAGCCGTGCGGCAGCTGCGGGGTGGGCATGAAAACGCGCTCCTCGTATGACGTGATCTAGTGCCAGTAAAACACGGCTCCACCGCAGACAAAAGGCACCGCGGCGACCTCGCTTGTCAGTGTACTGAAACGTGTTCTAGCCTGGCTCGCATGGGTAATCCTGTCATCGTCGAAGCCACCCGAAGCCCGATCGGCAAGCGCAACGGCTGGTTGTCCGGCCTGCACGCGACCGAGTTACTGGGCGCCACGCAGAAGGCCTTGGTCGACAAGGCAGGTATCGACGCCGGCCTGGTCGAACAGGTCATCGGCGGGTGCGTCACCCAATACGGCGAACAGTCCAACAACATCACCCGGGTGGCCTGGCTGACCGCCGGGCTCCCCGAACAGGCCGGTGCAACCACCGTCGACTGCCAGTGCGGCAGCGCCCAGCAGGCCAACCATCTCATCGCGGGCCTGATCGCCGGCGGGGCGATCGACGTCGGTATCGCCTGCGGCATCGAGGCGATGAGCCGGGTCGGCCTGGGCGCGAACGCCGGCCCGGACCGCTCGAGGATCCGGGCCGAGTCCTGGGACATCGACATGCCCGATCAGTTCACCGCCGCCGAGCGGATCGCCAAACGCCGCGGCATCACGCGCCAGGACCTCGACCACCTCGGGCTGATCTCGCAGCAGAAGGCCAAGCGGGCCTGGGACGAGCAGCGTTTCGACCGGGAGATCTCACCGATCGAGGCGCCGGTGATCGACGACAACAAGCAGCCCACGGCGCAGCGTCACACGGTCAGCCGCGATCAGGGCCTGCGCGACACCACAGCCGAGGGCCTCGCCGGACTCAAGCCGGTGATGGAGGGCGGCCTGCACACCGCAGGCACCTCGTCGCAGATCTCCGACGGCGCGGCGGCGGTGCTGTGGATGGACGAGGACAAGGCGCGGGCGATGGGGCTGACACCACGGGCGCGGATCGTCAGTCAGGCCCTTGTAGGCGCCGAGCCGTACTACCATCTCGACGGCCCGGTCCAGGCCACCGAGCGGGTGCTGGCGAAGGCGGGCATGAAGATGGGCGACATCGACCTGGTCGAGATCAACGAGGCCTTCGCCTCGGTGGTGCTCAGTTGGGCCCAGGTGCACAAGGCCGACATGGACCTGGTGAACGTCAATGGCGGCGCCATCGCGCTCGGGCATCCGGTCGGCAGCACCGGCAGCCGGCTGATCACGACCGCGCTGCACGAATTGGAGCGCACCGGCAAGGCCACCGCCCTGATCACCATGTGTGCCGGCGGGGCCCTGTCGACCGGCACCATCATCGAGCGGATCTGACATGCCGGCCAAGCCGCCGCCCAAGGGTCTCAACGCTCCGACGACCAAGCGCATCATCAAGTGGATGTCGCGCGCGACCACCTGGATCTACCAGAAGACCGACGGAAAGATCGGTGGCAAGTTCCTCCAGGGCGCACCGGTCGCCCTGCTGACCACGACCGGCCGCAAGACCGGCGAGCCGCGGGTCAGCCCGCTGCTGTTCTGGCGGGAGGGCAACCGCATCGTGCTGATCGCCTCGCAGGGCGGTGCGGCGAACAACCCGATGTGGTACCTGAACCTGAAGGCGAGCCCGAACGTCTCGGTCCAGATCAAAGACGAGGTGCTGACGCTGAAGGCACGCGATGCCACCGAGGCCGAGCGCGCCGAGTACTGGCCGAAGATGGCGACGATGTACTCCAGCTTCGACGACTACCAGTCATGGACAGACCGGGTGATCCCGGTGGTGATCTGCGACCCGGTCTAGCGATCGAGGCGCTCACGGTCTAGGCGCCGTACACCGGCGCTGGGCTTCGCGCTTCGGCGAGCAGGGCGCGCACCACCGGGCCGAGTTCGCCCGGCTCCCATCGTGCTCCCTTGTCGACCTCGGGTCCGTGCTGCCATCCCTCGGCCGCGCGGATGATGCCGCCCTCGACTTCGAACACCCGCCCGGTGACATCGGCGGACTCGGCGCTTCCCAGCCACACCACCAGCGGCGAGACGTTCTCCGGCGCCATGGTGTCGAATCCCTTGTCCGGCTTGGCCATCATGTCGGCGAACACGGTCTCGGTCATCCGGGTGCGCGCCGACGGTGCGATCGCATTGACGGTGACGCCGTAGCGGCCCATCTCGGCCGCGGCCACGAGGGTGAGAGCGGCGATACCGGCCTTGGCGGCGCTGTAGTTCCCCTGCCCGACACTTCCCTGCAGACCGGCGCCGGAACTGGTGTTGATGATTCGCGCGTCAACCGCTTTGCCTTCCTTCGACAACGCCCGCCAATACGCGGCGGCGTGCCGCATGGTGGCGAAGTGCCCCTTGAGGTGAACGGCGACGACCGCGTCGAACTCCTCCTCGCTGGTGTTGGCGATCATCCGGTCGCGGACGATTCCGGCGTTGTTGATCAGAACGTCAAGACCGCCGAAGGAGTCGATCGCGGTCTGGATCAGACCGGCGGCCTGCCCCCAGTCGGCGACATTGGCGCCGCTGGTAACGGCTTCGCCTCCGGCGGAACGTATTTCGTCGGCGACGGCCTGTGCTGCGCTGCCGCCGCCCGCGGGCGATCCGTCGAGCCCGACGCCGATGTCGTTGACGACCACCCTGGCGCCTTCGGCGGCGAACGCCAGCGCGTGCGCCCGGCCGATCCCGCCGCCCGCCCCGGTGACGATGGCGATACGACCGTCAAGCAATCCCATGAGGACTCCTCATTTGTTGGCGTCCGACGCGGACAGATACGGCGGCGGTTCGCCGCCGCCGTGGACCTCAAGACATGCGCCGCTGATGTAGGACGCGGCGCCGGATGCCAGGAACGCGGCCGCCCAGCCGATCTCCTGCGGTGCGGCCAGCCGGCCGAGCGGCACGGTGGCCGCCACCGCGGCCTGCGATTGGGCGTCCCCGTAGAACAACTCGGCCTGTTCGGTCGCGACCATCCCCACGACGACGGCGTTGACGCGGACCTTGGGCGCCCATTCGACGGCCAGTGTCTTGGTCAGGCTGTCCACGCCTGCCTTGGCTGCGCCGTAGGCGGCGGTTCCCGGTGTGGGCCGGCGGCCGCTGACGCTGGATATCGACACGATGGACCCGCCGTCGCGCTGATGCTGCATGACGGCGTTGGCCGCCTGGGAGACGTGCAGCATGCCGAGCAGGTTCAACTCGATGACCTTCTGGTGGAAACTCGGTGATGCGTCGGCGGCGAGCGCGTAGGGCGAGCCGCCCGCGTTGTTCACCACGACGTCGAGGCGGCCGTGGCTGCGGACGATCTCGTCGATCAGCGCGCCGACGGCATCCGGGTCGCGGACGTCGCAGCTGTGGAACTCGTGCGCGGAGCCGTCCACAGGCCGGCGGGCGCAGGTGACGACGTGCGCACCCTGGCCGGCGAAAACCCCGCTGATCCCGGCGCCGACGCCCCGGACACCGCCGGTGACCAGCACGACGCGGCCTTCGAGGTCCAAATCCACTGTGCTAGCGTACCAAGCAAGTGCTTGCTTAGGTTCCTGACCATCCCAGGAGTGCCATGACGATCACGTCGTCCACCGTCGAACCGGGAATCGTCGCGGTGACGGTCGACTATCCGCCGGTCAACGCCATCCCGTCGCGCGGCTGGTTCGACCTCGCCGACGCCGTGACGGCCGCCGGCGCCGACATGGCCACCCATGCGGTGATCCTGCGGGCGGAGGGCCGCGGCTTCAACGCCGGCGTCGACATCAAGGAGATGCAGCGCACGTCGGGATTCACCGCGCTGATCGACGCCAACCGCGGCTGCTTCGCGGCGTTCAAGGCGGTCTATGAGTGTGCGGTTCCGGTGGTCGCGGCGGTCAACGGGTTCTGCGTCGGCGGCGGTATCGGCCTGGTCGGCAACGCCGACGTCATCGTGGCCTCCGACGACGCGACTTTCGGGCTGCCCGAAGTCGAGCGCGGCGCGCTCGGCGCGGCCACCCACCTGTCGCGACTGGTGCCGCAGCACATGATGCGCCGGATGTTCTTCACCGCCGCGACCGTGGACGCCGCGACGCTGCATCAGTTCGGATCGGTGCACGAGGTGGTGCCGCGTGCCGAACTCGACGAGGCGGCGCTTCGCATCGCCCGCGACATCGCCGCCAAGGACACCCGGGTCATCCGCGCCGCCAAGGAGGCGCTGAACTTCATCGACCCGCAGCCGGTCCACTCGAGCTACCGGATGGAGCAGGGCTACACCTTCGAACTGAACCTCTCCGGAGTCTCCGACGAACTCCGCGACGACTTCGCCGGCACGAGAAAGTCCCCCGCGAAGTCCCCCGCGAAGTCCCCGCAATGACCCCCCGCGACAAGAGGACCACGCTCGAGGAAGCGGTCGCCGCTATCGAGAGCGGCATGACGATCGGCATCGGCGGCTGGGGTTCGCGGCGCAAGCCGATGGCCTTCGTGCGGGCGCTGCTGCGCACCGATGTGCGCGATCTGACCGTTGTCACCTACGGCGGACCCGATATCGGCCTGCTGTGCTCGGCGGGCAAGGCCGCCAAGGTCTACTACGGGTTCGTCTCGCTGGACTCGCCGCCGTTCTACGATCCGTGGTTCTCCAAGGCCCGCACGACGGGAGCGATCGTCGCCCGGGAGATGGACGAGGGCATGCTGCGCTGCGGTCTGCAGGCCGCCGCACAGCGCCTGCCATTCCTGCCGACCAGGGCGGGTCTTGGCAGTTCGGTGCCGGACTTCTGGGACGGCGAACTGAAGACGGTGCGCTCGCCGTATGCGACAGGGCCGGGACACGAGGAACTCATCGCCATGCCGGCGCTGCGGCTCGACGCGGCATTCGTCCATCTCAACCTCGGGGACAAGCACGGCAATGCCGCCTACACCGGGATCGACCCCTACTTCGACGATCTTTTCCTGATGGCCGCCGATCGCCGTCATCTCTCCGTGGAGCGCGTGGTATCCACCGAAGAATTGGTCAAAAGCGTTCCGCTACAGGCTCTTCTGGTTAACCGGATGATGGTGGACACCGTGGTCGAGGCACCCGGAGGTGCGCACTTCACCACAGCGGTCCCGGACTACGGCAGGGATGAGAAGTTCCAGCGCCATTACGCCGAAGCCGCCGCCAGTGCCGAGAGCTGGTCGAAGTTCGTCGGCACCTACCTTTCCGGGCGTGAGGCCGACTACCAGGCCGCAGTGCGCCGATTCAACGACCAGGGGGCGTCGTGATCGCCACGAGCCGAGCGGAGGTGTGCGCAGTCGCCTGCGCCGAGTTGTTCCGCGATGCCGGGGAGATCATGGTGAGTCCGATGACCACCATGGCTTCGCTCGGCGCTCGCCTGGCGCGCCTGACGTTCTCCCCCGACATCCTGCTCACCGACGGGGAGGCACAGCTGCTCGCGGGCACACCCCCGATCGGCTCAGCAGGAGCCTTCGAGGGCTGGATGCCGTTCGGCCGGGTTTTCGAGACACTGGCGTGGGGACGGCGCCACGTGGTGATGGGCGCCAACCAGGTCGACCGGTACGGCAACCAGAACCTCTCCGCATTCGGCCCACTCCAGCGCCCGACGCGCCAGATGTTCGGCGTCCGCGGCGCGCCGGGAAACACCATCAACCACGCCACCAGCTACTGGGTCGGAAACCATTCGCCGCGGGTGTTCTGCGACGCGGTCGATGTGGTGTCCGGCATCGGCTGGGACAAGGTCGACCCCGCCAATCCGGCCTACCGTTTCGTCGATGTCCACCGCGTGGTGAGCAACCTCGGCGTCTTCGACTTCAACGGACCCGGGCACACCATGCGGGCGGTATCACTGCATCCCGGCGTCGAGGCAGCCGAGGTTCGTGACAGCAGCGGATTCGAGATCCACGGCCTCGACGAGGCACCGCAGAGCAGGCTTCCCACCGGCGACGAACTCAAGCTGATCAGCGAGATCGACCCGAAGAAACTGCGAGACAAGGAACTGAAGGGGCAGTCATGAGGATTCAGACCGCGCTCACCCGAATGGTCGGCATCGAACATCCGGTCGTTCAGACCGGCATGGGCTGGGTCGCCGGTGCGCGCCTGGTCTCGGCCACCGCCAACGCCGGTGGGCTGGGCATCCTCGCGGCGGCCACCATGACGATCGACGAACTGGCCACCGCCATCGAGAAGGTCAAGGCCGCCACCGACAAGCCGTTCGGCGTGAACATCCGCGCCGACGCGGCCGACGCGGGTGACCGGGTGGAGTTGATGATCCGAGAGGGCGTCAAGGTCGCCTCCTTCGCGCTGGCCCCGAAGCAGGAGCTCATCACTCGCCTCAAAGAGGCCGGATCAGTCGTGGTGCCCTCGGTCGGTGCGGCCAAACACGCCAAGAAGGTCGCGGGGTGGGGGGCGGACGCCGTGATCGTCCAGGGCGGTGAAGGCGGCGGGCACACCGGTCCGGTCGCCACCACCCTGCTGCTGCCCTCGGTGCTCGACGCTCTCGCCGGCACCGATATTCCAGTCATCGCAGCCGGCGGATTCTTCGACGGCCGCGGACTGGCGGCCGCGCTGTCCTACGGAGCGGCCGGGGTGGCGATGGGCACCCGCTTCCTGCTGACGTCGGACTCGACGGTGCCCGATGCGGTCAAGCAGCGCTACCTGAACGCCGCCCTCGACGGAACCGTCGTGTCGAGAAGGGTGGACGGCATCCCGCACCGGGTACTGCGCACCGGACTCGTCGAGAGCCTGGAGAGCGGCTCGCGGGCGCGGGGTTTCAGCGCGGCTGTCGTCAACGCCGCCAAGTTCAAGAAGATGTCGCAGATGAGCTGGCCGTCGATGATTCGCGACGGGCTGGCCATGCGGCACGGCAAGGACCTGAGCTGGTCGCAGGTCCTGATGGCCGCCAACACTCCGATGCTGCTCAAGGCAGGCCTGGTCGACGGCAACACCGAGGCCGGCGTGCTGGCCTCCGGACAGGTCGCCGGCATCATCGACGATCTGCCGACATGCGCCGAACTGATCGAGAGCATCGTCAGCGAGGCCATCAAGCACCTTCAGGCGGCGGCGTCACTCATCGAGTGAGACGGCCTATCGTCCAGAGATGGGGATCGCACCGGAGAGTTGGCCCGCGCCCTTCCAGACGCTGATCCGTACGTCGAACAAGTATCTGCTCAACCCGCTCATGCTGCGGCTGGCGGGACGGCGCTGGTGGTACGCCTCAACGCTGCGGCACACCGGCCGGCGATCGGGTAAGCGGTATTCCACGCCGATCGTCGCCGACCGCGTCGGCGACCGCCTGCTGATCCCGCTTCCGTACGGAACGCAGGTGGATTGGGTGCGCAATGTGCTGAGTGCGGGCGAGGCGACCGTGGTCTCCAAGGGGCTGACCTTCCACACCGTCGCCCCCGAACTCATCGACTACACCGAGGCGCTGCCACTGCTGCCACGGGACCGTCGCCGGACTTTCGAACGGATTCAGATCGGCCACTTTCTGCAGATGCGGATCGTAAACTCCGTCCCATGAAGATGAACGCGGCGGTTCTGTTCGAAACCGGCGGCGACTGGAGCATCGAGGAGGTCGACCTCGACGGTCCCCAGGAGGGTGAGGTGCTGGTCTCCTTCGAGGCCACCGGGCTGTGCCACTCCGATCACCACGTACGCACCGGTGACTTCCCCGCTCCGCTGCCGATCATCGGCGGCCACGAGGGTGCCGGAATCGTGCAGGAGGTCGGGCCAGGGGTGCGCAGCCTCAAACGCGGCGACCACGTCGTCGCCTCGTTCCTGCCGGCCTGCGGTCGGTGCAGCTTCTGCGCCCGCGGCATGTCCAACCTGTGCGACCTCGGCGCGATGATCCTCAACGGCACTCAGTTGGACGGCACCTACCGGCGGCGTCTGTCCGACGGCACCGACGTCGGTGTGGCGCTTCTGCTGGGCACCTTCGCACCATTCGGCACGGTGTCGGAGGCCTCGCTGGTCAAGATCGACGACGACATGCCACTGTCGCGGGCGTGCCTGCTCGGTTGCGGGATCACCACCGGATGGGGTTCGGCGGTCAACACCGCCGACGTCCAACCCGGGGACACCGTCGTCGTCATCGGCTTCGGCGGCGTCGGAAGCGGCGCGGTCCAGGGCGCCCGACTGGCCGGCGCGGAGAAGATCGTCGTGGTCGAACTGGTCGCCGACAAACGCGAGAAGGCACTGGAACTGGGTGCCACCCACTTCGTGACGTCGATGGCGGAGGGCACCGCACTCGTCGCCGATCTCACCCGCGGGGTGATGGCCGACTCGGCGATCCTGACTCCGGGTGTCGTCGAGGGCGCGATGATCGGCCAGGCGCTCGACATGATCCGCAAGGGTGGCGCGGTGGTGCTGACCGGGATCGCTGCGATGGCCGACGTGACTCCGACCCTGCCGATGGCGATGTTCACGCTGTTTCAGAAGCGTCTGCTCGGCAGTCTCTACGGCGAGGCCAACCCGCGCTCGGACATCCCGCGGCTGCTCAGCCTCTACCGCGAGGGCAAGTTGTTACTGGATGAGACCGTCACCCACGAGTACAAGCTGAACGACATCAACTCCGGCTATGACGACATGCTGGCCGGCAACATCATCCGTGGCGTGATCATTCACGACCACTGATCAGGTGAGCGGTTTCAGAGCCGTTCGATGATGGTCACGTTGGCGGTGCCCCCGCCCTCACACATCGTCTGCAGTCCGTAGCGGCCACCCGTGCGCTCGAGTTCGTTGAGCATCGTGGTAAAAAGCTTCGCACCGGTCGCCCCCAGCGGATGCCCGAGGGCGATGGCGCCGCCGTTGGGATTCACCCGCGCCGGGTCAGCACCGGTCTCCTTGAGCCAGGACAGCACCACCGGGGCGAACGCCTCGTTGATCTCCACGACGTCGATGTCGCCGATCGACAGCCCGGTCTTGTCCAACGCGTAGCGGGTCGCCGGGATCGGACCGGTCAGCATGAACACCGGGTCCGCGCCGCGACAGCTGATGTGGTGGATGCGTGCGCGGGGGGTGAGCCCGTGGTCCTTGACTGCCTGCTCGGAGGCGAGCAGCACCGCACTGGCGCCGTCGGAGATCTGACTGGCTACCGCCGCGGTCATCCGCCCGCCCTCGGTGAGCACCGGCAGGCCGGCCATCTTCTCCAGTGTGGTCTCACGCGGCGTCTCGTCGACGGCGAAGCCCTCCACCGGGACGATCTCGTCGACGAAGCGACCGTCGCGAATAGCCTCGAACGCGCGCTGGTGACTACCGAGCGCCCATCGCTCCATGTCCTCGCGGGAGATGTCCCATTTCTCCGCGATCATCTCCGCGCCCCGGAACTGCGAGATCTCCTGATCGCCGTAGCGTGCCAGCCAGCCCTTGGATTCCGCCGTCGGAGTCGTGAAGCCGAACTTCGTGCCGACGATCATCGCCGAGGAGATCGGGATCTGGCTCATGTTCTGCATGCCGCCGGCCAGGATCAGATCCGCGGTGCCGGCCATGATCGCCTGCGCGCCGAAGGAGATCGCCTGCTGACTCGATCCGCACTGCCGGTCGACGGTGACACCCGGCACCTCTTCGGGATAGCCGGCGGCCAGCCAGGTGAGCCGGCCGATATTGCCGGCCTGACCTCCGACTGCGTCGACGCAGCCGACGATTGCGTCGTCGACGGCGGCGGGGTCGACGTCGTTGCGGTCGAAGATCCCGCGGAACGCGTACACACCGAGGTCTATGGGATGCACTCCGGCGAGTGACCCGCCACGTTTACCGACGGGGGTGCGAACCGCGTCGATCACGTATGCCTGCGATGGGCTAGCCACGTTTGTTCTCCTTGCCGGTGCCGGCGGCGATTCCGCCGAGGACGATGGACAGGTACTGGCGGCCCACCTGTTCGGCCGTCAGCGGTCCGCCGGGCTGATACCAGCGGACGGACACCCAGGTGGTGTCGCGAATGAACCGGTACACCAGGTCGACGTCGATGTCGGGGTGGAAGTAGCCCTGCTGGATTCCCTCGTGGAGCAGATCAACCCACATCTTGCGCTGGCGCCGATTGAGTTCGTCGATGTAGCCGAAGCGTTCCTGACCGGAGAGCCGCTTGGCCTCGTCCTGATAGATCACCACCTCGGCGTGGTGGTGTTCGATCGCGTCGAAGGAGGCCATGAACAAGCCCTCCAGACGCGTCAGTGGATTCGGCTCGGTGTCGATGATGTGCTGATAGCGGTCGAACAGCCAGTCCAGAAAGCTCCGCAGCACTTCGTCGACCATCTCCTCTTTCGAGGAGAAATGGTGGTAGAGACTCCCGGACAGGATCCCGGCAGCGTCGGCGATATCGCGAACGGTGGTCGCCCGCAGACCGCGGTCGGCGAACATCGTCGCGGCGAGTTCGAGCAACTCCTCGCGACGGGTCGCCGGCGGAGGTGTCTCGGGGTTGGCGGTCACGGGTGCTGACTCGACACCGAGATCACTTCTCCGGTCAGGTAACTCGCGTAGTCACTGGCCAAAAACGCGATCGTGGCGGCCACCTCCCACGGTTCGGCGGCACGGCCGAACGCCTCCTGCTCGGAGAGCCGGTCCAGCAGTTCGGTGGAACTGGTTTTCTCCAGGAATCTGTGTCGCGCAATGCTCGGTGAGACCGCGTTGATCCGGACACCGTATTCGGCGGCTTCGATCGCGCTGCAGCGGGTCAGCGCCATCACACCGGCCTTCGCCGCGGCGTAGTGCGACTGCGAATGCTGCGCGCGCCAGCCCAGAACGCTGGCGTTGTTCACGATCGCACCACCGTGCCCCGCCTCGGCGAAGTAGGCCAGTGCCGCACGGGTGGCTCGCATCACCGAGGTGAGTGTGACGTTGAGAACCCGGTCCCACTCCTCGTCGGTCATGTCGATCACCGGGGTCTGTCCGCCGAGTCCGGCATTGTTGACTAGAACGTCGAGACGTCCCAGACGCGCGGTCGTCGAGGCGATCATCGCATCGACCTGTGCGGTGGAGGTGACGTCGCAGACCACACTGTCCACCCGCCCGAGACCGAGTGCAGCCAGTTCCTCGCGGGTTTCGCCCAGCCGGCGCTCATGGTGATCGGAGATCATCACGTCGGCACCCTCGGCAAGGGCCCGGCGCGCGGTGGCCGAGCCGATGCCGGTGCCGGCCGCCGCCGTGATCACGACCACCTTGCCGGTCAGCAGACCGTGCCCGCCGATCTCCTCTGGTGCGTTGCTCAGCGCACCCATCAGCCCCTCGCCTCGCGCGGCAGTCCCAGTACCCGTTCGGCGATGATGTTCCGCTGCACCTCGTTCGAGCCGCCGTAGATGGTGTCGGCGCGGGAGAACAGGAACAGCCGCTGCCATTCGTCGAACTCGCCGCCGGCCAGTTCCAGCCCGGACCTGCCCTTGACAGCCATCGCCAGCTCGCCGAGGTCGCGGTGCCAGTTCGCCCACAGCAACTTCGACACGGAGTCTTTTCCGGCGGCCTGACCGTCATCCTCGTCATCCATCGTGGCCAGTGCGAAGGAGCGCATGGTCTGCAATCCGGCCCAGGCCCGCACGAGGCGCTCTCGGATGAACGGGTCGTCGATGGCACCGTTGTTCTTGGCGAGCTCCACGAGGCCGGAAAGCTCGCGGGCGTATCGGATCTGCTGGCCGAGGGTGGAGACGCCGCGCTCGAACATCAGCGTGCCCATGGCCACCCGCCAGCCGTCACCGGGTTCCCCGACGACGAGGTCCGCGTCGGTGCGGGCATCGGTGAAGAACACCTCGTTGAATTCGGAGTCGCCGGTCAGCTGAACGATGGGCCGGATCTCGATCCCGGATTGGTCAAGTGGAACGAGTAGATAGGACAGTCCCGCGTGCCGCTTGGATCCCTTCTCCGACCGCGCCAGCACGAAACACCACTGTGCCCAGTGCGCCAGTGAGGTCCACACCTTCTGCCCGTTGATGACCCAGTGACGAGTTCCGCCTGGACCGTCGTCGAGTACGGCCGTGGTCGCCACGTTGGCCAGATCGCTGCCGGCTCCGGGCTCGGAGTAGCCCTGGCACCACAGTTCGGTCACCTCGCGGATGGCGGGCAGGAAGCGTTGCTGTTGTTCGGGCGTTCCGAACGCGATCAGGGTCGGGCCGACGAGTTCCTCACCGAGGTGGTTGACCTTGTCGGGTGCGTCCGCGCGGGCGTACTCCTCGTAGAAGGCCACCCGGTGGGCGACCGTCAGCCCCCGGCCGCCGTGTTCGACCGGCCAGCCCAGACAGGTCAGTCCCGCGGCGGCGAGGTGGCGGTTCCACGCCAGTCGTTCCTCAAAGGCCTCGTGTTCGCGCCCGGGGCCGCCGAGACCCTTGAGTGCGGCGTATTCGCCGACGAGGTTGTCGGCCAGCCACCCGCGGACCTCCGCCCGGAACTCCTCGACCGTGATCACCCCTGTAGGCTAACCTACCAAGCACTTGCTTTGTTACTTTGGGGCCAGGTAGGAGCCGTTATTCGATGACCAGCCTGACCACGCCGGCGGTGCTGGACCGGATGGCGGCGCAGTTCGCCGGCCATCAGGCCGTGGTGACCCCGCAGCGGTCCTTCACCTTCGCCGAGTTGCGCGAGGAGGTGCGCCGCGTCGCCGCGGCGATCGCCGGTGCCGGCGTCAGCCCCGGCGAGCGGGTCGCGATCTGGTCACCCAACACCTGGCACTGGGTGGTGGCGTGCCTGGCCACCCATTACGCCGGGACGGTTCTGGTCCCGTTGAACACCCGCTACACCGCAGCCGAAGCCGCCGACATCCTGGCCCGCACGAAGGCGCCGTTGCTCTTCGGTATGGGCCGGTTCCTCGGCGCCGACCGGGTGGCCGAACTCGACCGCGGCGCGCTGCCGGACCTGCGGCACGTGGTCCGGATCCCGGTGGAGGCAGCTGATGGAACCTGGGACGAGTTCATGGCCGGGCCGCAGGCCCCGTTGTCGGAGGTCGACGCCCGAGCGGCTGCGGTGCACACCGACGACGTCTCCGACATCCTGTTCACCTCCGGCACCACCGGGCGCAGCAAGGGCGTGCTGTGTGCGCACCGGCAATCACTGTCGGCCTCGGCAGCCTGGGCCGAGTGCGGACAAATCACCAGTGCCGACCGCTATCTGTGTATCAACCCGTTCTTCCACAACTTCGGATACAAGGCCGGGATCCTGGCCTGTCTGCAGACCGGCGCGACCCTCATCCCGCAGCTGACCTTCGACCCCGAAGAGGCGATGCGAACGGTTCAGGAGCAACGCATCACCGTGCTGCCCGGACCACCGACGGTCTATCAGACCCTGCTTGATCACCCGGCCCGCAAGGACTTCGACCTCAGCTCACTGCGATTCGCGGTGACCGGCGCCGCGACCGTACCGGTGGTGCTCATCGAACGCATGCAGGACGAGCTCGACTTCGACATCGTGCTCACCGCCTACGGTCTGACGGAAGGAAGTGGATTCGGAACCATGTGCCGGCCCGACGACGACCCGGTCACCGTCGCGACCACGTGTGGCCGTCCGATCGCCGACTTCGAACTACGCATCGATAAACCCGGCGGCTCTGCCGACCAGGAGGGAGCTGCCGACCAGGAGGGAGCTGCCGGCGAGGTGCTGCTGCGCGGGCCCAACGTGATGCTCGGCTACCTCGACGATCCGCAGGCCACCGCCGAAGCCATCGACGCCCAGGGGTGGCTGCACACCGGCGACATCGGCATCGTCGATGAAGCGGGCAACCTGCGGATCACCGACCGCCTCAAGGACATGTACATCTGCGGCGGCTTCAACGTCTACCCCGCGGAGATCGAGCAGACCCTGGCCCGTCTCGACGGGGTGGCCGACGTCGCGGTGATCGGGGTTCCTGACGAGCGCCTGGGCGAGGTGGGGCGCGCCTTCGTCGTCCGCAGAGCAGGATCCGATCTGATCGAAGAGGCGGTCATCGCCTACAGCAGGGAGCATCTGGCGAACTTCAAGGCACCCCGAACGGTGGTTTTTCTCGACACCCTCCCCCGCAACGCCGGGGGCAAGGTCGTCAAACCCGAACTGCGGAAGATGGCGTGATGGATCTGATCTACGACGAGGCGACATGCGCCTTCCGCGACGAAGTGCGGGCATTCCTCGCCGCCAACACCGCGGCGTTCCCCACCGAGTCCTACGACACCGCCGAGGGATTCGCGCAGCACCGGCACTGGGACCGCGTGCTGTTCGACGCCGGACTGTCGGTGATCGCCTGGCCGAAAGAATACGGCGGCCGCGACGCGACCCTGCTGCAATGGGTGGTGTTCGAGGAGGAGTACTTCGCCGCCGGTGCTCCCGGCCGCGCCAGTGCCAACGGCACCTCCATGCTGGCGCCGACGCTGTTCGCCCACGGCACCGAGGAACAGCGCCGCCGCATCCTGCCGAAGATGGCGAGCGGGGAGGAGATCTGGGCACAGGCGTGGTCGGAGCCGGAGTCCGGAAGCGACCTGGCATCGCTGCGTTCAACGGCCACGCGCACCGACGGCGGGTGGCTGCTCAACGGCCAGAAGATCTGGAGCAGCCGCGCACCGTTCGGCGACCGAGCGTTCGGGCTGTTCCGCTCAGACCCTGAATCGCAGCGCCATCGCGGTCTGACCTATCTGATGTTCGACCTCTCCGCCGACGGCGTCACCGTGCGGCCGATCGAACAGCTCGGCGGCGAGACAGGGTTCGGCGAGATATTCCTCGACAACGTTTTCGTCGGCGACGACGACGTCATCGGTGAGGCACACGAGGGCTGGCGCGCTGCGATGAGCACCGCGAGCAACGAGCGCGGTATGTCGCTGCGCAGCCCGGCACGCTTCGTCGCGCCCGCGGAGCGCTTGGTGGCGACGTGGCGCGAACACGGCAGCGAACCCGCATTCGCCGACCAGGTCGCCGATGCGTGGATCAAGGCGCAGGCCTACCGGCTGCACACCTTCGGAACCGTGACGCGGCTCGCCGAGGGCGGCGAGCTCGGCGCGGAATCGTCGGTGACCAAGGTCTTCTGGTCGGACCTCGATGTGGCGCTGCACCAGAGCGCGCTGGACATCCGCGGAGCCGGCGGCGAGATCGCCGATGCCTGGACCGACGGACTGCTGTTCGCCCTCGGCGGCCCGATCTATGCGGGCACCAATGAGATCCAGCGCAACATCATCGCCGAGCGGCTGCTGGGGCTCCCCAAGGAAGGGGCGGGCGCCAGATGAAGTTCGCCCTCGACTCAGAACAGCGGGATTTCGCCGCCAGTATCGACGCCGCACTGGGCGCCGCAGACGTCCCCGGTGCGGTCCGGGCCTGGGCCAAGGGTGACACCGCGCCCGCCGCGGCCATCTGGAATCGGCTCAGTGAATTAGGCGTCACCGCACTGCTGGTGTCGGAGAAGTTCGACGGGCTCGATGCGCATCCGGTCGATGTGGTGGTGGCCTGTGAGCGACTGGGGCGATGGGCGGTTCCGGGCCCGGTGACCGAATCGATCGCCGTGGCACCGATTCTGCTGGCCGACGACGAACGCTCGGCCGCGCTGGGCAGTGGGGAACTGATCGCAACCCTTGCCATGCCGCCGGCGGTGCCCCGCGCGGTAGCCGCGGATTTCGCCGGGCTGGTTCTGCTGGCAGAGCAGGGAACGGTCCGCGACGCGACACCCGGTTCGCCGCATGATTCCGTCGATCCGACCCGTCGGCTGTTCGACGTCTCACCACGCGGCGAGGGCCAAAGGGCTGACACCGCCCGCGCGTACGAGTTCGGTGCGCTGGCCACCGCGGCCCAGCTGGTCGGGGCCGGGCAGGCCATGCTGGACGCCTCGGTCCAATACGCCAAGCAGCGCACCCAGTTCGGCCGGCTGATCGGGAGCTACCAGGCGATCAAGCACAAGCTGGCCGATGTTCACATCGCCGTGGAGCTGGCCCGCCCGCTGGTGTACGGCGCGGCTCTCTGTCTCGCTGAGGACTCCTCGCACACGGTGCGTGATGTCAGTGCCGCCAAGGCCGCGGCATCGGATGCGGCACTGCTGGCCGCGCGGGCCGCGCTGCAGACCCACGGCGCGATCGGCTACACGGCCGAACACGACCTGTCGCAGCTACTGCTGCGGGTTCAGGCGCTGCGGTCCGCATGGGGCGATCCATCCACCCATCGCCGCCGACTACTGGAGACCCTGTGATTCTGGAGACCCTGTGAGCGAGGAACGTCAGCTGCTGCGCCAGACCGTCGCCGCACTGGTCGACAAGCACGCCGGCCCCGAGGCGGTGCGTGCCGCGATGCAGTCCGAGCGCGGATACGACGAATCGCTGTGGGCGCTGCTGTGCGATCAGGTCGGTGCGGCCGCTCTGGTGGTTCCCGAGGAATTCGGCGGCGCCGGAGGTGAACTGGCCGACGCCGCGGTCGTTCTCGAGGAACTCGGCCGCGGTCTGGTTCCCACGCCGTTGTGGGGTACCACCCTCGCCGAACTCGCACTGCTGGCCGCTGACGAACCGGATACGCAAACGCTGGAGGAACTCGCAGCCGGCAGTTCGGTCGGCGTCGTGGTGTTCGACCGCGACTATGTGGTCCACGGGGACGCCGCCGACGTCGTCCTCGCCGTCGACGAGGGACGGATCCAGCGGTGGACCGAGGTGGATTCGAGTGTGGTCACACCGCTGGACCCCACCCGCCGACTGGCGCGGCTGACCGCGGGCGCCATCGAGGTGATCGGCCCCGACCCGGGACTCGGCGACACCGCGGCGATCCTGCTCGCGGCTGAGCAGATCGGCGCCGCGGCTCGCTGTCTGGAATTGACCGTCGAATACACCAAACAGCGTGTGCAGTTCGGTCGCCCGATCGGCAGTTTCCAGGCGCTCAAGCACCGGATGGCCGACATGTACGTCCTCGTCGAATCGGCACGCGCCGTCGTCGCCGGCGCCATCTCGACACCGACCTCGGCAACGGCTGCACTTGCACGGCTGGCCGCCAGTGAAGCCTTCTGCGCCGTCGCCGGCGAGGCCATCCAGCTGCACGGTGGCATCGCGATCACCTGGGAGCACGACATCCAGCTGTACTTCAAACGGGCCTATGGCAGCGCCCAGCTGCTCGGGGCGCCCGACGAGCAGCTTCGGCGCCTCGAATCCCAAGTGCTCTAAATCTGCGGCTGCTCTACCCTCGGTGGAGTGAACGGTCACGTCGCGCTGCGGGCGGGCATCCCACCGTTCTATGTGATGGACGTGTGGCTGGCCGCCGCCGAGCGGCAGCGCAGCCACGGTGATCTGGTGAATCTCGCGGCCGGCCAACCGAGCGTCGGGGCGCCGGGACCCGTGCGCGCCGCGGCTGGCGCGGCGCTGGAGCGCAACCAACTCGGCTACACGGTCGCTCTGGGTATCCCGGAGTTGCGGAGCGAGATCGCGCGCGCATATCGGGGCACGTACGGCATCGACGTCGGCGTGGACGACGTCGTCCTCACCACGGGATCCTCCGGCGGATTTCTGCTGACCTTCCTGGCCTGTTTCGACCCGGGTGACCGGGTGGCCCTGGCAAGTCCCGGCTACCCGTGTTACCGCAATATCCTTTCCGCGCTCGGCATTGAGGTCGTCGAGATCGAATGCGGCGAGCGGACGCGGTTTCAGCCGACCGCGGCGATGCTGGCCGAACTCGATCCACCGGTCAGGGGCGTGATCGTCGCCAGCCCGGCCAACCCGACGGGTACGGTCATCCCTCCCGACGAGTTGGCGGCTATCGCCCGCTGGTGCGACGCCAACGGCGTACGGCTGATCAGCGATGAGGTCTATCACGGTCTGGTCTATCCGGGCGCGCCACAGACTTCCTGTGCGTGGCAGACCTCGCGGAATTCCGTTGTGGTGAACAGCTTCTCGAAGTACTACGCGATGACGGGATGGCGGCTGGGCTGGCTGCTGGTCCCCGAGGACCTTCGGCGGGCGGTGGACCGTCTGACCGGTAACTTCACCATCTGTCCCCCGGTGCTGGCGCAGTACGCGGCCATCGCGGCCTTCACTCCGGAGGCCCTCGCCGAGACGCAGGACAATCTGGCGCACTACGCCCACAACCGGGCGACGCTGATCGCGGGGCTGCGCCAGATCGGCCTCACCCGGCTCGCACCCGCCGATGGCGCGTTCTACATCTACGCCGACGTCCGCGACTTCACCTCCGATTCGTTGACCTTCTGCGAACAGCTGCTCGACGACACCGGTGTCGCCATCGCACCGGGGATCGACTTCGACACGGTCCGCGGTCGCGGATACGTCCGGATGTCATTCGCCGGACCCGCACACGACATCGACGAGGCACTGCGCAGGATCGGCCCCTGGCTCAGCAGGTGAGCAACCCCTACAGCCAGGTGTCCGGCGAGGTGGCCGTCAGGAACGATTCAAGGTCATCGCGCCACTGCGCTGGGGTGTTCTTGTCGGGTTCGATTCCGGTGTATTGACCGCGGTAGAACAGCAGAGGCCGCGGCTGGACTGCGGGAAGGTCCGACAGTGAATGGACCAGACCGAAGACGACGAAGTGGTCGCCGCCGTCGTGCACCGCGTGGACCGTGCAGTCGATATGCGCCAGAGAGTTGTCGAGCACCGGCGATCCCAGTTCGGATGTGTGCCAATCCACACCGGCGAACTTGTCCGGATCCCGTGAGCCGAATCGCGCACAGATATCGCGCTGTTTCTCGGCAAGGACGTTGACGCAGAACCGGCCCGAAGACTCGATGGCCTGCCAGGACCGTGACACCTTGGTGGGGCAGAACAAGACCAGTGGCGGATCCAGCGACAGCGCGGCGAAAGACTGGCACGCGAAGCCGTTGGGCACGCCGTCGTGCATTGTGGTGATGATCGTGATGCCGGTGCAGAACTGGCCGAGCGCCTGACGGAACGCCCGTGGATCGATCGGCTCTGCGGACATCTGTCGGGGGCTCCTATTTATTGGAGTGCGCGCCGATGGTGAAGTCGTGCCCCCACAGGCTCACCGCGGTGCTCTCCCGGGCGATCCAGTCATCATCTTCGACCTGCAGGCCCTCACATCCGAACTCGACGTCGAAGCCGCTCGGTGTCTTCATGTAGAAGGACAGCATCTTGTCGTTGACGTGGCGGCCCAGCGTCGCCGACATCGGCACCTTGCGGCGCAGTGCACGGTCCAGGCAGAGGCCGACGTCGTCGGAGGTTCCCACCTCGACCATCAGGTGGACGACACCGCTGGGTGTGGGCATCGGAAGGAACGCGAGGCTGTGGTGACGCGGATTGCACCCGAAGAAACGCAGCCATGCCGGTGGACCGTCGGCCGGCCGGCCGACCACCTGCGGTGGCAGTCGCATGGAATCTCGGAGATGGAAACCCAGGACGTCCCGGTAGAAATGCAGCGCCTCCGCGTCGTCGCGGGTGGACAGCACCACGTGACCGAGACCCTGTTCACCGGTGACGAACGTGTGGCCGTAGGGACTCACGACACGGCGGTGCTCGAGTGCCGCGCCGTGGAACACCTCGAGCCGGTTGCCCGACGGATCGGCGAAGGCGATCATCTCGTCGACGCGGCGGTCGGCGAGTTCGCCGGCGGTGGCCTCTTTGTAGGGCACTCCCTCAAGGTCCAACGCGTCGCGAACGCGCTGCAGACCCGCCGCGTCGGCGCACTCCCAGCCGGACTCCGAAAGCCGGTCTTGCTCACCCGGAACGATCACCAGACGCGCCGGGAAGTCGTCCATTCGCAGATACAGGGCGCCTTCGGTCAGACCGCTGCCCTCCACCATCCCGAGCACCTTGAGTCCGTACTCGCGCCAGGCCTCGACATCGGTGGACTCGATGCGTAGATAGCCCAGAGACCGGATGGGACTCATCTCTCACCCCCGAGGAAGTCGATGGTCAGTCTGTTGAATTCGTCGAACTTCTCCACCTGTGCCCAGTGACCGCATTGCCCGAACACGTGCAACTGAACCTTCGGGATCTGCTTGAGCGCCACGAGGGCGCCATCGAGCGGGTTGACACGGTCCTCGCGGCCCCAGATCAGCAGCACTCGCTGGCGCAGTTTGTACACCTCTCGCCACATCATGCCGAGTTCGTAGTCGGGTCCGGCGAAGGACTTGCCCATCGCGCGGGCGGCGGCCAGGGACTCCGGCTGGCTGGCGATCGCGAAGCGCTCGTCGATGAGTTCCTCGGTGATCAGTTTCTGGTCGTAGACCATGATTCGCAGGAACCGCTCCATGTTGTCCCGCGTGGGTTCGGCGGTGAACCGGCCCAGTAGTTTGACTCCCTCGGTGGGGTCGGGTGCGAACAGGTTGACACTCAGCCCGCCGGGGCCCATCAATACCAGCCGACCGGCGCGGTCGGGATTGTCCAGAGCGAATCGCACCGCGGTGCCGCCACCGAGTGAGTTGCCGACCAGCGCCGCGCGGTCGATACCCAGATGATCGAATAGCGCACGTAGGGCCACCGCACTGTAGCGGTTGTACTGCTCGTGTTCGGTGTGCTTGTCAGAGTGCCCGTATCCGGGCTGATCAACGGCGATCACGCGGAAGTACTGCGAGAGCACCGCGATGTTGCGCCCGAAATTCGACCAACTCGACGCTCCGGGCCCACCACCGTGCAGAAGCACGACCGGTTCGCCTTCACCGGCCTCGTGGTAGTGCAGTCGCATCCGGCGGTCGCCGGCGGCGACCTCTGCGAAGCGGGAAGTCGACTCGAAAGTCACGTCCCGTTGAGACTGGGCCTCTTGGATGAACCCCGTCATCGCCGGCTTAGACCATCG
>Ga0194052_1000125_pt1 | contig 54304 bp, 35 predicted proteins | sample SepL226m_MetaG_FD_160117 | JGI IMG/M metagenome (GOLD analysis project Ga0194052, IMG submission 160117) | Anoxic zone freshwater microbial communities from boreal shield lake in IISD Experimental Lakes Area, Ontario, Canada - Sep2016-L227-6m | ecosystem: Environmental > Aquatic > Freshwater >...
CTATCAACCTCTTTAAAACAGGTAAGAATATTCTTGAAAAAACTACTATTTGTTCTGCCTTTTCTGGATGATATGTATGAACTGAAAAATTTCTTTGTTCAATAGCAGAAAGAAGAACTAAAGAATCTGCCTCATCATATAGCCCAAGCTTATGCCCCATCCTAAAGGCATCTGCTGAACCTTGAATTTCATTAAAACCTTTCTTTTCAGAGTATGATTTAATAGTTTTCCATGCAACTTCAAAAGCAATTTCAAATGCTTTAATTGTAGCGCCAACAGATACTCTGCTTGATTCTAAGCTTAAGCATTCCTCAAGAAATGCTATCGAACTTTCTAATGTCTGCCTATATGTTTGTAGTTTAACTATTATTTTGTCCATTCTTTATATAGTATACATTTTGCATAGCAAATTTACCAAAATTAGTGTCATTCTCGTTATCGAAATCTACAACATCCATAAAGTAAGGTATTATTGCTTTATTAAGTTTCTCTTTCAAGAGAAATAGTTTTAAATACTTCTGATCTTTAATTCCCTTTACCCCTATATCTATATCACTTGTAGGTTTAGATGTTCCATCAACTCGAGACCCAAATATGAAAGCTACACTTTCTTCAGGTAAAGAAGAGTTAATAATCTCAGTTAATATATCAAGATATTTTTTGTTTAAATCTAAATTACTCATACTAGAATTATATCAAAAAAAAATACTTGAAATACAAGTAATTAAGGAGAAGTTAAAGATCCCCCTTGTACTTAGAGTACAAGGGGGATTATCTACTATTTCTTTACCCAGGAAGCACCACCCTTCTTTGCTCTTAAGAAGTATCCTGTTTGCTTATCTAATGTATATTCAGTTCCGTATACAGTACCTGCATCTAATACTACATTCTCATATCTACCAGATGCATACTTAGTTAATGTATCTACTTGAATATTATCTGACTTATTAATTTCTTTTAATAAGCTAGATGCATTAGCAATATCTGTTCTAAGACCTATTAAGTTCCAACCTGTTCCTATAAAGATTGGTGAGTTAACTTCTACTAACTTACCATCGATGATCAAATTAGTTGGTTTAACTACCTTAACAAAGTAACCCTCACTTGGAACTAAGTTGAAATCAGTTCCAATAGACACTCCAGCTCTCTGAGTATATGTAACCCATTTACCAGATCTATATGCTGAGACATTAATTGCATATCCACCTTGAGCTGAAACTTGATTAAGCAATTGAGAAGCCTTAGTAACTGATTTACTTACTAAGTTGAATGATATTAAGTTCCAACCCGTAGTCAAATTATATGTAATATTGTCATTGACCTTAGAAAGATTAACCTTCAAAGGATCGGTTACAAAAGATTCACCCTCATCCTTTACTCCATTTCTATTAGTATCTACAAAGAACTTAATTGTTGCATTATCTCCTGATAAATCAACAACTCTTACTTCCTCTACACTTGTTTTATACCCAGTAATTGCACCTAGTTTATATGTTCCTGTTTCAGTAACCTTAACTCCAACACTGCCATTTGAGTCAGTAACACCTAAAACAGCTTGAGCATTTGCGGAGTTAATTAAGTTATGACCTGGTAACATTGTTGTTGGCTGCGTAGCTGAACATCCAGTTTTAGTCATATATGGTGTAGCAGGATTAGCAGCTGCACATGCAGCATCGTTTAAACATTTACCATCGAACCAAAGATCATTAGGACTATCAGCACACTGATCACCATTTTTAAAACCACTTTTTGGACCACAGCCATAACCTTTTATAAATATATATCCAGCCGTTTTTGCAGCACAGGATGCATTATTATTACATGCTTTACCTGCCCATTCACCATCTCCAAATGTTCCACCTACAGGACAAGTTGTGCCATCTTGTAATTGTAAATGCTCACAATTACCTCCAACATAAACTTCTTTAGTTAAGTCGCACATATGAGGCCCTCGGCAATCTGGAGTTGTTGCAGTTCCAAAGTTTTCACCAACATTATTCTTTGTTCCATCATATTTACCATCATAATTACATGGTTCTTTATCAAGGTTAAGTGGCACAATTGTGTTTGAAAGAATACATTTTCCATCTGTTGTTACAACGTGACCAGGAGATTTTTCTCTTGCATCACAAACTGGGCCAGAAATACACTCTTTTCCATTCCAATTACCTTGAACAGGCTTCTTATCAACATAAGCTGTACATGTCTTTGTCACTAATGTTGAGTCATTGGGATTAACACAAGTACTACCTGTCATTTTCGCTAAGCTATTCTTATTTGTTACTTTTTGACATATATCATCTGAATTACATATATCATCTTTTTGTTGAGTTCCCTCTACACCTTCAATCCAACATGGTTTTGTCCCAGCCGTTTTATCTACCCCACAAGATCCATCTGGAAGAAGAGTCGTTGCTATACCATTAACAGATTGCATCGAACAAATCTTAGGGGATACACATTTTCCATTTTTAGTACTTCCTTGATAAGTTTCACTATTAGGATCTAGTTGATCTGCCTTTACACCACAAGTAACATTATCTTTTAAGGTAACTGGAGCACCACATTTTCCAGCACCACTAGTGCCACCAGTAGGAAGAAATACATGAGTTGAATTGCCATCCAATTTTGAACAAATTTCATCTGATAAACAAATGGGACCATATTGAGTTTCTTTATAATGGCCAGTTAAATTAGTTTTTGGATCGGTGCATTCAGCATCCAAAGTTTTTGAAGTATCCTCCACGCATAATTTTGTTGATGGATTGTATGTAACTATTTTGCCAAAATTTGCAGGGTTAAGTTGACATATCGCTGGACTTTTACAAGTTCGATCATTTGCAGTATTACCTGTATATGTTTGTCCATCTATGATTGCAGTACATACAGAGTCTACTTCCAACGCATTATTAACTTCACAAGCACCGGTAACGGTATTAAGAACAAAATTGCTTCCCGATTCTTTACATTTTGCGTCACTAAGACAAACTGGTTTTGTGTTATTAGAATCTGGATTCTTATAATAAGTACAACCTAAATCAGTGCCTTCTAAGGAATTTCCTGTGCAATTAATCCAATACCCCTTACCAGCTAACGGTCCAGATGTAACAGTCTTTCTTCCATTTTCACATTTACTAAAATTATCAGCTTTTCCACCTGCACATGCTATAACAGTTTCATCAGGCATATCTGGTTTTGGAGTACAATCAGGTACATTTCCCGCAGGAAATGCAGCTGTAACACCACTCGCAACAGCAACAGGAAGACATATATCATTTTCACCAGTTGCATTGGCTTTACACCCATTAGGACAATTTTCTGAAACGACATTTCCACCAGCAGTATCACAATGATACCTTCCATTTCCTTGACATGTCCATACTGTTGGATAACCTGATGGGCAAGATTTAACATTTAGAGGATTTCCAGTTGCTACTGTACCCGCTGAAGCTCCAGGGGCTGCAGGAGCTTTAACTGTATTATCTGGTGCTTTAGTAGCATCTACTACACATTGATTACCGACGTAACTAAATCCTGGGTCACAATTTGGAATAGTTTTCTTTTCTACTGTACAAGCAGGATCAGTATAATCACAACCTCCAACATCCCAAGCCGTTGCTTTTCCGCTTGCATCACATGTTTTTACAATAACAGATTTACTTTTACCTGCATCACCACCTGAACAACATTCTCTGTGAGGATTAGGATCACATGCAGCTGCTGCTAATACACTTCCCATCACACTAGGATTTAAACTACTTTGTACTGCTTGATCTATTTTGTCAAAAACTGGAGTTACGAATGGTTCATCTTGTCCTATTGTTACATCAAAACTTAACTTATTAGCTTTCTTTCCTACTACATCTACTTTAATGGTATCTCCTGTCTTATAAGCTACAATATCATCACCTATCTTTGTTCTAATATTAGATTTATCAAGTGTTAAAGAAAGATCACTTGTTAATACCCCAGATTGTAATGAACTATCATTTAAGGTGTAGAAAACAAGGACATCATTATCTTGTGTTGTGAATTTAGCATATGAAGGACTTGGTACTCTTAAAGTATCTAATGTTGGGAAAGTCGTAATCATTGGATATGCTGTTTCAGCAAATCTTAAATTACCTGCAATTCTAAAATAGAATTTAGAATCAGGAGTTAATCCGTTTACAGTTATATGATGAGTATATGAATCTGTAAGATTATCTCTATCATCTACAAATCTTGGTGCTTTAATTGCATCAAAAATTGAAAATGAATTTTCTGTAGAGACTAATACAGATCCTTTTGTTTTAACATCAGTAAGATAACTGATTGTTGCAGATCCATCTGAAATATTAGATATCTTCAGATCTTTTACATTTATCGGCTGTTCAAGAAGATATGCTATTAGAAAATACAAAAAGAATGCTACTACTAGCACTATTGGCGTTAGGATCAGAAGTTTTCCACCTAACAATTTTCCAAATTTTTTCTTCATGAACGTTTTATAAAAATATAATATAAAGAAAGATTAGACTATTTTAAATATCTTTGCAACAGTCTTTGTAATGCAAAGATACATTTAATTAATTATTATTATTTAATTAATATAAAATATATTTATTAATAATTAGAAACTACTTTTCCTGCTTTGGATGCTCTTACAAAATAACCTGAATTATCTTCAATACTAAAATCTTGTCCATAAATAGTTGATTCATTCTTAACAAGATTTGAATATCTTCCATCATACTTTGTGACTGTATCTACAGTTACTCCCTCTGTTTTATTTATATTCTTAATTAAATTAGAAGCATTTTCACTTACACTTGTTCTAAGTCCTACAAGGTTCCAACCATCACTTAAATATATTGGAGTATTTTTCTGTATAAGATTACCTTCTAATATTAAACCTACAGGTTTAATTACTTTTACAAAGTATCCTTCAGATGGAACTAGATTAAAATCTACTCCAAACTGACTTCCTGCTCTAACAGTCAGAATTATCCACTTACCATCTCTATATGTTTCAACATGTGTTGCATACCCACCTTGTGAATTAATTTGGTCAATTAAATCCTTTGCAGTTTTAAATTTGTTGTTAACAATATTTACATTAATTAAATTCCAACCTGCTTTTAGATTTATCTTTTTTACATCTTCAATCTTTTCGAGTTTAATGTCTAGAGGATCGCTAATATATTCCTCTCCTTTATCTTGAACACCATTTCCATTTATGTCATTAAAGAACTTCACTTTGTAAGTGTTAGGATCATAAACCTTAACTTGGTTTACCTTAGAAGTGTAATCCTTTACAGCTATTGTAAAGATTCCAGTTTCAGCAATATTTAATCTATCTGTAACAATATTTGCATCTGCGTATACGCTTTGTAAAAGATTTGGAAGAAATGTACCATTTCCAGCTTGTTTTTGTATTCCAATAGAAGTACCTGAACTATGACAAGTTCTTGTTCCAGAATTTACCCACTCACATACTTTATCTGCGTTTGTAGAAATAGATACTGTTTGTTTTGAATAACAATCCCCTGTTGGAGTTTGAATATCTTTAGTTAAATCAGAAGAAAAACCTATATTTCTAAGGCCTGAATAATTTCCGTCTGCATTTGCATCTACGGCACATTGAATATCACTATTATCTTGTGTATCTAACGCCATACTATGGTCAGTACAATAGTCATCGTTACCATCTGTTCCAGTTTTACAAGTATCTGCAGTATCACTACAGTTTTGTGCAACATATCCTTTTGGACTTCCACCACCTTCACACTGAACTAAATTAGAACCATCGCACCATCTACCATTTGTTTTGCTTGCGCAAAATGGATAGGAAGCATAAAGACCAGTATCATCATCATTCATGGTATCGATAACTGTAGAACAAGGTCTTCCATATGTATCTGAAATTGAGTTTAATTTCTCACATTTATTAGTTACTCTAAATGAGCAATATCCATTAGAATCTGTTGGGAAATCTACTGTCTGACCAACAACTGGATTAACATAACCATCTAATGTTTTACATATACAACCGTTGTCATATTTTCCAGTAGCATCTGGACATTTAAGATTAGCAATTGATTGTACTTCTGGCTTTACTGTAACTGGAGCAACAGTTTTAGGTGCACCACAATAGTCTGCAGTATTTAATCCCCCATCAATACACTTCAAACCTTTTGAAGTACAATCTTCAACAAATTGTCCTGTGTTATTTCCACTACAATTGTATAGGTTATCTCCACCGCACCACTTTCCAGCTGACTTATTAGTACAAGCTGAATTTGCATTAGATTCAGCCTGAGAGATTTGTTTTTCTTGTGTTAAATCTTTTGTTTCACTAGAGATCTTTACTTTACTATCTGTATTACAATAGTCTGAATTATGAGGAGGCATAATATAACAACCAAGTGCTGTGTTGTTTAGTGATGACCATCCACAATCCTTCCTATTATCTACATTTTGGTTAACACATTTAACTAAAGAGTTACCATCACAATAAAGTCCATTTTCAGATTTGTCTGTACAAAAGTTCTTATTAACTGGTTGGACTAATGGAGGAGTGCTTGTACTTGATGAGTTTGACGAGGCAGATTGTAAACTTTTTTTCACACAATCTGCACCTATTCTTTCTTCATCAGATGCACATGTTGGAGTCTTATCCTTTGTACATACAGTATCTGGAATACAGTTTTCTACTTTCCATGCAGAAGGATTTCCATTTGCATCACAGTCTGTAACTGTTACATGCCTACTTGTCCCAACTTTCGTACAACACTCGTTATACTGCCTACGATCACAAGTAGCAGCTGCTTTAACACTGTCAACAACACTTCTGTTTAATGAAGTACTAGTACTTATTGGATTAACCAGATAACTTAATTGTATCTTGACTGGTTGGTCTTCACCAACTTTAGAGTCAAATTTTAAGTTCTTATCATGACTTATAACCGAGAAGTTTAAAGTATCTCCATCTTTGTAAGAAACAGGAGAGGATAAATCTTTTGTTCTTAAATTACTCTTATCTAGCGTAAACGTACCGTTTACGTTTGTTACTGAGGAAATTACCTGACTTGAACCTAGTGTTAAGAATACGATTTGATCATCACTTATTGATTCGAATTTACCATAACTTGGAGATGGCACTTGAAGAGTATCAAGGACAGGTGCTGTTTCAAGTGATGGATAATTTGTATCAACATTCTTAAGTCCTGTTGAGATTCTATAGTAATATTTAGAGCTGGATTTTAATCCTGTTATTGTAATGTGATGAGTATATCTATCTTGTTGGAATCTATCGTCTTGAAAGAATTTCTTATTTAATTGATTAAGTATACTGAAGTTATTGAATTCATTAACTACAACATATGGATTACTTGGTTCACTTGTTAGAAAAGTTACCGTTACACTACCATCTGTTATATTTGTTATTTGAATATCCTTAACATTAATATCCTTCTCTTGAAAATATGTCGTTACAATAAAGCTTATTAATAGTAGGATTGGTAATAGGGTGAGGAGGATAACTAACTTTATTCCTCTAAAGGCTTTGAAATGATTTAAAAATGATGACTTATTTTTAAGTGACTTACGCATTTAATTGTTAACTTTATGAATTTATAAGGTTAACATTAATACAAAATCATTTGAAGAGATAATTGACTTAATATGAACTCACTATCTTTCCAGCTTTTAATGCTCTTATAAAGTATCCTGAATTTTGATCAATAGTAAAATCCTGTCCATACAGTGTTCCCTCACTCTTTACTAAATTATCATATCTTCCATCAGAATACTTAGTTACTGTATCTATGGCTACTCCTTCAGTCTTGTTAATTCCATCTATTAACATAGATGCTTTCTTATCTTTGTCTGTATTTAATCCTAATAGATTCCACCCTACATTTATATATATAGGACTACTAATTTCAATCCTATTTCCTTCAATAATTAACGATAGCGCTTTATATACTCTAATAAAATATCCTTCTGTTGGAATAAGGTTAAAGTCGACTCCAAACTTGTTTCCAGCTCTTTCACTAAATAGTATCCATTTCCCATTTCGATATGTTCCAACATGTGTTGCATATCCTCCTTGTCTCGATATTTCAATTAATAAATCATTTGCTGTTTTAATTTTTTCATTCAATATGTTTACATTAATTAAATTCCAACCTTCTTTTAATTCAATTTTATTAATCTTAGATATATTCTCTAATTTAACTTCCAATGGTTCTGTAATGAATGGTTCATCATCAGATTTGACTCCATCACCATTTTTATCATCAAAGAATTTGATAATTTGGTTTCCATCTTTTAATATATTAACTTTTGCTTCACCCGAATATGAATTACCACTGATATTTAATCCGAGTATTTCTGAACTTTTGTCTTCTAGGAGACTTGTTGATAATTTACCTGCATATACAGTCATTGTATTTGTTGCCTCTGCGTTAATTGTAGTTAGAAAATCATTCTTGAGTAATCCATTTTCTGGAAAAGTTGTTCCGTTATTCTTAAGTGGAATTAATGTCTCTGTTACATACTTATCTGTAACTTTCTTATCAACAACTATCTGAACGTATTCAATACCCTTGTCAATTTGTCCATTAACGAAGTTCCTATCTAGGAGACTTGAATTAAAATCAGAAAGTTTTACTTTAATTACTTCTGAGGCTTCCGGATTGATTGTATTTTCTAAAATAACGAATTTCTCGTGATTAATTTCTTCCACCCCTAATACTCTTGCATAATGAAAAAAACTTGAATCACTTTTAGTTGTTGGTGTCCAATTGTTTCCGGTATGTTTTCCATATACTTCAACAATTACATCATTTCCTTTTGATAATTCATTCAGAGTGGATTTGAGATATTCATCACTTGTACTAATTAAATTTCTTGTAACTAAATCTGTTGATGTTGAGGATATAATTTTTTTAGTTGCATTAACCAAATCTTCAGAATTAACCCCATTTGGATTTTGATTATATGCCAAATTTCCTTTCGTAGAAATATCACTTATACACTTAGTATATACCTCAGGAACTCCACCAGATAAACTTGTGCAAATAGACACCTGTCCACAGGCATTGGCCCCAACGAGGTTTTGATCATTTGCCTTAACATTAACAATCTTACTATCTACTGATGATTGTGATGAAACTGTCTTTGAAATACAAATATGTAGGGATGAGTCAAGATTTAGTCCACTGCAACAAGGATTAAGTATTGGTGCTTGTCCAACTGGACTACAATTTTCTGATGATAGTGTTTTTGAAGCAGTTTCTAAGGACTCTTTGTTTGGGTCTAATAAACTCTCAGGAATATATTTATAGCATAAAGGGTCTGAACTTCCACCATCTGGTAATTTACTACATTCAGATTTCGTTTTATCTTTCATTTCCTCAGGCTTTTTAATAGCTATCTGTGTTGATGGATTGATTTCAACACAAGAAGCATTAGAACATTTTTGAGTTGTTCCATCACAAGAATATGAATTAGTCCATTTCCCATTATTACAATTTTGAATCATCTTGCCACTACACCTTCCATCATTACCTGAACATTCTGAAATAGTAAGCTTTGAAGATGATGAGCTTGAGGAAGGAATTATCTCTCCTAAACAACCAGCTGGAGTACATGTTCCAGTTCCTCCATATCCACAATGAGTTCCTAATCCTCCACAAGAAGAAGATAAATTTGGGGATGGTAAACTACTTGATGTTGACGAACTTGATTTAGAAGAAGAACTAGATGAAGGGACTTTCTCTCCTTGACACCCTCCAGGTGTACATACTCCAGTTCCTCCATACCCGCATGCAGTTCCTAATCCTCCACATAAATACTGTGCATTCACATCCCCTAATATATTGTTATTAAGCGATACTTTTGATTTAACTAATTGGATATCAATAGGTTGATCTTCTCCAACTTTAGATACAAAGACATATGAAGAGTTGTGATTAATAACCTTAAAAGTTAAAACATCTTCCTTATTTAAAGTTAATGCTTCGAAATTTTTATCCCTTAGATTACTCTTATCAATTGAAAATGCATTACTTTCATTAAGTACCTCCGATAATATTTGAGAATTGGGATTCTGAAGAAAAACAATACTATCATTACTAATATCTTTATCAAATTCTCCATAACTTGGAGATGGGATTTGAAGAGTTTCAAGTACAGGTGCTGTTTCAAGTGAAGGATAGTCAGTTTCTACATTCTTAAGTCCTGTTGTAATTTTGTAATAGTACTTCGAATTAGGTTTCAGTCCTGTTATTGTTACATGATGAGTATACCTATCTTTTGATTCTGATCTATCATCTTGAAAGAATTTCTTATTAAATTGATTAAATATACTGAAGTTATTGAATTCATTAACTACAACATATGGATTACTTGGTTCACTTGTTAGAAAAGTTACCGTTGCACTACTGTCTGTAATGTTTGTGATTTGAAGATTACTAACAATAAGAGATGGTTCAGATAAATACTTGATAACTATAGTAAAAAGAATTAGTGAGATAATGACTACGGAAGTAGCGATTAAAAGCTTTATCCCTCTAAAGGCAACAAAGTGATTAACGATTATATTCTTCTCATTTAATTTCATTCGGACTAATTATTATCACTTAGTATGTATTTACACTCTTGCCACCCTTCGTAGCTCTTACAAAATATCCAGATGTTTCATCTATTACAAAGTCTTGACCATATACTGTTCCTGAATCTTTTACTAAGTTTCCATATCTTCCATCTGAATACTTAGTTACTGTATCTACAGTAACTCCATCTGTTTTGTTAATCCCATCTAACAATACTGAAGCCTTCTTATTTGCATCTGTTCTAAAGCCTAGAAGATTCCATCCAGTAGAAACATATACTGGATTTTGTTTTTCGATTTTCTTTCCATCTAATTTCAATGTTACTGCTTGATGAACTCTCACGAAGTATCCTTCTCCTGGAACTAGATTGTAATCTTGTCCTAATACAATCCCAGCTCTTTGACTATACATTACCCATTTACCGTTTCTATATGTTGCAACATGTGTAGCATATCCTCCCTGATTAGTAATCTCATCTAAAAGATTCTTTGCTGTTTTGATGCTAGAACTGACTAAATTAAAACTAATTAAGTTCCAGCCCACTTTTAAATCCCAAATAGTAGTATCACTTACTTTCTCAATCTTTACATCAAGAGGAGTAGTTATGAATGGCTCATTATCTTGTTTTATTCCATCTCCATTTAAATCCTCAAAGAAGTTAATTTTCAAATTATTACTATCTATGACCTTAACCTCTTTATTTGTTAAATTATATCCACTGATTGAATTTATTTTGTATGTCCCAATACCATCGACTGGAACAGTAGTTTGAGAACTAGAATCGCTCACTCCAAGAACAGCTGCAGCATTAAGGTTACTTTGGATATGGTTATTCATTGCTGGCTTCGGTCCTACACCAACATAACTTCCATGTCCACAAACCTTAACTCCAGTGTTTGATAGGACTACAGATGTACCCGATGGACAGCAATTGTGTGGTGAAGTATCAACATCCGAATCGCTAACACAGACCATTGAACCAGACATTTTACCCTGGCAATCTAAACCTTTTCCACATTGATCTACATTTGTAGCTTTTACTACTTCTTTTGAAGGAGAATTTACAACGGAAGTTGTTGTTGTAAGATTTGGAATGGAATTTGAATCTCCGCAAAACTTAGATTCTCCTCGGGTAACTACAGATTTTCCAGATGCACAACAATATATTGTCGTCGAGTTAGTTGGATCCGTACATGGGGATGCCCCATCCATTTTACCTTGACAATCTAAACCTTTTCCACATTTAGGAAGTGTAAGTGTAGAAAGGTTACTTGGATTTCCGCATCTTTCCACTCCATTATCCAAGGTCTTACTCTGACCTGGTGGACAGCAACTCACATGGGTACCATCTGTTTGAACACATTCAGACGAACCTGTGATATATGTCCCACACGTTAAACCTTCAATGTTGCCACATGGTTTCACATCAGCACCTGGTGTTGGGACTAGGTCTGGCACTTTATTTGGCTTTGTATCACTAGGCGCAGCTACTGGCTTCTTACACTCATCAGCTTTCCCTGCTTTGTTTTCTTGACACTGACCTACTCCACAAGGGTTTGAAACACTACCGATACCTTTACCGCTACAATGATATAAATCGCCACCTCCACCACAGTAATCACCTGCGGTTAGACATGCTTGTTTCGCAAGATCTTCTTTTGCTTTTACATCACCCTCCTGTTTAAGTCCAGTTCCAGTGGTTGTTGCTGGGGCTTGTGTTGGTGTATCAGAACATACTTCAGTACTTTCTCCATGTGAACCCCAACACTTACCATATCCATCTGGTCCATTTGGCTTATCTGAAGGACATGGGCGACAGACTCTAGCTGCATATACAGAATCTATAATATTTGTCGATAATGAAAATACTGAACTAACAATAGTTCCTGAATCTACTATCTTTGTTAGATCCATTGGTTGATCTACACCGACAGCTGATTCATAAGAAGTAAAACTATCTTTTGTATATATGCTTATTTTAATCTTGTCACCCTGCTTATATGTACCTCTTGTGTTTGTCTTATCTAACGAGAAGGCTCTTGTATCATTTAGGTAGGTAGATAGTTCAAGACCGTCATTTATTTTTGCATATACTATTGAGTCCAAAGTAGTTTCAGTTGGAAAAGATCCATACATAGGATCAGGAGTTACTAAATCATCATTTACTTTAAGTGTTTCTAAAGATGGATATGTAGTTTCAAATGTTTTAAACATTCCAGCAATTCTATAGTAGTACTTACTTTCAGGATTAAGATTTGTAACTGTTACATGATGAGTAAATCTTGATGTTGTAGTATTCACATCTCTATCATCAAAGAATCTTGGTTTACTAAAATTTGTCAGTATATCGAATTTGTTATCTGAAGATACAATTACTGCTCCTCTTGATGCCTCATTGCTCTCCCAAGAAACAGTTGCAGAAGAATCTGTTAAATTAGTTATCCTAATATTCTTCGCATTAATTACAGGGTCGGTAATATATGAATACAAAAGGTAAATCAACATTATTCCAACTCCAACTGAAATTGCAATTAGAAAAACTTTACCAAATGTAGCCAATTTTTTACCAGTCATTTTTAAAGATATATAATTTAATACTACTATATTAATTAGTATTCAAAGAGAATGCAATTCATTCAAATATATTCGTTTGATAAATTTTTATCTCCAATGTATCTTAGAAATTACTATGTCACTGCAATCTTACAAAAAGGCTCCAATAAAAAATAAAGAGATATCACATGAGGAAGTTCGAGATTTACTGATAATAAAAAAGAAACAAAAAGATGAGGTTAAAGAAAGCTCACTATGGAAAAATATTAGTAGTAGTTACCATAAGTTTTTAAAGAACTATTCTGGATCCCGTTGGATTGGATTAATCGTCCCTTCAATATTCATACTACTTGGAATAATTTTGTTAATAACTCAAATTACTCCACAAATTCTTGCATTTATTCAAACAAATATTTTGAATAACAGTTTGAGTCCAATATCCGCAGTAAATGAAAACTATTACAAAGATAAACTAGCATATATATCCTCTCCTCAAAGTGGATACTTTTCAGAAATAATCTCATCATCTAATTTTGGAGGAACAGATACTGTAAGCTCTAACTATAAAGGTTCATTCTACTTAGATATTCCTAAGATTAATACAGTTCATGCAAAAGTAACTGCTAATGTAAAAAGTGATATAGAAAGTACATACAAACCAATTCTTGAAAGTAGTTTAGCTCACTTCGCAGGTACTCCAATCCCAGGACAAAATGGCAATGTCTTTATATATGGTCACTCAATAGATCCAACTGTGTATAGATACGATCCGAACAATCCAGTTGTAGAATTTACAAAGTTAGGAGGACTTAATACTGGAGATAAAATATATGTAGAAATGGATACAAAGAAGATTGAATATACTGTTAGTCAAATAAAGATTATTAATCCAACAGATACAAATGTGTTAGATAACAAAGGTGGTAAAACACTTACACTTATGACTTGTTATCCATTTGGAAATAACGCAAAAAGACTTATTGTAATTGCTAGACAAGAAGACTAATCCTTCTCTACTTCCTCTATATCTTCGTTATTAATAGCCGATCTTCCAAGTTGTTTTTCAATCTCATCTTTTGCAACTTTAGAAACACTACCACCTTTCATTACTACATCAATATTTTGCTTCATATCTTGAGGTGCTTTTTCTTTAGATATTTCAGTAGTTGAAACTTCAGCCAACATATTAAGAACAGATTCAAGATTTGTCATGTTATCTTTTAAGTTCTCTTTACGAAGTCCTTTAAGTTTTTTGTATTCCTTTACACTCATACCAGACCATGTTTCAGTTAAAAGGTTGGAAAGAATAGCAAAATCAGTTTCTTCTTTTACACCTCTTTCTCTCCATTCATCTGTTAATTCTTTTCGAATCTCAATACTTTTAAGTCTTTGATTAATCCAATCCGGTGAGTATCCTTTTTGAAGATAAGTTCTAATAGTTCTATTAATAGCTAATTCAGGATCTTCAGTTTCCTGAATCCTTTGGTATCCAACCTCAGCAAGCCATAACTTAAAAGGTTCCGCTTTAGGAGATGGAATAGATTGGATTAATCTGAGTATAGTTTCTGTGTCTGCAACATCAGTCTCTCGTAATTTTCCATCTGGAGCTAACATTTTAAAACGTCCGATTTTATCGGACAGTTGACTTCCCTCTTTTTCTAGTTTTACCTTTAAATCATTCCAATATTTTCTTGGACGGTCTGTTTCTGTTAATACCTCAACTATATCAATGACAGAAAAATACCAGAGTTCTTTTTCATTATCCCAGTGCCTTCTTACTTTCTTTCCATTAAAAAGAATTATTGAGTTTTCTTTATTCATAGAACTAAAAATATTAACTAATTTTGAAAGGATTGTAACAATGTGAAGGTTAGAAGAAGATTAGAGATCTGTAAGAAAAGTATTCGAGATGAATGTAAAGAATAATCATTTTTAGATTTATGTTAGGCAAAAAAAATAGGTCAGAGTGTAAATAAATACAAACTAACCTATTAAAATCTCAGTTACTATTCTTCGTCACTTTCTATGACACTCTTCTCATATTCCTTCTTTGCTAGTTCTGGATCAACATACTTAAGTATAGAAGTTCCAAATACACCAACTAGTGCTGGAGTTAAAAGACTCATTACCACTTTACTTCTAAGAAGAATAATTCCTAATAGGATTAATACAAATCCAAACATTAATCCTAGTCTATTGTCATCAAATAATGCAGTTGAAGGTACTGAGGATGTACCACAGCTACATTCATTAGCATTTGGACATGCTGGATTTCTACATTGTCCTTTACTACATGCATAACCATTTGGACATTGATCATTTGTTGTACAAGTTGATCCACATGTTGAACATGTACATCCATTTAAACATTTACCTCCATTAGCACACTGTCCTACTGATCCAACTGGATCACACATTTCTCCAGCATCTACTGTTCCATTACCACACTGAGGAACTGGTGCAGAACAATTTGTATATTTAAATCTAAATCCTCTAAATCCAGTACCCGTAGCTAAATTACTAGCTGCAGTAATTTTACAATTAGCATAACTACTCTTTGCACTTGAACTATCACAATAGAAGTTTGGAGTCACTCCTGTTGAACATCCAGCTGGAGTTAGAGCACTTGTTGCTGCCATACAATTCTCAGCAAACTTAGTTTTTAACTGAGATGTTGGAAGTCCGTTATTAAATGTACTTGGTAATGTAGCAACATCTGCAGCTACTATTACACCAGCTGTAGAAAAACTAAATTGAGAACTTGTATAGTATCCATCTGCATCTGTAGTTGCATTAATAGTTGTTGAACCATATGTTACAGCAACAGTTGCACCTGCTATAGGAACTGGTTGTCCACCAGTATCCTGACAATATACCCTACCACCAATCATGGCATCTAGAGAAGAGGGAATAATAGGGGCACTTGAAACTGTTGAAGAAGATTTACTAGTTGAAGTTGTAGGTTTAATTGTACAGTTTGCACATTTGTTAATGTTGTTTGCACCACACTGTGTTCCTGGACAATTAAAATCCAATTGGCCACAATCTGGAATAGCAACATTACAATCTACTGCATGACAATTCTTTCTACATTCTTGTCCACCATTGTAATCACATTGACTACCACATTCACATAACTGACATGAACCAGATGCATTACTCGAACCAGCACATAACGCGCTATTTGCGCCACTATTTAAAATACACTGTCCAAAATTTGCTGAGTTTGGTGTTTTATTTAAACAATACCCTGCCTGACAACTTCCTGCTACACATGCAACATTTTGGTTAACTGCTGACCCCAAACTACCTGGAGAACCTGCTGTCCCCCCAACACATTTATACTGACATAAATCAGTTCTTCCTGCTACACAGTTTCCAGGGCCACACCAAACATCTCCTGAAGCAGTACATCCTCCAGAAGCTCCACCAGAATTATTCCAACACCCCCCAACAGCTTTACATGCAGCTTCATTACCAGAAATGTTTTGACAAGAATTATTTACACAAACTTGATCACCATTGCAAGCTGGACCACTTCCACATTTAGAAGGTGTCGTCGAAACTGCTTTACAACTTCCACCATCTACATGATTTCCATTGTTACAAAAAGAAGCCCCACCATTAACATTAAAATCACCATTTGAATAATGTGCACGAACACACCCTACCTGCCCTCCGCTTGGTGTACAACAAATATCAACACAGTATTGTGGATCTCCCTGTGGACTTCCTGCATCATTAGACTTGTTGGATTGCGTCGTGTCACCTGTACAACTAGCAGCAACTGTTTTTCCAGTTTCAGTTTGTGACCAACATTTATTGTCTTTATCAGGTCCTTGATAACCACCTGGACATGAACAAGATGATGCTTTTGTTGGTGCAGATATTTGATTCTGTTGAAGCCTATATCCTACGAATACAGCGACTCCTCCTAGGACAATCGTAGAAACAATCATTATAATTAGAATAATTCTTGTTTTGTTAAGTCTCATACCTGACAGATAACATGTATATAAATATACCGATGATATAGACTAATAAATTTCTAATATGAAGTAAAGAGATTTGATTATTTTCCTGGCCATTTCATATCCCAATCTTTCACAAGATACCTTGCTTCAAATTGTTCTTTGCTTAGAGGATATAGATATGTAAGAGGATAATAGTAAAAATAACTAACAAGAGATGCTAAAACAATCAAAGCAAATATTACTCCCTTAATTATTATCGCAGGATTTCCTGAAGTATCTAATTTACTTGCAAGATTTTTCATTGCTGATATTACTTTGTTTTCTTTCTTCATAGATCCCTCTACTTTCTTTTCAAATTCTTCTCTTTGTTGTCCCTTTGTTTCTGTAAATACTCTTTGGTTCAATACTCTATCTACTGCTTGCATAACTACATCTTTAAGAGCAACTCCGAAGATAATAAAGGAGAACATAAGTGCTGGAATGTAATGATAAAGATACATAACTCTTGAAATGAAGGCATAAGGTAACCAATTTGCAAAGAAAAGCATGATAAGGAGAGCATGAACAATGTTAATTCTTCTTCCTTCAAAGAAATCCACAATAATCTTAGAAAAAAGTAATACTATTCCAATTATTCCAAATGCCCAATTAATTGGATTTCCCATTAGATAAACAAATGAATACTCCTCTGAGTTATCTGTTTGCCAGTAGTAACTTATTGTTCTTGACATAATTGGCCAAGTTAACCACTTACTTCCAATCTCATCCTTCTTTGTAAAGTCTAATTCAGGAACATATCTTTCATATTTATTCGACAACTCATATTGAGAATATAGTTTACAAAGGAAAGTAGCGTTATGAGTACCATTCTTTAAGTCATTGTAATAGTCGGGACAGTAGTCTCTAATTTCCTCAGCAGAGTCAGCGAAGGTAGTTATTTTACTAAAGTGCCATGCAAATACTCCTGAGTAGACTATAAATGCTAGAGCAATAACTACTAAAACCTTAGCAGTTACACTCAAAATATATTTAGCAAAAACTATTCGACTTGAATCTCTCCATGCTTTCATTTTTCTTTTGAGTATTTCAACTGCAACTCCAGTACTTGGTAATACTGATCCTCTTTTAAGTAGTCTTTCAGAAACAAGATCTAAATACTTTGAATCTTGCCTTGCTTGTCTTACAGAAATTAGAATTAGAATAAATGGGAGAACAGATAATGCAAACCATTTTGTTGAAACCGCAGTTCCTAAAGCTAAACCAGTAATTAATAGGTATATATTACTTTCATTCAATAGATACTTAATTGTGTAAAGGATCTTTGAAGTCTTAAACTTAGAAAGTGAGAAATGATTAAGCGCAGATTTGTAGTACTTAATTGAAAAATATATTGGAAGTAACATAAAGAAAAGTAGAAACTGCGTAATAAGTGCATATCTAGATTCTACTATGAAGATATTTTCAAATACTCCAAGCAGTGACACAAGTAGCGGAAAAAAATAGTTAGGATCTTTTCTTCTTTTCCAGTTAATAAATTCAAAAGCTACGAGGAATAACATTATGGGAACTAAAGATCCAAATACTCTTGGAAAGAATCTAATTCCGTCCATGTTAAGTGGAGTCTTGTAGTTATCTACTTTATTTGCAAGCTTAGATGGATCTATTAAACTAGTTGCACTAGGATTGAACATCTTCATTCCATAGTACATGAACATACGTGCAAGATGAGGATGGGGATCAAAGAAATACTTTCCAACTGCATAACTTTCAACTTGAGGAACAAAGTAAGATTCATCAAACACCATTCCATTTGTTGGACTTACAGGTGGATAGAATCTTGTAAGAATAGATATGGTAAGGAGAAATATAACAATAGTTATTTTAGTAATATCTATCTCTTTGATTTTTTTTATCAGTGTATTCTTCAATTCAATATATATCCTACTTATTTTTCTTGTTTGTTGGAACTACCTTTGAAACAGCCTGATCCTTATGCTCATTCATCACTTTATTTTCTCTCTTTTCCTGTCTTCTTTCTTTTCTTGTTAAAGTATTTCCTTTATTTGATCTCTCATACTTCTCAGATTTCTCATCTTGAGAAGGTTTTTCTGACTTTACAGTCTTCCCCCCTTTTACTGACTTCACTCTATTACATTTTATCTCTTCTAAAGACAAGAATACGAAAGCCAAGACCAAAAGTGGAAGCATGCTTATAGGCATTAAGATAGAGTGTAAGAATCCGAATAGAATAAAGTAGAGATATACTTCAGTATGCTTTGGAAGACACTTAATAACTCTATATACCATTAGACCTACTAAAGATGTAAGAGCTAAAAGTGGTAGTACTCCAAAATTAAGTCCAACATGCTTCATGAAAGTATTTGTAAGTGGATTTCCAAAGTCTACAGATGATCCAAATACATTCTTAAGTGTGTTTCCAGTATTAAAGTTTGACCAGAATGATGAGAACTCACTTCCTACATAACCAATATTCAATTTACTTAAGAGTAAGTAGACACCTGCAATAGTAAGTACGACCACAACTAAGATTATTGCTATGTTAATTCCAAAACTTACATATCTCTTATCTTTTATTGAATTAACTGTTGATTTAATAAATTCAATAATCTTCTTGTAGTTAAGAACAATCTCAATTACTAAAAGAACAATTGAAAGAAGTGCTACAACCCATGAAGTTGCAGATCCACCCATACTTGAAGAAAGGAGGAATAAAGAACTTATGAGAAGTGCGTATGAAAGTATTTTGAAATATATCTTCATCTTAAGTTTAAGAAGAAGATAGAACATACCGATTGCTACCATATATACTGCAAAGTTTAATCCGCTAATTGCCGCAACTTGTTTGGTAGAGGTTTGAAGTGCAACTATTAATGCTTGAATTACATAAAACATATCTAGAATTACTTTCAGTGAAACAAAGAAGTATCCTATCCCAAGTACAACTTTTAGCGCTTTCGCAGAATAGTTTCTTAAGAAGAATAGTAAAGCTAGAACTACAGATAATAATGACGTATAGCTTATCACTCCATAGAGTCCATCTGTTGTATTCTTAGTACCAAGACTAATAAATCTTGAGATACCAAATATGACTAAAGTGGAAAGTAGAAGTATTTCAGATATCTTTAATTTATCTACACCATATCTAATTCCCATGACAATTCTAAGAACTCCAAATACCAACATTAGGACAGATAAGAATAAAAATACACTTGCAGAAATTGCAACAATACCAAAGTAGGATAACATGGAAAGTGCTGCAAATAGGACAAGTATCGACTTAACTAACCAAGAGAATATGAATAATTCAAACGAGTTATATCTTTTCTCTAGAACCTCATCAAATGTAAATACATTCTTTCCTTGAACTGTAAATGAGATTTTTGACATGGTTTCTGTTAAAATTTAAATAAACTAGCGATTGGCTGGATTTAATCACAAATTAAAAACAATGGCAAATATAATTGATGGACGAAAACTAAGCGAGGATATAAAAAATAAAATAATTGAAGATAAGAGATTTTTACCTCTTAACCCAGAAAGTTTTGTAGGAATTATCCAGTTTGGTGAAAATGCTTCAAGTGACATATATATAAGAAATAAAATTAAATTTGGTGAAGGACTTAATATTAAAGTTAAACTCTTTAAGTTTGGTTACAAAGAAGATACAAACGAGGATCCTAAAAGTTTCGATGAAATTAAAAAGAAGATTGAAGAATTGAATAATGACAAAAACTGTCTTGGTATGATAATCCAAGCTCCCCTTCCAAGTAAATTTACATACGATATAACGGAACTATGCGACATTATCAATCCCCAAAAAGATTTAGATGCAATGTCCTCTGTTAATCTTGGAAGAATAAGTAATAACTCAACACTAGTATTACCTGCAACTGTAAAAGCTGTCGTTAAAATACTTGATCAAATTGCAAATAAAGAATCTCATAACAACACAGTAGATTTCTTAAGAGGAAAAAATATTGTCGTGATTAATAATTCAATAATACTTGGGAAACCCTTAGCTAGTTATTTACTTAATCATGAGGCAACAGTTACTGTCTGTCATAGCCATACAAAAGATTTATCCTACCATACTGTTGATTCAGATATAGTCATAACTGGTACAGGTGTTAAAGGACTTATAAAAACAGACATGATCAAAGAAGGTGCAATTGTAATAGATTGTGGAATAACAAAAGATCCAAATAACACAGATCCAACCAAAGCAAATAAAATATATGGAGATGTTGAATACGAGGAAATTGAAAAGAAGGCTTCTTATATCACTCCTGTTCCAGGAGGAGTAGGACCTATGACAGTCGCATGTCTTTTTGACAATTTATTTGATTTGAACCTCAAGAAATGATTTAACTAGATTTATTAAAACATTTAATTACTTAATAATATATAAATCTAATGTTAAACCAACTAGATCCTAAAATTTTCGATTTAATTTCAAAAGAAGAAGCAAGACAAAAAGAAACAATTAGTCTAATCCCATCTGAATCTGAATGTTATGATGAGATAAAAGAGATTATGGCAAGTTCTCTTAATAATAAATATTCAGAAGGATACCCCTTTAAAAGATATTACAATGGAAACAAATTCATAGATGAAATTGAACAAGAAGCAATAGACAGAACTAAGGAAGTATTTAAGTCTAACTTTGCGAATGTTCAAGCATATTCAGGTTCCCCTGCTAACCAAGCAATATATATGGCATTAATTAATCCCGGAGATAAAGTTCTAGGTTTCGATCTTGGTTCAGGAGGACATCTTACACATGGTGCTAAGGTTAACTTCAGTTCAAAGTACTATAGCTCAGAAACGTATGGAGTAAATAAAGAAACTGAACTTCTAGATTATGATGAAATACAAAGAATTGCAGAAATAAGTAAGCCTAAATTAATAGTTTGTGGTACTACAGCATATTCTAGAAAGTTAGATTTTAAGAAATTTTCTGAAATTGCAAAATCTGTAGGTGCATATCTATTAGCAGATATTTCACATATCACGGCGCTTGTTGTTACAGGAGAACATGAATCTCCAGTTGGGCTCGCTGATGCAGTCATGACAACAACACATAAAAGTTTACGAGGACCAAGAGGTGCAGTAATACTTTCTAACGATGAAGAGATTGCAAAGAAAATAGATAAAGCAGTATTTCCTGGACTTCAAGGAGGACCACATAATGCAACAACAGCAGCTATTGCGTTTGCTATGAAGATGGCAATGACAGATGAATTTAAAGAGTATGGAAAGAAAATAATTGAGAATAGAATAATTCTTGAAGAAATACTTAAAAAGAATAACTTTAGACTCGTAAGTGGTGGATCAGATAATCATCTTCTTGTAATAGATTTAAGAGATAAAAATATTTCTGGGAAAGATGCTGCAAATAAACTTGAAGAACTTGGAATTATTGTTAATGCAAACTCAATTCCTTATGATCCTAACCCACCATTTAAACCAAGTGGAATTAGAATTGGAACTCCAATTATTTCTGCAAGAAAGTACTCAGTTGAAAAGGTAGCAGAGATTGGAAACCTAATTTCATCCAGCTTGATCAATTAAATCGTGAATAGCATTCAGCACTTCATAAAATTTATCGTTTCTAATATAAGGAAGAGAGCTGTTATTACCCAAAAGCTCTGAAGTCTTATCTCTTAATATCTGCAAAGTCTCTTTATCAAGTGTGGAAAGATTTCGGTTTTGTCTTTCACTGGATAAATATTTTCCCCAAGATTTAATAAGTTTCACATAGATTTTCATTTGCACTTTCTGTTCAAAACTTACTTCAGAAAGGAATTGACTTGTTCCTGGAGTATTAACAGAATTAACTTCAAAATACTTTTTATATCTCTCCTTTGTAACCTTGCAGATTTCTACCAATCTTAATGACATTTCCAAAATAAAGTTTAAATCTCCCTTTTTTACAGACTGATCGAGTAATCCATCAAGTTGTTTTTCAAATCCCTTCTTTGGTAATGTTCCACTAAGTTCTCCTAATAATCCCTGACCTAAAGATATGTACTGTCCGAATTGATTACTAGAATATTGATCAAGGCTATCTAGTACATCTTTTGCTTCCGCATCAGATAATTTTTCCACTTGTCCACCAGCTTCAGCAATTTTCATTCCTTTAAAAAATGAATCAGCTAAATTTGCATCTTGTTTGAAAGCATAAGTCTTTTTCCCATCCTTTCCATCTATCACGTCAAAAAATAAATCATTAGAATGATTTAATCCGACTTCATTAACTTCAGGTCTATTTTTCAGATTATTTTCACTACTTACTGAAGTTTCAAGTTCAGTTAAAATCGAATCAACTTTTGATGTTACTGGTTCCAACTGACTCATATCGGATACTCCACTTTTAACCATTTCATCAAACTGTTTGAGCTGTTCTAAAAGATCTACTGTAGCTTTTCCTCGTGCAGTAACTTTCTTATTTCCCGCTTCATCAAGAAATGACCAGTATTTTTCTACTTCTTTATCCGAAAGATCTCCTAAGACATGATCACGATCTGATGTTAATACAGTAGTAATATAGTGAACCAAAAGTGGTCTATAGTAACTACTTAAATATTCATCCAAATGAAAAAGATATTCTCTTCCACTAAGATTAGAAGTATCCCAATTTGAATGATTGATTACATATGATCTCAAACTTCGAGTTATGTACTCAGTGTCAAAGAACTGTAATAGAGGCAATATTACATATTCGCCTAAAAATTTTGTTTCTCCTTCAGAGCGAATTAAGTCAGTTGAGTTCCTATACTTCATATATTTTAACAAAAAACCTCTTACGCCTGCCTCACCAACTGTGTCTAGAATAGATCCATCCACTGCACTTTTTTGTGCAACAAAAGAAATAACTAGATCCCCAATATCATCATAGTTACTTCCAACTCTTTGCTGAATAGTTGAGATCACATTACAGAAAGCAGACACAGGAACATTCAAAAGTTTTGAGAAAGTCTCTAGCGATATATATTCTGGACACATTTCAGTTTTTGTTATCTGTCCATCATTGTTCGTAAGATATCCCTCATTAATTAGTGAATTTACTAACTGTTCCTTAAAACTAACTGCCTCATCACCATGATAAATCTCTTTTAAAAACCCTTTGTAAAGAGAATCTTCAGAAGAATCCATTTTTTCTTCAGATTTAAATGACCACTTTATGAAACCCTCAACAGATAATAAAATACCTTCGCTGTGATCTAATATAAATTCTGGTTTGTTCCAATATGTAAGTAAGTTTGTAAACTCCCCTTCAGCTTCTTCGAACTCTGGAAGTCTTCCTTGATGTTTTTTAAGATATTCAAACACATATTCTCTTAAAAATTGAGGAGTCAGTATATTTACAACTTCTCTAAATCCTGCTGATCTTCCAAGCCTTTGAAACATTAGTAAATCAATTGCAGGAAATGTCCCTAAAGAAAACTCTGATTGTTTAGTTGCTACTTCGTAAAGATCAGATAGATCTGATGTTTCACCTAATATTAGTCCATCTAATTTGATTCTACTTTTTTCTCTAGAAAATTCAGGGACTTCAAAACCTAGACTCATTGCACCTTTCCTCATTTCTTCATAGTATTTAGCTGATGATTTATCATTCAACAAACTTAAATACCATAGATTCGAACTATTTATATCATTAGCACCATTTCTCCAGCTAAAAGGAAACCCTTCGACATCGTATTTACCTGGGAAGAAACTTTTCGCTTCTTTCGTTACCCTTGCTTTCATGGGAGTAGGTTCTACAATTGCAGACAAAAACATGTGTGGTTCTTCACTTAAAGAATTTCTCCAAATATTTTTATAAGGAGCTTTTTCCGCTTCATTCATGTAAGAAGTAATAAATAGATGGCCAAGTACAAAACCTAACCTTAGTGTTGATTCAGAATTAGTTTTATATAAATGTTTATCTAAATAATTTCCTAGTTGTTCAATCTGAATTAAAGGCTGTTCTCTTACATATTTTACAACTTCATTAATACTCATTATGTTGCTCCTAAGTATACTGTTTAAAGAGTTGTAATTATATACGTATTCTCCTCCCTCTACATTTCTTATTGCAGATAATTTTGTATTTGGATCCATCCTTTTCAAAGCCTTAAGATCTGAGACTTTATAGTAACTAGTATAGAGATAACTATCTTCATCTCTAGGCTCAATTTCCAAAGCTTTTGCTATACTTTCAAAAGAGTATATAAATTCACCAACAGTTCTAGGTTCAAAAAGATCACCTTTAATCCAATCTGCTAAGAATTTAATCCTATTCTTACCTATCTGCATTTCGCATCCACTAACTAATAATCCTAATAAAAGACGAATATCAATGTCTGATGTTAATTTTCCATCTCTTTCCCCTTTCTTTTCTTTAGATTCATTAAACTCTGCTTTACTTGTGAAAGTATAAGACCAGTAATCACTTAGCCTTGTCCTCTTTGTTTTTCCTTCTGTTTTCTTTCCTGACCTATCATTTCCTACTGCTTTTATTTTATCTACTGCATTTTTTATTTCTTTTTTCACATTTGGTCTGGAATCAACTGTAGTTGAAGGACTGCTAATACTAGGAGTTCTCAGCTTTGAACCTACTGGTGAAACGTCATTAGTTTCTTTAGGGGAGTAAGGCACAACTCCATTTTCATTACTCATATATTTTTACTAATTAATAATCCTATTATTATTTTATACTCTTTCCACCAATTTTACTCTGTAAATTCTTTAGCTTGTTTATAGCAAATACTGCTATTACTGTAATTATTAAAGCATACAAGGCTTGTCCAAAGATAAGTCCTGCTGTTTGAAATTGAACAAAGAGAACTTTTTGAAAGAAAGTAATTATTAAATCATTCCATGCAAGGGAAGCTGCAAGTGTAAGTGCTGAAGTAACAAACGCTAAAGTTGTATTTAAAGTATCTCTTGCATCAGATAATGCTGCTTCTAACGTGCTTATCTTTCCATCATGATTAATATCAGTTGGGAGATTTTCAGTAAGAGGTTTTTCAATCTTTGTAATTTTATCCATGAGAAGTAGATACTAATATATTTACATATTAATATCACTTTTCACCACATCCAGGAAGAGCAATAAAAAGTGGGTTAGTTGAATCCTCTGCTCTTTTGCATCTATCTTCCTGATTAGTCTTAGTTTTACTGTCTGAATCTAAAAAGTTAGATGGCTTATGTGTAGGAGATGTAACGTTCCAAATCCCAACTATTGTTAAGTAAAGAACAAAGTTAAATACAAATAATGAGAAGATAGTTTTTAATAAAGAGTTACCCAAAAATATTCTCATTCTTGCAATAATACTTAGCTTTTCTTTTGAAACATCGGCTACTTTATCTACTTGGAAGCTATCTTTCAAAGATGGCCACATCCAAAAACCCACACCAAGTCCGAATAGTGTTCCAGTTATCATTCGGAATAAGTCGTTACTTTCGTAAAATTGAGCAACATTTTTTCCCGCATCTAGTATCTCAGCTATTGTTTGAATTCCACCATCCAATGCTATTGGTATTGTAAGAAGAATAACAAAATACCACTTCAAAGATTTAATATTTGTATACTTTGTTACTAGAAGTGAAAGAAGTAGGGATAAATATATAAATGTATCTCTTACACACCAGGCGTATTGGAAATCAAATATGTGTATACTTCTCCATGCTCTTTGATGACAAAAATATGAATATACAGAATATATTGCAGATGAAATTCCAGTAAGACCAAAGTGAGCAGCTAATGGAGCCAATATAGGCAAAAGATTAAGAACAATTAAAAATGTCAAAAACAAATTTAAAATGTTTCTTTCAATGAAATTAAATGCCTTATTCATATGCCGAATATTTTAGCACAGAGTTTAACTTACCAACTAACAAAAATACCTTAATTGAACATTTTTCCACTTTAGTGATAAAATTCTCTTGATAAGATTAAATATTATGAGGTTTAAAATGGGAAGTTTAATATTCTGGATTCTTTTTGGGGGCTTAGTTGGTTGGATTGCAAATCTGCTTGTTTATAAAAAATCTGGTGGTTGTTTAACTAACGTAATAGTAGGTATAGTTGGAAGTATCGTTGGTGGGTTAATTTACGGTTTCTTAACAAGACAAAGTGTAAATTTAAGTGATTTTAGTCTTGATGTACCTTCCCTCATAATCTCAGTACTCGGAGCAATAATTCTTCTTGGAATTATTAACTTCGCAAGAAGGAAGTAATAAAAAGAAATATATATAAAGATTGCCATGAATAAAATTGAGGAAGTAAAAAACAATATACTCTTTCATTCTTTAAACTTATTGCCTTGCTTCTTTTGTTGTTAGGCACAAGCCTAACTAAACACATACACTAAAACCTTCATATTTTCTGGTATCATTCATTATTCTAAATATTAATTGACCTTTATGCTTAAGATTTACAATTCAGCAACAAAATACAAACAAGAATTTATTCCCATAATCCCCTTTCAAGTTAGGATGTATAACTGTGGACTTACAGTATATAGTTACGCACAAATTGGAAACTTAAGAGCATATACAATGGCAGATACAATAAGAAGAACTCTAGAATTTCTTGGATACGATGTTAAACAAGTAATGAACTTTACAGATGTAGGACATTTAACATTTACTGACGAAGAAAAGAAGAAGATGGGAGAAAGAGAGATAAATGATTCAGATAAGGGACTAGATAGGATGGAAAAAGCTGCAAAGAGAGATGGGAAAACTGCATGGGAAGTTGCAGATTTTTACATCAAAGCTGCAATGGAAGATTTTAAAGATATGAATTTCAAAGAACCTTTCAAAAGACCTAGAGCTACAGAGTACATAAACGAACAAATTGAAATGATAAAGACTCTTCTAGATAAAGGTTATGCATACATTACTCCATCTGCAATCTTTTTTGACACTTCAAAAGATACTCACTATGGAGAACTAACAGGACAAAATCTTAATGATAAAAAAATTGGTGTTAGAGAAGCAGTTGAAGTAGATGAAAACAAGAAAAATCCTTCAGACTTTAGACTTTGGCAGTTAGATCAGAAGGATCACCAGATGCAATGGGATAGCCCATGGGGGAAAGGTTTTCCAGGTTGGCATATTGAATGTTCTGCAATGTCAAAAGCACTTCTTGGAGATACTATAGACATTCACACAGGTGGAATAGATAATCTTCCTGTTCATCATGTTAATGAAACTGCACAATCTGAAGCAACTAATGGAGTTCCATTCGTGAACTTTTGGTACCACAATGAATTTCTAACAGTAGATGGAAAGAAAATGAGTAAAAGTTTAGGAAATGTATATTCACTTAAAGATATTAAAGATAAAGGATTTGATCCTATGGATCTTAGATACCTTTACTTCCTTGTTAACTTTAGAATGAAACAAAATTTCACTTTTGAAGCACTTGAACAAGCAAGAAATGCAAGACTTAAACTTCTAAATTTTATTCATTCTATGCCTAATGCTCAAAATGACATTAGTGAGATTAATGAAAAAGATTATGCACTTGATCCATATATGATTAAATTTAAGGAAGCTATTGAAGATAGTTTCAATATGCCAGAAGCAGTTGCAGTAGTTTGGGAAGTTGTAAAGTCAGATGCTAGTGAAAGAGATAAGGCAAGACTTCTCTACTCCTTTGATTTAGTTTTAGGTCTAAGGTTATTTGAAGAAAATAAAGTGGAAGATCCAGGTCCAACAATGAAACTCGAACAGTTAATTAGACAAAGAACAGAAGCTAAGAATAACAAAGATTACAAAAAAGCAGATGAACTTAGAGAGGAAGCAAAAGAACTGGGATATGAAATCTACGATGGAAAAGATGGAATGGGATATAGAAAGATAAATTAGGTGACTAGCTTTAGAAATTAAGTTAATAGTTTGAAGAACCTTAACTCTCCCAAACTAAAAAAAATATTAATTACTATTGGTATTATCCTTGCCGTGATAATACTCTCTCCTTTCATTTTATATTTCACTGTTTCAAGAAATTTAAGACCTTCAATGTACAGTTCAATAGATAAAGTGCCGGAAAGCTATACTGCACTCGTACTTGGTGCTGGACTTGAAGGTGATGGACCATCGGATATGTTAAGAGATCGTATTGTTTCAGCAGTTGAGCTATATAAAGCTGGAAAAGTGAAAAAACTTATTATGAGTGGAGATAATAGATTTGAAGATCATAATGAACCTAAGGTCATGATAGAAACTGCAAATAAACTTGGAGTTCCACTTTCTGACATGCAAGCAGATTATGCTGGAAGAAGAACTTATGATAGTTGTTACCGACTAAAAAATATCTTTTCACAAACAAGTACAATTATCGTGACACAAAGCTTCCATATAACAAGAGCTGTTTTTACTTGTGAATCACTTGGAGTTAAAAGTGTAGGATTTGTGTCTGACAATGATAAATACTCGACAGAAACTTGGAATTACTATAAATTCCGAGATATTTTAGGACTTGTAAAATCTGTTTATGACCTTTGGATATCTTCCCCTGCTGTTGTAGGAGGCGAAAAGATCAAAATCTAGTTACAGATTATGGTAATATTCTCTTAATATTTACTTAAAAGAATACATCAATGTACTTTCCAGTAATTGGACTTGAAATACATATTCAGTCAAAAACAAATTCAAAAATGTTTTGTAGTTGTTCCTCTCAATACTTTGGGAAAGAACCAAACACAAATACTTGTCCAACATGTACTGGAATGCCTGGTGCTCTTCCAGTTATTAACTCCAAAGCAATTGAGAATTGTATAAGACTATCTTTAGCATTAAATGCAGAGATAAATAAATTAACTAAATTCGATAGAAAGAACTATTTCTATCCAGATCTTCCAAAAGGTTACCAGATATCTCAGTATGATTTACCAATCGGTCACGATGGATTTCTAGGAATAGAAGTGGATGGTGATGATACTAGGATAAAAATTAGAAGAGTTCACCAAGAAGAAGATACTGCTAAATCTCTTCATGAGGTAGATGTAGATGAAAATGGAGCATCTAATTACACATTAATAGATTTCAATAAATCTGGAGTAGCATTAATTGAGGTAGTTACAGAACCAGATTTCACTAGTACAAAAGAAGTATTTGAATTTGCAAAAGCACTTCAAAAGATTGTGAGATATCTAGATGTTTCAGATGCAAATATGGAGATGGGTCAAATGAGATTTGAACTTAACATCTCACTTAGAAAAGAAGACCAAAAAGGACTTCCAAATTACAAAGTAGAAGTTAAAAATATTTCTTCCATTTCAGTTCTTGAAAAAGTTGTTAACTATGAAATAGTAAGACAAACTGAACTTCTTGAAAAAGGTGAAACACCAATACAAGAGACAAGAGGAATAGATGACAAAACAGGAAAGACATTCTCTCAAAGACTAAAAGAAGGTGCAGAGGACTATAGATACTTTCCAGATCCAGACTTACCAATTTTGACATTTACAGACGAACAAATCGAAAAGTACAAAAAATCTCTTCCTGAACTTCCAATTAAAAGAAAACAAAGATTCATTTCAGACTACAAATTGGATCCATCTGTTGCTGGTTTAATTACAGATGAGAAATATAAAGCAGATTGGTATGAGGAAACTGTAAAGGAACTTTCAAAGTTAGAGAAAAATACAGATGGGGATAAGTATAAACAAGAAGTAATCGACATAGCTAATTTCATTGTTGGAGACATCGAAGCTCTTTGTAAGAAAAAAGCTATAGACTTCAAAGATATTAAACTTACAAAAGCTAACCTATCTGAAGCTGTGTACGAATTTAGAAATGGAAAAATATCTGCATCTGCTGTTAAAAGAATTATTGAGGCTTTCTTAAGCGAAGGTGGAGATGTAAAGAAATATATTGAAGATAATAATCTTTCACAAATTAGTAATGAAGGAGAACTTGAAAAGATTGTGGAGAAAGTAATTGCATCTAACCAGGATATTGTTGCTAGCTACAAAAGTGGGAAAGTTAACGCTAAAAGTGCGTTAGTTGGTCAAGTAATGAGAGAAACAAAAGGCAAAGCAAATCCACAAATAGTGGATAAAATAATTGTAGAGAAACTTGTTTCTTAATATACTAGGTAATAAGCTATTAAATACTCTCTATGCAAAAAATCTCAGCAAAGTTGGGTTTGGCAATGTTAATACTTTCAGTTTCGTTTTTTGCATTACAAACAAATGTTCTTGCAGTAGTATCTTCAACTAGTTCTGCTAGCTCCTCATCTAGTGATGGATTAATAAGGCCTCAAGTAGTAAGTGATTCTTCGATTAGTGCATTTACAGATACAAATTCAGCAATATCTTCTAGCACATCTAGTAGTGGATATAGCGCAAATCAGACAATAAAACTTACACTTGAGAAACAGATTCAAAGTATCTTTGATAAAACAGAACCAGTTAAATTAACAATAGAATCTGGAATAGATACAGACAGATTAGAAATAAGTTGGACCTACGATGACAAAAGTTTATCTTTAGCAGAGAAAAGCACTGAATTTAAAACAATAAAAAAAGATACTCCACTTGTTCTTACATATAACTTTACTCCACTTAAAGAAGGAGTTAACAAGGTATATGTTAGAGTTCAAGCTTGGCAAAACGAAGCTAATTATCCAGAAGTTTCTTCAATAGAGCTTACATTTAACAAAGATCTAGAGATAGTTCCTCAAACAAGTGAATATCAAAATAATTTATTCATATTTAATACTTTCAAAACAGTAATCTTAATAGTCATTGCCGGAGGAATACTTGGAGTTGCCTTCTTACTACTAAAAAGATTTTTCAGATGGTTTGAAAAGGATTAGAAAAAAATCTAGTAATGAAATGGATTTATGAAAGTGAACCTGACAAGAAAGTACTCTCTTCACTTCAAAAACAAAACAAAAAATTAGAAGCTCCCTTAAGTGATCCAGTTATTACTTTAATATCTAAGTTAAACATAACTGAACTTGAGGATTTCCTTTTCCCAGATGACGATTTCTTCTCCCCTTCTCTAATTCCGAATATTGAAGTAGCATCTAAATTTATTATTGAAGCAATTGAAAAGAAGACTCCAATAATTATTCACGGAGATTTTGATGCAGATGGAATTACTGCAACCTCAATTCTTTTCGATTTTCTCTATTTCAAATGTGAAGCAAATGTAGTCCCATACATTCCATCTAGAGTAGATGAAGGATATGGACTATCTAATGAATCTCTTGGGACAATACTTACTAAACAAGATGGAAAAACAAAACCTTTAATAATCTCTGTAGACTGTGGAGTCAAAGATAATGATCTAGTAGATGACAAATGGTACAAAGATTTTGACTTCATAATTACAGATCACCATGAGATGAAGAAAGTAGAAGATAAAATTGTTTACTCCAAGAAAGCTAAGGCAATTGTCCATCCAAGATTTCCAGGTTCTAAATATCCATTTCAAAGTATTTCAGGAGCATCGGTTGCATGGAAACTTGTGTGCCAAATATCCAAAGATTTTCCAAAACTTAAGGGATATGATCCAAATGAATACTTAGATTTAGTAGCAATATCTACAATTTGTGACCTAATGCCTCTACTTTCTGAAAACAGAAAATTTGTTAAGTTTGGATTGGAAAGACTTAACAATACTAATAGACTTGGATTAATTGAGCTTCTCAAAGTCTCTGGGTTAATAGAAAATGGCAGAATTAAAAAATTAGATACATATCATATTGGGTTTGTTATTGGACCAAGACTAAATGCAACTGGAAGGCTTGGAAAAGCCATAGATGCAGTAAAGCTATTATGCACAAGAAGTACATCACAAGCTGAAAAGATTGCTAGTGAGATTAATAACTTAAATATTGAACGTCAAAATATTACTAAAGAACTATTCCTTGAAGCTAAGGAGCAAGCGAACGGTAAACTGGAGAATAGGATAATAACAATTAAAGGAAAGAATTGGCCTGAAGGAATTGTTGGACTCATTGCTGGGAAACTTACCGAAGAATTTGCAAGACCAAGCATTGTTTTCGCAATATCTGAAGATAAAGTAACTGCATCTGCAAGAAGTACCAAAACATTTAATATTACTGAAACTCTTTCACATAATTCTAAACATCTAATAAGGTTTGGAGGGCACGCAGGTGCTGCAGGACTATCTCTACATGCGGATAAGCTAGATCTGTTTATTGAAGAAATTACTACATATACAAATCTAAACTTTCCTGTTTCCGAAAGTGGTGAAATAGAAAAAGAATTAACAATTAATCTCAAAGCAGAAATAAAAGAACTATCTTTGAAATTAGCAAAAGAACTTTCTCAACTAGAGCCATTTGGAATGGAAAATCCTGAACCTGTATTTTCACTTAGTAATCTCAGAGTTGTAAATATTTCCAAAATGGGACAAATGGGAACTCACATTAGAGTTACACTCCAAGATATTAAATCTTCAGAGACAATATCTGCAATTGGTTTCAACATGGTAGATAAGTGTGAGAGTATACTCCCTGGAGATAAAGTAGATCTTGCGTTTAATATTAAAATTAACCGTTGGAATGGAAATGAATCACTGGAAATACTAATTAAAGATATTAAAAAGATATTTGCATAATATTTCATTTCTTTGTATCTTTTCTTAGTTAATACAAGATATATGCCTGTAAAAGTTTCTTTTAAAACTGGTCTTCTCGAATTCTTCAATCTAATTTGTCTTTTAGTTGTTGTATTAGTTATTCCTATAGCCACAGCTGTTGCATTTCAAGCAGTTGATCAAAATACAATGCAAGGTAAAAGTGTCTTAGGTGTAAGTGAAGATGCAACAAATAAGGTGGATCCAACAAAAGATAACACTGCAACTCTTACAAATGTATCCGAAAAATTATCCACTATTAATGATAATTCAGTAAGTACCAAGATACTAATTGCCATTGGTGCTGCACTATTTGCAGTAACAATATTCTTGGTAGTCACATTAGTAAGTAGCGTATACAAAAAGCCAAGTAAGGAAAAGATTCAAAAAAGTGATAAGATACTTTTCAGTTCAGAACCTTAAGTTTAACTTCTTCTGGAAGAATTTCTCTAATACTCTCCCCCACTACAAAGCTTGCTGTTGCATATGCATCTGCAACAATAGCAGTTGGAGCACTAACAAACACAGATTTAATACCTTCCCTTGGTTTACCAGTTTTAGGATCTATTAAGTGATGGAAATATTTTACTTTTCTTGCAAAACTTCCAGAACATGCAATTGCAAATCCTGGATCTAGTTCCATTCTCCCAATATTTTCAGAAGGATTATCTGGATTAGAAAGACCTACTACCCATTTGTGTTTACTTAGATCCTTTGAATTTAAATCGTAAGTAAAGCCACCACACCTAATATCTCCCCCAGCTTCTATTAAGAAGTTTTCTAGTGGAAGTAACTCTTTATGCGCAAGATCTATTGCATAACCTTTACCACACCCACCAAGGTCAATTCTTTGACCTTTCTCAAGAGTAATATAATAATCTTTATTACTAGTCTCCAATTTAATATCTTTGTAACTTTTCCTTGTCTTAACTATTGTTTCTATTTCTTTTTCCATCATCTCTTTATTATCTAGTTTGGAGAAGTCATAACGTTTGTCATAACCATAGGCTTCAAGAATATCTATTATTGTGGGATCAAATGCACCATTTGTCTTTGAGGCTAAATCTAATGAAAATTTAATTAATTCATACAACTCTTTAGACACTTTATGCTTATTTCCACTATCTTTATTAAGTTTACTTAGTTCACTTGAATCGTCAAAACGGGAAAACTTCTCAACAACATAATTAAATTTTGAATAGGCTTTATCGAAGTACTTTTGAATTTCTGATTTAGAGAAATTTGAATACGACTGAATATTTATCTTCGTATTCATATACACTTTTGTATCTAAATGGAAAACCATTGTGGTTATTCTTCATAGCTAGATTTTCTCGACCTGATTGTAGCAGAAAATCCAAGAACTATTAGAAGTGTTGCTGCGAATAGTGTTGCAAGCACACTTACTGTATCTGCCGAAAGTGCTGTGCCTGGTAATTTACTAGATGATGTAGATGATGCAATTGATTCGTTACTTATTGTACTTACAGTACTTGTTGTAGATTCTGAAGCAGCGGTTCCAAGAACAAGACTTAATGCTTGGTAGTTAAGAGGTACACTTGTATCTGTTGTACTTATAGCAATTGTATTAGAGCTATCTTTAGTTATGGTAAAAGTACCAGCAGTCTTTGCCTTGAAACTAATTTCAGCAACTTTTCTATTAACTGTATTTGCATTACTTGTATTTGCCTCTAAGGTTACTACACCAGAAGTTGAATTAATAGAATTTGTTTTAACAGTAAAGAATGTATCTATTACTTTGAGTTGAATACCAGATGTAGTTGAATCCGAATCTATTACGTCAACTAAAGATTTATCGTAAGTTAATTGAACTTTATATGACTTAATACTTGTTTGCCCACTGGAAATTGTAATAGATACTTTGAAAGTATCCCCTATCTTTGGGTTTTGTACATCAGATGCCAAAGTTAGATTTACTGTAGATGTAGCCGTGGAAGTAGTAGCTGGAATTTCAAATGGACCATCATACGGAAATGTTGGTTTAGCTACAGCATCTACTGAAGCTGAAGCTGACGAAGACCCAGAAGATGCAACCTGAGCAAGGATTATCCTCATCTCGGTCGAAGCACTATCTCCCTTTTTCAAAGAATTTACATTATCCATTCCTTTCAGTTTGCTATTTTTTTTGTGATTTGTAAAGAAGAAGAGTGAGTGTATAATTAGGCATGCGAATTAAAACACTATTCTTTGGTAGTCCAGAATTTGGATTAACAATATTAAAAAGCTTAATTTCTTTAGATTACATTGAAATTGTAGGTATAGTAACCCAACCAGACAAAGAGTTTGGAAGAAAGAAAGTACTCAAATCTACTCCAGTAAAAGAGTTTATTAAGCAAAGTCATCCAGAAATTAAAGTATTCGAACCAGTTAAACTAAAAGCAGTAGCTTTAGATATTTTAGAAGAAGCTAAACCTGAACTTATCGTAGTAGCTGCGTATGGGAAAATACTACCAGATAGCATTATTAACTATCCAAAATATAAATGTTTAAATGTACATGGATCACTTCTTCCAATACTTAGAGGTGCAGTTCCTGTACAAATGGCAATATTAAAAGGCTTTAAGGAGACTGGTGTATCCATACAGATTATGAAACAAGAAATGGATGAAGGAGATATATTATTCTCAAAATCTATAATCATAGAAGATAGAGATACATCAAAGACACTAATGGATAAAATGGCAGTACTTGGATCGGAAATAATTAAGAGTAACCTAACAGATTACATTGAAGGGAAAGTTACACCAATAAAACAAGATAGTACAAAGGCAACGTATTGCTTCCTCACTGATTTATCTTATGAAAAAGCATTAATAGATTGGGGAAAAGATTCAACTGAGATAGATAGATTAATAAGAACATTTAATCCTGAACCAATTGCGTACACTAATGGATTAGTAGTAAAACTTATGGATAAGTTTGTGTGTAATATTAAGATAGATGGAAAAGTAAAAATTTACGAATCTAGTTTGTTAGAAAGTTCAGATAATTTAGAAATTCCTCAGAATTTAGAAATTCATACTGGTGAAGGTATAGTCCTAAATGGGAAACTACTCATAAAAACTTCAGGTAACTTTATTTGTATTCTTAAGTTACAATTAGAAGGAAAGAATATTGTTTCATCATCGGATTTTATTAACGGATTAAAAAATAGAGTTTAAGTATATGCAGTACTTTACTTCTTTCTTAACAAAACAAACTTCACTTGGTTCAATTGTTTGGCCAGATAAATCTTATCTAGATGACTACACTTGGGAACAAATAAAAAGATTGTATAAGTGGACTAGTGAAGATATGCATGAATATGAGGTATCTTTGTTTAATATAGACAGTGACATAATATTCTCACCTATAGATAGAGGAAATTACCAAAAAGTAATAAGTTCACATAGTGCAGAGGTTAAGTATCTACCAGATAATAAAACTCATACATATCTAAAACATATGTATTCAGATCATGAACTGGTTAGAAAAAGATTAATAAAAGTTGAAGAACTTCCTAAACAAATTGTTGTTAAATATCTTTTCAATTTTCATACACATCCACAATATAACCAGCAAGATTTAATGCAACTTCAGATGAAGACTCCTCAAATGGATCAGGAGAGATTCTATAGTTTCTTCTCAGGAACAGATGTTAATACCCTTCTTTCTAATGGAAATTATTGTATTGGACTCATTACAGACAGAGTCTGGATACTTTGTAAAACAGTGAGATCTCCAGATAAATTAACTGAACTACAATCTGAAATGCTTCATGAAGTAACTAGAAATAAATTAACAAATCCAGATATTCCAATAATTGATCTTGCAGGAAAGATATTAGCCGAAACTAATCTAAAGCTATATACAGCAAGATTCAACGAACCTTTGGATCTGTTAAATTAGACTTTTTCGCTAATTGCACTTAATCTTTTGAGTTTTAATTCCTTGAATAGAAAGTAAAGAACAATGGCTAACATTGTCACTATAAATAGGAATACGATTATATAGATTTGTAAAGAATTACCGGAAGAAACAGTGCTATTATTTGATGCACTGCTTGTAGTAATCAATGGTTGTGAATAAGCTAAATCAAATTCTCCAATCTTTTCTGCTTCCCCAGCAGGTTCACCACTTTCATTTATACGAGTTGCTAACACCGTATGTTTACCTTCTTCCAGTTCATTTACAAGAACTAAAACCCATTTTCCATCACTATCTGTATTAACTTGTTTTTCAATTATTTTACTCTGTATAGTTATTTTTAAAGTTGCGTTTGCTGGACCATTTCCAGTTAATGTAACAACATTTTGATTATTGGTATATTCTATTGTTGGTTTTTCCAATACAATTCCCAAAGTATTAATTTCAGGTACAACTTCTACTACTTCAGGAGTTGTAACAGGAGTTGAGGTTCTTCTAGAGTTAATATTAAAGCTATACGTACTACTATTTGTAGAATTATTACTCTCATTCGAACTTGACAATGATGAGAACGTGCCACTATTAGTACTACTGCTACTGCTTGTATTTATACTACTTTGAGAACTACTAAGTGAACTTGACGAAGATAAAGAACTAGAAGATGAGCTTGAAATAGCTTCAGGAACAGCTTTTCCAACACCTTTTAATACCAACTTAGAACCTGACCCGAATAGTGTATTTAAATATGGTCGTTGCTCTCCAAAGTACTTATCAATTTGGACACTCCCTGAATTAGTTGGTGTGAAAGTAAAAGTAATAACCTTTTCACCTTTTGCGTTAATTACAAAACTAGTCCCATCTACATTTGATGTAAAACCATTTTCCATTGGATCTCCATATGTATTAAAAGTTTCTACAGTAGAATTATCATAGAGTTTAACTGTCAATGATTTTGAATCTCCAATATTTACTTCTCCAAAGTCTAAAGTTGAAGGAGAAAAACTTGTGTAAGGAAGTTTGAAATATACCCTGGCCTTTGCATTAATTGTAGCACTTACATCAGGTATACAATCTGGAGGGTTTACATTAGTGTTACAGTAATATGGGCTGAAATATATCGTATTTGTAAGATCACAATATATTTTCCCAGTACTAATACATGATGTTAATGCTGAAAGATTTGGTACAAATTTTAGACCAATACTTCCTGATCGATTTTGAGGTATGCCCTCACTACCAAGACTATATGTAACATATCGTTCATTTGAATATTTTTGTGTATCTATATTCGCAACATAAAAAGGGTTTTTACCTGAATTTGTTATTGGATAATAATTAAAAATGCCGATTTTAGATATTGTGTTATTGGTCCAAGTACTGTTATTACCTTTATTTTCAAAATATGCGGAACCGAAAATTTCCTTATTACATAGTCCAGTATCGAAATCAAAATCACAACTTCCAAGATCTACAGTAATAGGATCAGGGGAAATATTTGCAGTAGCGTGAACTTTAAATGAAAAAAGTAATCCAAATGATGTAAATAGAAAAATAAAGAAAAATGTTTTTAATACTTTCCCCATATTAGACTTTCAATAATAAATATTAATTAGATTCTTTATTTCACTACTTTAGAAGAAGGATTTAAATATCCTTTCTTTCCTGAAATATTTGTATAAGCAATTTGTTGATGTAAGTTAAAAAGTCCGATAGGGTTCATTTGAACATAACTTCCTATGTCACTACTCTCTGCCGCTTTAAATACAAAACTAAATTTATTATCTTTATTTATTCTTGCATAAATCCTTGGCATTGGATCTCCAATACCTGTATTTTGAGGTCTAAAATAGTTAACAATACCCACTTCTGTGTTTGTATAGTTATATATTGCTTTACTGTCTCCTAATATTGATAGTGGATATTTGCTAACTTTACCTGAAATTTCGTAGATTTCACCTGCGATTATGTTATCTGTAGGATTAACTTCTTTATTATTCTTAACAAGAGTTATCTTTGTATCAACGAGATTGATTGTTTCGGTTACAGGGGCAATATCAGCTTTTGCTTTTTGTGGTAATGTACTTTGCTGTAATAAAATAAGACTAAAAACTCCAATTGCAGAAAAAACGAGAATCACAGCCAATGCTGAAAGCAATAAAAGCCTACTCTTTCTGTTCATATTTCATAAATAATAATTATTATTACAAACATATCATATATATAATATGTTTGATGTACACTAATGTCAAAACATATTTTTGATATGTGGGAACGTAATAGAAAGCGGACTGAATTACAATCTGAAATGCTCCATGAAGTAACTAGAAATAAATTAACAAATCCAGATATTCCAATAATTGATCTTGCAGGAAAGATATTAGCTGAAACTAATCTAAAGCTATATACAGCAAGATTCAACGAACCATTGGATTTATTAAACTAGACTCTGGATTAATTCCTCAGTAATTGTTGCCCTATCTTTTGTAACAGGATCTGACTTCTTTAAGTGATCTGTAAAAGATACAGCAGTAGGAGATTTATATATAACCCCAAGAGGAATTTCTGTTTCTAGATCCTTAATTAAGTTTCTTGCAAAGGATAAGTTATTTATTTCTTTACTTTCAAGATTCTCCATATTCTTAACCTTCTCAAAGTACCATTCTTGTGTTGTCGCCTTATTGTACGTTGGACAAGATTGAAGAATATTTACGTAACTAAATCCTTTTCCATCAATTTGATGTTGAATAGCCTTCTTAATTATATCTTTAAGAGATTCCATTTCTCCTGAAAAGCCTTGAGCAATAAAAGATGGATCTAAACTCAAAGCTAAATCTAGAGGGTTTAGTGTCTTTGCTGAATTGCCATCTGGGCTAGAGTTCATAGGAATATTCTGTTTAGTAGTTGCTGAGCATTGGCCAGTTGTTAATCCGTAGTTTTGGTTATCATGAACAAGAAAAGTAATTGGATACTCATTTCTTAAAGTGTGGATAAAATGACCTATCCCTTCAGAATATGTAGCACCATCTCCTGCTGTTGCAATTACTATTAGATCTTTATTAGCAAGCTTAGCACCAACTGCTGCTGGAAGTACCCTTCCATGAAGCCCATGAAATCTATATCCATCTATTTTATCGTTCATGTTTCCATTACAGCCTATGTCAAAACATAAATATACTTTTTCTGGAGGTATATTTAATTCTGCTAAAGCTTTCTTTATTGAAATCCATATTCCATAGTTACCACACCCTCCACACCAAGTTGGTTCATTTTCCCCATGATATTCTTCTATTCTTTTTGCCTCTTCTTTTAAATCCATTGTATTAATTTATACTATTTAATTTTTCTTTTATTTCTTCTACAAAGAATGGTCGTCCATCAAATTTTAAGAGTGTATTATCTATTCCCTTACCTGTTTTCATCTTTAACATTCCGTTTAGTTCAGATTGGAAATTTCCTTCTATTATTACCATCTTTACTCCAGATTCTATTGCTTTCATATATTCACTAACATTAAGTGGCCAGAGATATGAATAATGAATACAAGATATTTTCTTTGTTGGATTTTCTAATTTAATTTCATCCATTGCATCCAGAACTGTATTAGTTGTACTTCCCCAACTTACTACACAGATGTCTCCATATGAATGATCTCCATCAGATCCTACTTCAAAGTTTCTGTAGACAACAGGTGCTGGAAGTTCTGCTTCTATAAACTTAGTCTTCTTTTGTCTTTTTATCTGCATAAGATTTGCACCATCTGAATCGTCAATTACGTTTCCATCCACATCATGTTCATCACTATTTGTTCCATATGTTTTACTAATTGTTCCCGGAAGCCATCTTGGAGAAACTCCATTTTCAGTGTCAGCATATCTATGAAGAATATTTTTTTGTTCTTCAGTGAGTGCAGATGTATCCAGTACACTTCTTTCAATTTTTACTTTTCGTGGATCAAATTTTTCAGATAAGAACAAACTTTCTGCTAAGAATTTATCTGTTAAGAACAAGACTGGAACTTGCCATTTCTCTGTTAGATTAAATGCTTCTTGAATCAAATAGAAAGCCTCAGTTGTATCTTTTGGAGCTATTACAATTCTTGGAAATTCTCCATGTCCAGAATACACAGCAAGTGTTAAGTCTGCTTGTGTCGTCCAAGTTGGAAGTCCAGTTCCAGGACCAGGTCTTTGACCAATTACACAAACAAAAGGTACTTCTGTAATTCCAGCAAGAGATAGATGTTCTGTCATAAGATCGAATCCACCTCCACTTGTTGCAGTTAAAGCTCTACTTCCAACAGACATTGCTCCAATTACCATTCCTGCAGCAGTAATTTCATCTTCAACTTGTTTTACTAACATTCCAGATACATGTGCTTTTTCTGCTAGAAATGTAAGTATTCCACTTGAAGGTGTCATTGGATAACCAAAGAATTCACTTACACCTCCTGCTATTACACCTAGAGAAACTGCTTCATTTCCACTTACTAACACATTGCCACTTAAGGAAGCATTTGGATTACCAATAATATCTTTTGAGAAATAATTCTTTAGTTTTTCTTGGTCTATATTTGGAAATACAACGTCTCTAAATGAAGATGGGTGAAATGGAAATTTATAGTCCGAAAAGTTCTTAGCCTCAAAAGTAAATCCTGATCTTAATATCTTCACATTAATATCTGCAACTTCAGGCTTTTTAGCAAAATTTGAAAGTATAACCGATGCAATACTATTAATTGGAAGACCAAATAATTTCCATAGGAATCCCAATATTGCAGTATTAGACATTTGCTTTGTTCCACCATTTTCCAAAGCTAACTCAAGTGCTGGAACGTATATGAATTCTACATTTTTTTCTTTAAGTAATTTTGCATCATTTTCTGTAAGCCTTACCTTTTTAGTATCATGAAGAATAATTCCACCATCTTGTATCTCTTCTAAATGCCACTTAACTCCCTGCTGGTTTAATACAATAACAATATCTATCTTCGTACTTGGAGAACGAACAACCTGATTCGAAAAATCTACTTGGTAAGTAGCATGTCCTCCCTTAATTAGAGATGGATACTCTCTGTATCCAAACACATAAAAACCTGCGTTCTTTAATGCTTTTGCAACAATCTTACCTACGGTATCTATTCCTTGTCCAGATTGTCCTGCAATTTTTATTGAATATCTTGTTCTCATGTTATTTTTTTACGAATATCTTAAAATCTGCTGCGATTACATTTACATCATTAATCATAACGGGATTAATATCAATAGATGAAATCTCAGGATATGCCAACACCATATTTTGGAGATTACTTACAAGCTCAACTAATGCATTCTTTGCTAAAAGTTTTTGACCTCTAGCTCCATCAATTATTTTACTTACCTTTGTTGATGAAATCATTTTCAATATCTCAGTTTTACTCATAGGAATTAATCCCATGGAAAAATCTTTTAGTATTTCTGTATATATACCACCCATTCCAAATACTAATACGTGTCCAAATCCAGTTTTAGTTTCATATACATTACTTCCTCCATCTCTATTAACTCCTAAGAAAAGTTCCAGAGGATAACTCAACATTTCTTGAAGAAGTACTTCAGGACTTCCAGAACCATTAGACTCTTTATTTGCAGAAGTTATATTAGTTAGCAATTCTAAATAGGATTTCTTGAGTTCATCAGTTGTATCTATATTTAGAAATACTGCCTTTGCATCTGTCTTATGTGCAAGAGATTTGGTAGTAGCCTTAAGAACTAACTTCTTCGTAAGCTTTCCATTATCCCCTAGTAGACTATTGGTTTTAAGAGCTTCAGCTAGCTCTTCTATTGAATGAACCACAACACTCATTGGTGTTGGAATATTAAATTGTTTTGCTAACTCTGCTACTTCTACTTCACTTAAAGAAGTCTGTTCCTCTTTAACATCAAAAACTGTTTTAGTTAGAATTTTAGACTTCGTCATATTAATCGTTTCGCTTATACTCATCCTGTTATCCATAAGAGTATTTTCAGTTGGATCTTCAAAGTAGTAATTAAGATAAGCATTAATAGCATCTACACAATCTTCATCATATTTAAAAAATGGAACCTTACTATCTTTAAATCTATCTAGAGCAACTTGAACATATTCTCCTCCAAGAAATAGTGGAAAGATATTTTTTGTTGTTGATCTTGCAAAATTCGTAATTATTTTAGAGGTCTCCTCTACTTGTGTAACAGCTTGAGGAGTAAGAATTGCAATAATATTAGAAACCTCAGGAGAAACAGCGAGAATATCTAATGCTGATTTATATCTTTCAGAAGAAGCATCTCCAATTAAGTCAATTGGATTATGTTTTGAAGACTCTTCAGGAAGTACTTTTGTAAGACTTGAGATAGTTGTATCTGAAAGTTTTGTAAGTTTAATTCCTTTTTCACTAATAAGGTCAGTTATCATGATGCCGGGACCTCCAGCATTTGTAAGAATTGATATACTTTTATCATTCAGTTTCTTTGAATTTCCCCAACTAAAGGTTAACAAATAGTTAAACATATCCTCCATACTTTTTACTTCAATTACCCCAGCACTCTTAAGAGCAACGCTTGCGCTATTAGAAGCAGATGCAATAGAGCCTGTGTGAGATGCAATTGCTGTTCTTGCTTCCTCAGAACTTCCTGGGTGAAGAATAATTATTGGCTTTTTAACTTTTGAATTCTTTATAACCTCTACTAGCTCAAGCCCCCTTCCGAATTCTTCAATATATGCAGCAATTACTTTTATACTGTCATCTTTTAACCACTCTTCAATAAAATTAATTTCATCAATTCCTGCCTTATTTCCAACTGAAACAAATTGTGACAAACCTAAGTTTTTCTTTGCAGCAAAATCTAATAGTGCAGTACCAAATGCACCAGACTGAGATATAAAAGCAATGTTTCCTTTAGCTGGATAAAACTGTGCAAAAGATGCATTCAAATTGTTTTCTGTATTAATTAGACCTAAACAATTAGGACCAAGAAGTGCAATTGAATATTTAAGGGATATTGCTTTAAGTTCTTCTTCTAATCCTTTTCCAATCTCTCCAGTTTCACTAAAACCTGCAGAAATAACTATTGCAGCTTTAACTCCTTTTCTTCCTGCATCATCAAGGATTTGTGGGACAGTATGTGCAGGTGTAACTATTATTGCTAGTTCAACAGTATCTGTAATACTATTTGCATCCGGATAACATACAGTGTCTCCTAAAGTAGAATACTTTGGGTTAATTGGATATAGCTTACCTTTGAAGCCATTCAATTTAAGATTATTATATACAACTGACCCAAGTTTATTCTGATCCTTAGATACACCGTAAACACATATAGAACTTGGTTTTAGTAAGTAGTTTAATCCATTCATTGTTGGGCAGTTCTTAATTTTCTATTTTACAAAAACACTAGCTAAAGTTTTTCCCCATGTTTTCCATTCTTCTTCTCTTCCATATACCATTCCATCTATTCTAAGAGTTGGCATTATTTGTACTCCTTCAACTGCTTTAATTCCCTCGTCTAGTCTATCTGCAGCTCCACAAAACACATCATAGTTCTTACTATCTCCTAGAGCGATAGATGCAAATTTCTTTCCAGTAAACTTCTTTGTGATGAATTCTTTGTAAAATGGATCGAAGTATTCTTGCATTTGTCCTTCTCCATATGTTGGACATGCAAGTACAATAAGATCATAGTTATTAAGATCATCTACTTTTGCACCTTCTACTCTTTGTAGAGTTACTTCATTTCCAGCTTCTTTCATTGCTTCTGAAACACTTTTAACAACCCATTCTGTATTTCCAGAAGTAGTTGCGTATACGAATATTATTTTTCCCATAGTTAATATGAAAGATATTAATAGAGATACTTTAGCAAAAAATGAATATGTATTAAACAGGAACTAATAATTCTGATCCCTTTTTCTACGCCTCAGCATTATTACAAGAATAATTATTAAGAGAATTATCAAAAGAGGACAACATATTACAAATAGCATTACTGGATTACTACTTATTCCATCTAAAATGCTGCCACTAGATTTAGATGAAGATTTTGAAGATGATCTACTACTTGATGAATAACTGGATTGAGAAGAATTTGAACTCTCACTTGAATTAGATTCTACCGAACTTGAAGATTCTGAAGAAGAACTTTCACTTGAACCAGATAAATTTGAATTGATCTTCTTTAAAATAACAGTTTTAGATGACACCTGATCGGAAACATTCAGAGTTAGTGTTCTCTCACCAGATATATTTCCCAAATCATCAACTAAGTAGTAGATAAATGTATTATTACCAGTAGATAAGTTCAATGTAATTTCATATTTTCCCTGACTATTTGTTAACGCAGTAGAATCTACTGAAGCTTTAGTAAAATGCACTGTACTGTTTGATGAAGCGTTTCCTTTAACAACTGCAGTTTTAGTATTCAAATTGTAAGTAATTGAATCTGATTCTGGGATATTAGAAATAGAATTAATATCTGTGATCGAAACTTTATTTACTTGTACCTTCTGATAATTAATTGCGATTTCATGTATTGTTGGGGTCTCATCAATATTTGAAGTTGTTAAAATAGCCTTATATTGTATATATTTAGATTTTGGTGAAGGTATTTCAGGAGTTGTATTTTGCCATGCACTCCAAGTTCCATCTACAGTTGGAGTATTTCCTGTTCGAGTTTGATAAACATCATTCGTTCCTGATGGATTTGTACTTTGAGGAACTAGGGTTTTCCAAATTCCACCAGTGGCACCTGCACTTAATACAGTTGATGTATATTCACCAGGAGTCCCACCATAAAGAGAAGTAAATTGTTCTTGAGTAGATACCGTAACGCTATCCAGACTTGGAGTAATATTTGTATTATTTGTTCTTAAAATTGCTTTATATTTAAAACCATAAATAGAATTAGAAGGAAGGTAATAAAATTTATTTGCAACATTTCCTAGAGAAAAATATGTTTGTCCAAAATCTAAGCTATATTGTAATTCAACTGACGTGCCAACTGGAGTTGTTGAAGTCCAAGATACGATAGCGTACTTTTCCATTTGGTATCTATCACTTAACTCAACGCTAGATAATTTGCTTACATCTCCGCTTTCTTTTATACCATCATAATTATCTTCTCCTCCTCCAATAATATATACATCTGAACCTACGACTGCTGCTGAAGAATGAATTCTCCTTTTCAAATCGAAAGGTGCAGTTTTAGAAGAATCCAAATGAGCAGAAGATTTCCATTTATTTGTTATTGGATTATATTCCAACATGTATTCCGTTGGTTCACCAGATAAATTCTTTCCTCCAATTATGAAAAGCTTTTCACTGGACACATTATCATTAGGAGTATATGTACTATTTGTTGTTATAACAGCAGAAGTAGCCCTTCCAAGCTGATATGGCATTGGAGTCTTCTCCGCCCAGCTATCTCCTATAGGATCATACTCTAGTAAAGAGTTGGTTTCACTTATTAAATCTTGCCCTCCAGCAATATATAATTTTCCATTAATTGTAGCTGCAGAAGAATTTTGTCTTACATCTGGCAGAGATGTTTTGTCAGTCCAGGTATCACTTGTTGGATCATATTCTTTTACTATACTAATAGGGTTCCCAGATTCATTTCTTCCTCCTACAACATAGAGTTTGTTATTCACAACTCCACCTGCTGCATATGATCTTCTAGGTACTGGCATAGCTGACTTTGAACTATCCCAGGTATTGTTTACTGGATCATAAATAACAAGTGAATTTAAATAGGCTCCACCACCATCCCATCCTCCAGTTATATATAACTTACCGTTTATTACACCCCCAGAAGCATAAGCTCTGTTTCCAGGAAGAGATGTTTTTGTTGTCCATGTATTTGCGATAGGATCATAGGCTTCTAATGTATTTAAGTAGTGATAATGATTAGGAGCATCTTGGTAAGCTCCTCCAGCAACATAAATAATTCCATTTATGACTCCTGTCACAGACGCAAATCTAGCAGTAGTCATATTTTGTTTTGGAGTCCATAAATCATTTTCAGAATATATATTCCTACTTTGATATGTTGCTATCGTATTATATTTTCCATCCAAATAAATTACTCCTAGACCTTCCCAAGTACTTGAATATAATAAATTTTTCGAAGTATCCACAAATAGATCAGTTACTTGAAGACTTGGGAGTGCTGATGGAGGATTTGTATTATACGTAGCAACTAGTGTGTCATCTGAAGAAACTTTAGTTCCCTTTGTGTCGATAACAGAAATTCCTTGATCCGTAGCAATATATAGATAATTATTGGAGGTATTTAAGTATGATCTACTTACATTATTACTTAATATTGCTGGATTCGAACTTGTGCTATATGTTAGTGCGAAATTATTGTCAGTAGGATCAATTACACTAAGTCCTCCACCTTGTGTGGAAACATAAATTAAATTATTTGAACTGTTAAGGTAAGTGTTAACAACTGAATTTCTACCAATGGAAGGAACTGTATTAGTAAGATAAGTTTTTACTAATGTGTCATCTAAAATACTTTGAGTTCCTTTAGTATCTATTACAGTTACACCCCCATCATTAGGAAGTGCTTTGTAATCATCGAAAGAGCTTACATAAAGATAATGCGTTGCTGGATCTAAGAAGGAATTTCTTACAAAATCTCCAACTAATGCAGGGGTTGAGGTAGTACTGTATGTAGAAAACGTATCGTCAGATGGATCCAGTGGTGTCCCATTTCTATTTATTACAGTTAACCCTCCACCATATGTACTAAGATATATCTGATCCGATACTAACATCGAGTGATACATATTTTTATTAGGTACACTTCCTGGATAGTTAGTTGGATTATATGTTGCAATAACCACATCATCCGTTTGGTCAAGTGGTGTATTTTTTGTATCTACTACAACAAGACCTACATCTGTACTAATATACAAAAGTACATGAGCAGGATTGGTTTTATCTAAAAATGAATGTCTAACAAAATTTCCTAAAATTGCTGGGGTACTTCTCTTGTTGTATGTCATTACAAAGGTATCATCGGATGGAATTGTAGTTCCATTTGTATTAATAATAGAAAGTCCAAAGTCAGTACTTACGTATAGCAAATTATCACTTGAATCCAAGAAAGAGTGTATTACTCTATTGTTTGCTATTGATGGATTTGTAGAAGTACTGTAGATATAACCTTTATTTATTTGAACATTTCCATTTACATTATTTTCATCATCAGCATTATATGTCGAAGTTGATCCTCTATCGTTTAATAAATATTCTGCTCTAAAATCTTTTCTAGTAGTTTCAGTATAATCGCTTGTAAAATATTTAAGTTCAATATCACCTGGAGATTGGTATATATTTGTTAAATCTCCTTGATCTCCTTTTGCAAAATCATCTAGCGTCGTTTGGATAATCTGTGAGTCAGGAACTGTGGCTAATCTTGTAATATATAATGAATAGGTAGTTGGAATTTTTTCTGATTCACTTACTATAACACTAATTGTTTTTTGAACACCAATGTCTAAAGTGATTGGACCAGAGGCTTGATCTGTTAAGACAACTCCACCATCAACAGTAATACTTCCAACTCCTGTTGGAGTTATAGTTACACTATCAATATTGTTAGCAACGGTAACTCCATTATATGTATATATTCCACTTGCAAAAGTATAGTTAGAAGGAGATCCACTTAAAACCAGGTTTGTTAAACTTGATCTTGGCACTGCAAAATTTCTAATTACTCTTACATTATCCGTAAGATCCCTATCATATGTTTCTTGAAAACCACTCCCGATATCTTCATCCCAAGCATATGTATTATCATATTTTGTTGAACTCCAGTAATAATCACTATCAAGAATACCAATTGCTGCCTTATTCAAATATAGCTGATTAAGTTCGTCTTTACTTGGAAGATACCAATCAGTATACCCTCCCTCCTGGTAGGCTCTTGCAACCTTTGCAGCAGTATCAGACTCAGCGCATCCTGCAATTATATCCAAAGTATTTTGATAACCAGATCCAATAGAAACTCCGTCGGCTCCGGAAATTGGGGTACCAATACATCCCCACGGATGATAATCTAATGCAATTATTCCAGTTAGGAATCCACTAAATCCAGTTCTGTCTATGTATGCAATTTTCCCACCTTGATAACTATCTCCTATAGCTACTGGGCTAAGTAATACCTCAATTGTATATGTTTTACTTGGTTTGCCAGTTTCAGTTGCAACAACTGTAACTGTTTTTGGAATGCTTGATATTAAATTTATACTTTGAGATGCATTCCCAGAAGCAACCTCAGTACCATCAACAGTGATGACACCAGCTCCTATTGGTGTCACGGTAATACTTGTTACACCTCTTTGAATAATCACTCCCGTATATGAATATGTCCCGTGAGCAAATGAATAATATAGTGGAGATCCACTTATTTCAATATTTGTTAAATCCTGAGTAGTTCCAAGATCCTGATATGAAATTACTACACTATGCAAAACAGGTGAAATATTTTGATCCCCAGTTGTTAAAGTAGCCTCATATTGTATATATTTTGAAAAAGGAGAAATTATTTTTAATGGATTTCCTGTTGGTACTTCCCATGCACTCCAAGAGCCATCAACTAATTCCGTATTTCCTGATCTTGTTCTATATGTTATATCTGTGCCACTCGGAAGTGTACTACTAGGGACCAAAGTATCCCATCCTCCTTGATCACTTACTGCACTTAGTACTCCAGACGTGTATACACCTGTATCTGAAATATACTTTGACAATGGAGCGTTTCCATAAGATATTGTCACACTATTTAGACTAGAAGTAGCAGTTGGATCATTTGTTACAAACACAGCTTTGTATAACAAACCTGATATTACAACTCCATCAGGTAAATCATAAGAACCTGCGGTTGTTCCAAGTGAGGTAAAATCAACACCTCCGTTAACACTATAAAGAAGCTCAAGAGAAGTGTTAGTTGGAACTGTCGATGTCCATGCAATATTAACCTTAGAATTCCCATCAGCATCTATAATATTTTGACTCGTAAAGTCTGCACTAGAAACATAAGTTCCATCAATATCCAATACCGTTACACCACCGCCACCTGTCCCTAAGTACAAGAGATTTGTGGGTGTTAGAAATGCATCAGTCAAACTTCCTTGAATATATTGAGCAGTAAATAAATCATCAGAAAAATCTTTGGGTGTATCTCTCCTATCTATTACAGAAACACCACCATTAGTTGCAATAAATAATAAATTGGGTGATGTACCAAAGAAAGATTTGTAAACAGAATCGGTAGGCATAATTTCGGGATCACTAACTGTGTTATATGTTTTGAGCAAAGAATTACCAATTGTATTTACAACAGATAATCCTCCATCGTATGTACTGACATATAAGAGTCTATTTGTGTTATCTAAATTCAAATCAAGAATATTGTTTCCACCAATTGCTGGAGTTGTTGTGTTTAGTACAGTAACTAAAACATCATCACTTAAATCACTTGGAGTACCTTTTCTATCAATTACAGAAACACCATTCCAAGTTCCAACATAAATTAAATCTCTAACAGGATCAATTGCAAAGCTTCTAAGATAGTCATCACTTAAATATGCAGGACTACTTGAAGTGTTATATGTTCCGACAACATTTTGAGTTAGAGTATTTATAACAATTAATCCTCCACCAGCACTTACAATGTAAAGTAAATTATTAGATGTATCCAAATAAGATTGATTTGAATCAAAAGGATAGTTAACAACAAAGGAGGCACTTAGTAAATCAACTGCAGAACCCGTCAATATATCTATAACACTAACTCCCCCATCAGTACTTACATAAAGAAGTCTGTGAGATGGATCTCTTGAATCAATAAAAGAGTGCCTAGCATTACCTCCTCCGAGAAATGCTGGAAACGTGTGGCTAGTATTATCAATGGTAAAATCAACAACAAGAGTGTTATTTGTTAAATCTACCACAGAAACTCCTGCATTCCCTGCAACATACATAAAGTTTGTATCAGGATCTACAAAAGAATGCCATACTGAGCAAGAACCTCCACAAGTAGATAATATTGCAGGGTTAGATAATGAATCGTAATTGAAAGTATTGTTGAAACTCCTTTTAAGAACCAATCCTCCTTGAGATGTCATAAAGACAGAGGGATCCGAATATACTCCATTCAAAAAGTTATCTGTGTAATTCGGAGTATTAAATTTCAATTCAACATCTCCGTCAGACTGGTTGAAGCTCGTATTAGTTCCAGGCGTTCCCTTAGCAAAATCGTGCCTACTTGTATCTATAAGATTTAAATCAACTGCATGTGTTAAAACAATAGGTGCAAGAACCACCAAAAAGATAACCACTAATATGGGTAAGAACAGTTTCTTCATTAAAACATAATTATGTATATACCAAGTACAATATACATCTATATTAAATATATATGAAGAAAACTGTAGGATTATTTATTAATTTCTTTGTATTTTTTTGAATTCTTCTCAGCAGATTCTTTTCTCCAATTTTCAATATTTGCATGATTTCCAGACAGTAGAACTTCAGGAACAGAAAGCTTCTCTCCGTTAGAAGTTTCTATTACTTCTGGTCTTGTGTATTGGTCATACTCAATATATTTTTCTTCATCAAAACTTTCATGAGTAAGACTTTCTGGATTTCCTAGTGACTCATTAAGAAGTCTTGTAACAGAATCTACTATTACCATTGCTGGAATTTCTCCTCCAGATAAAACATACTCACCTATTGAAACTTCTGTATCCATTAAGTTATCTATAACCCTTTGGTCAACTCCTTCATAATGTCCACAAACTATTAACAAATTCTCTTTACAAGAAAGCTCTCTAACATATGCTTGTTTCAATAGTTTACCTCTTGGTGAAGTGAATATTCGATAAGATTCATGTTTTGGATCTAATTCATTTACAGCTTTAAATATAGGCTCGTACGTCATAAGCATTCCTGCTCCACCTCCAAATGGTCGTTCATCAACAGTTTTATGGTTATCTGAAGTCCACTTTCTTAAATCATGTACAACAATATCTACCACTTCTTTTTTCATGGCTCTTCCAACAATACTTGTTGAAAGTACCTCTTTAAACATATCTGGAAATATTGTAATTATTTGAATTTTTTTCATTAGACAATGGTAACATGAAGATGTTTCTCAAACAAAGCTTGGAAATACTTACTTTGAACGAGATTCAGATTTGAACTTCTTGAACTTAATTCTTTTTAAAATTATTAATCCTGAAGGAATTAATATGACCAAAGAACTTAGTAATCCATAGTTAATACTTTCTCCAGTTACTGCTAATATCTTAGGTTCTTCTGATTTATTCTCGTTATATACACCAAGAAAAACAGTCTTTTCCCTACTATCTAGCTTCTCTACATTCTCGTTTTGAGAGATACTTTCTATCTCAGATAAATTTCCACTTCCAAGATTTGAGTTCTTAAATATAAAGGTATACTCGATTGGGCTACTAACAAAAGAGTATTCGAAAGGTTTAGAAAATTTAACACTAATTACTTTGTTATATGGAACACAGTTTAAAGTAAACTTTCCTTTGTCATCTGTAATTAGGTCATATGAAGAATCCGAAAATTGTTTTCCCCAACTAATAGATACTTTTGACTTCTGGCTATTAAGTAGTTTTTCAGAAGAATCGACTTGACCATTTCTGTTTTCATCTTCCCAAGCTATTCCAGATACACTTGCACATCTTAAGTTAGCACTACTTTCTGCATTCTTTTCATCTTTCATATTTGTGGCCTTAATACTTACAGAATTTACAAGAAGATCGCCATCTATAAAGTCCACTTCTTTATTTATGCTCAACATATATTTAATTTCTCTTTTTCCATTCGCTTCTATATCTCCCAAACTCCAATTAATACTTCTGGAGTGTTCATCATAACTCCCACCAGACACTTTAAGACTATCTACTACAGGAACTAGTGAATTTGTAAGGGTATCTTTTAAAGAAACACCCGAAGCCATACCATTCCCATTATTGACTATATCTATTTCATATCCAATTACATCTCCAACAGTGTAGTCATTAGACCCCACAATTTTCTTACTCACAGAAAGATCTGGCTGATTTATTCCAATTTCAACATACTTAATAACCTCAGGATAGATATTTGAATTTTCATCTTTGAATGAGTATTTTATATGAAGTTTGGCACTAACTTGGTTTTCTGAATCTAATAACTTAGTTGTAAAAGTATTACTTAATTCACTTGTTGCATTAGTCCATGTTCCATTATTAAGTATGTCTAAATTACTATCTGAACTCTTTAACTCCTGTCCTTCCATAGTCAAGATAGGAGAAAACATAACCTTATACTTTGAAGTATTGGAGACTTCATAATTATATGTAGGAGCTTCATAATTCTCATAGTTTAACTTAGACGAATTGATGTTTATTTCTGCTTCAGCTAATTTCATATTCATTACAATTTCAGAAGAAACTTTTTCTGTATTTGTTGAATTTGTAATTTCAACTTTAGACTTTAATTCACTCGCAAGATACATTTCATTTCGATACTCAGGTAACTTCAATTTTTCTCCAAAGTCTACATTAGATACTTTAAGT
>Ga0194052_1000126_pt1 | contig 54269 bp, 50 predicted proteins | sample SepL226m_MetaG_FD_160117 | JGI IMG/M metagenome (GOLD analysis project Ga0194052, IMG submission 160117) | Anoxic zone freshwater microbial communities from boreal shield lake in IISD Experimental Lakes Area, Ontario, Canada - Sep2016-L227-6m | ecosystem: Environmental > Aquatic > Freshwater >...
CTGCGGGAGGGTGGGTCGAACCATGCCTGGCTCCTCCGGACCCAGCCCGAGGGGCTGACCCGGGCCCGGGTCTCAGGCCGGCTCTTCCGGCTGCCAGCGGGCTACCCCGCCCTGGTGCCTGGCCCTGAACCGGAGGCGCCGCCGCCCTGCCCTGGCTGGGTCTTCGGCGACTTCGTGGGCTACGAGGACGAGGCGGAACTCGAATCGGCCCTGGCGGACCTAGACCCCCTGGAGGGTGTCGAGGAGGGGCTCTTCAGCCGTGAGATCCTGCCGGTGACTCTCGAAGGAGGCCAGCACTACCGGGCCTGGGTCTATGTGTTCCATGTGGAACGTCTGCCCCGGCTGCTGCGGGAAGCGGTGGAACTGACCGCTGGCGACTGGCTGCCCTACCTCTAGTCCCACCCTCCGGCCTGGGCCCTGCGCTGGCCCAGGCAAGGCCAATCCCTGGGCCAGCCACAGCGAAGAACGTCGTGGAAGAGGCGCCTATCGGATCCGGCTATTCCTTGGCTGCGCCTTCGCCTCCGGGGGGCGGTGCTTGAGCACCCAGCTTACGTCCGCCCAGCCGGCCAGCAGCGCTAGGCCCAGGGTGAGGGCCATCGTGACCGACACCCAGCGGTGGCCGCGCTGCAGATCCGCACGGCCCTCGGCCACCTGCAGGTAGCCGGCGATTCCCAGCCCCAGGGTGACTCCCGCCAATAGGCCCAGCCACAGGTGGAACATGTCCTGGAAGGCCCCCCCATCGATGAGCCGCAGGCTCAGCCAGCGCACCCCGGCGAAGAAGGCGGTCCAGGCCACCAGATCCAGCAACAGCCACAGGGAGCGGGAGCGCACCTGGATGGACACCACATGAAAGAACAGCAAGAGAACCAGGCACCCAGCCAGGCCCACCCCAAGGACCGAACCAACATCCTTGAGCGCAAGCTGCCGCCAGAGGCCGCTCAGCAACACCGGGGGCAGGGTGGCGAGGAGGCCCGCGAGCAGACCCAGGCCCAGTCCCGCCAGCACCTTACCCAGGAAGATCTGGGCGGGATGGAGGGGCTGGTTCAGGAAAAACCCAAAGCGCCGCTCCTCCAGGTCCCGGCTCACCATCGTCGCCCCGAAGAGGAGGGCTATCACCCAGGCGAGCATGGTCCCCGAGAACACTCCCATGAAGGAGGCCTTTTCGTGGGCGGTTTTGGGATCTGTTTCGAAGGACAGTGACAGGAGCGAGATGACACTGAAGCCCAGGGCCAGCAGGAGGATGTTGCGGCGGCCGGTCCACTCCCGGCGGGTGACGGCAAGGATGCTCATGAGGCCACCTCGGCTTCGCCCACCAGGGCGACAAACAGCTCTTCCAAAGACAAGGGATGGACCTGCAGGCCCGGGACTTGGCTGGGATCACCCAGGGTGAGGATGGCCTCCCCGCCCAGGCTGCCCGCGCGGCTCCAGAGGGGTGCGAAGGGAGCAAGGTCGGTGGGGGCCACCGCTTGGCTGGGTGCCCAGCTCACCTTGCGGTGCCTGGCCTTGAGGTCCTCTAGGCTGGCATCCACCAGGAGGCGGCCCTGGTGCAGGATGCCGATGCGGTCCGCCAGGCCCTCGATGCCGGCCAGGTCGTGGGTGGTGATGAGCACCGTGGTGCCCCGCTCCGCCAGCTCCCCCAGCAGCTCGTCGTAGACCTCGCGCCGGGCCACGGCGTCCAGGCCCAGGGTCGGGTCGTCCAGCACCAGCAGGGCGGGCTTGGGGCCCAGGGCCAGGGCCAGGGAGACCTGCCCCTTCTGGCCCCGGGACAGGCGGCCGAAGGGCAGGTCCATGGGGATCCGGAAGCGCCCCAGCCGCTGATCCACGCCAGCCTGGTCCCAGGTGGGATAGAGGCTCCCGCAGAAGCGGACCAGCTGCCGGGTGGTCATGAGCGGCGGCGCGTCCGGTTCCTCGGCCACCACGCCCACCCGGTGCATGAGGGCCTGGCGAGCGGACCACACGTCCTGCCCAAAGAGGTCCACCCGCCCGGCAGTGGGCTTCTGGTGGCCCAGGAGGCAGCGCACCAGAGAGGTCTTGCCCGAGCCATTGCGCCCCAGCAGGGCATAGACCTGGCCGGGCTCCACTTGGAAGGTGGCCTGATCCAGGGCCTGGGTGCGGCCGTAGCGCACCCCCACCTGATGGCAGGCTACGGGTAGTGATGCTGCTTGGCTGGTCATGACTGGCCTCCCGTCGGGGCTGGTTTGAGGGCCTTCCAAGCGGTGCCCAGGGTGGTGGTGGCCTCGGGCAGGTCTGCGCCCACGGAGAGGGCCGTGGTGGCAAAGCGCAGGGCCCCCTCCCGGAGCAGGCCCAGGCGCTCGGCGGCGCTGAAGCCTGGGGGCGTCTCGGCCACGTAGGTCCCATCTCCCCGGCGCACAGTGAGAAAGCCCGCCTCCACCAGGTGCTGGTAGGCCCGCACGACGGTGTTGGGGTTGACCCCCAGCTCCCGGGCCAGGTCCCGCACCGAGGGCATGAGGGCCCCGGCACTCAGGCCTCCCGTGGCCACCAGGCGGCGCACGCCGTCCTCGATCTGCCGCCACAGGGGCGCTGCTTCTGCTGGATCCACCTGCAGGATGGCCTTCATGCGTCGCCTCCCGGACAAATTACTGTGTCGCTGAACTAATACAGTAATCCAGAACGAGATCCCGTCAAGGGGGAAACAACGAGCCCCAGGTGGACAGCGCGAGTCTTCGCGCTGTCCACCTGGGTCAATCCCTGGAGGCTACAGGCCCAGCTTGGGCTGCTCGCCGCTCTCATCTGGGCCCGGGTGGGCCAGGTCGACGTCCACCAGGTCCTCTTCCTCGTCCAGGGCCATGGCGCTGGCATCAATCTTGGCCAGACCCACTACCCGGTCTGCGGGGCTGGCGAGCTTGAGCAGGCCCACGCCCTGGGCGGCGCGGCCCGTCTTCCGGACCTCGTCGATGAGGAAGCGGATGACCATACCCTCTTGGCTGATGAGGAGGCACCCTTCCCCGGGCTTGACGAGCTTGAAGCCCACCACCCGGCCATTGCGGACCCCGGCGCGGATGTTGATGACGCCCGTGCCGCCGCGGCCCTGGAGCCGATAGTCCTGGAGCATGCTGCGCTTGCCGTAGCCCTTCTCGCAGACCGTCAGCAGCATGCCGTGGCCCTCAGTGCTTGCGTCGGGCTCGACGCCCTCAGGCAGGTCTGGCAGGGCGTCAGCCACTTCCATGTCCACGATGTGATCAGCCTTCGCCAGCTTCATGCCCCGCACACCGGTGGTGGCGCGGCCCGTGGCACGGATGTCCTCTTCGGGGAAGCGGATGGCCTTGCCCTGGGCAGTGGCCAGCACGATCTGCTGGGTTCCCGTGGAGCGGCGGACGGTCACCAGACTGTTGTCGTCATCGATGTTGAGGGCGATGAGGCCGTTGGCGCGGATGTTCGCGTAGGCCGCCAGGCTGCTCTTCTTGACCGTGCCATCAGCGGTGGCGAACACCAGATACTCCCCTTCCGGGAAGTCCCGCAGGGCCATGAGGGTGACGACGCTCTCGCCATCCTTGAGGGAGATGAGGTTCCGGATGTGCTTGCCGCGGGTGCTGGCGGCGGCTTCCGGAAGGTCGTAAACCTTGAGGGCGTAGACGATACCCTTGTCAGTGAAGGCCATGAGGGTGTCGTGGGCCTTGGTCATAAAGAGCTGCTCGACGAAGTCCTCGTCCTTGGTCTTCATGCCAACCTTGCCCCGGCCCCCACGCCGCTGACGACGGTAGGCATTCAAGTCTGTCCGCTTGATATACCCGGCCTTGGACATGGTGACGACCATCGGGTCATCCGGCACCACGTCCTCCATGCGGATCTCGCCGGAGTAGCCCACGATCTCGGTGCGGCGGTCATTGCCGAACTGCTCGGCCACGGCCTGCAGCTCTTCCTTGATGACTTTCAGCAGTAGGCTCTCGTCGGCCAGGATGGCCTTGAGCTTGGCGATGGTCTTTTCCAGCTCGGCCAGCTCGTCAAGGATCTTCTCCCGCTCCAGCCCCGTGAGGCGCTGGAGGCGCATGTCCAGGATGGCCTGGGCCTGCACGGCCGACAGGCAGAGCCAGGGCTCCTTCTTGATGGCTGCGGCGGTGGCGAAGGCACCCGCCATGAGGCCAGCCTTGGCCTCCTCGGGACTCTTGGCCGCGCGGATCAGCTTGATGACCGCGTCCAGGTGGTCCAGGGCGATCTTCAGGCCCATGAGGATGTGGTGGCGCTCCTCGGCCTTCCGCAGCTGAAAGAGGGTCCGGCGGGTAACGACCTCGCGGCGGAAGCCGACGAACTCCTGCAGCACCTCCCGGAGGGTGCACACCCGGGGCTGGCCGTTCACGATGGCCAGCATGGTGATGGGGAAGCTGTTCTGAAGCTGGGTCTGCTGGTAGAGCTGGTTCAGCACGATGTCGCTGGGCTCGTTCTTCTTCAGCTCCACCACCAGGCGGATGCCCTCGCGATCGCTCTCGTCCCGCAGATCACTGATGCCGTCGATCTTCTTCTCGCGCACCAGCTCGGCGATCTTCTCGGTGAGGGTGGCCTTGTTGACCTGGTAGGGCAGCTCCGTGAAGACGATCTGCTCGCGGTCCCCCGCCCGCCGGATCTGCTCCACATGGGACTTGGCGCGGACCACGCAGCGGCCGCGACCGGTGCGGTAGGCGTCCACCACCCCCTCGGTGCCGAGCATGAGGCCGCCGCCGGGAAAGTCGGGGCCCTTGATGTGGGTCATGAGGCCGTCGAGCCCTGTTTCGGGGTGCTCGATCAGCGTGACCAGGGCTGCGCAGCACTCCCGCAGGTTGTGCGGCGGGATGCTGGTGGCCATGCCCACGGCGATGCCCTGGGAGCCGTTGACCAGCAGGTTGGGGAAGCGAGAGGGCAGTACGAGAGGCTCCTCCATGCTGCCGTCGTAGTTGGGGCCGAAGTCAACCGTGTCCTGGTCGATGTCGCCCATCAGCTCGTTGGCCAGCCGGGACAGGCGGGCCTCGGTGTACCGCATGGCCGCCGCGGAGTCGCCATCGATGGAGCCGAAGTTGCCCTGGCCGTCAACCAGCACATGGCGCATGGAGAAGGGCTGGGCCATGCGAACGAGGGTGTCGTAGATGGCGGAGTCCCCGTGCGGGTGGTACTTACCCATCACGTCACCGACGGTGCGGGCGGACTTCTTGTAGGCCCGGTTCCACTCGTTGCCGGACTCTTTCATGGCAAACATGACGCGGCGATGCACGGGCTTGAGGCCATCGCGGACATCAGGCAGGGCCCGACCCACGATGACGCTCATGGCGTAGTCCAGATAGGACTTCCGCATTTCTTTTTCGATTTCCAGGGGTTCAATACGGTTTTGATTCATGGGTCTTCCAGTGTTCTACGTGGAACGCGACTCGACATAGCTGTAAAAAAGGAACTTAGATGTCGATATTCTCGGCCAGGAGCGCGTTGGTCTCGATGAAGCGGCGCCGGGGTTCCACGGCATCACCCATGAGAATGGTGAAGATTTCGTCCGCTTCCACGGCGTCGTCCACGCGAACCTGCAGCAGGGTGCGGCGCTCGGGATCCATGGTGGTCTCCCAGAGCTGCTCGGGGTTCATCTCGCCCAGGCCCTTGTAGCGCTGGATGCCCAGGCCCCGCTTGCCCTCTTCCATCACCATGGACAGCATGGCTTCGGGGTCGGTAAAGACCTGCTCCTTGCTGAGCTTCGGGGCCTCTTCGCCCTCCTCTTCCGCGGCCGTCTCCTTGGCGAGCTCCTTGGCGTCCTTGAGGCGGCGCAGCCGCAGCTCTCCGCCCCGGAAGGCGGCCAGCTCCAGGTTCAGGGCCTCCAGCCGGCGGAACTCGCCCCAGTGCGCCACCTGACTATCGATCCACAGGGTGATCGGGCGGTTCAGGTGCATGCGCACCACCCGGAGGCGATGGCTGGCTGGGATGGTGATGGCGGGCTCCTCGCCTGCAGCGGGCAGCTCCACGGCCTCCGTGGTCTCAAGCTCGCAGGTGCCCAGACTCTGCTTGGTGATGGCCATGGAGAGCTGCTCCAGTTCCGCGCGCTCACCGAACCGGTCCGCATCCAGGAGGCCATCGGCCAGCAGGGCGTCCACCAGGGGCTGGCTGTACCCGCGGCGGTTGAGCTTGCTGTAGAGCTGCTTTACTTCGCCCCACTTCTTCATCTCGCGGACCAGGGTCGGGCCCTTGTGCTCGCTGCCGTCCGGCAGGGTGAGGCTCCAGCCATCCAAGGCCTTATGGAACAGAAACTCTTCCAGGGCCCGCTCGTCCTTCAGGTATTTCTCGGTCTTGCCCTTCTTGACCTTGTAGAGGGGGGGCTGAGCGATGTAGAGGTGGCCTCGCTCCACCAGCTCGGGCATCTGCCGGTAGAAGAAGGTGAGCAGCAGGGTGCGAATGTGGGAGCCGTCCACGTCGGCGTCGGTCATGAGCACGACCTTGTGGTAGCGGAGGTTCTCGACCTTGAACTCCTCCTTGCCGATGCCCGTGCCGAGCGCCTGGATGAGCACCCGGAGTTCGTTGTGGCTGAGGATCTTATCGAAGCGGGCCTTCTCCACGTTCAGAACCTTGCCCTTGAGGGGCAGGATGGCCTGGGTGGCGCGGTGTCGGCCCTGCTTGGCGCTGCCGCCGGCGGAGTCGCCCTCCACCAGGAAGATCTCACTGAGGGCTGGGTCCTTCTCCTGGCAGTCCGCCAGCTTGCCCGGCAGGCCACCCCCGTCCAGGGCGCCCTTGCGGCGGGTCAACTCGCGGGCCTTGCGCGCCGCCTCGCGGGCGCGGGCAGCTTCGATGGCCTTCTCCAGGATGGCCTTGGCCTCCCGGGGGTTCTCCTCGAAGAAGGCGGAGAGCTTCTCGTAGACAATGGTCTGGACGATGCCCTTGACCTCGCTGGAGACGAGCTTGTCCTTGGTTTGACTGGAAAACTTGGGATCAGGGACTTTGGCGCTGATGACCGCGGTCAGGCCTTCGCGCACATCTTCGCCGGAGAGGCTCACCTTGGCGCTCTTCAGCAGGTTGTTCTTCTCCGCGTAGCTGTTGATGACACGCGTCATGGCGGCCCGGAAGCCCTCCAGGTGGGCGCCGCCATCCCGGTTGCGGATGTTGTTCGTGAAGCAGTAGAGGGTCTCCTGATAGGTGTCATTCCACTGGAGTGCCACCTCCACGGTGGTGTCCTGCTTCTCGTCCTTGATGAAGATCGGGGGCTTGTGCAGGGGCACCTTGTTGCGGTTCAGGTGCTCCACAAAGGCGCTGATGCCGCCGGCGTTCATGAAGTCGTGGGTGTCGCCCGTTCGCTCGTCGGTGATACGAATGTGGACGCCCTGGTTCAAGTAGCTCAGCTCGCGCAGGCGCTGGCTCAGGATCTCAAAGCTGAAGTCGAGGACGTTGTTGAAGACCTCTGGGTCGGGCAGGAAGCGCACCCGGGTTCCGCGCCGAGCCGTGGGGCCCACAACCTTCAGCGGGGCGTCCGCCTTGCCCTGGGAGAACGTCATGGCGTGCTCGTGGCCGTCCTTCCAGACCGTGAGCCAGAGCTTGGAGGACAGGGCGTTCACGCAGGACACGCCCACACCATGGAGACCGCCAGACACCTTGTAGGCGTTCTTGCCCTCGGTGCTGGTGTTGTCGAACTTCCCGCCTGCGTGCAGCACAGTCATGATCACTTCGGCCGCGCTGCGACCCTCTTCCTTGTGGAGGTCCACGGGAATGCCGCGGCCGTTGTCATCCACGCTGCAGCTGCCGTTGCCGTGGATGATCACATCCACGCGGGTGCAGAAGCCTGCCAGGGCCTCGTCGATGGCGTTATCCACGACCTCGTAGACCATTTGGTGCAAGCCGCTGCCGTCGTCCGTGTCCCCGATGTACATGCCCGGCCGCTTGCGGACGGCCTCCAGGTCTCTCAGGACCGTGATGTTGTCGGCGTTGTAGGTATCGGTTTCCAGGGGGGTGTGCACTCGGGCGCTGTGGACTTCTTCAGACATCAAGACTCGCTTTATCGTTGTTTGGTGGACTGCAGGTTTTCGGTGGGGTCAACGCCGATCAGGCGGACGCACTGTTGGCAAAGCGGACGGGCATGAGGACATAGCGGAAGCTGAAGTCCTCAAGGCTGGGAGACATGAAGACGCCCTGGCCAACCTCGTCCTTGAACTGGTAGACCACTTCCTCGCCGGGGAGCCGCTCCAGCAGCTCGGTGAGGTAGTCGATGTTGAAGGCCAGCTCGAAAGGATTCTCTTCCCCGGTGAAGGGGAGGGTCGCCTGGTTCACGCCCTCGTCCGGGTGCTGGAAGACCGTGCGCAGGCTGGGAAATTCGTAGAACAGGCGGACGTTCTTGTTGTAGTCGTCCTTCTTCAGCCCCACAAACCGCAGGGTGCGCAGGAAGACCTCGCGATCCATGATCACGCGCTTGGGCAGCTCGGCCGGCAGGACCTTCTCGTAGGCGGGATAGTTCCCCGTCACGAGGCGGGTGCTGAACTTGAGGCCAGGCTGATCCAGGAACAGGGTGGTGCCGTCCCAGCAGAGCTCCACTTCGCCCTCGTCGCCCAGCAAGGTGGGGATCAGGTCCAGGGCGCGTTTGGGCACGATGAGGCGGACGTCGTCCTTCAGGCGGGTGTCACACGGCACCTCGGCCACGGCGAGGCGGAAACCGTCCGTAGAGACGACCCGCACGTGGTTCTTGGAGAGGTGCACCAGAACCGCGGAGAGCGTGGGCTTGGTGGCGTCCCGGCTCACCGCGATGGAACCCAGCTGGATGGCCCGCTTGAAGCGCAGCACAGGAATCTTCACGACAGGAAGATCCTTCCCAGGGGCAGGCAGCTCGGGGAAGCCTTCGCCAGGCTGAATGTTGTGCTCAGAGTTCATGCCCTTGGCCCGCAGCCAGAGGCGACCCCCCGCTTCCGGACACTCCAGGCTGAGAATGCCCTCAGGGAAGACCCGCACCGTCTCAATGAACTTCTTACCGGGAACCGCCATTGTCCACTGGCCCTGGCCTTCACCAGGCACGGTGGCCTCGAAGGCCAACTCCATGTCCGTGGCCTTGAGCACGACTTCCTTGGGACGAACGTCCACGAGGATGTGCTGGAGAATCGGAAGGGTGACCCGGCGATCCAAGGCATGCTTCAGCAGACCCAGGGTTCGATCCAGACGGTCTTTAGAAACCTGTAAATTAAGATTCATATATCACCCTTGATGATGCTGAAGACCGGGGCAGCCTGTGGATAGTCGCGTCAAAGCCCTATCCTACCGGAGTTTCCTCGCCTGGGACAGGCTGTGGAAACCCCCTGGTACGTGGTGCAAGTCGGCATTTCAGGATCCCGGAAGTCGTCCTTCAAGGGCGACTGTGGACTCCGCAGGGACCGACGGTGTGGAAAAGTAAATAAACCCTTTGTAATCAAGTTATGCTGTTCAGAAGGGCCTGGACCATCCTGTGGAATTCGGGATCCCGCTTCATCCGCTCCCGGACCGAGTCGATGGCGTTCATCACGGTTGAGTGGTGCATGTTGAAGGAGCGCCCGATGTCGGCAAAGGGCAGAGAGGCGATCTCCCGGGCCAGATACATGGCGACCTGGCGCGGCAGCAAGATGGCCTGTTGTCGGGAGCGCTTCTTCATCAGGTCCGCGAAGGAGACGTTGAAGGTCTCTGCGGTCATGCGGAAGATGCGCTCGGGGGGGATCGGCGCAGAGGCCTCCTCGCCACTCTGACCCTGGAACGCCGCGTGGGCGACCTCCAGGCTGGGGGGCACGCCGATGAGGCTGGCCTGAAAGATCACCCGGGTCAGGAAGCCCTCCAGATCGCGAACACTGCCCTTCGCCTTGTGGGCAATGAAGGTCAGGACGTCCTCTGGAATGGGAGGAACATTTGAAAAATCAGCATCTTCCAGCTTCTTGCGGAGGATGGCGATGCGGGTCTCGAAGTCCGGCGGCTGGATGTCGGCGGTCAGTCCCCACTTGAAGCGGGTGATGAGCCGCTCGTGGCAGCCCTCCAGGCGCTGGGGCGGCTTGTCGGAGGTGATGACGATCTGCTTCCCATGCTGAAGCAGGTGTTCCAGCACGTGGAAGATCTCTTCCTGGGTCCGCTCCATCTTCCCGAGGGTCTGCACATCGTCCAGCAGGAGCACGTCGTTCTGCTGGTATTTCTTGCGCATGGGCTCGGTGTTCTTGGCGCGGATGGCTACGGTGAGCTCGTTGAAGAAGTTGTCGACCTTGACGTAGGCCACACGGAGCTTGGGATCCCGCTCCAGAAGGCCCTTCCCAATGCCCACCATCAGGTGCGTCTTGCCCAGGCCTGCGCCGCCATAGATGAACAGGGGATTCATGCTGAGGGGCGTGGCGGCCTTGCCGTAGCTGTCCACCACGGCCTTGGCCGCCGCGAAGGCGAGCTGGCTGCCGGGACCCACGACGAAGCGGTCGAGCGTGTAGCGATTGAACAGGTAGGGGAAGGCGGCCGGGGGATCCACGGGGCCCACGGCCGCAGCCTGGGTACGCCGGGCGGGCTTGGGCTCTGCCACGGGGGTTCCGTTCACGCGGAACTCCAGGCGCAGGTCGCCCAAGCCGCCCATGGCCAGCGCGTCACTGAATTCTTCGGGGAGCTGCTGCTCGATCCAGAGCTTGGCCGCGGCGCTGGGAACCTGGATCCACAGCGTGCCGCCCTTGACCTCCAGCGGGGCACAGGGCGCGATCCACTCCTTGAAGCTGGCCTCCGGCAGCTGCTTGGACAGGCCCTGCCGGAGGGTGTCCCAGAGGATTGTGGGGTCGGTGGATCGCATGGGTAGCACCGGAGGAAGGCGAACACGGGCGCGCACAGCCTACGAAGTGCGCGACGCGCACTCCGGCCTCACTGGGCTCGCAGAGGGAAACATCAATCTAGCATCCTGGCCGAGGATGCGCCGTTGGAAATGCCCTTGAGTTGTACGGACCTCGCTGGTATCGTTGAAGGTTCGTCCTCCTCCCCGGGAGGGGACCCCCGAGGTGGAACCATGAAGCGCACCTTTCAGCCCAACAACCGCCGCCGCGCCAAGACCCACGGGTTCCTGAGCCGGATGAAGACCAAGAATGGCCGCCTGGTGCTCAAGCGCCGCCGCGCCAAGGGCCGCCACGTCCTGGCGCTCTAGTCTCCGCCCAGGCCTTGGCCCGTGATCTTCAAGGACCGATTCCGCACGGTCCGCCACAAGGACCACGCGGTTCCCGCACCCCCGCCCCGGCCCCTGCTGGGGCATTCCTCGTTCCTGGACATCCGGGCCTGGCAGCACGCCGAGGCGGACCAGCCGCTGCTGCTGGTGACCTCGCCGCGGAAGACCGGGGGCGCTGTCCAGCGGAACCGGTTCCGCCGGCAGGTTCGCATGGCCTTCCTGGCCAGCGCCGAGTCGCTGGTGGGTGGTCCCTGGGTGATCTGGGTCCGGCCCAGCCGCTCGGCTCCGGCCCTCAGCACCATCAGCTTCCAGGACATTGAAAGCCAGCTTCGGCTGGCCCTGCGTCGTCTTTCCCCCCGGGAAACCCCATGAAAAATCGCAACGTCATCATCTTCGTCATTGGCAGCATGATCCTGCTGGGCGGCCAGTTCTGGCTGTCCTCACGCTATGCCAAGCCTGTTCCCAAGGCCGAGGTCACCCAGGCGGCGCCGGTTCCCGCCAAGGCCGAGCCGGTCGCCCCCGCGGTGGCCCCGACCGCCACCAAGTCCGCCGAAGGCATGAAGATCGCCGATGCGGCCGCCACCCACACCTTCTCCAACAATGAGCTGACGCTCACCTGGCAGGTCTCCAACGGCGCCCTCAAGCAGGTGGTCTGGCGGCAGGACGGCACGAAGTTCTTCCCGGCCAGTTTCCCCGGCCTGGGGGCCACCCGTGGTGCCGGCTTCGAGGCGGTCCGCCAAGAAGAACGAGGCGCCAAGGGCACAGCCGTGATCTTCGAGAACGCCGCCGGCGAGCGCCTCGGCTACCTGGTTCCGTCCCTCGGCCACGTCCTGCAGCTGGAGGGGGTCTCTCCCGGTGGGGCTGCGGCCCTGTTGGTCCCGAACCCCGCCACCGAGGAGCCCGTCAAGCACCTAGGCCGCGTGTTCACCCTCAGCGACAAGGGCATCGAGGCGGTCGCCTGGACCGACATGCTGACCGACCCGTTCTTCAGCTTCTTGGGTTCCAAGCGGAAACTGCTGCCGCCCACGGCGGAGCGCCTGGGGCTCGATGCGGGGCTTGAGAAGGATGAAAAGAACCAGCGCAACCACTACTTCGCTGCCCTCTGGAAGCTGCCGCGCCCGGCGGCCCGGGACAACGCGGTTGGTTACACGCTGCTGCCCGAGCAGGGCCGACTGGAGGCCTCGCTGTATCTGGGGCCCAAGCAGGATCAGCCCCTGCTGGCTTTCGAGAAGCCCTTCACCCAGGTCATCGACTACGGCTTCTTCGGCGCCGTGGCCCACCTGCTGTTTTGGATCCTCAAGAAGATCCACGCCATGGTTGGCAACTGGGGCTGGTCCATTGTGCTGTTCACGGTGGTTATCCGCCTGGCCACCTGGCACCTGAACACCAAGCAGACCATCTCCATGCTGCGCATGAAGGACTTCGAGCCCCACCAGAAGGCCATCCAGGCCAAATACGAGAAGTTCGGCAGCGACATGACCAAGAAGGCCGAGATGCAGAAGGAGCTCATGGAGCTCTACAAGAAGAACGGCCACAACCCCATGGGCGGCTGCCTGCCCATGCTGCTGCAGATGCCCATCTTCCTGGCCCTCTGGTCCATGCTCAATGCCGTCTTCGAGCTTCGCAACGCCCCCTTCTTTGGCTGGATCATCGACCTCTCTTCCCGGGACCCCTACTACATCTACCCGGTGCTGATGGGCGGCTCCATGTTCGCCCAGCAGTACATGACCCCGGCCGTGGGCGATCCCGCCCAGCGCAAGATGATGCTGGTGCTCATGCCCGCCATGATGACCTTCATGTTCGCCCAGAGCCCCGCGGGCCTCACGATCTACTACTTCGTCTTCAACATGATCGGCCTGGCCCAGACCTGGTGGATCATGCGGTCCTATCAGCCCCAGTCCATCACGCTGTAGGAGTTCGCCATGCGCAAGAGCGGCGCCAGCCTGGAGTCCGTGCCTGAAGTCATCGCCCGCTGGGCGGGCCACCTCGGCTTCTCGGTCGAGGCCAAGTTCGCCCCCTCGGGCGACGAGGAGGCCTTCCCCAACCGCGTGGCGCTCTCAGGACCCGACGCCTCCCACCTCGCTGCCAACCGGGGCGTGGCCCTGGATGCCCTGCAGTTCCTGGTCCACGAGGCCCAGGGCGAGCGCGAAGACTCGAAGCTGGCCTACCTGGACGTGAAGGGGGCCCGCCTCTTCCGCATGCAGGAGGTCATGGCCATGGGCCTCTATGCCGCCGAGAAGGCCCGGGAGTTGGGCACCCATACGTTGGGCGCCCTGAGCGCCCGGGAGCGCCGCTGGGTGCACCTCGTGGTCAGCCGGGAAGCGGGCCTGGGCACCGAGAGCGAAGGGGTGGGCACCTTCAAGCCCGTGCGGGTCTTCCGGAAGTAGACTGGGCAGGTGACTGCCACCCCGGATCCCATCTGCGCCCCCGCCACCCCGCTGTTTCCTGCGGCCGTGGCCGTGGTGCGCCTCTCTGGGGTGGGCCTCCCACGCGTGCTCGCGCCTCTGCTGGAGCTGCCGCAGCCCCGCCGGGCAGAGCTCCGCACGCTCGGCTGGGATGGGTTTCAAGAGAAGGCCCTGGTGCTGTTCTTCCCGGGTCCCGCCAGCTACACCGGCGAGGACGTGGTGGAGCTCCAGGTCCACGGCAACCCCCTGCTGGTGCGCCGGCTGCTGGGACATCTCGGCACCCTGGGGGTGCGGCTGGCGGAGCCCGGCGAGTTCACCCGGCGGGCCCTGCTGAACGGCAAGCAGGGGCTGCTGGAGGCCGAGGCCCTGCGGGACCTGGTAGCTGCGGAAACCGATACCCAGGTGCGCCTCGCCCAGGCCAGGGCGGGGGCTCAGCCGGAGTGGCTTCGGGAGGCTCGGAGCCGCCTGGCCCCCTGGATGGCCCGGGCTGAGGCGGCTGTGGACTACGGCGAGGAAGAGGGCATCACGCTAAATCTAAACGACTTGGGAATTGATCTTGAGCCCCTGCGGGCAAGGTTCCACGTGGAACAGGCCCGCTGCGGGGCCGCCCGGCACCTGCGGGAGGGTCTCCGCCTGGCCCTGGTGGGACGGCCCAATGCCGGGAAGAGCACCTTGTTCAACACCTTGGCGGGGGAGGATCGGGCCATCGTTACCAACATCCCAGGCACCACCCGGGACGTGCTGGAGGTCCGCTGCGAGTGGCGGGGCCTGCCGCTACGCCTGTTCGACACCGCGGGCGTGCGGGAAACCCTGGATCCCCTGGAGCGCCTCGGTGTAGCCCGGGTGCGCCCGGTGCTGGAGGCTGCGGACTTAATCCTCCACCTGATCCCTGCCCAGGATGAGGGGCCCGACGAGGCGCTGACCCAGGCCCTGGGACCCTTCCATGGCAAAGTGGCCGAGGTGCGGACCTTCGGAGACCAGGCTGCAACCGCTGGGCCCGCCATCTCGGCCCTGTCTGGGGACCTGAATGCTCTCGAGGCGATCCTGAAGCTGCGCCTGTTGGGGGGCTTGGCCCCGGACGCCTGCTTCGGGGCGCTGGCCACAGACCGCCAGAGCGCGCTGCTTGATGACCTGGTTCGGCAGCTGGACCTGCTGCTCGCGCTAACCGGCGAGGACCCCCCAGAGCTGGTGGCCTCGCTGCTCCAGGGCGCCTGGGGCCTGCTGGCCCGCCTCACTGGCGAGGACCGGGCCGACACGGCCCTTGATGCCCTGTTCGGCGGCTTTTGCCTGGGCAAGTAACCCCCCTGGAACCTCCCTTCTGCCTGTTCTGGAGTCACCCATGAAGCGAACCCTCCTTCTGCTGCTGATCTCGGCCCTGGGACTGCGGGCCGATGGCGTGGCTGATCTGCGGGCGGCCCTCAGCCGGCTGCAGGGCACCACGGCCCTCAAGGGCACCCTGGAGGTGAAGCGCTGGAACCGGAACGGCGAGGGCAAGGAGGCCATCGAGCGCGCCGGCCACGCCACGGCCTGGGTCGAGGACGGGCCCCAGGGGCTGCGGATGTTCTGGGACCGGACTCTGCTGGGCCAGGTGGGCCAAGAGGCCCGGGCGATCCGGAAAGATCCGAACGCGAAAAACCCCGCCACCACCGGTCTGGGGGCCCTGTCGCCGAAGCTGGTGACCGAACAGATCAATGCGGCTGAAGCCGTCGCCGGGCAGCTCGAACATGCCCATTTTCAAGCGGAGACCCGCGAAACCTGGCAGGGTCGGTCTGCGCGCATGTTGACATTTGTCTTGACAACAAAGGGACTTAGTGATCGAGATCGAAAATACGTGAAAGATTTCTCGGGCACCGCCCAGATCTGGATCGATGAAGACGGGACCCCCCTTGCATCCACCACCAAGGTGAGCCTGAAGGGGCGAGCCTTCCTGGTGGTCTCCTTCAACCAGGAGCAGGAGGAGTCCTCGGCTTTCCAAAAGGTGGGGGACCGGCTGGTCTGCGTGCGGACGGAGCTAACCTCCACTGGCAGTGGGGCCGGCGAGAAGGGGAAGACCCACAACGTGACCACCTTCGCCATCCAGTAGGAGCTTCGCCCCCGGCTACACTGACGCTGGGGGAAGGCATGAGTGCTTACGAGGCGGTGATCGGCCTGGAGGTTCACGTCCAGCTCAGGACGCAGACCAAGATGTTCTGCGGCTGTGCCAACCGCTACGGCGCTCCACCGAACACCCAGACCTGCCCCGTGTGCCTGGGCCTGCCTGGGGCCCTGCCCGCACTGAACCAGGAGGCGGTCCGCATGGCTCTGGCGCTGGGCCTGTCCGTGGACGCCCGGATCCAGCCCCGTAGCGCGTTCTACCGCAAGCAGTATTTCTATCCAGACCTGCCCAAGGGCTACCAGATCACCCAGGGCCCCGTGGCGATCGTCGAGGAGGGGCACCTGGAGATCCCCGGCGACGCCGCCGTCCGTGGCAGCGAGGGGCCTGTGCGGATTCGCCTGGAGCGGGCTCACCTGGAGGAGGACGCGGGGAAGAGCCACCACGACCTTGACGGGCAGAGCAGCCACGTGGACCTGAACCGGGCCGGCGTGCCCCTGCTGGAGATCGTCGGCGCCCCGGACCTGCGCAGCGCCCAGGAGGCTTCGGACTACCTCAAGGCCCTGCACCGCCTGGTGGTGGCGCTGGGCATCTGTGACGGCAACATGGAGGAGGGCAGCTTCCGCTGTGACGCCAACGTCAGCCTCCGGCCGGCGGGGGAGTCAGCCTTTGGCACCCGGGTCGAGATTAAGAACCTGAACTCCTTCCGCTTCGTCCGCCAGGCCCTGGAATACGAGCTCGGCCGCCAGGCGGCCCTGCTGGAGCGGGGCGAGTCGGTGGCGATGGAGACCCGGGGCTGGGATGCCGCTACCGGCGAGACCCGGGCCCAGCGCACCAAAGAAGCCGCCATGGACTACCGCTACTTCCCCGAGCCGGACCTGCCGGTCCTGACCGTGGACCCGGCGGAGATCGAGGCGGTGCGGACCACCCTGCCCGAGCGGCCCGACCGGCAGGTCCGCCGCTGGCAGGAGGCCTACGGGCTGGGCGCCGGGGAGACCCAGACCCTGGCCCAGAGTCCCGCCTTCGCGGCCTACTTCGAGGCCCTGGCCCAGGCGAGCGGCAGCGGCAAGGGTGCCGCGGCCTGGCTGCTGGGCGAGGTGAGCCGGATCCTCAACGAGCGCGGGACCGGCATCGAGGCCTTTCCATTGGCTCCCGAGGCCCTGGCGGGCCTCGTTCGGTTGGTGGAGAGCCGCGCGGTGTCCTTCGGCGCGGCCAAGGAGCAGGTCTTCCCGGCCCTGCTCGCTGGCGAGGGCAGCGCCGAGGCCATCGTGGCCCGGAAGGGCCTGGCCCAGGTCAGCGATCGTGGGGCCATCGAGGCCCTGGTGGCCCAGGTGATGGCGGAAAACCCCGGCCCCGTAGCCCAGATCAGGGCCGGTAAGGCCAGCCTGAAAGGGTTCCTGGTGGGTCAGGTCCTCAAGGCGGGCCGGGGCCAGCTCGACGCCAAGGCTGTGAACGAGATCCTGGCTGAAGTGCTGGTCAAGGACTAGCCGCCGCCCCATGCTGGCTCTATGAGCAACGAGATCCCCCCCGCCCTCCAGGCCTACCACCCCGGCGTGGTCCACATCTGCCAGCAGTGCGGCTGCTCGGTGGTGGACGCTGTGGAGACCCCGGGCGAGCCCTTCCACTGTCTGGACTGCCGGGCTCTGGTCGCGCCCCCGGAGGACGAGCTGACCCGCGCGGCCCTGGAGGACCGGGGTCCCTACGACATGCCGGACGACAGGCCCACCTTCTGGCGGCTCATCACGGTCGTCGTCTTCGCCGTAGTGGCCCTGGCCATCGTGTTCTGGAAGCGGTAGCGGGCACCCAGGCCCATGACCTGAGCCCGCCCCGGGCCTATGCTGGAGGTTCGGAGCCAACAATGTCCAAATCCTGGGGACCCACCACCACTTCCATCCACGCCGGCAAGCACTTCAACACCACCCGGGCCGTGACCACGCCGATCTTCCAGACCTCGGTCTTCCAGCTCATGGAGAACCAGGAGGGAGCCACGTTCTCGGCCAGCATCGAGCCCCCGGCCTTCTACACCCGCTGGGGCAACCCCAACAGCAGTGAGGTCGAGGCGGTGCTGGCGCAGCTGGAGGGGGCCGAGCGGTCCCTGGTGACGGCCTCGGGCATGGCCGCCTTCGCCCTTGTCTTCGAGGCCTTCCTGAAGCGCGGGGACCACCTGGTGGCCCCCAGCGCCATCTATTTGGGTACCGAGCAGCTCATCCGCCGCTGGGAGGCTGAGCGCGGGCTGCAGGTGACGTGGGTGCAGAACACCCTGGACCTCGGGGAGTGGGAGGCGGCCCTCTGCCCCGAGACCCGGATGCTCTGGGTGGAGACCCCCTCCAACCCGACCCTGGCCTTGACGGATCTGGCGGGGGTGGCGGCCCTGGGCCAGCGGCACGGTATCCGCACCGTGGCTGACAACACCTTCCCGAGCCCCATCCACACCCGGCCCCTGGCTTTCGGGTTCGACCTGAGCGTCGCCTCCGCCACGAAGTACCTGGCGGGCCACTCGGATGTGGTGGCGGGCGTCATCGCCGGCCGGGACGCCGACATCGTGGCCTGCTGGCACCTGACCAAGCTCCTGGGGCCGACGCTGGATCCCATGGCCGCCTGGCTGCTGCACCGGGGCCTCAAGACCCTCGCCCTGCGCATGCGCCGAGCTTCGGACAACGCCCAGGCCCTGGCCCAGTGGCTCCTGTGGCAGCCCCAGGTGGCGCGGGTGGACTACCCGGGCCTGCCCACCCATCCGGGCCACGAGGTCGCCGCCCGGCAGATGGAGAAGGGCTTCGGCGCCATGGTCGGGATCGAGCTGCGGGCAGGGCTGCTCGCGGGCCAGCGCTTCTGCGAGGCGCTGGAGGTCATCACCCGGGGCGTGAGCCTGGGGGGCGTCGAGAGCCTCATCCAGCACCCGGCCAGCATGAGCCACCTGCGGACCGCACCCGAGGTGAAGGCCCGGCTGGGCATCACCGACGGCCTGCTGCGCTTCTCGGTGGGCATCGAGGATGAGCCGGACCTGGTCGCTGACCTGGAAAAGGGCTTTGAGGCCGCCGCGGAGGCCCGGTGAAGCTCACCCTCAACGGCGAGGTCCGCGAGGCCCCCGAGCTGGCCACCCTGGCCGAGCTGGCGGCGTGGCTGGACCTGCCGGCCTACGGCAGCGCCATCGAGCTGAACGGCGAGGTCATCCGCCGCGCGGACCACGCCACCACCCCCCTGCGGGAGGGGGATCGCCTGGAGGTGGTGCGGCTGGTGGGCGGCGGCTGACGAGGCTCAGCGCCAGACTTCCCAGATCCCACCGGGCCAGCGGGCCGTGGCCGCCCGGGTCCAGGTTCCTGGGAAGGCGAGGTTCAGGGGCGGGCCTCCGGTGGGTCGATCCGCCTGGAAGCGGTGGAACTCGTCGGCCAGGCCTTGGCTCAGGAAGGCCTGCACTAGGGAGCCTCCCCCCTCTACCAGGAGCCGACCCACGCCTCGTGCCGCCAGTTCATGGAGCAGGTGGCGCAGGCTGCAACCTTGGCCCTCGGGGGGCAGGCTCAGGTCCTCGACGCCCCGGAGGGGAAGCCGATCCCCTGTGACGGCGCGGAAGGCCGGCTGGCCCGCCACGGGCGCCCAGACCCGGGCGCTGGCGGGCAGCTGTCCCCGGGGATCCAGCACCACCCGGGCGAAGGTGCGGTGGGGGGCGCTGGGACCGGGCCAGCGGTCCGTGAGCTGCGGGTTATCCACGCTGATGGTGCCGCGGCCCACCAGGATGGCTTCCGAGGCGCGCCGGAGGGCGTGGGCCAAGTGCTGCACCTCGGGGGCGGTCACCTGGGTGGTCTGGCCTGCGGGGCCCAGGGAGCCGTCCGAGCCCAGGGCCAGCTTGAGAGCCACCCAGGGCAGGCCCGTGCGGATGAGCTTGAAGAAGGGGGCATGGAAGCGGGCACAGGCCTCGCCCAGCACGCCTTCGTCGACTTCGAGGCCCTGGGCGCGCAGGATCGCGAGGCCGCCACCGTCCACCCGGGGATTGGGATCGCGCACCCCCACCACCACCCGCGCCACGCCGGCCTGGAGCAGGGCCTGGGTACAGGGACCCGTGCGACCCTGGTGGCAGCAGGGCTCCAGGGTCACGTAGGCCGTCGCGCCCCGGGGATCCTGCCCGCGAGCTTCCGCGTCCCGGAGGGCCATGATCTCGCCGTGCGGGTCCCCGGCCCGGGTGTGGACGCCCGCACCCAGGACCAGGCCTTCCCGCACCAGCACGCAGCCCACCGGCGGGTTGGGGCTGGCTAGGCCCACACCCTTGAGGCCCTCCTGGAGGGCCAGGGCCATGAAGTGGTCGTCTCCCGTCAGCCCGGCGGGGTCCGGCCAGGGGCCGCCCGTGGCCAGGGCCCAGGCGACGGAGGGCGTCAGGGCCAGTTCAGCCATCGAGCAGGCCGTCCACGAAGGCCTCTGCCTCGAAGGGGATGAGGTCGTCCACGCCTTCCCCCACGCCCACGAAGGCGATGGGGAGCTTTAAACGATCCAGGATGGGCACGACCACGCCTCCCTTGGCGCTGCCGTCCAGCTTGGTGAGGACCAGGTCCGTGACGCCGGCGACCCGGGCGAAGGTCTCGGCCTGGTGCAAGCCGTTCTGGCCCGTGGTGGCGTCGAGGACCAGGAGCACCCGGTGGGGCGCGTCCGGGATCACCTTCTGGAGGCTGCGGTGGATCTTGTCGAGCTCCTTCATCAGGTGGTCCTTTGTGTGCAGCCGGCCCGCGGTGTCGATGAGCACCCAAGAGGTGCCCTTGGCGAGGGCGCTGGTGGCGCCGTCGAAGGCTATGGCCGCAGGGTCGCCGCCCATCTGGTTGCGGATGACGGGTACGCCGGCGCGCTCGCCCCAGAGCTCCAACTGGTCAATGGCTGCGGCGCGGAAGGTGTCGCCAGCCACCACCAGCACGGTCTCGCCCCGGGTCTTCAGGAGGGCGGCCAGCTTGCCCAGGGTGGTGGTCTTCCCTACGCCGTTGACCCCCACCAGCAGCACCACCTGGGTGCCCTGGGCGGCGAAGGGCTGGGCGGGCCGCTGCCGCAGGATCCGCAGCAGCTCGTCCTTCAGGATGGCCTTGGCGTCGATCTCGTTGCCGCCCTTGAGCTCGCTGCGCAGTCGGGCCATGAGCTGCTCCACAGCGGTCACGCCCAGGTCGGCCTGGAGCAGCAGGTCCTCAAGCTCCTCCATTTGGGCCGCGTCCAGCCGGCGCAGGCCCAGCAGGCGACCCAGGGGTGCCAGCACCAGCTCCTGGGTGCGCTTGAGCCCCTGCTTGAATTTGCTGAAGAGACCACCCAGAAGACCCACGCCCACCTCGCGAACCCCCAGTCTACCGAAGCGCTGGGGGGACCCCGAGGCGGGAATCCGCGGGAAGGGCCGCAGACCCGGGTTTGAGGGGTGGGACGTCACCCCCCAGGTGTTCCACGTGGAACAAGCCCTAGGGCGCTTCGAGCTGCACAAATCCTTTGAGTGCAATCCCTAGCGATTTTGGGGTGGTGCCATGGGCGGGATCAGCACCGGTGTGACGCCGCCCATGTTGCCCCAGGACCGGAGCGCCCAGGGCCGATCATCCCAGCCGCCGTGGGTGGCGGCGAGGGCGCCCAGCACCAGCAGGCCATCCACCACGGGGTTCACCAGGTGCCGGAGGGGGGCGCCGGGGTGAAGGGCGGCAGGATCCACCGCATAGGATCTTGGCCCTGGATGGGGCGGCAGCCTCAGCGCCTGGGGCCTGCCCAACTCGCCCACGCCGCAGGTAAGCTCCCTGGGTGGCGCCAAGGCCTGCAAGGGCAAACGGGGGCCAAAGGCCAAGGGCGGCAGCTCGAGGACCAGCACAAGCGGGGCGATCAGCATGGGGCGCCTCTGGAAGCAACATCGGTCCGGGAGCGCCCCAAGGCAAGGCTCAGTGTGTGTTTGACTTGGCTTTTTTCGGGATTTCGGGCCGCGTCCAACCCACGAGGGCTTGCTCGAAGACCTCCTCTACGTGCTTCACGGGGTGGAAGCGGAGCTGCTCGCGCAGCTCGGGGTCGATCTCCTCGAGATCCTTCTGGTTGGCGTGGGGGATGAGGATGTCGTGGATGCCCACCCGCAGGGCGGCCAGAGCCTTCTCCTTGAGGCCGCCAATGGGCAGGGCCTCGCCACGTAGGTCGATCTCGCCGGTCATGGCGATGGTGTTCCGCACGGGGACGCCCTTCAGCACCGACAGCAGCACGGTGGCGATGGCCAGACCCGCGCTGGGGCCGTCCTTGGGGATCGCGCCCTCGGGGAAGTGGATGTGGATGTCCTGCTTCTGGAACATCTCGGGATCGATCTGGAAGGCGTCGCCGCGGCTGCGGATGTAGCTCAGTGCCGCCTGGGCGCTCTCCTTCATGACATCGCCCAGCTGGCCAGTGAGGATCAGCAGGCCCTTCCCCGGCATCCGCAGAGCCTCGACGAACAGCACGTCGCCGCCCACGGACGTCCAGGCCAGACCGGTGACCACGCCGATGCGCGGGGCCTTCAGGCGCTCGTCCTGCAGGAGCTTCACGGGGCCCAGCAGCTCGTGGAGGGTCTCGTCGTTGAGGGCGAGCTTCTTCTTGAGGGTGTTCTCGGCCACGCGCCGGGCCACCTTGCGGCAGACGGCGCCAAGCTCGCGCTCCAGCTGGCGCACGCCGGCCTCGCGGGTGTAGCCCGTGACGATGGCCTTCAGCGCCTTCTTGGAGATGGAGACATGCTTCTTGGAGATGCCGTGCTTTTCGAGTTGCTTCGGGATCAGGTACTGCTCGGCGATGCCCAGCTTCTCCTCCAGCGTGTAGCTGTTGAGGTAGATGATCTCCATGCGGTCCTTGAAGGCCGGGTGGATGGGCTCCAGCTCGTTGGCGTTGGCGAGGAAGAGCACCTGGCTAAGATCAATGGGCACGTTCAGGTAGTGGTCCCGGAAGGTATGGTTCTGCTCGGGATCCAGCACCTCCAGCAGGGCGGCGCTCGGGTCGCCGCGCGAGTCCCGCCCGATCTTGTCCACCTCGTCCAGCATGATCACAGGGTTCATGCTCTTGACTTGGTGCAGGGCCTGCACGATGCGCCCCGGCATGGCGCCCACGTAGGTGCGGCGGTGGCCCCGGATCTCGCTCTCGTCGTGGACGCCGCCCAGGGAGATGCGGGAATACTTCCGCCCCAGGGCGCGGGCGATGGACTTGCCGAGGCTGGTCTTGCCCACGCCCGGCGGGCCCACGAAGCACAGGATGGTGCCGCGGAGGTCTGGCTTGAGCTTGCGCACGGCCAGGAACTCGAGGATGCGGTCCTTGATCTTCTGCAGGCCGTAGTGGTCCTCATCGAGCACAGCCTTGGCCTTCTCCAGGTCCAGGTTGTCCACCGTGAGACTCCCCCAGGGCAGCTCGGTCATCCACTCCAGGTAGGTCCGCGTCACGGCGGTTTCGCTGGAGTCCGGGTGCATGCGCTCGAGCTTCTTCAGGTTGCGCTCGATCTCCACGAGGGGCTCGTCCGGCACCGTCACCTTCGCCAGCTTCTCGCGGAAGATGTTGACCTCTTCGGCCAGCTCGGAGCCCTCGCCCAGCTCCTGCTGGATGGCCTTGAGCTGCTGGCGCAGGTAGTAGTCCCGCTGGCTCTTGTCCATCTCGCCGCGGGCTTCCATGGTGATCTTCTGCTGGACCTCCAGCAGCTGGATCTCCCGCATGAGCAGCTCGTTGACACGCTTGAGCCGCAGCCCGGGGTGGGCGATCTCCAGCACTTCCTGGGTCTGCTGGAGCTTGAGGTCGAGGTTGGACGCCACCAGGTCCGCCAGGCGGCCGGGGTTGTCCAGGTTGCTGGCGATGACCAGCACTTCCTGGGGCAGGGTCTTCCCCAGGGCCACAGCCTTCTCCAGGGTCTGCTTGACGCTGCGCAGCAGGGCGTCCTGCTCCAGGTCCGGGGAGGCCATCTCCGGCTCGGCGAGGGGCTCGACCCGGGCCTTGAAGAGGCTGTCGGTCTGGGTGAAATACTCCACACGGACGCGCTGCAGACCTTGCACCAGGGCGCGGATGCGGCCATCCGGCAGCTTCAGGACGCGCATGATGAGGGCCGCGGTGCCAACCTGGTAGAGGTCCTCGGGCCGGGGGTTGTCGATCTCCACCTGCTTCTGGGAGAGCAGCAGGATCATGCGGTGCTCGACCAGGGCCGTGTCGACGGCGCGGATGGACTTCTCCCGGCTGATGCTGAGCGGCAGGATCACATAGGGGTAGACCACCACATCCCGCAGGGGCAGGACCGGGAGCTCTTCAGGCAGCTTGGGCTGTTCATCGGAAGGGGGGGGCAGGAGGACGTCGTCGGCCACGGAAAACCTCGGTCGTCCAGTGTAGCCCTACTTCCGGCGACCCTTCAGTGGTGGTGCCTCCAACCCTTCCACTGGGAACAGGGCCTGAGGCAGGGGCTTGGGGGCTTCCAGCGCGGGCGGGGTTGCCGCACGGCCCGTGGCGGCCTCCTTGTGCATGAGACCCTCCAGGGCCTTCACGAAGTCCGGCAGGTCCTTGAAGTCCCGGTAGACGCTGGCGAAGCGCACATAGGCCACCTGGTCGAGGCCCTTCAGCTCGTCCATGATCAGCTCGCCCAGCTCGCGGCTGCGGATCTCCCGGTCGGGCCGCTCCATGAGCCGGGCGTGGAGGTCCTGCACCAGTTCCTCGATGCGGGCCAGGGAGACAGAGCGCTTCTGGCAGGCCAGCAGCAGGCCCTTCATGAGCTTCTGGCGGTCGAAGGGCTCGCGGCGACCGTCCTTCTTGATGATGACAAGAGGGACCTCTTCCACCCGCTCATAGCTGGTGAAGCGGCGGCTGCAAGAGAGGCACTCCCGCCGGCGGCGGATGGAGTCCCCCTCGCGGGACTCCCGGGAGTCCACCACCTTGTCCTCGAGGTGTCCACAGAAGGGACAGTGCACCGGTCCCCCTAGGCCTCGACCACGCGCGGTTCCAGGACGGTCTCGCAGGTGACAGAGTTGGCCACGAAGCAGTACTTGTGGGCCTTTTCGAAGAGCTCCTCCACCTTGGCCTTGCTGGTGCCAGGGGCCACACGGATGACGGGGCGCAGGTGGACGCGGGTGATGCGGGTGACCTTGTCCACGGTGTCCAGGATGGCCTCGGCGCGGTCCTCGTAGGCCTTCACCTCGATCTTGGTCTTGGCGCAGAGGGCCAGGAACGTGAGCATGTGGCAGGTGGCGAGGGCCGAGCCCAACAGGTCTTCGGGGTTCCAGCGGGTGGGGTCGCCAGCGTATTCAGGGGCGCTGCTGACGGCCAGGGCGTGCTTGCCTGGGTTGGTGACCGTGGCGTTCCGGTTGTAGGTGCTGTCCAGGGTGTTGCCCGTCCAGCCAACAGTGAGGGGATAGGTGTGGGCCATGGTCACTCCTCGGGAAGTCCGCTCCCAGGATGCCACAGGCCTGCATGCTAGCCTGGATCCCCGTTCCGGAGCCCCATGCCCACACCCGCCCGCATCCATGTTGCCCACGCCTTGCATGAAGTGTTCGGGGAGGGCGGCCGTGTGCCGGATATCTGGGACCGCGACCTGGGTGAGGACGCAGGCCTCGCCCAGGCGCTACTTGGCCTCTGCCTGCGCCGCTGGGGGCGCCTGCAGGCCTGGGTGAAGCCGAACCTGAAGGATCCCGCCCGAGGTGTGCCCCTGGGGACACGCGTCTCCTTGGCCATGGGGCTGGCCCAGCTGGCCTGGCTGCCGGGCGTCAGCGACCACGCGGCAGTCAACGAGTCCGTGGAGCTGGCGGCCAGCCGGGAGCTGGGCTTCCCGCCCCACAAGGGGCTGGTCAACGCGCTGCTGCGCCGGGCCTCCAAGGACCGCGGCGCCCTCGCGGCAGAGCTGGACGCGCTGCCCCCTGCCCTGGACCGCACCCCGGCAGTGGAGCAAGCCCTGGCGGCGGCACTGGCCCCCCACGGGGCTGAGGGCCAGCTCGAGGTCCTCTGGGCCAGGCTACAGAAGCCGCCCCGGCCCACCTTCCGCCTGCTGAAGGGCGAGGTGCCCGAGGGCATGCTGCCCGACCCCGAGCTGCCGGGCTGTCTGCACCTGCCCGAAGGCGAGTCCTTTCCCCGTCCCTGGCTGGAGGCCTCCTGCGGCATGGTCCAGGACCGCAGCTCCCAGGCCTTGCTGGCATATGCCTGGGATCGCCCCGTGACGCGCATCCTGGATGCTTGCGCGGCCCCCGGTGGCAAGACCACCTCTCTGGCCCTGAGGCACCCCGGCGCGGCCCTCACGGCCTTGGAAGTCCACCCCAAGCGGGCGCTACGCCTGCGCCAGACCATCCAGCAGCGGGGCCTCGAGGCCCATGTCATCCAGGCGGACGCGGCGGAATGGCTGGAGACCGCCAGCGGCAACTTCGACCTCATCCTGTTGGACGCCCCCTGCAGCGGCAGTGGCACCCTGCAGAAGCACCCGGAGTGGCCCTGGATCTCCCACGATGACCAGCCCCGCCTCACAGGCCTGCAGCGCCGCCTCCTGGCCGCCGCCGCCTCACGCCTGGCCCCCGGCGGCCTGCTGATCTACGCCGTCTGCTCCTGGCTCCCCGAGGAATCGGAAGCCCACCGGGTGTGGCTGGCCGAGGCCCACCCCGACCTGCGTCCTGCCGCCGTTTGGCCCGGTCCCTCTGCCACCTTCAGGCCCCACCCCCTCCAGTGGGAGGGCGAGGGCTTTCAGGGCTTCGCCGTGGAGCGGCCATGACCGAGCAGAACCCCGGCCATCCAGGGGCAAGGCCCAGAGGATGGAACCGGGGTCCCGGGTGGAGCCAAGTCCTGGTGGCTACTTCGTGATGACGCGCACCATCTCGAGCACCTTGCAGGAGTAGCCCCACTCGTTGTCGTACCAGGACACGACCTTCACGAAGGTCCCGTCCAGGGCCATGCCGGCGTCGGCGTCGAAGACCGAGGTGCAGCTCTCGCCCCGGAAGTCCGTGGAGACCACCTTCTGGTCGGTGTAGCCCAGGACGCCCTTCATGGGGCCTTCGGCGGCGGCCTTCATGGCGGCGCAGATGGCCTCGTAGGTGGTTTCGGTGTTCAGCTCCACCGTGAGGTCCACCACGGAGACGTCGGAGGTGGGCACGCGGAAGGCCATGCCCGTGAGCTTCTTGTTCAGGTCGGGGATCACCTTGCCCACGGCCTTGGCCGCGCCAGTGCTGCTGGGGATGATGTTCTCGAGGATGCCGCGGCCGCCGCGCCAGTCCTTGTTGCTGGGACCGTCCACGGTCTTCTGGGTGGCGGTGGCCGCGTGCACCGTGGTCATCAGGCCGCGCTTGATGCCGAAGTTGTCATGCAGCACCTTGGCCACGGGGGCCAGACAGTTGGTGGTGCAGGAGGCGTTGCTGATGATTGTCTGGCCGGCATAGGTCTGGTCGTTGACGCCGTAGACGAACATCGGCGTGTCGTCCTTGCTGGGGGCGGACAGGACAACCTTCTTGGCACCGGCGGTCAAGTGCTTCTGGGCGGTGTCCTTGGTGAGGAAGAGGCCCGTGCAGTCGATGACGACATCGGCACCAACCTCGTTCCACTTCAGCTCCGCGGGGTCCTTCACCGCCGTCAGGCGGATGGGCTTGCCGTTGACCACCAGGGTCGTGCCGTCCACGGCCACGGTGCCCTTGAAGCGGCCGTGGACCGAGTCGAACTGGAGCATGTAGGCCAGATAGTCGGGCTCGAGCAGGTCGTTGATGCCGACGATCTCGAGGTCGGGGAAGCTCTGGACTGCGGCCCGGAGGACCATGCGGCCGATGCGGCCGAAACCATTGATGCCTACCTTGATCGCCATAGGGCTGCTCCTGGAAAAGGGGTGGATCTCGCGCCTTCAGGCTGGTGCTCCCGGGCTTGCCCGCCGCGCGATGCCTGGCTGGGACCCTGGTGGGAAGGTGGTGCAGGTTCAACCCTCAGGAGGGTCATGCCGATTCATTCCAAGACCCGGGGGTCCACGGCACGCCATCCATGTTCCCCCCGGCGGTGCCCGGGGTCAATCTGACGATCCCAGGCGGGGGTTCCGGTATTCTCAAAGTTCCGAAGAAGGAAGGGCCACCATGTCCAGTCCCATCCGCCGCATCGCCATCTGCACGGGGGGGGGCGACGCGCCCGGCCTCAACGCCGTCATCCGGGCGGTGGTCATCGCGGCCACGAACCTGGGCTGGGAGGTCTACGGGATCCACGAGGGCTACAACGGCATCCTCTTCCCCGAGCGCTACCCGGATGGTGGCGTGTTCAAGCTCACCCGGAACCGGGTGCGGGGCATCGCCCACCTCGGCGGCACCATCCTCGGCACGACCAACAAGGGCAACCCCCTGCACTTCCCCATCCGGATGCCGGACGGCACCGTGAAGGAAGTGGACCGCACGGACGAGATCCTGGAGTTCTTTGGCCGGCGGGAGCTGGATGCCCTGGTCTCCATCGGCGGGGACGGCTCCCTCACCATCGCCCACGCCCTGGCCAAGAAGGGCCTCCGGGTGGTGGGCGTCCCCAAGACCATCGACAACGACTTGGACAAGACCAACACCACCTTTGGTTTCGATACCGCCGTGGGCTTCGCCACGGAGTGCCTGGACCGCCTGCACAGCACCGCCGAGAGCCACCAGCGGATCATCGTGGTGGAGGTGATGGGTCGTTATGCAGGCTGGATCGCCCTCCACGCGGGCATCTCCGGTGGGTCCCACAGCATCCTGATCCCCGAGATCCCCTTCAACCTGGACAAGGTGGCCGCGAAGATCCGGGAGCGGGACAACCACGGCCGCCTCTACAGCCTGGTGACGGTCGCCGAGGGCGCCAAGCCCGCTGATGGCCACCGCGCCGTCCTGCAGGAAGCTGAGATCGGCCACGAGGAACGCCTGGGCGGCGAGGGCGAGCGGGTGGCCAAGGCCCTGCAAGAGCTTACCGGCAAGGATGCCCGGGTGGTTGTGCTCGGGCACCTGCTCCGGGGCGGCAGCCCCACCAGCTTCGACCGCCTGGCGGCACTCCGGTTCGGCGCCGCGGCCGTGCGGGCCCTGCACGAAGGCCACAGCGGCATCATGGTCGCCCTGGGCTTCCCCAACGTGAACTACGTGCCCCTGGAAGAGGTCGCGGGACGCATGAAGGGCGTGCCCCTGGACTGCGACACCATCCAGACCGGCCGCGACCTGGGCATCTGCTTCGGAGACTGAGACTCTTCAGTGTGCCCCGGGTGACGGCAGGAACCGGGGCCTCTCGGGGGCGTTGGCGATGGCCTGGCCGAGGTCGAAGGTGAACTGGGCCTGCTGGACCATGCCCCGCAGGTCCCAGGCAGGATCATACTCGTCCGTCACCTGGTGGTAGCGGGCGCCCATGGTGGCGGCCTTGGCCCTCAGGGCGGCGGGATCGGCGCCGAGGTAGTCCCGGCCTCCGCCCACAGAGAGGGCCGGGACCCCGGCCTGCACGAAGCTGTAGTGGTCCGAGCGGAAGTAGCCGCCGGCGGTGTCCGGACGCGGCGGCGCCACCGCCAACCCCTGGGCCTTGGCCAGGACGCGTCCCGTCTCCCCCAGGGTGCTGCGCTCGCCGAAGGGCAGGCCGATGTCTCGGGTGGGCGCCACCCAGTTGAGGCTGTCCAGGTTGAGGTCCGCTGCGGTCAGGGCCAGGGGCCAGAGGGGCGCCGCGGCGTAGGCCCGGGAGCCCAGGAGACCCTGCTCCTCCGCACAGACGAACAGGAACATCTGGCTGCGCTTCGCGGGCCTGGCCGCGGCCACCTGGACCATGGCCAGTAGGGCTGCGCAGCCGGAGGCGTTGTCCACGGCGCCGTTGTAGATCATGTCGGTCTCGTGGCCCGGGTGGGTGTCCAGGGAGGGGGTGCTGCCCTTGCCCAGGTGATCCCAGTGGGCGGAATAGACCACCAGCTCCTGCTTCAGCGTTGGGTCAGTGCCGGGCACCACGCCCGCCACGTTGAACTGCTCCACGGTCCGCACGGCGCTGACCAGGGTGCCCTTCAGGGTCAGCCCCAGGGGCACGGGGCGGAAGTCGCGGCGCTGGGCCTGGACCCGCAGGGCATCCAGATCCTGGCCGCCGCGCTTGATTAGCGCCCGGGCCGTCTCCTCCGTCAGCCAGCCCTCGAGGGGTGTGCCCCCAGCTTCCTGGGCCAGGCTGAAGCGCTCGCCGTCCCAACCATTCCGGACCACGGGCCAGCCGTAGCTGGCCGAGGCGGCAGTATGGATGAGCAGTACCCCGGCGGCGCCATGCCGGGCGGCCATCTCGAACTTGGTGGTCCAGCGGCCATAGATGCTGAGGTTCGGGCCGTCGAAGAGGCCGGGCTCCTCCGCCGTGGGGGCGGGCTCGTTCACCAGCACGAGCAGCACCTTGCCGCGCACGTCCTGGCCCTTGAAGTCGTCCCATTGGTAGGTGGCGGCGTCGATGCCGAAGCCCAGGAAGAGCACGGGCGCATCAAAGGTCTGCTCGGCCTTGGCCACGCCGGCACCGAAGACGATCTCGGCGCCGAAGACCGGGGTGGAGCAGACGCTCTCACTCATGAAGCTGAGGGTGCTGCGGCCCACGAGGGTCCGCAGCCCGAGCAGGCTCACTGCCTGGCGGTAGGAACCCCCCCGGGCAGGGACGGCGCCCAGGGCTTGGATCTGGGTCTCCAGGTAGCGGACCGTGAGCTCGGCCCCCCGCTGTCCTGTGCCTCGGCCCTCCAGCAGGTCATCCGCAAGGAAGGCCAGGTGGGCCCGCAGGGGGGCTTCCTGCACCTTGGGAGGCGCGGGCTGGGCGACGAGGCTGGCCGCGACCAGAAAGGGCAGCAGGGCGCGCATGGGAACTCCCGGAGAGCCCCATGTTACCTCGCAAGACGTGGTCTTGTCGGGTCAGATCGGCGTGGCCCCGGCGGGCAGGCTGACCCCAGCCACGCCCGCGACCTTCGCGTTGGCGAGCAGCTTGCCCCCGGTGCCCGGGCCAATGCCCAGCACGGCGCCCTGGCGGACCCCTGCCTCGGTGGTGGCCACGGTGGGAACCTTGATGGCAGCCATGCGCTGGATAAGGAAGGTGGCCGCACTGCTCCCGTCTCCCACGACCCGGTCTGTGGCCACGAGCAGCACCGCGTCGGGGTGCCGGCCGGCCAGGGTTCCCAGGGCCTTGCCCATGTCCTGGGGACCCTTCACGTCCACGACGAACACCTTTATTCCCGGCAGGGATCCAACCAGGGTGTCCAGGATGCCCTTGCTGCCACTGGCGTCGCACACGATCGCCACCGTGGCCACGTGGGGCCAGGCGCCGCGCATGGCCTTGCCGATGGCATCGTAGTCCCCGGCGACCAGGGCGCCGGAGAACAGGGCGGCGGCGAACCAGGCTGAAAGCCTCATGGGGTGCTCCTTTGGCCGTCCGAATTCACCCCAGACCGGCATTGGGAATTCATCGGCCCCGTCCGATTTTTCATTAGCCCTAGATATCGTTTGATTTTTTGGCCCACCCAATCCCTGGTGCGCTTGAGGGTTGCCCCCAAACTAGGGCCGCTGAAGCCCCGGCAGCTGGAACTGCACGGCCCCCAGGAGGGCCACCGGGGCCGTCACGGCCCTCAGGATGCTTGGGCCAAGGCTGACGGGCTGCCAGCCGTGGGCGACCAGGGCCGCGAACTCCGGCTCGGTGACGCCCCCTTCGGGACCACTGGTGAAGGCGAGGGCTTCGGCCCGCAGCGAGGGATTGCTCTGCCCCGTGGCGAGCTCGTAGGCCACCCATTTCTGGGGCGCTTCCCAGGCGAGCAGGCCCTCGAAGGCCACGGGGGGCCGCAGCTCTGGGAGGCGGCTCCGGTGGCTCTGCTCGCAGGCGGACTGGATGAGCCGGGCCCAGCGCTCCATGCGGGCGGCGGTCTTGGCGGGATCGAACTCGCTGCGCGCGTAGACTACCGGCTGGATGAGGGTGACGCCCAGCTCCACCAGGGGCGGCAGCAACTCGTCGAAGAGGCTGAGCTGGGCCGGTAAGGGAAGGCAGGCCTGGAGGGCGAAGGGGGGTTCCCGGTCCTCGTGTAGGGGCGCCACGAGGCGGGCCACGGCGCGGGTCCGGTCCAGCTCCGCCAGGTCGGCCTTCCAGGGCTGGTCGCCCAGCACCACCTCGAGGGCATCCCCGGCTTTGAGGCGCAGGGCCCGGAGGTGCCGCACGGCCTCACTCGCCAAGGGAACCAAGGTGTTTTCGGCGGCGGGGAGGGCCGCGAGGAAGAGGCGGGGAAGGCTCACCCGCTCATGATCCCACGAGGGCTTCCCTGATTCGATAAGCTGGATGCTCTGGAGGACTCTTGGTCGACGCATTGCTCCAAGCCGCGCCCTGGTGGGCCTGGGCCGGGTTCCACGCCTTCGTGTTCCTCATGCTGGCCCTGGACCTGGGGGTCTTCAACCGGCGCATCCACGCCCCGACGGTGCGAGAAGCCGCCATCTGGAGTGGCGTCTGGATCAGCCTGGCCCTCGGCTTCAACGCCCTCATCTTCCAGGCCGAGGGCACCCAGAAGGGTCTGGAGTGGTTCACGGGCTACGTGCTGGAGAAGTCCCTCAGTGTGGACAACCTCTTTGTGTTCGTTCTAGTCTTCCAGAGCTTCCAGGTGGACCAGCGGCACCAGCACCGGGTGCTCTTCTGGGGCGTCCTCGGGGCCCTGCTGATGCGCGCGGTCATGATTCTGGCGGGCACGGCCCTGCTGAACCGCTTCGAGTGGATGATGTACGTGTTCGGCGGGTTCCTGGTCTATACAGGCCTGAAGATGCTGCTGGTGGAGGAGAAGGAGTCCAATCCCGCCCAGAGCCCCCTGGTCCGGGCCTTCAAGCGGGTGGTGCCTTACGATGAAGCCGCCGGACACGCCCACCTGCTGACGCGGCACGACGGGCGGACCTTTGCCACGCCGATGCTGTTGGTCCTCCTCACCATCGAGGTGGCCGACCTGGTCTTTGCGGTGGACTCCATCCCGGCGGTGCTCGCGGTGACGCGGGACCCCTTCGTGGTCTACACCTCGAACATCTTCGCGATCCTTGGCCTGCGCAGCCTGTACTTCCTGCTGGCCAAGATGATGGGCCGCTTCCACCGGCTCAAGACCGGCCTGGCCGTGGTGCTGGCCTTCGTCGGGATGAAGATGTGCATTGCCCACTGGGTGCCCATTCCTGTGCAATACAGCCTCCTGGTCATTGCCGCGGTGCTGGCGGGAAGCATCATCGCCAGCCTGGCCTGGCCCGAGGAACACGGCGGGGAGAGCTGATGGAAGTCTGGCGGCACGCCCTGGAGAACGCCCCGGCCTCGGGTCCCTTTGTCTTGACCCTGGGTACCTTTGACGGGGTCCATGCGGGTCACCGGGAGCTGCTGCGCCAGGCGGCGAGCCGCGCTCGGGCCGACGGCCACCGGGCGGCGGTGGTGACCTTTGATCCCCATCCTGCGGTGGTGGTGGCGCCCCAGCGGCGGCCCAAGCTGCTGATGACCCTGGAGCAGAGGCTGGCGGCCTTCGAGGCCGAGCACATGGACCTGGCCTGGGTGATCCCCTTCAGCCGGGCCTTCTCCGAGTTGGAGCCCCGGGCTTTCCTGGATCGCCTGCGCCAGGTCTTGTCCCCGGTAGAGGTGCATGTGGGCCGGGCTTTCTGTTTCGGCCGGGACCGGAGCGGCAATGTGGAAACCCTGGAGTCCTGGGGCGCGGAGCATGGCTGTCGGGTGCACACCTTGGGTCTTCGGGCCCCGGATGGCGGCCGGCTCTCCAGCACCCGGATCCGGGAGGCCCTGGACGAAGGCGATGTCGCCTCGGCGGCGGCCTTCCTGGGTCATCCCTATGCCCTGACCGGGGTGGTGGTGGAGGGCGATCGCCGGGGCCGGCATCTGGGCTTCCCCACCGCGAACCTGAACTGGGAGCAGGAGCAGCTGCCGGCCTTTGGCGTCTATGTGACAGAAGCAGTTCTCCCCCACCACGGGGGCGCCCACCTGGGGCTCACGAACGTGGGTGAGAAGCCCACCTTCGAGGGGCAGCAGCTCACCGTGGAGACCCACCTGCCGGGCTTCCGGGACGACCTCTACGGTGCGCGGATGGAGGTGCGCTTCCTCCACCGCATCCGCGGGGAGGCCCGGTTCGAGACCGTGGACCAGCTGCGAGACCAGATCAGCCGGGATGTGGCCGCGGGTCAGGCCTGGTGGCAGGCCTGGAAGGACTGACGGGGCGCTAGCTGGCGACGGCGATGCGCCAGCGGGTCAGGGGGCGCTCCGCCAGATCCCAGATCTGCACGCCCAGGGGCAGCCGGCTCACGCCCAGGCGGCACCGGATGATGGCCTTGGCGGTCTCCAGGGTGTCGGCCTCGATGGGGCCGTACTCCATGAAGTAGCCGCTGAATTTGTAGGCGTAACTGCGAGTTTCGGTCCGCATGGGGGCTCCGTTTGTCCCTTTCACCCAGTATTCGTCTTTTTTTCGTGTATGTCAAGACCGGACACGAAAATTGTTTTCGGGGTGGCAGAGCTGACGCAGTTCCAGCATGCGGCGGTCCCTTGGACACAGGTTGTCCAATCCGAGCCCTTGGGAAGGACTAGGCGCAGCCACCCTTCACCGCTCCCGGCGGTCCCCCACGATCACTGCGGGGACACCCGCGACGATGGCCCAGTCCGGGACATCCCGCGCCACCACCGCGCCCATGGCCACCACAGCGTGGTCGCCGATGCTGACGCCGTCCGTGACGCCGGCGTTGGCACCGATCCAGACGTCCCGGCCGATGCGGATCCCGCGGGAGCGCACGGGCTGGTCCTTGAGGTCGCGGTCGGGCTTCAGCCCGTGGTCGAAGGCGTAGAGGGCGGCGCCGCTGGCGATGCGGGTGCCGTCGCCGATGCTGAGGCCCCTGCGCCCCCCGTCGAGTCGGGCCCCGGCGTTGACGCTGACATCGTTGCCCAGGGTGAGGGGCCCGTGGAGAAAGGCTTGGGCCGCCACGGCGCAGCGGTCCCCCAGGACGACGGCGCGGCCGGGCTCGCCGAAGATGGCCGCGTCCGGGGCGATGAAGCAGCCCTCCCCCAGTTCGACGGTCTCCTGGGCCCGCAGCAGGGCCTGCACCTCGGCCTGCCAGGCCTGGGCCCAGCCCCGGTGCCGGGGCTTCAGGGCGAAGTAGAGCCAGGGCATCCAGCTGAGGCGCCGCTGGTGTTGTTCCCGCAGAGCCGCCAGCCGCACTGGGTCGGGTGGATGGGGTGGGCTGGGGCTGGGTGGCTTCGGGTCAGGCATGCCGACATGGTAGCGGCAGCCGGGGCGGCTACTTCAGGGCGGCCTCGAGGGCGGCCTTCAGCTCGGCGCTGTCGGGAGCCACTTTGCTCGGAAAGGCCTGGATTACTTGGCCGTCCTTGCCGACCAGGTACTTGTGGAAGTTCCAGGCCGGTTCCCCGTTCCGGGCTGTGAGGAACTGGTAGACCGGGGCCTGACGGGGCCCCTTGACCTCCAGCTTCTCGAAGAGCGGGAAGGTCACGCCGTAGTTCTTCTGGCAGAAGGACTGGATCTGGGCGGCGCCACCGGGTTCCTGGGCGCCGAACTGGTTGCAGGGAAAGCCCAGGATGACCAGGCCGCGATCTTTGTAGTCGGTGTAGAGCTTCTGCAGCCCCGCGTATTGAGGCGTGTAGCCGCACTCGCTGGCCACGTTGACCGCCAGGACCACCTTGCCCCGGTAGTGGGACAGGGACTGGGACTTCCCGTCCAGGGTGGGGAGGGTGATCTCATACAAGCTCATAGGGATCTTCCTTTCGGCGGCGGGCAAGGCCAGGCATAGGGCGAAGAGGGCAAGGATCAGGTTGGGGCGCATGCAGCCTCCAGGGGTGCTTCCTTGGTTGCCGGTGGCGGGCCGCCCGTTCCAAGCCGAAGGCACCCGGCCGCGTACCCGGGGACCCTGTCTGCCTGTGCGCGAGTGGACCTACTTCCGGAGCTTGAGCAGGTCCAGCACGATGACCAGGGCCATCAGGGAGGCCAGGAGCAGGAAGCCAACCGTGAGGATTTTCTCCTTCAGCTCGATGGTGAGGTCCTTGCGCCGCAGCTTCTCGAAGGTGAGGAGGGCCATGTGGCCCCCGTCCAGGGCCGGAATGGGCAGGGCGTTCAGGATGGCCAGCTGCAGGCTGATGGCACCACACATGAAGAGGAAGACATCCCAGCCGGTCTTGGCCGCCCGGCTGCCCTGGCGGATGATGCCGATGGGTCCGGCCACCTCGGCACTTCGGGCCTGGAAGGTGACAAGCCGCTTGAGGAAGCTCAGCACCTGGCCACTCAAGCGCCAGGAGGTGCCCACGGCGAAGCGGCCGCCCACAAGGAAGTCTCCGGGGCGGTAGGCTCGGCGCTCCAGGGGGAGGGGCATGGGCATGGGCATGAAGCCCAGGCGCCCCTTGCCGCCATCCAGCCGTGGGGTGAGGGGCAGCTCCAGGGGCTTGCCTTCCCGAGTGATCGAGAACGTCACGGGCTCTCCAGGGTGGGCCTGGATGAAGCTCACGGCCTCTTCCCACTGGGAGCCGGGAAACCGGAGACTGCCAATGCCGCGCAGCTCGTCACCGACCTTGAGGCCGCCTTGTTCTGCGGCACCGCCCGAGATCACTTCGACGACCGTCCAGGATTCCTGGATCTTGATCACCCGGGCCTGGTCGGCGCCCACGAAGGTGAACAGGATGAGGGTGGTCAGCAGGTTGGCCAGGATGCCCCCGCTGTAGAACAGCATCCGCTTCCCATAGGGCTGCTTCAGGAAGCCGTGGGGATCCTCGGCGCCGGGTTCCTCGGGGTTGAAGCCCGCAAGCTTCACGTAGCCCCCCAGGGGCAGCAGGCGCAGGCAGACATCGGTCTCCCGCCACTGGAACCCGACGAGGCGAAGTCCGAAGCCCAGGGAGAAGGACTCCACGGGCATCCCCATGTACTTGGCCGCCAGGAAGTGCCCGCCCTCATGCAGGAAGATCAAGCCCCCCAGCATGACCACGGGCCCCCAGAACCCGACCCCCGGCAGCTTGAAGGCCACTAGGGACAGGACGGCGAGGCTCAGGACGTAAGACAGGCGAAAGCGATACATGGACACCCAGAGGATCAGGTCCGAGTTCGGACCCATCCTTCAGCATGACGCCTTGCGGCCCGGTCTGCATCCAGCACTTGGGCGAGGGAGGTCAGCGGGGTCACCTGAAGGCTGGCCAGGGTGGCCTGGTTGCAGGCCTGGATATCCCAGAAGCCCAAGCGCTCCTGCAGAAAGGCCTCGACCGCCACCTCGTTGGCGGCGTTCAGCAAGGCGGGGGCCGTTCCCCCGGCCCGGAGGGCCGCGAAGGCCAGACCCAGGCAGGGGAACCGCTCCAGGTCCGGCGGCTCGAAGGTCCAGGCCCGGGCCTGGTCCCAGGAATAGGCGGGGACGGGGCCCGGCTGCCGGTCGGGATGGAACAGGCAGTACTGGATGGGCAGCTTCATGTCGTTGGCGCAGACCTGGAGCTGATAGCTGCCGTCGTGGAAGCCCACCATGGCGTGAACCTGGCTCTGGGGGTGGACGGTGACCGAGAGCTGGTCGGCACCAAGGCCAAAGAGCACAGAGGCTTCGATGATCTCCAGGCCCTTGTTCATCAGGGTGGCGCTGTCGATAGTGATCTTGGGTCCCATCTTCCAGGTGGGATGGTTGAGGGCCTGCGCCACGGTGGCGGTCTGGATGCGGTCCAGGGGCCAGTCCCGGAAGGGGCCTCCGCTGGCGGTGATGCGCACCTCGCGCAAGGTGGCCCGGTCGCGGCCGTCCAGCAGTTGGTGCAGGGCGGCGTGTTCGCTGTCCACGGGCAGCAGCTCGCCGGCTCCCGCGAGAGCGGCTTCGTGCATGAGCGCGCCGCCCACCACCAGGGACTCCTTGTTGGCGACACAGACCCGCCGTCCGGCCCGCAGGGCGGCTTCGGTGCTGGCCAGGCCCGCGCTGCCCACGATGGCCGCCACCACAGTATCCACGGCGGCATCCAGGGCACAGGCCAGGAGGCCCTCGCTCCCCCAGTGCAGCTCAGGCTGGTAGGTGAGGTTGGCGCGCAGCCACGTGGCATCCTCGTGCGAGCTCACAGAAACACAGCGGGGCCGGAACGCTTCGCACTGTTCCTTCAGCAAGTCGCGGTTCCGTCCCGCCGCCAGGGCCACCACACAGAGCCGCTCCGGGTGCGCCCGCACCACCTCCAGGGTGGAAGTGCCGATGGAGCCTGTGCTCCCGAGAACCGCGAGGTGGCGCACTCAGTTGAAGCCATGGACGAAGTGCACGTAGGCGTAGAGCACGGGCGCCGCGAAGACCAGGCTGTCCACCCGGTCCAGCATGCCGCCGTGGCCGGGGATGCCGACACCACCCACGTTCGAGTCCTTCACGCCGGTGCTCCGCTTCCAGGTGCTCTCCGCCAGGTCGCCCAGCTGGCCGACGGTGCCCAGCAATAGGCCCAGCGCGAGGACATCCACCAGCGACCACTCGGAGCAGACCGTGGCCTGCATGAGGAAGGCGCCGAGCAGGTTGCCGCCGAGGTTGCCGAGGGCGCCCTCCCAGCTTTTCTTGGGGCTCACCCGGGGTGCCAGCTTGTGGCGGCCGAAGTAGCTGCCCACGAAGTAGGCGGCGGTGTCGCCGAACCACGTGATGATGAACAGCGCGAGGATCAGGCGGCTGCCGGTCTTGGGCAACGTGCCCTGGAGCATGAACAGCTTCAGCTGGAAGCCCAGGCCGAGGCCCATGTAGAGCGCGCCGAGCCAGGTGATGGCCTGGCTGGGCAGGGCCTCCTCGAGCTTGCGGTCGAAGAAGAGGGCGCCGAGGTGGATCACCAGGACGGCACCGGCGAGGACGAGCCAGAGGGGCAGTGGATCCTGATTGCCCGTGGCCAGGAAGAAGTGGAGCAGCAGGGCCCAGGCCACCAGGACGCCGGTGACCAGGGAGGGGTTGAAGCCCCGGACCCGGGCCATGAGGGTCATCTCGCGCACGCCCATGAGGATGGCCCCGGCCATGACCACCAGGAAGGTCCATGGGGCCCAGGGGCGGTCGCCGAACCAGAGGAGGCTGAAGAAGAAGAGGCCGAAGACCAGGGCCGTGGCCACCCGGGTGGCCAGGTTGCCGGTATCCATCCTGGGCGTGGTCCGTTCCATCAGATCCCCCCAAAGCGTCGTTCACGCAGAGCATAGTCCTCGAGGGCTTCCCTTAGCGCCGCGGGACCGAAATCCGGCCACAGGATATCCGTCATGTAGAGCTCAGCATAAGCGGATTGCCACAGAAGGAAGTTGGAGATCCGGTGCTCCCCGCTGGTGCGGATGAGCAGGTCGACGTCGGGCACCCCGGCTGTCCAGAGGCGCTCCCCAAGGGCGGTCTCGTCCACCTGGTCGGGGTGGAGGCCGTCCTCCACACAGCGCCGGGCCGCCTGGGCCAACTCCAGGCGGGACCCGTAGTTCACGGCCAGGTGGAACGTCATCCCGGTGTTGCCGGCGGTGGCTTCCTCGAGGGTCTTCACGTCTGCCTGGATGCCCCCGGGCATGCCCCGCAGATCTCCCAGGTGCTGGAAGCGGATGCCCTTCTGCGCGAGCTGGCGGACGAACATGCGCAGGTACATCCGCAGGAGGGCCATGAGCGCCGCCACCTCGGCGGGGGGACGCTTCCAGTTCTCCGTAGAGAAGGCATACAGGCTCAGGTGCCGAATGCCCTCGTCAGAGGCCGCCTCAAGGATGCGCTCCACGGCCTGAACCCCGGCCTTGTGGCCCTTAATGCGCGCCCAGCCCCGCTGCGCCGCCCAGCGACCATTGCCGTCCATGATGATCGCCACGTGGGTCGGTACCGTCATCGCGTTCCTAAGGGTGAAGGGGGAAGGACTGATCCGCGTGGCCGGCCTCGCGTATGCCTGGAGGGCATACGGAGATGATGATCGCCACCTGGGTCAGCGCCGTCATCGTGTTCCTAGGTATATAAAGGGGGTAGTCGGAACCGTGTGGCCGATCTCTCGATGGCCCCGGGAGCCTGCCGGAGGGAAAAGCTTGGGGCGAGTCTGAGCTGTCATCACGCGCTGAAAATCTCGACAAAAATCCAAAAGATAATGCTAACACGCGGGTTGCCGTTGAGAGGGGAGAGGCTGGTCACCCCCACGACCCAGCATGGTAGGCTTTAGCCCATCCTTTTTCCTGGCAAAACACATGGTTCAGTTCAATACGCGAGGCAATGAGATTCTGCTCAAACTGGTCTATTACGGGCCGGGTCTCAGCGGTAAGACCACCAACCTGCAGTCTCTGCACGCCATGTGTTCAGATGCGCAGCGGGGGGAGATGTTTTCCGTCAACACCCAGGAAGACCGCACGCTCTTCTTCGACCTGCTGCCGATCGACCTCGGCTACATCTACGGCAATGCCATTCACCTCCAGATCTACACCGTGCCTGGCCAGGTGCAGTACGACGCGAGCCGGCGGGTGGTGCTGGGGGGTGCAGACGGGGTCGTGTTCGTGGCGGATTCCTGTGAGGCCATGATGCAGGACAACGTGGACTCCCTCTCGAACCTTTACCACAACCTCAACGCCAATCGGCTGAACATCAAGCAGATCCCCTTTGTCATCCAGTACAACAAGCGGGACCTTCCGGATGCCATGGCCGTGGGGGTCATGAACCGCCGCCTGAACTTCCGCAGCGTGCCCTACTTCGAGGCCGTCGCCAACCGCGGCGTCGGCGTGCTGGACACCTTCCTCTCCATCACCCGCGAGACCGTCGGCCACACGTTCAAGAAGTACCACCTCGACAAGAAGATCAAGGACTTCGATGAGATGTTGAACCTCATCGAATCCAACGTCCGGACGAGCATGCGGGAGCTGCCGCCGCCTGAGCCAGGCCCCTCGGTGCCCTCCATCGAGACGACGGTGCTGAGACACAGCAACGTAAGCGTGGCCGACCTCCTGCCGGGCAAGGTCGCGGACGCGCACGAGCTGCTGGAAGACGCCCTCAAGTCCAACATGGAGACGGCCCGCCTCTACTCTGAGCTCAAGCAGATGAAAGATGCTCTGGAGAAGAAGAACGAGGAGCTGAGCGCGCTCTACTCCCAGCTGGACCGGGCCAACCAGGACAACCTCAAGACCCGCCGCTACCTCGAAGGGCTGGTGCAGAACATCGGGGAAGCGGTCATCTCCTACTCGCCGGATGGCAAGATTCTCACCTGGAACATGGCTGCGGAACGCATCTTTGGGTATTCCAGGCCCGAGATTGTCGGCAGGAGCATGGCCCAGCTGACGCCGGATCACCTGCTCGGGGAGCTGGAGCAGGTGGCCCAGCAGGTGGCTCGGGGCCAGGTCATCCGGGGGGTGGTCACGACCCGGCTGCGTAAGGGGGGTGTCGCCTTCCCCGCCAGCATCACCTATGCCCCGGTCCGGGGCAGCGACGACCGGGTGCTGGCTTTTTCTGCCCTGGTCCGGGACACGAGCGAGCAGAAGGACCTCCAGGAGCGGCTCGTCCATTCCCAGAAGCACGAGAGCCTGGGCCGGCTGGTGCCCTCCCTCTTTCACGAGGCTGCCAACCACCTGACCCCCGTCTTCCTGGAAGCGCAAAGGCTTGCTGAAGCTAGCAAGGAGTCCGGGCAGGCCGACCGCCTGTTGAAGGCCGTAGGCGCCATTCAGGACCTGCTCCTTCCCCTGCAGACCCTTCTCAACCCACCCACGCCGGTGCGGGCGCCTGTTCAGCTCAATGAGCTCGTGGCGGAGGCCGCGGCGATGGTCCGTCCCAAGGCGGAGCAGGTTGGGGCCACGGTTGAGCTGAACCTGGACCCAAGCCTGCCCCTGTCTGACCTGGACGCAGGACTGTTGCGGCGGGCCCTCATCAACCTGCTCCTGAACAGCCTCCAGTCCCTGACCCTCCGCCCCGTCAAGCAGCTGCGGGTGAGCACCCGGTTCTCTGGGGACAGCCTCCACGTGGTGGTCCAGGACAGTGGCCCACAGATCCCCGAAGCACGGCAGGCGGTGTTGTTCGATGCGGCCGAGATCACTACGGCCGAGACCATGGGGCTCCCCATCGCCGAGACCATCTGCCGGCAGCACGGCGGCCGCCTGAGCGTGCAGAGCCAGGAGGGTTCGGGCAACGCCTTCCTGCTGGAGCTCCCGCATGGGGTTGCCGCGCCCAGGGTGGTCTCGCCCCACACGGAACTCCAAGGTAAGCGGGTCCTGGTGGTGGATGACGAGTCCTTCCTGCTGGAGTGCCTGGTGGATGCCCTTGGCGCCTGGGGCGTAGACGTCGCCGCCAGCACCCGGGGCGACGAAGCCATCGAGCAGCTTAAGCAGGGGACGTTCGACCTGATCGTCTCCGACATCCGCATGCCGGGCTTGTCGGGCGTCGACCTGTATGAGTGGCTGAAGGTCGAGCGGCCCGACATGACGCGGCGGATCCTCTATACGACGGGGGACTCCTTTGATACCAAGACCCGTGAGTTCCTGGAAACGAACCAGGTGCCCTACCTGGGTAAGCCCTTTGATCTAAAGCAACTCAAGCAAAGTCTTGAGCTCCTCCTAGAGAGTCCGGCGGAGGCGTGAGGGGCCACCCGGGCGCATACTGGGAACCTTCACCGTTCCCTTCCCGAGGAGTCTCCAATGCAGCGACGCTGGGTCATGACCTGGATCCTGGCCACGGGCCTGCTGGCCCAGGCGCCGTCTCCCGAGCCACCGCCTGTCCCCGTGGCCCAGGCCCCCAAGGCAGAGCCGCCGCCGACCCCCGCGCCCGAAGCCATCAAGCCACCGGAAGCCAAAGCCTTCGAGCAGCTGCGACCCACCCAGCGGAAGCTGGCCTACACGCTGCACCGGATGGCGCTCTCGGCGGAGGAGCTGGGCTATTACCGGAGCCACCCCAAGGCCGTGGAGGTGCGGAGCACCCTCGGGGAGCTGTTGGCGGCCAAGCCCGTCCTGCCCGAGAAGGCCTCTGTATCCCTGCCGGCGGTCGAAGCCTACCTAGCTCAGCTTCGGGCCAACCACGGGCTCTATGGCGCCACGGGTGCCAAGCTGCTGCTCGGTAGCACCTGGAAGGACCTCCAGGTCGCTGCCCGCGCCGCGGCCAAGGTCGGCCACCTGGGCCTCGAGCCACGCCTGCTCAAGCTCAAGGGTCTGCTCTTCGACGCCAACGTCGATGCCGCTGCGCCCAGCTGGGCGGAACCCGAGGCCCCTGCCAAGGGCAAGAAGGCCAAGGCTGTCAGGGTGCCCAGCTCCCCGGAGGGGTTCGCCGAGCAGAAGGCCATCACGTCCCTGTGGGTGAAGCGCGCCCAGGCCTGGGTCGAGAACACCCCCCAGGAGGTAGAGGTCAACGGCGAGAAGAAGAGCCGGCGGCTGCCGGACCCCATCCAGACCAAGGCCCTGAGCGACCTCCTGGCCTGGCTGGACAAGGAGGACCTCGCCCTGCTGCGCGACCCGGCCTTCGGGTGGCTGGACCTGCGCCGTCTGGGCACCGTTCCGGGGGCAGGATTGCTCGCGAGGGCCGCCGATCTCATGGCCGGCAAGGCGCCTGAGGGCGCCCCGGGTGAGTTGGCGCTGCTGCCGGCCCTGGAGCCCGTGCTGGGTGACAGCAAGTTCGCCCAGGGCGAGGAAAAGCGCACCGTGCTGGTGGAAGTGAAGCAGGGCCCCGCCCCGGCCACACTGGCCGAGCAGTCGACCCGCTTCGAGAGGCTGGGCCGCAGCCGGGAGCTAGAGGTCAAGTAGGGCCCGGCCCCCAGTTCCCCTACTCCTCGCCCTTCCGCTGCCGACCCTCGGGGTCGAACTGGTAGCCCACGCTCCGCAGGGTGTGGACCCAGCGGGGGTGGTGGGGATCGTCCTCCATGACCCGGCGGATGCGCACGATGAAGTTGTCCACGGTGCGGCTCGTGGGGTAGGCGTCCTCGCCCCAGACCTTGTCGAGGATGTCGGTGCGGCTGACCACCTGGCCCGGCCGCTCCATGAGCAGCTTGAGGATCATGGACTCCTTCACGCCCAGCTGGAACGGCCCACTCGGCCCCTCCCCGCAGAAGTTGTCGAAGTCCACCCAGTGGGTCCCAAAGGTCTGGCGGCTGTTGATCTCGCGGCTCTTGTACCAGGACTCGCGGCGAAGGATGGCCCGGATCCGGAGCAGCAGCTCCCGGACCTGGAAGGGCTTGCCCAGGTAGTCATCGGCGCCAGTCTCGAAGCCGTGGACCCGGTCATCGTCGGTGTTCTTGGCGGTCAGGAACAGGATGGGCGTGAAGTTCTTGGCCTCCCGCACCCGCTGACAGATGGTGTAGCCGTCCAGGCCCGGCAGCATCACGTCGAGGATCACCAGGTCAAAGGTCTCCGCCAAGATCTGCTTCAAGGCCTGGTCCCCCCGGGGAATCCAGGTGCAGGCGAGGCCCTCCAGCTCCAGGTTGAGCTTGATGCCCTCCGCGAGGCTGAGCTCGTCTTCCACCAGCAGGATCTTGGGTTCGGACATGGCAAACTCCGGGCACAGGTCTTGATCCTACTAGAATGGGGGCTCGGAGCACCCATGGACCCCCAGTCGAACCCTTTCCTCAGCATCGTCATCCCCATCTACAACGAGGAGGAGAACATCCCCGCGCTGTGGGAGCGGCTCTCCCGGGTGCTGACCGAGCACTTCGCAGACCCGGCCCACAGCTGGGAGGTCATCTTCACGGATGACGGCAGCCGAGACCGCAGCTTGCTGATGCTGGTGGACATAGCCAAGGCCGAACCCCGGGTTCGGGTGGTGGAGTTCAACCGGAACTACGGCCAACACAGCGCCATCTTCGGCGCCTTCGCCGAGGTCAAGGGCCAGGTGATCGTGACCCTGGACGCGGACCTGCAGAACCCCCCAGAGGAGATTCCCAAGCTGGTGGCCAAGGTGGAAGAAGGCTTCGACGTGGTGGGCGGCTGGCGCCAGGGCCGCACGGACAACGACAGCTTCTTCCGCACCATGCCCAGCAAGATCGTCAACGCCGTCACCCGCAAGACCACCGGCGTGACGCTCCACGACTACGGTTGCATGCTGCGGGCCTACAGCCGGGAGGTGGTGGAGGCCATGCTGCTCTGCAAGGAGCGGTCGAGCTTCATTCCCGCCCTGGCCAACAGCTTCGCCCGGCGCATCACCGAGGTGCCCGTGGCTCACGCCGAGCGCGCGGCGGGCGAGAGCAAGTACGGCGTCTGGAAGCTCATCAACCTGCAGTTCGACCTGCTCACCAGCTTCAGCCTCCTGCCCCTCCAGATGCTCAGTGTCTTCGGCGTCATCACCGCAGGCATCGGGTTCCTGCTGTTCCTGGGCCTGGTGGCGTACCGCTTCCTGCATCCGGAAGGCACGGCCCAGGGCGTGTTCACCCTCTTCGCCATTCTCTTCTTCTTTGTGGGCTGCCAGTTCGTTGCCTTCGGTCTGCTGGGCGAGTACATCGGCCGCATCTACCAGGAAGTGCGCGAAAGGCCGCGGTACATGGTGCGGAAGATCCACCGGGCTGACTGAACCTAACCTCTTCTGGCGTCCCCGCCACTCGCTAGGACCGCGCGGCGGGGAACGCTAGGCTGACGACTAGGCCGGTGCCCGACGGAGGGTCTGAAAGGCTGATGTGCCCACCCAGGGCCTGGACGATTTCCTGGACGATGGAAAGACCCAGGCCGCAACCGGGCGAATCATCTTCATGAAGGCGGCAGAAGCGCTCAAAGACGCGATTCCGGTCCGGGACAGGGATGCCCGGGCCATTATCCTCGACCCGCAGGGTTACAGTCTCCTGAGCCTGCTGAATTGAGACTGTGACGACCCCGTTGGAAGGCGTGTAGCGGAGCGCATTGTCGACGAGGTTGGCCACCAACTCGTGGAGCATGGAGGACGAAGCCAGGACTTCAAACCGGCCGGGGGTGTGGCTCAACCCGAGATCGATGCCTTTTGCCTGGGCCAGGCCAGCCTGTTCCTCCAGGACCCGCTGGGCGACCTCCACGAGGTCCACGGGAACGGTCGGGTGTGCTGTCTGAGCCCTGGCCTCCATGATGGAGAGGCTCAACAACTGATTTACCAACCGGGTTCCGTGACGGACCTCCTGGAAGATGGCCCCCAGGGCTTCATTCTTCTGTTGGGGGTCCGGGTTCTTGAGGCCGAAGCTGGCCTGGGTCTGGAGAACCGTGAATGGCGTGCGCAGCTGGTGGGAGGCATTGGCGATGAAGCGGCTCCGTACGGCCAGCTGGGTATCCAGCCGCTGGATATAACCATTGATCGCTTCCACCAGAGGCAGGATCTCCTGGGGTACCGAGTCGGCTTCCAGGGGTTCCAGGGAGCCTGGCGTGCGGTCACGGACCTTGTTGCGGAGACCGACGATATCTTCGAGGCTGCGCCGGAGGGCCAGCCAGGCGAGGGCGGCCACCAGTGCCAGCTCCCACAGTTCCTGGAGCAGGCTCGTGGCAAGGATCTCCTGGACCATCCTCTGGTGGCCAAGGAGGGTCTGGGCCACCTCGATCACGACAGGCCCTTGGTCCGGTGCGGTGAAAATCGGTTGGGCGTAGGCCACCACGCGCACCGACTGGTCCCTGACCCGGGAACCGAAAAAACGGGACTCCTCCGGGTGAAGGGTGGCGGGAGGAGCGGGAAGCTCCGCGTAGCCCGACAGCAGCAACCCTTGGCTTGAAGTGATTCGGTAGTAGACGCGATCCTGGTCGGTGGACTGAAATAGCTCCAGCGCAGCGGGGGGAATGGCCACCTCCAGTTGGCCGTCCTCGTATTGGATCTGCTGGGCGATGATCCGCGCCGAGCCGAGGAGCAGGCGATCCTGCACCAGGCTCGCAGTTCGCCAGGCCGCCCGGTGAGAGAACCAGATGTTCAGGGTGCCCAACAGGCCCAGAGGGATCAGGAGCCAGAGCAGGAGGCGGGCCCGCAGGCTGTAGCGGGGCCTAGGCCTCATGGCGCGGCTTCAGGAGATATCCCAGACCGCGAAGGGTCACGATGACCGCATCCCCGGGTTCCAGCTTTTTACGGACCCGGTGGATATAAATCTCAATGGCTTCGGGATTCACGTCCTCGTCAAAGGAGAAGAGGCTGTCCGCGAGTGCTTTTTTACTGACGGTCTTGCCCGTCTTCATCATCAGCATCTCAAGCACCGCATGCTCCCGTGGCGTCAGTGCGAGGGGGGCATCCCCGAGGACGAATTCGCGGGAGTTGCTGTCATAGGCAAGGGCGCCGCAGACAAGGATGGGGTTCTTCTGCTGGTTGAAGCGCCGGAGCAACGCGCGCAGCCTCGCTTCCAGTTCATGCACTTCGAAGGGCTTGGCCATGTAGTCATCCGCCCCGATATCCAGGCCCTCCACCCGGTTCCGAGTGTCGCCAGAGGCGGTGAGGATCAGAACGGGGACGGCATTCTGACGACCGCGCAAACGCCTTAGAACATCCCGCCCGTCCATGCCAGGTAGGGCCAAGTCAAGAATGACGAGGTCAAAGGTGTCTGTGACGAGGAGGTGGTCCGCATCGTTACCGTCGTAGACGCACTCGACCGTGTAATTGTCGGCTCGCAGCGTCCGCGCCAGCCACTCCGAGAGTGCGCGGTTGTCCTCAACGAGCAGGATCTTCATGGATACCAGGCTCCCGGGGGGGTCACTTGGCCGCGTTCACGAATTCCAGCGTGTAGGTGCTGGCGAGGTCGATGGTCTTGCCCTGCAGCGCCTTCTCCGCCCGAGTCAGGACCCGCAGAACGTTGGCCGGCCCTCCTTCGGGCATGCGGCCATCCGGGATGAAGATCGGCTTGCTGCGCGTGAGAGCCTTGATATAGGTAGCCTTGTCTCCCGCGTAGAACTCCTTGGGAACCTGTGAGGCGAGGTCCGAACTCGTGTGGGACTGGATGTAGCGGAGCGCCTTGACCAGGGCGTTGACCAGCTTCTGAACCTCGGGCTTGTGGCGGACCACCCAGGCGGTCTGCATATAGAGGCAGGAGGCCGGATAGGGACCTCCCAGTGCCTTGGCCGTGTCCTCCGGGGTGCGCAGATCCACCAGGACGCGAGCCTGGCCACTACTGAGCATCCGGGAAGCCGTGGGCTCCGTGGTCATCCCGGCCCGGATGGTGCCCTTGTTCATGGCCTCGATGAAGCTATCTCCGGTGCCGACGGGCACGAAGGAAACCTGGTTGAGTTTCAGGCCCGCCGAGAGCGCCAGATAACGAGAGAGGAACTGGGTGGAGGACCCGAGCCCCGTCACCCCGAGGGCGCAGTCCTTCAGGTCAGCCATGGAGCGGATCGGCTGGGTGACGCGGGTCGACACGAGCTCGACCTCTCCAGGGGCCTGGGCGAACTGCACCACCGACATCACAGCCTTGCCCTTGGACTGCATGTAGACGGCGTGATCATAGAAGCCGACGACGCCCTGGACAGAACCCACAAGGAGCATGTCGACCCCGTGCACTCCGGCCCACTCGCTGCGCAGCTCGACATCCAGGCCCTCTGCCTCGAAATAACCCAGCTGCTCGGCCAGCTTCACGGGAAGGTAAATGATCTTGTCGATGCCTCCGACCATCAACGTGATCCGCTCGGTGGCCAGCAGGGGCTGGCCAACGCCGATTAGGGCCGCGAGAGCGAGCTTTAAGAACCGGGGGGCTCGGGTCATCAAAGCTCCTTGGCAGAAAGGGGGGGAGGGTCAGACAAATGTAGCTTTGTTCGTATTTGAAAGGGAACTGAAAGGTTGGGGTTCTAGATTCAGGAGCACCATCCACACCTTTTTGACAGCTCCACCGTCTCCGAAGGCCAGTCTTGCCTGGCCCCCTAAACCCCTACCCCCTCTCTCCCCAAGGAGCGTTATGAAGCCCTCCCGTATTGCAATCCTCTCAGCGGTGCTCGTGGCCGGGTCTCTTCAGGCCCAGGAGGCCGACGTCAAGGCCGAGCTCGCCAAGCAGAACGCCCGCATCGCTCAGCTCGAGAAGAAGGCCAGCACCTTCCAGTTCCCGGAGTACCTGACCCCCTACGTCCTCATCGACCTGACCCTGCTCTCCAAGAGCAATGCCACCGCCGACGGCCGGTCCAAGATCGACATGGGCGAACCCTTCTTCAGCGGCAACCGCTGGGGGCTCAAGGGCTCGATCAAGACCAATGTCGATGGCCTGAATGTCATCTACAAGTTGGAGAGCGAGTACTTCCTCTTCGACGGCGAGCAGGGCAAGGCCAACGCGCTGTTCAACCGTGACGCCTGGATCGGCATCAGCGGCAAGCTCGGCAAGCTCACCTTCGGCCGCCAGAACACCCTGGCCCGCGACTTTGCGGTGATCTACTGTGATCCCTTCAACCACGCCGAGGTGAACTACGACGAGGGCGGCTGGACCAACAACTCCAACTTCAAGTCCCTGGTCTACTACGCTGGCGCCGACAGCATCAGCGCCATCAACGGCGGCCCCGCCCAGACCCGGCAGGACAAGGGCATCGTCTGGAAGTATACCCCTGCTGACGGCTTCTGTTATGGCGCTTCCTACAACCTGAACTACGAGTCCAGCAACAACACCCGGAACTCCACAGCCTCCGTCGCCACGGGCTTCAACGCGCCGACCTGGCACATGTCCGCCTTCTACACCACCGCCAACAACACTGGCGCCACCAACGCCACCGTCACGCCCTTCAGCCAGACCTCCATGTCGGTCGGCGGCAACATCAACCTGACCAAGGCCCTGAAGATCAACGCCGGCTACTTCCACTACACTTCCGACCAGAACCCCGGCAAGCCGACTCGCACCGACAACGCCTACACCGTGTCCGGTTCCTACCAGTTCTCGCCTGCGTGGGCCGGGTTCCTGGGCTACCAGGTGATCAAGGTGGACAGCGCCGCCCTGGGTCTGAATGCCGCCGGGGTCTACACCATCCCGAATGCCTTCGCCTATCCCAGCACGGCCGGCACCGCCGCCTACGTCAACGGCGGCAAGAACGTCGCCTACGCCGCCTTCCGAAACTACCTGCGCAAGGGCATCGAGTTCTACGGCGTATTCACCTATATGAAGCTGACCGACTCCTTCAAGCTGTCCACCGCCATCCCCAAGGACTCCCAGACTGAGCTTGGCCTAGGCCTGCGCATGTCCCTCTGAGGCATGAAAATCCAAGCTCAGGTCTTTTACAGCTGCAGGAAGCCGAAGGAAGGCTACCTGATCAACCCGCACCAGTAGCAGGCCGAGTACGGCATCGGCCCGAGGCACTTCACGCTCTAGGTTCTCTTCGGCCCACCGACGACAAGGCCGAGAAGCCGGTCATCACCGACGCCATGAAGGTGACCGATGCCTGTCAGCTACCCAGATCTCACAAGAACCACAGTCAGGCAGAATTGGTGATCAACATTCAACTCCGGGCGCTTTAATGGGGGGGCCCGATGGCAAGATGGGGCTGGTCTTCCGTCCCATCTTGCCAGTATCGAAGCGGCCAAGGGCTCACCCATCTATCTCCCGATTCAATCGTCAGGCAATCCCGAAACCACACGCCAGGAGGGTGTATTCCATGAAGCATTTGTCCATGTCCCGAACCATTCTCAGTCTTGCCGGGGCGATGCTTGCGGCGATCTCGCTGGCAGCCGCCCCGCCAGTCGGCTATCCGGCCGACTATCAGAAGCTCATCGATGCCGGGAAGAAGGAGGGCAAGGTCGTGGTGTATGCCACCACGGACAGCAAATCAGCCGATCCCATCGTCAAAGACTTTGAGGCCCTCTACCCGGGCATCAAGGTCGAGTACAACGATCTCAACAGCACTGAGCTTTACAACCGCTTCATCGGCGAGGCCGCGGCGGGCGCAGGAACTGGCGATGTCACATGGAGCTCCTCCATGGACCTTCAGATGAAGCTCGTGCTCGACGGAAACGCCATGGCCTACAAATCCCCCGAGGCCAAGGCTCTCCCCGCCTGGGCCAACTGGAAGGACACGGCCTATGGCACCACCTACGAGCCCATCTCCATCCTCTACAACAAGCGCCTGCTCAAGGGCGACGAGATTCCGCAGTCCCATGCGGACCTGCTCAGGGTGCTGGCCAACCCCAAGTTCAAGGGCAAGGTCGTGACTTATGATCCCGAGCGAAGCGGCGTCGGCTTCTCCTACCTGACCCAGGACCTGAAGAACAATCCCAAGGGGTTCTGGGACATGGCGGGCGCCCTGGGCAAGGCCGGCGTGAAGGTCTACACCAGCACTGGCGCCATGATGGAGAAGGTCAGCTCCGGCGAGGCCCTGCTGGGCTACAACATCATTGGGTCCTACGCCTTCCTCAAGGCCAAGAAGGATCCGTCCATCGGCTACCTCTACCCGTCGGACTACACGGTGGTCATGTCCCGCGTCATGTTCATCTCCAAGCATGCCAAGAGCCCCAACGCCGCCAAGCTCTGGGTGGACTATGTCCTCTCCCCCCGCGGTCAGCAGGTCATCTCCGACAAGGCGGATTTGTTCGCCATCCGCTCTGATATCAAAGGAGAGACCACCATGGCTGGCCTCTCCAAGGTGCTCGGCAATGGGGCGAAGCCCATCCCCATTGGCCAGGAGACCATCGAGTATCTGGACCCGCGGAAGCGCCTCGACTTCCTGAAGAAGTGGCAGCAGGCTCTCGGCACCGTCAAGTAACCCATGAAGAAGATGTCGCTCGCCAAGATCGCGGTGATTTTCATCACCGCGATCGCGGTCTTCCTGCCCATTGGTCTGCTCTTGTGGCAGAGCTTCTTGGATGCCCCGTTCTTCCAGGCCCAGAAGCTCTACGGTCTGGATGCCTACCGGTTCATCTTTGAGGACCCGGACTTCAAGCGGTCATTCCTCAACTCCCTCTACATCTCCACCGGCATGGGGGTGATCGCCGTGCCGCTGGGGGGCGTGCTGGCCTTTCTGATGGTGCGCACAGACCTCCCGGGACGGAAGTGGATCGAACCCCTGCTGCTGATCCCAGTGTTCGTCTCACCGATGATCCTCTGCTTTGGCTACACCGTGGCCGTGGGGCCCGTCGGCTTTGTCTCTCTCTGGACCGAGCGACTGGTGGGAAGCGTGCCCTGGAACCTGTATTCCATGACCAGCATCGTCCTGATCGCGGGGCTATCCCACGTGCCCCATGTGTACCTCTATACGGCTTCGGCTCTGCGGAGCCTCAGCTCCGACGTGGAGGAAGCCGCGCGGGTGGCTGGTGCAGGTCCCCTGAAGGTGGCGACCTCCGTCAGCCTCCCCATGGTGATGCCAGCCCTGCTCTACAGTGGGGTGCTGGTGTTCTTCCTAGGATTCCAGGTCTTCGGCCTGGCGCTCGTCCTGGGGGACCCGGAAGGCCATCTCGTGCTGGCGACCTACCTCTACAAGCTGACAAACAAGCTGGGCATCCCTTCCTACCACCTGATGGCGGCGGTGGCCATGTGCATTGTGGCCATCACGGTGCCCATGGTTCTGTCCCAGCGCTTCCTGCTCCGCAATGCCCACAAATACATCACCCTCAAAGGGAAAGGGGCCCGTCAGCGCACCCTGCCCCTGGGGGCCTGGCGCTGGGTGGCTGCAGGTCTTGTCTTTCTCTGGCTGGCGGTGACGGTCATCATTCCGCTTGTCGGCGTGATCTTCCGGGCCTTTGTGACCAACTGGGGCGAAGGCGTCACCTTCCTGGAAGCCTTCACTCTGGACAACTTCAAGCAGGTCTTCGAACAGCCGAACCTGTTACGGGGGGTCGTCAACACGATCCTGTTGGGTGTCGTAGGTGGCGGCCTCTCGGTGATCTGCTTCACGTTCATTGGCCTCTCCTCCCACCGTAAGAACAATGGCTGGACCCGCCTCCTGGACTACACCGTCATGACCCCCCGGGCCATTCCGGGCCTTCTGGCGGGGTTGGCCTTCCTCTGGGTGTTCCTCTTCTTCCCGCCCCTGGTGCCCTTCCGGAAAACCCTCGTGAGCCTCTGGCTGGCCTACAGCGTGGTCTGGCTGGCCTATGGCATGCGGCTCGTCAGCACCTCGCTCCTGCAGGTCGGTCCCGAGCTGGAGGAGTGTGCGCGGGTGACCGGGGCCACGCCGGGCCAGGTCAACCGCCACATCACCATCCCGCTCATCCGGTACGGCCTCCTGGCCAGCTGGCTCATGATCTTCATGATCTTCGAGCGGGAATACTCCACGGGCGTCTACCTGCTCGGCCCGGGCACCGAGGTCATCGGTTCGCTGATGGTCTCCCTCTGGGGCGCAGGTGCCATCGAGATCATCTCCGCCCTTTCGTTCATCAACATCCTGCTTGTCAGTGTGGGGATGGGGATTGCCCTGCGCTATGGAGTGAAGCTGCATGACTGACATCGAACTGAGCGTCCAAGACCTGCACGTCACCCTCGGCCAGAACCACATCCTCAAGGGCGTTAGCCTGGAGGTGAACCGGGGCGAGATCGTGGCCCTCCTCGGCCCCTCGGGCAGCGGGAAGACCACCCTGCTCCGCGCCATCGCGGGGTTGGAGCTCCCGACCCAGGGGTCCCTCCGGATCGGCGAGCAGACGGTGTTCGACTCCGCCCAGAAGATCGAGGTCTCCGTCGAGAAGCGGGCCCTGGGTTTCGTCTTCCAGTCCTATGCCCTCTGGCCCCACCGCACGGTGTATCAGAACGTGGCCTACGGGCTCAAGCTGCGGAAGACCCCCGCGGCCGAGATCAAAGAGCGGGTCCAGACCGTCCTGGACAACCTGGGGCTCGGTGAGCTCGGCGAGCGCCACCCCCACCAGCTCTCTGGAGGTCAGCAGCAGCGCGTCGCCCTGGCCCGCTCCCTGGTCTACAACCCGCGCGTGATCCTGCTGGACGAACCCCTCTCCAACCTGGATGCCAAGCTCCGCGAAGAGGCCCGCATCTGGCTGCGGCAGCTGATCATCGAGCTGGATCTGTCCGCCGTCTGTGTCACCCATGACCAGGCCGAGGCCATGGCCATGGCTGACAAGGTGGTCCTGCTTAGGGACGGTGTGATCGAACAGGCGGGTACGCCCCAGGAGATGTACGGGGAGCCCCAAAGCCTCTTCGTGGCCGAGTTCATGGGGGCCAACAATACGATCAAGGGGCGGGTCACCGAGCTTGATGGGGTCTTCGCCCGCATCGAGGGGGAGGACTGGGCTCTCCGGGGCAAGCTCCGCTCCCCCTTGAAGGTCGGCGATGAGGCCACGGCGGTGGTGCGCCTGGAACGAATCAAGATGGTCCCGGCGGCGAAGGAGAATGCCCTCCGCCTGCCGCTCACGGCCTCGGTCTACCTCGGGAGCAGCTGGGAATACCTCTTCGACTTGGCGGGGACATCCATCCGCGGCTACGGCGGCGAGTGCATGCCCCCGGGCGAGCACTTGGTCGAGATCCCCGCCGAGCACCTCTGGCTGTTCTGAGCTGGCCTTAGCTGCCTTCGAGCTCATCGCTCCAGCCCTCGCCATCCTCTTCCTGGGGCTTCTCCGGGACGCGGTAGCTCTCGCTGGCCCAGGCACCCAGGTCCTGGGTCTGGCAGCGCTCGGAGCAGAAGGGCTTGAAGGCATTCCCCTCCCAGGAGGTGGGGGTCCGGCAGACGGGGCAGGGGCGCAGGGTCATGGCTGTCAGCATATCGGTTCAGAGAGCGATTGCAAATACGAAGATAATATGAGTGCAAAATAGAAGATTGGCTTGACAAGAGATTTTCAACCCTTATGCTCAGGGAGTCAAGGGTGGGCAAGGCCCGGCCCTGAACACGAGGAGGAACAACCATGGGCAAGATCATCGGCATTGACCTGGGCACCACCAACAGCTGCGTCGCCGTCATGGAAGGCGGATTGCCGAAGGTGATCCCGAACCCCGAAGGCTCGGACACCACCCCATCCGTGGTGGGCTACAACCCCAAGACCAGCGAGCGGCTGGTGGGCGCTTCCGCCAAGCGCCAGGCCGTCGCCCAGCCCAAGAGCACCATCTACTCCATCAAGCGGTTCATGGGCCTGCCCTTCGCCGACTCCGA
>Ga0194052_1000129_pt1 | contig 53711 bp, 50 predicted proteins | sample SepL226m_MetaG_FD_160117 | JGI IMG/M metagenome (GOLD analysis project Ga0194052, IMG submission 160117) | Anoxic zone freshwater microbial communities from boreal shield lake in IISD Experimental Lakes Area, Ontario, Canada - Sep2016-L227-6m | ecosystem: Environmental > Aquatic > Freshwater >...
TAACTGACTATGATAACAATAATAAAATAACTACCAACTTCTCGAAGGTTGATAAGATATGTGATATGCAATATGTGATATAATATTTCTACTTACTATAATTTAATATAAATGAATAAAAAAATATTTCTGTCACTCTTATTGTTGATTGTAATTCCACTAGTAGGATTTGCTCAACAGGCGGATGTTGATCCACAAGGAGATTCATTGTGCGTGTCTATTTTTAATAATTTGAGATATAGAGCAACGGATGCAAATACTAATGCTGAAGTGTCTGTTTTGCAGGATTTCCTGCAAGCTGGGGGATATCTTAAATCAAACCCAGTTGGTTTTTTTGGTATTATGACCACAGCTGCTGTTAAGAAATTTCAAAAAGAAAATAATATTAGCCCAACAGGATACGTCGGTCCAATAACAAGACAAAAAATTAAAGATCAGTCATGTTCTACAAGCAGCGATGTGGTTTTTCCGGTAGCTCCAAAAATTCCAACATCGACAACACCTATAGTTAATCGCACGCCAACACAAACCCCCGTTACACCACCTGTAACTAGTACTACTATATCGTTACTTTCTCCAAATGGTGGCGAAAAGTTAGTTTCAGGTAGTGCAATTCCAATTACCTGGTCTTTATTGCCTGCTAAAAATGAAGGACTTTCTATTTATTATATTACCGAAGAAAACTATCAAAAAAGTATAATTGGAAGTCAAAAAACTATTCCATCTTCAGCTGTTTATCTTGGAAAATCAACCTCAGGCTACTATTGGCAAATACCTACAAATTTATCTGGAGCTTATAGAATTTTGTTGGCATACACCCCTTCAGTTCAAGGAAATTCGAGTATAGCATCGTACATTGATTACAGTGACAGTTATTTTAAAATTGCGCCACCTCCTGTAGCAAATACTCCAACTACATCGTTTATAAATGTAATTTCACCAAATGGTGGAGAGGTGATAAAGCAAGGTTCTGTTGTCAGAATAAAATGGAATGCACCGGGTATTGATAGTGTATATATAAAACTAAGGAAGGGAAATGACACGTATCATAATCCAAATCCAGATTACAATTCCTATGAGGCATCAATTGCATTACGTGTAAATGCTAATGAAGGATACTTTGACTGGAAAGTGCCAACTTCTTTACCTGATGGCAAAGACTACGCTATAAGAGTTCTAGATTTAAATGGAGGAAATATTTCTGATGATAGTAATGGTTATTTCACGATTTCATCTGGTACTTCAATAGGAGATTTTGGATTGCTTTCCGTAAAGTCAGATAAGGCTATTGTTAATTCAGGTGATAAGGTTACTTTAAGTTTTGCTATTAATGACGAGGTTGGAATATTTTCAAAAATGCTTATGTATTGTCCATCTGGAGTCACGTCTTCTTTTGGCACTAGTGGTAAGGATTTGTGTAATGTTTGGCGGGATTTCCCAATGACACCATCTACAGCGGAGGTGATTTTTAGAAATACAAATTCTACACCTCAAACTGTTGTTCCTAATTTTTACGAATATAAGATAAACGATTCTAGTTACATGCACGGTAAGGTAACGAGTATTGTGGTTAATCCAGTTATATAAATAGCTAAAAAATAAAACAAAAAACTCATGCAAATTATTGCATGAGTTTTTTGTTTGCTGCACTTCAATAAAATTAGCTCGTTAAAATTGTTGCGCCGCCTGCACTAAGGTTTTTGTTCGCTACGCTCCAACAAACCAAGTGCATCGGCATCACATTTTTATAGTCGTCGCACTCCTTAAAAATTGTGAACAGCCGGTACTAGAATATTTTATTCGCAAAGCTCAAAAATATAAAGTACCGCTGCATCACGAATTTATGCTCACTTCGTTCGGTAAATTCTGTGACCCTACCGGGAGTCGAACCCGGCTTTAAAGCTTGAAAAGCTTTCGTCCTAACCGATAGACGATAGGGCCAATAATGTGTGATTCTATGTTTCTTTGCCTTCATTTGAACCTCAAAGCAATGAAGAGAATATAACATATTTTCAGGAAAAATCAAAAATTTACTTAAAATCTAGTATTTTAGGGAGTAAAATTGCAACATTCATACCATTGATGATATGCTTGCAGAGTTAGTTACATTGGAGAGATGGCTGAGTGGTTGAAGGCACCGTTCTCGAAAAACGGCATAGGGGAAACCCTATCGAGGGTTCAAATCCCTCTCTCTCCGCAATTATTCGCAAATGAGTTCAGATGATTTTTAGGTGAATCTTCTTTATTCCACCAGAAATGAAACAGGGGAGAGTGTCTTTTGGACACCCTCCCCGTTTTGTCGATAGGCCTCAACCTACGAAACTCCGAATGATCCTCGAATCAATTAATATGGTTGCTCTGAGTCCTCCGCTGTGGAAAATCGGTCCATCCAAAAATTGAACATTGTCATGATCTTTTGATAGATCTATGCGTATGTTGTAACGATCTCCACCTTTGCCTCGGCCAAAGATTACATCATCTGTTGTGTGAAATAAATCCTTTTCATAAAAATCTCCATGCCCTTCGGCGCTCCAGGTGGTTATGAAATAGATTCTTCCGTCTTCTTTGATGATGTTTATAACAATATTTTCCAGGTTTAGTGGTATTTCTAGTATTTCCATTGTGAGTACTTCTGTTTGTTTGAGTTAAGGTTGTATTAGAACTATTACGTGTATTTTTTCCAATTACAACTATACAACATTAATGGTAAATTTCAAAGCAAATTTGTTTCTCAAAAAAGACCTATATTTGAATTAATGGAAGAGAAAAGAATTTTAAACTTTTGTTCAGGTCATTTATTTTCTTCCTTGCATCCACCTGAATCTCCATTCCATTTTTCTCCATATATGAATTAAAATCCAGTATAATATCGGTAAGATTTTCTAGATAAAGTTCAGCTCTTTCCTCGTCTTTAGATGAGTCACTTAATTTATTTAGTCTATTAAGTAAGTTATTTATAAGGACAATAGAGTAGCTTATAAATTTTTCAGGTTTAAAAACTCTACAAATACTAACCATCAAATCATCGTACTTTTCTAAAATTTCTTCTTCCTTAGGATTACCTTTGAATAACTCAATACCAGCATCAAGATTTTTCCCTTCAGCTTCAAAATATTGGCGTAATGTAATGTCTGGTCTATCGAACATTTCAGCTGTTTCGTTTGGGTCAAACATATTTTCTCCTTCGTTCTTTTCGTCTATATCCATCAACTCAATTAGTAGATCAATGTTCTCTGTCAGAGTATCAATTTTCTTTGTTAATGCTTTATACATTTCTTCACCAACTTTCTTTTCTTCATGAGCTTCGTTCATTTTTATACTAAATTAATTAATGGTAGTTTTGCTTGTTATCTAAAAGTTCCTGAACTATTCCAACAGCTTCTTTTGGTTCGATTTCATTTGCTCTTAATCTTCTTATGGTCTCATTTACTATTGGGTTCTCTCTATCATTTGCGCCCATAATACCCATCTGCTGCCAAAGAAAACCAATCATATCTAGGGCTGCCTTCTTATCATCTTTGTGTTCTATTTCCGGTTCATTTATTAATGTAAATCTTTTTACAGGTTTCTTGATATTTCCTTCTTCGTCTTTTTCATCACCATTGAAGGTTTTTAGACCAGTAAAATCTTCAAGTTTTCTTAGCCAAACTGGATGGTCTCCAAACTCAGGGGAATTATATTGTCCCTCATATATTACAAATTCCTCTGTTTTGTTAGAAGGATTTTTTGCGACATCTTTAATAATATAAACATCTCCTGATTTAAAATGGACGTATCTTTGTCCAATAGAAATTGCATTATTATTTTCTGAGTTCTCGACATTTGCATTCATTGAGCTCTCTGCTTGCGATGCTTGATTTGTTGGTTCAGTATCAATCTTGTCAAAATCTTCTAGGCTTTTGAAACTTGATAGATTTTTTACCAAGCTTTGTTTTCTATTATTCTCTTCAGTCGTATGAAGTTGCTCATATACAACAAAAAATTCACTAGGGTTAGCAGAGTCACGTGCAACACTCTTAATTTTATATTCATTACCTTCAGATGTTTTACATATTTCCCCGGTTGTAAATTTCATAGGGTGCACTTCATTTGCGATTGACATTATTGCTTCGTTTGATTGATTCATATGTTATATGATATTGTATAAAGGTAGATTTGGCAAAGGTAGAAAAACAATAATGGGCGATTAGCTCAGTTGGCTAGAGCGCAGACTTGACGTGTCTGAGGCCACAGGTTCGAGCCCTGTATCGCCCACATTTAAAAACAGCATGAGTAATTCATGCTGTTTTTTGACCAATAAAGATTAGGTGATTATCTCTTGCTTAAGCTGATGTAGATGTCCTCCAGTGCCTTAACTGCATCACCAACTGCAATATTGTTTTGATGATATAAACCGTCTGTACAGTCACCAGAAGCCCAAATACCGGTAGTTTTGGTCCTTTGAGTGATTGGATTAACGATAACCTTATTGTATTCATTTAGCTCCACAATGTCCTTTGCAAAACCAGTGGCTGGTAGCATTCCAATCTCAACAAAAATACCATTAACAGACAGCTCTTTTTCTTCACCTGTTTCTATATTTTTGTATGTTAAACCATTTACAAATTTCTCACCTTTAACTTCTAAAACTTCAGCAGGTGTTAATACACTCACATTTGGTCTTGCAAGAACTTTCTCTACGGTAATTGGATCAGCTCTAAATGTTTTACTTCTATTTATTAAAGTTACACTTTTACAATATGCAGAAAGTTGAGCAACAGCTTCAAGCGCTGCGTTTCCTCCGCCAACTACAGCAACATCTGTATCAGAAAATAGGGGACCATCACAAGTGGCACAATATGTTAGACCTTTATGCTCAAAAGTATCTGCGCCTTTTGCTGGAAGTTTTCTATGTGCACTACCTGTTGCAATTAGAATAGATTTAGAAATAGCCTCAATATTTTCTCCACCAATTGTACTGCCTATTGTTGAAACAAAAAGGGGATTCTGTTCTGTGTAGTCAGAATGTTTTTTTATTGAAATAACCCTGCTGCCTGTCATTATTTCTACGATGTCTCCCGCATACGCCTTAAGATGGTTTTCAAGTGACTTTGCAAGATCTGCTCCTGAAATTTTAACAGTTCCAATCCAATTTTCTATACCTTCAGATACAATACTTTGTCCGCCAAAGTCCTCTGTAACAAGTAGGGTTTGTAATTTTTTACGAGAAGCATAAACGCCCGCCGCAACTCCAGCTGGCCCACCGCCAATAATTAAAAGATCATATGTTTTCATAGGGTTGTATTATAACAAGTATTATTTTTGATATCGCTTGACAAAGTACAATACACAGTGTATATTGCTATTTGAATCCGTGATGGTGATTTCAAAAGGGTGACCTACTGAACGCACTCACATCGAGGGACTCCTAGTATTGGAGATTAAGATGAACGGAATAAGATAGCTCAGACCTTCCAGATGCTATCCGCAAGCAAGCAAGTAGAACCCAATCTTGTGTGCTGCAAAAAAACCAAACCCAAAAGGCCTCCCGCGTTCGCGCGGGAGGCCAATTTTTTATATTAAAAATGACACCTTCGCAGGTGTCATTTTATGTTTGTATTGTATCTATGAATTATTTCTTCGCTCTTCTTAGAAATGCAGGAATTGAATTCCATTCATCGTCGTCATCTTGAACACCTTGAAGTGGAGCGTTAGGATCCTCTTCTTTAACGTTTTCTTTTACAGCAGGAGTGCTATTCGCATTTGCTGTTGATGGATTGTGAATTGAGTTATGAATCTTTCCTTTTGGTTCTTCATGTTTTGTTTGAACAGAAACCTCAACATTTTGAGTTGATGCACTAACCTCAACATTTTGAGATACGGGTTTTTGAACGTTGCTGTTTGCTACAAATGCAGATGGTGAAGCTTCTTGTCTTGATGACATGCTATCAAAAATAGTTTTTCTGATTGTGCTGTTATCTGGAAAGTTTGCTGCAATAACAGTAATTCTTAATTCATTTTTCTTTAGTCTCTCGTCCTTTACAGTACCAAAAATAATTTTTGCGTCTGGATCCACTGAGTCTGTAATAAGCTTTGCTGCTTCTTGAATTTCCCACATAGTAAGATCATCATTTCCTGCGATAGAAAATAGAACTCCTTTTGCACCATGAATTGAAACGTCAAGAAGAGGAGAGCTAATAGCTGCTCTTGCTGCTTCCTCAGCACGCTTCTCACCTGACGCTGATCCAATACCCATAAGTGCCGGGCCTGCGTTCTCAAGAACAGCCCTGATATCAGCGAAGTCAATGTTACCAACAGTTCCAGGAGTTGTAATAAGTTCAGATATACCTTCAACGGCTTGCTTTAGAACTTCATCACACATTGCAAAAGCATTCTTTGCTGTTGTGTCCTTTGAAACTGCAGCTAGAAGCTTATCATTAGGAATAACTACAAGTGCATCAACTGCTTTACTCAATTCTTCAAGTGCATGTTCTGCAAGACGCATACGTTGTTGTCCTTCAAATGAAAATGGTTTTGTAACTACACCAACAGTAAGTGCACCCATTTCTTTTGAAATCTTTGCGACGATTGGAGAAGCACCTGAGCCAGTTCCTCCGCCAAGTCCTCCTGCAACAAAAACCATGTCAGAATTTTTAAGAGCTTCTTGAATTTCTTCTTTTGTCTCCTCAGCTGCTTGTCGTCCAACTTCTGGATTCATTCCAGCACCTAGTCCTTTTGTAAGGTTCTTCCCAATGTGAATTTTACGCTTTGCTAGTGAGTGATGAAGGTCTTGGGCATCAGTATTTATAGCAAGAAAATCAACACCCTTAACTTTATTGTTAATCATGTGGTTAATTGCATTTTTTCCTGAACCACCAACACCGACTACCTTTATTCTTGCAAATGTCTCTACGTCTGTTTTTACCTGTGGCATAATATTTCTGTTATTGGGATTATGGTTAACTTGTTTACTTGGGCTATATATTACCACTTACGCAAAATCAAGGCAATCTTGACTTTTAGGGGGTTAGGTTTGAAATAAGGCTTATTTAAGAGTCTACGGCAAAAACTGCTTAAACAAAGAGGATATTTTATTTCCAACTTTCTTTACAATATTTGATGCGTTTAGATTACCAAAACCCATTCCACCAGATTTGTCATCAGGAGAAGAAAAGGCAAGTATTGTAAGGCCATAGGCCACAGCCCATTCAAATTCTCTAGCAATACCCTTAAGATTACCCTCAAGTTTTAGACTATGTCTCTTTGATGGAAGTCTAAGTGCCTCCCGTGCTAATTCTTCAATGTTTTGCAGTCCGGAACCGCCACCTGTAAGAATTATACCTGCTGGTAATAGACCATTTCTATCAATCTTTTTAAGATGACTTTCTATTAAATCAAATATGTCAGAAAGTCTCGCTATAACTATTTCATCAAGCTTCTTTCTTGAGAATGCAGGAAGGGAGGCGTTGCTGGAGGAATTAGCAACACCTATATTTCCCGAGACTGACATTTTTATTAAATCAGCATCCTCAATAGAAACCTTAAGGCCAAGAGCAATGTCATTTGTTATATCATTTGAGCCAACGGCAAAAACTTCCATAGAAACTGGAATATTATTTTCATATACTATTATTGAGCTTGTCTCAGCTCCAATGTTTAGCAACACACACCCAGCAATTTTCTGAGTTTTAGTTAATGAAACCAAACTTGCTGCAATTGGTGCTGCAACAACATCTTTAATTTCTACATTTGCTTCATCAAAGGCACTTAATAAATCTGTTAAGTGATGTGAGAGACATGTAATATATAAAACTCTTGCTTCTAATTTGATGCCTTTAAGTCCTTGTGGTTTTCCTAATACTTTTCTTCCGTCAACTTTATATTCAAGTGGAATAGTGTGAATTATTTTTCTATTTAAAATGTAGGCGTTTGGCAGTTCTTTATCACTTTCTTCTATTGCACGCTTTACATCTAGATCTGTAATCTCTGAATCAGCTTTTGTTGTGACAACAGAACCAATTGAAACGATTGCACCAAGTCCAACTCCACCTACAGAAACGTATGCCTTTTTGATAGGGATACCAGAATTTTTTTCTGCAATAGTTACAACGGATCTAATGCACTTTGCAAGCTCTGTGACATTAGTAACATATCCATGTCTAACACCTCTTGTTTCAATTGATGCTGAAGCTAAAATTTTTGGAAGGTTTGAACCATTTGTTCTTGAGGAGTCTTTTTCTGATTGGAATTCTGCAGACTCAAGTTCAGACACCAATACTTTTATTTGGTGTGTGCCTACATCTATTCCAACTGCTATGTTTCGACCTTTTGCCATAATGTACGATTTTTATTTAGATTAATTTTTGTTGGTATCCAACACTTACTCAAACATTATACACTATTTTTATATAGTAAAAAACTTTCTAACTTTTTCTTCTTCGCTTTCCATTTTATCACCATGGTCAAAGCCTTTCAAGTGCATTAGTGAGTGTACAAATAAGAACAATAAATAGTTCTTTGGAGTTCTATCGAAGTCTTTAGATTTCTTGTTTGCAACGTCTAGATTTATGAAAACTTCACCCATTTCACTTTTTATACCCAAATCATCAAGAGGGAAGCTTAGCACGTCTGTTGTGTAGTCCTTCTCTCTGTGAGTTCTGTTTAGAGTCCTCATCCTTTCTTTTCCGATGAAGTTTAGGCTGAGTTCATAGTTTGAACCCATTACTTTGTCTTTTATTTTATCAAAAAGCACCCAATCGTTTTTGGGTGTTGTTTTGAGAGTAGAGGAGATCATGAAATTATCCTTATCAAAAAGAACTTTCATTGTTTTTGGAATTATCGTCTCTTTTTCTTTGATTCTGGAAGCTTGCCTAGTTTTGCAAGTTTTTCCATCTCTGTGCGACGGCGAAGTCTTTCTAGAGTTGATTTCTTAACCTTGTAAGGTGAAAGAGACCTATCAGAATATCTGATTGATCTTACTTTATTTAGGATACCAGATTCTTGAACACGCTTTGTAAAGCGTCTTAAAACTGATGATCCGCTTTCATTTGCGTGTTTGTCTACTGAAACATTTGTCATATAGGCTATAATTTAACACATACTTTGTATCCTAGCCACTTGCTATAAATGGTCTTATGTGTCATATTAACGAAGGCCCCACAGATGGGGCTATTTTTGTCACAGAAAACGTCGATGAGGCGTCAAACCGAAACAAGCAAACAAAAAAGGAAACATGGACATGAGTACATCATTTGATAACATAACTATATCTTTTGAAGAGGATGAAACCGGTGAAATGGAAATACCAACCGGTCGGGCAAGAATGGAGGGCTGGATTCAAGGAATGATTGGGGCAAAAAAAGTCGAGATTGAGGTTGGTGTTGCCAATCGCTTCAGTGGAATTGTTGAGAATGTAAGGAAAAAAACCTTCGTCATTACCAGGCTTAAAACCTGCCGTCAGGAAAGAGAAATATTTACCTCAGACACAGAAAGACAGCATCGGAGGATTTTGATGCTGAGTGAGGTGTTGCTGATACTGAAAAGGGCTTGGCTTTTATCAGCTCTCGGTACAATCAGGTTTTGGTGCAGGGATAAGGATGGATCTATACGTTTGATGGGTATCAGAAAGGAGTTTAATAACACGGTATTTGTTTTTGAGGAGAATCCTGGTAACAGAGATTTTATTCCAAAGACAATCATTGTGCGTTTTGAAAAGAAGTAGATTCCAAAACTTCATAGACTCACAGCCTCGTTTATAGTACGTTCAAATCGTGCATGAGCGGGGTCTTTTTTTGTCTAACTATCTAGTAGATTTTGCAAGTGATCAATAAGATCCTTAATCATCACAGTCTCTTGAACTCTAGAATTCATATGTCTAATTGTAACAGAGTTCTCAATTGCTTCCTTTTGTCCAAGAATTAATATATAAGGAACAGCTAATTTTTCTGCAGCTGCAATTTGACTAGTAATCTTATCTCTTGAAAGTGCTTGGTGAACTGGTATCTTTGCAACTCTAAGCATTTCCAAAATAGAAAGTGATTTTAATTTAGCGTCATACCCAAGGTGTATAAAGTAAAATTTAATATCTTCAACCGCTACAATTTTTGGAACCTTTCTTGATGGATCAGCCTCAACTAGTATATGTGCTCCAATTGCTGGAACATCTTTCTTTCCCCAGGCTTTTTTTGAAACTGAGTTGTATCTTTCTCCAATAGCTAGTACTTCTTTTTTATCTTGTTTTCCTTTTACTGTAAGGGCAGTGATCTGAAAGACGGTCCCTCCAGCATAAAGTCCGCTACCAATTAAATTATGGTCTATTATGTAAGGAAGATTTAATGATTCAATGTATTCAAGAACCTCTCTAAAATGGTCTCTTGATGCCTCTGTTAAATAACTGATTGGCTTTGGAGCAGCATCTTGAATTGCTATACACTTTTCATGATCGCAAGATACAGCACTCATTGGGTCCTTTTTGAAAGCATTTCTACATGTTGCAGATAGCTCACCAATGTTCTTTTTAAAATAAGTTACATATTCCTTGCTGAATTTTGTAAAACAATCCTTGTCCCCAAGAGAGTTTATTTCAATTAAAAGCTCTCCTTTATCAACGTGATCTTTTAAAATAACATAAGCAGTTTCAATGATCATCGCATCAGCAATACTTCTTGAGTTACCAAGAACATGTAGTGAAAATATGTGATCTTTATGTTTATCAAAATGATGATTTCCGTGTAGTGGTCCACTGTAACAAATCATTGGGGGTTGAACTAAATCAGACATTCCTTTGTTTATGTAAGTTCTTGTGATAGCAATATGCTCTTCAAGAAAATTCTCAAAATTTAGTGATGTTGCCACCTCGTCCTTGTTAGCTCTCTTTGTTCCCATTTTGAAGCCTTTGGCTCTAACGATATCCTCTTTTTGAACTTCAAGTCCAGCAAAAGGAACAAAGCCATAGTGACGGGCTGAGAACTCTGCTATTTTATGAACCTTGTCTATTGGGTCCGGTTTCTCTATTTCTGGAATCTTACTTTTTTTGCCTTTAGCTACTTTTGTCATTGGTTTATTAGAGATTTTAGTTATATTTGTAGCCTTCTCATGTATTTTTTTAGGTGAATGACTGTTACCACTACTTTTTGACACATTTTTACTATTGTTGTTATTAGGCATATTTTCTTATACCTTACTGTTTTTTATCGAAGACATCAAGCCCTCCAGGGAAAAGACCGATTTTAGCGAATGGATAGAGTCGTAAAAAGGCTCTTCCTGTGATCTCTTTTCTTGGAAGAGCACCCCAACTTCTTGAGTCAAAACTCACGGACCTATTGTCTCCCATAACAAAATACTCTGTATCGCTAAGAGTTTCGTCTTTTGTCTTATCGCTATTGAATTTTACGTAGGGCTCATCAAGCACAAAACCTTCAGGGTGTTCTTTGTTGTACACGTGCGTCTGACCTTTTTCAATTACAATTCTTTCGCCAGGTAAACCGACAATTCTTTTTATAAAATATTTACTTGCATCAATTGGAGGTACTAATACGACAACATCACCTCTTTGGGGTTCTTGGAATTTGTAGGTTAGTTCGTCAACAATTAAATAATCATTAGTTGCAAAATTTGGATCCATTGATGCACCATCGACAAGAAATGGTTCAGCGACATAAAATCTAATACCAAGAAAAATTAAAAGCATTACAATAGTAAACTTCCAAAAACCCTCGTCTTTCTTTGGCTTATCTTTTTTAATTTCCTCCACAACTAAGTTTTTTGCTTTTTCCCTTACTTGCTCATCAGTCTCTATAATGTCTTTTTCATGTGTATGCATAATATGGGTAAAATTATAGCATATGTTATAGTATATGCATGTATATAATTGTAGGATTAGGAAACCCAGGCGAAGAGTATGAATCAACAAGACATAACGTTGGAAGATTCATTGCTACATCATTTGCAAAACAATATGAATTACCAGATTTTTCTTATGATAAGAAGTTTTTAGGACTAGTTTCAAAAGGAGAAATTGAGGCTGGAAAAGGGAAGTCAAAGATTGTTGAAAAAGTTACCGTGATATTACCTGAAACTTTTATGAATAAAAGTGGCAAGTCACTTGCAGATCTGATAACAAGTGAAAAGAAGGCTGAGAAGTTAATCGTAATTCAAGATGATTTAGATTTGCCATTTGGTGCAATTAAAATGGTTTTCAATAGAGGAATGGGCGGACATAGAGGTCTGGAATCCATAAGAAAGGCAATTAAGACTGACGCTTTTATAAGAGTAAAAATCGGTGTATCTCCAACAACTCCGACAGGTAAAATTAAGAAACCAAAGGGGGAAGAGAAGGTTGTTAAATTTATTCTAGGAAAGTTTAAGGATGATGAAATGAATGAATTAAAAAAGATTGCAAAAAGAGTTTCAGAAGGGTTGTATGTGACGGTTACAGAAGATAGATTTAAGGCGATGAATAGTCTTAATACAGCAAACTAAGTAGACCTCTATAAACAACAACAAAACCCGCATTTTCATGCGGGTTTTGTTGTTGTGCATCGTCGGCGCGCTTCACATCGTTATATGGCTAGTGCTGGAATCAAACAGCAGTTTGACTCCAACACTAGCCATACAACAAGGGAAATATGCCCTGCACCTCCTATTTTTAATCCTATTTCTTGTTTTTGTCAACAAAAGAAAGTGCCATCTTTTGATCCTTTGAATCAAATAGATTTATCTTGAATGTGTAACTTTTACCAAGCTCAAGTGCTTCCTTTAGCTTTGCTTCACTTCCAAATTCAGAAACGTGTACAAGTCCAGCAATTCCTTCTTCTATACTTGCAAGAGCTCCATGCTTATTGTACTTGATTACAACTCCAGTAACGATATCGTCTCTCTTGTACTTCTTCTCTGCATCTTTCCATGGATTTGGCTTAAGAGCTTTGATAGATAGAGAAACTTTACCATCCTTGATTTCAATAACTTTAACTTTTATCTTCTCTCCAACCTTGAACATTGTTCTTGGATCTTCAACAAGAGCCCAGTCAATTTCAGAAATATGGACAAGACCTTCTAGGTTTTCTTCAAGTTTAACGAAGACTCCAAAGTCAACTGCGCCTGTTACAACGCCCTCAACTTCATCGCCAACTACATACTTGCTTGCTACCTTTTCTTTCTCACCACCATCTCCTAGATTCTTTTCTGAGAAAATTAGTTTACCTTCCTTTGGAGAAGCTGCAATAATTGTTACAGAAAGTTTTTGACCAACAAGTTTCTTAAGTTCTTCAAGGATTCTGTCCTTATTTCCTTCTTCTACTCTTGGATAGTTCTCTGCCTTCAATTGAGAAGCAGGAAGAAATCCTTGAATACCTTGCCATGACATAAGTAGACCTCCTTTGTTTGCCTCAAGAACAGGAACATCGTAAACAGTATTGTTTTTGATAGCACTTTCTGCTTCACTCCAAATAAGAGCTTGTTTAGCCTCCTTTAGAGAAAGTTCTATGTAACCATCTGCATTGTTAACTTCTACAACCTTTGCAGCAATACTGTCTCCAATATTAACCTTTCTTAGTATGTCTCTAGCACTTATGTACTCTCTACCATAGATGATTCCAGTTCCGTATGGTCTAAGATCGATGAAAACACCTTTCTTATCTATAGCGATAACCTTACCTTCTACAATATCTGTAACACTTGGTGGGGTATGAGAATCTGCAATAATTCTTCCCATCACACTTGCGTTCATTTGTGCGATTTTTGCAGCCATCTCTGCCTCAACTTCCGCTGAAATAGCTTTTTTAGGAGCCTTTGTTTTTACCTCAGAATCAGTTTTTACAACCTCTTCATTGCTAATTATATCTTTTGCCGTATCGTTTATATCTGTTGTCATGAAATAAAAAATCAAGTACTGCTCCCGCTTGAGTTTCTGAATGGCACGGCGGGGGTTACAGTCCTTGTGATTGCTAATAATCTGACTGGTATATTATGCATATTTTGGCGGAAAATACAACACCCCAGCCCCAAATTATCATCCTTGAGAACACGCCAGTTTTCTGCTGAAACCCTTAATTTCCTTCGCAATCACCTGCTCACTGCCACTCGCAAGTTTCTCAAGGATGATAATTTGGGGCTGGAGGGCGAATAAGTCTCTCAAAATAAGCCTAATTATTGCATATGTAATTTTGATTTAAGTGGATAAGTCTTTGAAAACTTTGGTTTTTCTTTATATTTGAGTAATAAAATCTTATTCATATGATAAAAGATTTTGATAAATGGAACAGAAGAAAAAAGGCGATTGAGGATTCTGATTGCGAGGTATTATTTAGAACAAAGGAAATTTGGTGGTGTTATGTTGGCTTGAACATTAAAATTGAGTCGTGTGGAAAGGGTGATGATTATAAACGCCCTGTACTTGTGTTGAGAAAATTATCTGCAAAAGGTTTCATTGGGATACCTCTTTCAACGCAAGCTAAGAAGGGCTCATGGTTCGTAGATTTAGAAGTGAATGGTAAAAAAGGATGTGCCCTTATTTATCAAATTAAAATGTTTAGCTCCAGTCGTATGTATTGGAGAATCTCAGTTCTTGATGATTCAAGTTTTGAAAGTGTAAAAGAAAAGCTCAGGTTGTTACTTGAGCTTTTCTAATTGTCACCAGAACTATTGCTCTGGATCAGTGGGTTACCCCAGAAAGATACTTGTTATTATATAAAATGATAGAAATAAGTCAATCAAAATTTGCTGCTTTACACCATATCTATTTTATGGCAAAACGGAAGGGGAGACTAAACAAGAATTGAATAATAGGGTATAATGCCGACATGATTATTACATACCTTGGACGTGAAGCCGTGAAGATTCAATATGGTGATTTGGTTATTGCTTTTAATCCACCAGCGAAGACTTCATCCTACAAAATTAATAAATTTGGTGCAGATATTGCACTTGAAACTCTACCTCATGAGGATATGTGTGGTGGCGCTGAATTAACATATGGGGACAAAAAGCCCTTTGTTGTGTCAGGTCCTGGGGAATATGAAGTTAATAGTATATTTATTAAAGGCTTAGCTGGTGAGTCCTCATACGATATAGATAAGGATGATAAGAAGCTTATTAATACAATTTATGCATTAACAGTTGAGGGAATCAAGATGTTGTTTCTTGGTGCACAGGACGGTCCACTTCCAAAAGATGCTGCTGATGCAATTGACTCTGTAGATGTGTTGTTTTTGCCAATTGGAGGAAATGGTGTGCTTGATGCAAAGTCTGCATATAAAATGGCGTTAAATCTTGAGCCTAAAATTATTATTCCAATTCATTTTGATAGTAAGAAAGACGAAGCATTGATTGCCTTTCTAAAGGAAGCCGGAGATCACAGTGAGCCTGTTGATAAATTAACAATTAAGAAAAAAGACCTAGAAGGTAAAAATGGTGATATAATAGTGTTGTCGCCACAGCAATAAGGGTTTTTAAAGCGCAAAAATAGCATCAGAATCAGTGGTTTCTGACGAGGATACATAAAAAATAAAAACAAAACATCATGTTATCAAAACATATTGAAAACGTAAAACAAAAATCAGAAAACTATAGAACAGTTTATGCCTTTACGGCATCGGTTCTATTCACTGGAGTAGTTGCAAGTTTTTGGGTTTTTTCATTCTTTATTCCAAACATGGGAGGTGTTGCAAACAGTGCTTCTGTGTCAGGTGCCATTGATGGATCAAAAGAAATTAGTCCAACTGGTATTGTGAAGCAAGAGATTGGCGGTATTTTTGATAGTATTAAAAATCTAACTACTGATAATTTTCTAGGTGGAAGATATAAGGTGCAATTTGATAATGGAACACTTGGTATGTCGCAGAATTCTACTATAGAAAGTTCGTCTACGGATGCTTCATTAGAGTCTCCTATAATCACTCCACCAAGTACAATAATTTCCACGACAACAGAAAGCGGATTTACTGTAGAAGTAGATGGTGTAAGTAATGGTAATGATGTTAACGCTAATATTGACAGTAGTAATGTTGAGAATAGTGCATTATTGGGGAATTAATTATAATATTTAAGTACAGATAAAATAAAACAATGGCAAAAAAGATAGAAACAACAGTTGAAGTAGTTCCAGTAAACTCAGACAAAATTCAAGACAGAAATCTAACTGTGGAAATGAAGAAGTCATATATTGACTATGCCATGTCTGTTATTACAGACCGTGCACTTCCTGATATTAGAGATGGACTTAAGCCAGTTCACCGTCGTATTCTTTATGCTATGAGTGGTATGCGTCTTACTGCATCTGCAAAAACTGTAAAGTCAGCAAAGGTGGTTGGAGACGTTATGGGTAATTATCACCCTCATGGAGACGTTGCTATCTATATGTCTATGGTTAACATGGCTCAAACTTTTTCAATGCGTTACCCATTGATAATTGGTCAAGGTAACTTTGGAACAGTTGATGGTGATCCACCTGCTGCTATGCGTTATACCGAGGCTAAAATGTCACGTCTTTCATCTGAGCTGTTGAGAGATATAAATAAGCAAACAGTTAACTTCGTTCCTAATTACGATGGTTCGGCAAAAGAACCTACTGTTTTACCTACTGTTGTTCCAAACCTTTTGTTAAATGGAGTTTTGGGTATTGCTGTTGGAATGGCAACAAACTTTCCACCCCATAACTTAAGAGAGGTTGTTGATGCCACAACTCATTTAGTTGATAATCCAGATTCCTCATCTGAAGATTTGTTAGAATTTGTGAAAGGACCAGATTTTCCGCTAGGAGGTGTTGCTTATAATGAAAAGGATATTGCCGCAGCACTCATTCACGGAAGAGGAGGAGTTGTTGTTCGTGGTGAGGCTGAAATTGTTGAAGAGAAAGCTGGTCAATCTAAAATTATAATTACGTCAATTCCTTATAGAGTAAATAAGTCTACTCTTATTGAAGCTATTGCTGACTTGGTTCGTGAAAAGAAACTTGAAGGTATTAAAGATCTACGCGATGAATCAACAAAAGATATTAGAGTTGTTATTGAATTGAAGAGTGGAAGTTATCCTCAAAACATTCTTAACTTTTTGTATAAGCATACTCAACTTGAATCAACATTTCACTACAACATGGTTGCACTTGTTGAGGGTGTTCCACAAACTCTTTCACTTAAGACTTGTCTTGAAGAGTTTATTAAACATAGAAAGGAGGTTGTAAGAAGAAGAACAGAATTTGATCTAAAAGAAGCACAAGATAGAGAGCATATATTACTTGGTCTTAAGAAAGCATTGGATCATATCGATGCAATTATTAAAACTATTAAAGCATCAAAAGATACTCCTACAGCTCACGTTAACTTGATGAAGGAATTTAAATTCTCAGATAGACAAGCAACCGCCATCTTGGAAATGAAGCTTCAAAGACTTGCTGGTTTGGAGAGAAAGAAAATTGAGGATGAATTAAAGGCCGTTCAAGCATTTATTAAAGAGTGTGAAGATATTCTAAAAAATCCAAAAAGAGTTCTAAAAATAATCAAGGACGAGCTTGCAGATATTAGAGAAAGATTTGGTGATAATAGAAGGACAAAAATCATTAAGCATGCTGCAAAAAACTTCTGTATTGAGGATGTTATTCCTGATGAAGAAAGTGTTCTTGTATTAACTAGTGGAGGGTATATCAAGAGAACTGATCCTGATGAATACAAGAAGCAAAGAAGAGGTGGTGTTGGTGTTGTTGACCTTGATACAAAGGAAGAAGATTTTATAACTCATCTTATAACAACCACAACTCATAGTGATTTATTATTCTTTACAGATAAGGGTAAGGCGTATCAAATTAAAATGTACGATATTCCTGAGGGAAAGCGTGCTACTCGTGGAAAATCAATAATGAACTTCTTGTCACTTTCTGATAATGAGAAAGTAACTTCAGTTCTTCCGATGCCAAAGCAAATTAAAAAAGGCGGAGGACTAAGTCTATTTTTGATTACAAAACAAGGAACTGGAAAGAAGGTTTCTATTGAAAGTTTCCTTGATGTTAGAAGAAGTGGAATTATTGCAATTAGACTTGATCCTAATGATGAATTAGTCTCTGCATCATTTGTTGAAAAGAAGGATTCGGTAATGGTTGTTGCATCAGATGGTCAATCTATTAGATTTGATGAGGGCGATGTTAGAGAGATGGGACGCTCTGCTGGTGGGGTACGTGTTATGAAATTGGATAAGGATGTAAGCGTTGTTGGGGCTGACACAATTGCAAAAGATGTAACTGATGCATATGTAATGGTTATGTCTTCAAATGGATATGGAAAGAAAACTCCAATTAAAGAATATAAGATTCAAGGAAGAGGAGGTTCTGGAATTAAAACTGTAAAGGTTACCCCAAAGACTGGAGATTTGATTTCTGCAAGAATCCTGACAGCAGAACTTGAAGAACTTGTTGCAATTTCAAAGAAAAGCCAGGTTATTAGATGTGATCTAAAGGAGGTACCAGCACTTGGGCGTGATACACAAGGAGTGAGAATTATGAAGTTAAGAGAAGGTGATAGTTTGGCTTCATTGATCTGTCTATAAAAAATTTGCTTCAAAATTAGGAAATCCCAGTGATAATACTGGGGTTTTTTATTACTTGCAAAATTAATAAAAAAAGAGCAATATTCAAAAGGATCCAAAACAACAAAGGAGGCTTTGTGGACAATGATACTAATAATAGAACAAAAACGAACAAAGAAAGAAGGAAGGAAGAAAAGGAGGAAAGAGAGACGCTTAAGATATTTCCAGTAGTCCAATTGACTTGGAGCCGATTACCCAGAATAGTTGTCATCGATTGGAAGAATATTAGGTCTCGTGAATACAGGCTTGATCATCTAACCAACGGTGAATTGAATGCTTTCTGGCACATGGATGCAAACGCCAAGATTGATTATTTGATTAGATGTTTCAATCGTCATCACAGGAGGCCTAGATGTCAAAAAGGCGTAACGGAGTGTCATAATTTATCGTATGTCGATATTGAGTCACATACAAGTTACAATAAGCTGATTTTTGTCATTTCCAGATGGTTCAAAATGTCAGAGGCGGAAGTCAAAACTAAGCATATTGCTATTTTTTTGAAAAAGGTCTATCCGTCACTGGAGAGACTTATGACAAACCCTGTGACGCGAAAGATGAAGAGTCTGAAAAGTTTGCTGCATACTGGTAGTTTTAATAAGTTGAGTCCCGCTTTTATTGGGAATGTTGCAAAGTGGGCTGGTATAAAATTTGGAGCAGTTCATGCAAATGATATTCGGCGATTCATTACACAGATTTACCTAGCACTTAAAAGGATTGCATACGATCACTCCTTGGGTAGACTGAAGACTTTACCTGCGTTCATTAAGGTGCTGAATAAAATTTGGATACCGAGAGATTGCCAAATAATTTTGAAACTCTGATGGAATGCTCGTAACAACGGATCAGGGGTGAATATTCATCGCGCAGGCATTCCATGCCTGCGCGATATTTCGTTTACTGATTTATCTACAGATTATGATCTATCAACAAAATTTAAAAAATACAGATATTTTGTATTTTACTTGTGCTATAATATTTACATGAGTTTTGTTAAACCTGAAAAAACATTGCAGGACATGAATATTGCAGAAGGAATGACTGTTGCTGATTTTGATGCAGGCGCAGGGTACTACACTATGGCTCTTGCAAAAAAAGTTGGACAGTATGGTAAGGTTTTTGCAATTGATACTAGGGCGGATTTGTTGACAAGGATTGCAAATGAGTCAAAGCTTTTAAATCTTAAAAATGTTGAAGTCATAAGAGGGGACGTAGAATCGTTAAACGGCTCAGGACTCTCCAAAGAAAGTGTGGATAGAGTTATTTTAGCAAATACATTGTTTGTGTGTGATCATCCTGAGAAAGTGGTTAAAGAGGCCATTAGGATATTGAAGAAAAAAGGTAAGATCGGTGTAATAGATTGGATAGACTCATCTAATCAAATTGGTCCACATCCAGACTGTGTTGTTTCAAAGAAACATGTAACAGCTTGGTTTGCAAAAGAGAACTTAATTTTAGAGAAAGAATTTGATGCAGGGGACTATCATTATGGACTAGTGTTTAAATTTGTAGATTAAGTTATAATATTTACGTATGAACAAATCATCAAGCCCATTTCAAATTATATTTATAGGAGTATTTATATTTGCAGCCATTGTTGGAGTTATAATCTTTTCTGCGTTTACTAACTCTTCAAATAATACTGCTGTAAAAGCAACTATCTGGGGAACAGAGGCTGAGGCTGATTTCAAAAATCTCCTTGCAATAATCGATCCTCAAAAAAAAGCGATGGATGTAACTTATGTACAAAAAAGTGCTGATACATTTGAAGCAGAATTTGTTAATGCATTAGCTGAAGGAAAAGGACCAGACATTGTTTTAATTGATGATTCAAAAATTTTCTCTTGGAAGGGCAAGCTACAGCCTATTCCGTTTAAAACATTGCCTCAAAGAACATTCTCAGACACTTTTATAGATGCTGCAAACATCTTTGTAATGGCAGATGGAATTTATGCACTACCTTTAAACGTTGATCCTTTGGTTATGTATTGGAATAAGACCATGTTTAGCGATGGTGGAATTGTGTTGCCGCCAAAAACATGGCAACAGCTCACAGCTTCAATTCCAAGTTTAACTCAAAGAACTGATAGATCAGAAATTATAAAATCTGCTGTCGCCCTAGGGGAGTCTTCCAATATTGACCACTCCAAAGAAATTTTTATTAATTTAATGCTTCAAGGCGGAAACAATTTAGTAGAGTTTGACCCTGCCGTAAGTAGATATATGTCTACCGTAGATGTACTTTCTCCAAGTGGCACAAATATTTTTGAAGCAGCCACAAATTTCTATACTTCATTTTCAAATCCTAATAATGAGAGATATTCATGGAATAAATCTCTGGTAAGATCAAGAGATTATTTCATTTCTGGAAATCTAGGAATGTACTTTGGTTTTGCAAGTGAATATCCTGTTCTACAAAGAAAGAATCCTAATCTTAACTTTGATGTTGCTCTTATGCCACAAGATGAGTTAAGGTCTGCAAATGTACAATCTGCATCGTACGCTAAAATAAATGCTCTAGCTCTTGTCAAACAATCAAGAAATCAAGCTGCTGCAATAAGTGTAATGACACAATTGGTTGCCTCAGTTGCTCAGGCAGAGTTTGTAAAAATAACAAACTTGCCTTCTGCCAGAAGAGATCTGCTTCAAGTGCCAAATGGTGAGAACGTGTACATAGATATTTTTGGTAAAGCGGCTATTCAAGCTAAGACGTGGTATGACCCAAGCTCCACTGCGACCGATTCAATTTTTAGAGAATTAATTGACACAATTACAACGGGTAAAATAACAAGTGGAGAGGCTAGAAATATTTTGAATCAGAAGCTTCAGGCTCTTGTCTCAGGGGCAAGCCCAAGTAGTGTTAATTCTACAGGGAATTAATATATAGAATATGTTACAATTTAGATAATTATAATAATAGATAGATTTGATGAAAATAATAAAAAATAAATTATTGAAAAAGGAAAACTTTGCGAAAAGCAAAAATACAGTTTGGTCTACCTTGTTGACACTTGCGGTTGTATTATTTGGTTTTCTAAATGTTAGCAAAGTTTTTGCGCAAAGTACGGGTTCAAACCCTGTTTCAAATCTTTTACTTATCTGTACAACCCGATCAACTCCATGTGGATGGCAAGATTTAATTAATTTAATAAATGCCATGGTTCAATATGCTATTGAGTTAATAGGTATAGTCTTTGTTATAGTTCTATTGTATGCGGGTATGATGTATATAACTTCTGGTGGAGATGCATCAAAGGTTAAGAAAGCTAAGGATATGTTGTATAAAGTTGTTTGGGGAATGGTATATACCCTTTGTGCTTGGATTATTGTATACTTTATACTAACAAGCTTAGGCGTTGACCAAACTTTTTACGAAAAAATTATATAACAACATAAAATGAAAAACACTAGATTAATCTTATTCATGGTTACAGGAGCTTTAATGCTTCTTGTTATCTTTGGTGTAGACTTTATAACCGCCCACTCAATTGCTTTTGCTCAAATAAATGATGGTAAAATTCATAACCCCCTTGGTTCAACAACAACTCTCAGTCAGGTGCTTGGCATTGTTATATCTTCCGTTCAGGTTATTGCTGGAGTTTTGTCTGTTGTTTTCATTATAATCGCAGGTCTTAAGTTTGTATTGGCAAATGGTGATCCTGCAAAGATAAAGACAGCTAAATCAATGCTGCTTTATGTTGTAATAGGTATTGCGATAATATTCGGTGCTCAGGCTATTGCCATAGTAGTTCAGACAACAATTAAGCAGGTTGGTAGCGGGCAATAAAGTGTTTTACATCATCAGTCAAATAAGACTATTATCAATATAATTTAAAAAAATGTTAGAAAGTAAAAATTCACTCTTAGCTCAGGTTGGTAATGTAACAGACCTGAAAAGCCTTGTAGTTGGCATGATAGATATATTAGGAAGTTACGTTGTACCATTCATCGTTGCATTAGCACTTGTAGTTTTTTTGTGGGGAATATTTAGAACCATGACAGCTGCTGGCGATGGTAAGAAAAGACAGGAGGGTCTGGCATATATTACATACGGGATAATAGGCTTGGCTGTTATGATTTCAGTTTGGAGTTTGGTATATCTTCTAACCACTACATTCTTTTCAGGCGGATTGATGATACCTCAGCTAAATTAATCTGATACATGGTAATATGATTATTATTAATTATAAAATACAATGACAGGAGAAATAGGAGCAAAGGGAGTAATAGTATTTCTAATTTCATTTATAAATGGAGTTGTAGGTTTTATAATAGGCCTAACTCTAGTTGTCTTTATATGGGGACTTTTCAAATTGATTTTTGCGAGCAGTGATTCAAAAGAGAGAGAGACGGCTAAAGGGTATATAGTTTGGGGAATTATCTCATTAGCTATCATGGTCTCTGTATGGGGGCTAGTTAATTTATTAACCTCATCTTTTGGTTTTGGTAGTGTTACTCCAATGGTGCCGGGATTCCCAAATACTTCTATATTTTAGAATCCACAGTTTTTCTTTAATTGTGTATATAACTTTTAAATAATAGGGTATAATAGTATTAAGTGACGTTTATGTTGCTTAGTAAAAGATAACTTAGTATTTAATAAAATAATTTAATTATGACAAATTCAACAACTGGAATTAGTGGACTTTACGGCCTTTTGGCCCAAGCTACTGATTTCACAAATAGACTTATTCCCTTTATCATTGGTCTTACTGTACTATTTTTCCTATGGGGTATTTTTAGATTGGTATTCTCAGCTAAGGATTCCGAAGCTAGAACAGAAGCTAGAGGCTATATAATTTGGGGGATTATAGCTCTTGCTGTTATGGTTTCTGTATGGGGACTAGTTAACCTTTTAACAAGCACATTCAGTCTAAATCAAAATATTCCATCAGGTCCTGGTCTACCACAAGCAGGAGGTTCAATTCAGCTTAAATAGTAATTTATAACTAATTATGTCAGGAACTGTACCACCAGCATTGATGACCCTTATAACCTCAATTAGTAGGTATATTCTTAATCCACTTATTGTACTTGCTTTCGCGGTAGCTATGGTTGTTTTCACATGGGGAGTTTTTGATTATATAAAAGGAGCTTCAGATCCAAAAGCTAGAGAAACAGGCAGGAGTCACATTTTATGGGGTATTATTGGTATCGCTATTATGTTTTCTGTTTTTGGAATAATGAGAGTTATTTCAAACACAGTTGGAGGTCCGACAAGTCAGATTCAGAATATACAGAAGCTCTAGAGACTCAAATAAAACAGCACGTACAAATTGTATATGCTGTTTTGTTTTTGATGGGCGAGGAAATATAGTCTTGAAAAGTGCTCTACTTTTAACAAAATAAAAATACACAGACTTGCGTCTGTGTATTTTTTCTGTGGGCGAGGAAGGACTCGGTGCATACTGCCCCAGTACACCTTTGCAATTTTATCGAATCTTTCAGGTTCTCAAAATATAGCAAAGCTTTTCTCGTCCCTCACGTATGTGCCTCAAAGCACACCCTCTCTCCCTTCATATTAAACAAAACAACATACACGGGTGTGTATGTTGTTTTGTTTATGGTGGGCGAGGAGGGACTCGAACCCTCAATCCTTACGGAACTAGTTCCTAAGACTAGCGCGTATACCAATTCCGCCACTCGCCCATATTTATGATTCTTCTGAATTTAAGAATTCAATATTTATATAATACCAGAAGATGTTTTAAGATCCTATAGTATTATAGAGTTATTGAACTCTTGTCCGCCCGGTAGGATTCGAACCTACGACCGTTCACTTAAGAGGCGACTGCTCTACCAACTGAGCTACGGGCGGATATGTTCACAATAGTACCAAGAAAGTGCACAAAATACAACCTCCCTTATCCTAATCATTGTTATCTCCTTGTGCTACCACTCCTTATTACCCTTACTATTATCGCCTTAGCCCTTTAGCAGAAGCCTCGCCGGCAACAAAACCTGTTGTCCAGCATAACTGAAGGCTAAAGCCTCCAGAAGGCCTGTCAACGTTCAGTATATCGCCAACAAGGTATAGGTTGGGGAATAGGCGAGAGGACATGGTTTTAAAATCGACCTCATCAAGAGAAACTCCTCCGCTTGTAATTATTGCCTTGTCCACTCCCAGCAGTTTTTCAACATGAAGTGGTACATCCTTTAGTAGATTTATAAGTCTGATTCTCTCTTCTCTGGTAATGCTATTGCAGGCCTTTTCTGGATCAATTAATGATAGATCTACAATGATGGGTGCGACAGCAGAAGGTACGATATTTACAAGAGCATTTCTAAATTTCTTTTTATCATGTTCTTTAAATAGCTCTTGAAGTTTAGTATTTAAAACTCCATAGTCTTCTGATGGTAATAGGTCTAAGGAGACAGTAACTTCTCCATACTTCAGAAGATCTCCAATATCTCTACTCATATTTAGTATTGTTGGTCCACTTACGCCCACGTGTGTGAAAAGAATTTTTCCCTTCTTAAAGAAATGTTTTTTACCATTTTGAAAAATGGAAATCTTTATATCTGTCATGCTAATACCAGCTAATTTTGGAACCCACTCGTCTTTTATTGCTAGTGGAACAAGTGAGGGAATAGGGTCAATTACAGTATGTCCTATACTTTTTAGCCACACAAAGCCATCGCCGGTTGAGCCGGTAAGAGGAGCGGAAGCACCACCGGTTGCAATGACTACACTTTTTCCATATATCACTTTTTTGCCCTTTAGTGTTATTCCAACTATTTTTCTAGTTGCAACTTCATCATTCTCTACAGCAATACCCATAACTGGGGAGTTGGATAAAACTTCAACTTTATTTTCTCTCATGTAATTCACTAGTACGTCCAAGACGGATTGTGATTTATTCGAAACAGGGAAGGTTCGTAATTCATTTTCTACCTTTGTCTCCATTCCGTATTTGTGAAAGAAATCCAGCGAGTCTTTTACACTATGTTGCGAGAAAGCAGAGAATAAAAATTTACCATCGTCTTTAAATCTTTCTAGAAACTTTCTAATATCAAATTCCGAGTTTGTAACATTGCATCTTCCTCCTCCTGTAATTAAAAGTTTTCTACCTAGTGTTTCATTTTTTTCAATAAGAAGAACCTTAGCGCCACATTCTGCTGCTCTTCCTGCCGATATCATGCCAGCAGGTCCACCACCTACTACTATTACGTCCCATGGGGTTTTAGTTTCCATTGAGGTTATATTAGCATTTTTTGCTCGTTGACCCAAATAGATAGTAAAATACATCTCATTGACTATTGATTACAATTAGCATAACCTGTCAGGTAGATAATATTTGGGGTCAGGCACCATGGTGCCTGACCCCAAATTAAACAATGAAGTACCAAACAATAGATAATAGTATGAACATTATTCAAATCGTATCAGATATTTTAGCTCAAACAGTAGAAATTCACGGCTTACCTGAGTCACGCCTAGTGGCGTACTCACCGGGTTGGGGCACAGTAGTCGTTCCTAAATTTGATGTCTTAGCGGAGGATTTGCTTAAAATCGTTCGTCTTCAAACTCTTCTCAAAATAGTTGAAAGTAATACAGGTCTTCAGTCACAAGAAAGTGTTCTTGAGGACATTGGTAATGGGGTTCATGATGACAATCCAAGTTTTAATAATTTTTTGCGGAACGATGGCGCGATTCGCCGTAGTGTTTATGTCCAAGTTATAACTTTGGAGAGATTGATTGTTGAATTGATTCAGTCATTTATACCAGCTGAAAGCGACAGATTTGATGTTGCGTATCGTATTAGCACGGAAAAGCAAATTATGTTCCATGAAGTCTGTTTTTTTGGAGGATCGTCTGATTGAGATCTTGTGGCTAATTATTATTCCTTCTAAATTTACCTCATCATCCAAACGGAAACCCCTCCGTTTCGGTATGGTGGGGTTTTTGTTTTATTTAATTTTAATATTTATCTAAGTTAAGTACGGTCTGCATGTTATAAAATATGCAAAAAAACTGCACAGCTTGGTAGCTGTGCAGACTGAAAATTTAGAGCCTTCCAGTTCCGGCTTTTTTGTTGTGCCCATTTTTTGCAACCATAAGTGTCAGAATAATCATAAGCGATCCCGACATTATCCAGGCTGATGGAATCCCAAAACGATTCGCAACGTATCCACTCGCAAATAGTCCAATCATACCACCAAGGTGGGGTGATATGGCTTCAAAGGAGCTTATCGTTGCTCTTGCGTGTGAGGGAATGTTATCTTGAAGGAACTTATCTTTCAGCGGAGCAAACATACCTCTTGGAATTTCATGGAGAATAAACACTGCGATGCCTACTGGAAATGGTATTATCGTAATAATTAATGTCCCAAATCCAATTAACAGCTGACAAATAGTTAAGGCCTTTTTTTCATCCTTAACTAATGCTAGGAATTTATTAGCAAGTAGTGAACCTGCCGTTAGTCCAAGCATCATACCTGCCCAAATGTATCCTAAAGATTTTTTGTCATGAAGATAATCTAAGAAGTATGGTTGCCATTGCATGTTTAGAGCTTGCACGGCAAAGACTTGAATAAGACCAGCAACCAAAAGGAATCTAATCACTTTGTTGTTGATACCAAATTCAATACTTTGCTTGGTGGTTTCTTTCATCGCCGAGAGCCCCAGCTTGAAGGAAAATTCTTTTTTGACGAAGTACTCTTCCTTAAGCCAGAACATTGCGATTATTCCCGTTATAAGCGAGAAAAACCCAAGCCATATCCATGGCAATTCAATACTGATGTCTGCAAGTTGAGATCCAATTAAAGCAGAAATAATTCCAGCGATTAAGCTAAAAATTTGTGCTCTGGAAAAGACCTTATGCAGTGATTCTGTGTATCCATGATGTTGTAGTTTATCGACAAGCCAGGCTTTAAAGGCCCCACTTGCAAAAGTTGCACCAATTGCCAAAACTGCTTCTGATGCTGCAAAGCCCCAGAATGATTTTGAATAGGCGTACATGAATCCACCGATTGTCGTGAGTAAACACGACATAACAAATGAAGATTTTCTTCCAAAAATATCTGCAAAGGCACCTGTTGGTATCTCACAAATAAATAGGGTTGAAAAATAGACTAAATTTACCAAATTCACTTCAAGTAGGTTTAAACCATTGGAAATGAGGAATGATACGTATACCGCCGCAATTGCGCCTCTTGCGAAGCTCAGGAGTGACGTGAGTGTGACATATTGGACGATTGTCCGTTTTTGTAGGTTCATAATCAATTTTATTCTATTGTTGGTGTCGTTTTTTTTGGCTAGTGCTGAGTAAAAAAATACAAGAAAAAATCTCGGCTTTTACTCAGCCGAGATAGTTCTAAAATTGATTAAATATTTTGTATCTAAGAGTTTGAGTTAAAATTATCACGGCTGAATATAAGTTTTGATGTTCCTGCGTCTGTTGATAGGAACATGGCAAAAAACGCACCAATGTTGTGAATGGGTGAATTTCCTTTATTCATTTGTTGATAACTTTGAGTCATACCAAAATGCTAACACGGAGTTGTTGGTATGTCTAGTATTTTGATTCTATAAAATTAAATGTGGAGTGATGTTGTTTATATTTTAGTTTTTTAAGATATACTATTATTGGAAGAGTGAAGACTTAATCAAAGGAGAATAAAATCATGAGACCATCAGATCAAAATGAAACTCTGCCGTCTATAGGTGATTTGGCAGACCTCGTTGTAGAAAGAGCTGAAAATCAAGGCGTACCTATTGGAAAAGTAATTCACATTGTGGCAAATGAATACGGAGTCACAGCATCAGAAATTGGAAGGGAACTAGGTTTGCGGGCTCAGGCCGCAAAGTTGCGTGAAAGGCGGGAAATCTTAGAGTTTCTCTATTCAGAAAAAATAGAGTGTGGCGCAAGACAAAATCAAGAAGCACTCGTCGAGGGCTTCAGAATTACTGGACATGAGGACGATCTTTAGTGGTGGCGGCGAGGGAAACCCTCGCCGCCACATTTTTATTAGCAAAAACTTTCTGACTTCGATGTTATTTTACTAGTTATGCTGAAAATCTTTTGTTTTTCTCTAGAATTTATTTATAGGAACTTCATGTCTGTTTGGTATTCTTCATAGGCATTGAATATCTTTTTATTATAACCACTAGATTGACAATGTATATAATATGTATATACCTGAACAAGGAAATATTATCAAACTAAACTTCAATCCAATTAAAGGACACGAGCAAGGTGGATACAGACCGGCTGTAGTAATAACCAAAAAGATATATAATTCTAAATCTAATACTATTTTGATTTGTCCAATCACTAGTAAAATTAAGAATTATCCGTATGAAGTGACCATCGAGATGGAGGGGTTCACTGATAACGATAATCTGGGATTGGTGAGCGACATTTCCGGAGTAGTATTAACAGACCATATTAAGTCTGCAGACTATAAAGCAAGAAAAGTTAATTTTTCAGGTAGATTGAAAGAGATTGTTGTGTGGAATATTTTAGCTAAAATTAAAACTTTGATAGATTAAATAGATTGCTACATAACTTCAATAAGTACTTTGGTGTGGCGGAGGCTTATTTAGGTGAATAAAAAACCGCCCTCATTCGAGGGGCGGCGGTTTGAAGTATTGCATTTGCAAAACTCCGATGACAATTTTGTTCCAAGAAGTCATCCTTCTTTGATGATTTGGCTATTTTGTTGGAGCCTCCACCAATGACAGTAGGTGGTTGTAACTCACCTCCAGCTTACGAAGAAGGAAACTCTCTTTTGGAGACCGCTCCTTTTGACCATAGTAGGTAACCCAGTCGTTAAAGAACGCAAGTCTAAAGCTAATGTACTTGCGTAAATTAACTCCTTCTTCTTGTTCTGCCATTTCCAGTTCCTGTTTCAGTGCGTATAAGCACTCTCCGTCATCGTGGTCTCTAGTGGGTTCAATGATTTCATGGATTAACCCGAGTTCCCGATATTCCTTCGGATAAGCATCGCTAATCGCAAGTACTCCATCTTTGAAAATGACGAAGTTTGCGGGTGCATATTTTCCTGTTGAAAACTCTGCGCTGATTATGGCATAGGTGTAAATCTCTCCGGCGTAAGTGAGATTTGCCTGTCCGATAACGTATGGGGTAAGCCATAATGGAATCTGTTTGATCATTTTTTTGTGTTTCTCTTGTTTGAATTTAAAGGAGGAAAGCGGTGTGCTTTCCTGATCTGTTTCGTTAATGACAATAACATGTTTTAGGTAAATGTCAAACTGTTCGCCAGTAGATTTAAATAGTTTTATCGATCTATGTCTAAATAAAAAACTCGCTGCAAGAAATGCTAGCGAGTTTTTTGTTTTGTGATTTTTAAAAATCGATTATTTTTCAATGACTATTTCCTCCTTTGAGAATCTAACTTTCTTGTCATTTGCACTTGTATCAGCTTCTGATCTGTATCCAACTGGACACATTACAACTGATTCAAGACCAAGCTCAGCTAGTCCAAGAAGTTCATCAACTTTCTTGCTATCAAATCCTTCCATTGGACATGAATCAATTTTCTCTACAGCACATGCTGTTAGTAGTGTTCCAAGGGCAACATAAGCTTGTCTGGCAGCCCAATCTTTTACAGCCTGTACTCCACCTTGTTCTGTCTTTGATTTGATTGCTCCCTTAATCATTTGACTATATCCATCTAGATTTGCTACATCAACTCCGCGAGTTGTAGAAACAGTACCTATGAACTTATCAACAAAGGCGTCATTCAAATCCGTAGGTATAGCAAAAACAACAAGATGTGAAGCATCTGTTACTTGTGTCTGACCCCATGAATTATTTTTAATCTCAGTTCTTGTTTCTGGATTTTTTACAACAATGATTTTCCAAGGTTGTAGTCCATATGATGAAGCTGATAATCTTGTAACTTCGAGTAGGTTATTAAATTGCTCATCTGAAAGCTTCTTTTCTGTATCAAAAGCTTTTGTGGCGTATCTCCAGTTCATTGCATCTAAAGTTTGTGTCATAAATATTTTAAATTATTAATTGATAATGGATAGTTATTATATATCCTATGATATAAAAGGTAAACGAAATATGCTGAATAAATTAGTATTTACTACAGAAAAATGTGTTAGAATGTTTACATGAGCAGAAAAACCTTAATTTATATATTCATGGTGGTGGGGTCAACGGCTGGTGGATATTTGCCATTATTGTGGGGTGATAGTTTTTTCTCAATGACCTCTGTTGTTCTGACTGCCGTAGGTGGTTTTCTTGGAATATATCTAGCGTATAAACTTGGTCGGAATTTCTAGGTGTAACGTTAAAAAACGCTATTTTGTTTCAATTGACACAAAATCGATTGATGGGTGTATAATATAGTTGTTATTAGATAACAGAAAAAATATGAAAATCATCATAAAAGGTACAAACATTAATATTTCAGAACCAATCGAAGACTATCTTTATAAGAAGATGTCCTCTGTGGAGAAGTTTATTAATGATACCACTAAGGTTGAAGTTGAATTGAAAAAGACAACTAACCATCATAAGACAGGTGATATATTTATGGCAGAAGTTAATGTTTGGAGTAAGGGAAAACTAAATAGGGTAGAGAGAACTTCTGAAGATATATATTCTGCAATTGATTTGATGCAAAATGAATTATTTGATCTTTTGTCTACTGAAAAGGATAAAAGCCACACCCTATTTAAAAGAGGGGCACAGAAGATTAAGAATATGTTTAGAAGAGGATAAATAAAGATGGGGCGATGGCAATATAAAATGCATTCGAAATAATTAGAAACAATAAGATAAAAAATAACCCTCTAGTATGAGGGCTATTTTTTTTGCTTTAGTTTTTACCAGTACCCTCCATACTTTGAAGAAAAGATTTCCAGGTCATTTCTTTTCCACCTTCAGGTACCACTTTGGTTATATGTAGTTTGCGGCCATCTTCTGCATAATCTATCCATTCAGCATCCTTTATAATTACACGCAGTTTTTTAGTTTCTCCTTTAATTAACTTATCAATGAAAAAATATGCTCCAGGCCACTCCTCAAAGGCTCTAATTTTCAAAATATTTTGTCTTTGTTCTGATTCGTCTGTTGTCCATGGGTCAATTTGTCCGTCTTCTTTTGTTATTTTCTTTGTGAATGTCGCAAGGCTATGGTTCTGTTCTATTAGTTTTAATTCACTATTTATATATGCATCTATATTTTCAGAAATAAGCTCCGCTCCAATGTTTGCTGTGATTGATTCAAACTCAGAATATTTTACTGGCCAATCTGCAATGCTTGCAATATCTACTTCTTTTTGGGCAAAAATTGGGCCATGGTCCATTTCCTTATCCATTTTAATAACAGTAACCGCTGTTTTGTTTTTGTCTGCTAGTATTGTTGATTGTAATGGGGAAGCGCCTCTGAATTCTGGAAGCTTAGATGGATGAACATTCAGAGCTCCAAAATCTGGGATTTCTAAAAATCTTTCTGGAATAATTTTTCCGTATGATGCTACAATAAACAGTTTTGGTTTTTCTGGTGAACCTGAAGAATTTGTAAAATTATTTAGCTTATCAAAGGCTTCGTCATTTAATTTTGCAAATTCTAAATGGGGGATATTATGTTCAATAGCCCACAACTTTGTTGGATTAGCTGTGAGTACTAATTTTCTACCTTGTGGCTTATCTGGAACGGTTACAATTGCATCAACCTGCATACCAAAACTCTGCATTGCATTTAGTACTTTGACGGACATTACAGATGAGCCAAAGAAAATTAATGGAGAATAGTTTTGTTTTTGATTTGAGTTAGTCATTTCGATTTTGTAAATGTTAGGCTATTTTGACAATTTTTTTAGAGTGTCTGTAGTATACCGTAATTATTCTTTCTCTAATTATAGTATGTCTTCAGGATCGTACTCTTTGACCTCTTTTGCTTTATCGATGAATAAAACACCATTCAAATGGTCAATCTCATGTTGGAAAATATGAGACAATAATCCGCTTGCACCTCTTGTAAATAATTTACCCTCAGCATCATATGCTTTTAGCGTGACTCTCAGTGCTCTTTGAACTTTTCCATATAACCATCTAACAGAAAGACAACCCTCACCGTCCATCCATTTTTTGTCTTTTGACGTTTTAATTATTTCAGGATTTATACAAACAAGATTTGCTGGAATTATTATTCTATGTTTCTTTTTTGCTTTTTCAGCATCCATAACTTTTTCTCTATCATCTGCTGTAAGGAAAATCTTACCAGATACCATGAATAGCTGAAGAGGAACGCCTACCTGAGGTGCTGCAAGACCCACACCGTCAATTTGAGCTGATAGCATTTTATCCATATGAGCGATTAGACTTTGAATATACTCGCCCTTGATCTCTTCTACTGGTATAGCAATAGAAACCTGTCTTAAGGCAGGGTGTTCTTCTGTAACAATCTTATTTTCAGGCTTAAAATGACTAAACTTTTGCATGTTGCTATTGTAGCATATTAAGAAATTATTAAAATTCCATAGATTGGGTAGGGATAAAGATGTGTAAATTGGTCCCATCTATAACAAACTCTCCGGATGCACACTAACCGTAAACTCAGGAGGAAGACTAACTAGAATGTCACGTAATTCATCATCGGGCCATGCTTTTGGATTCATGGAGATTAGCATATGAAGAATTGACTTACCTGCAACGGAGGGAATAAAGGCAGGGAATATTGTCGGGTTCCATTTCTCAAGCCATATTTGAAGCTTACCCATTTCTTTTGCTGCAATAGTTTTTTCAGCTTCAATTGTGATTTTTATAAACATTGCAAATGGGGGATACATCAAAGCTTTTCTGTCTGCAATTTCTGACTTGTAAAAATCGTTCAAATTTCCACTTTGAATATAACCAAGAAGTGGGCGCGTAGCATTTCTTGTTTGAATAAGTAAATATTCTTCAGCTAAAGTTTGAGCCTGTAAAAGAATGTGGCAAATCCTTTCATTGATTCTGAAATCAGGAAGCGAAAATAAACTATCAAGCGATGCAATAGCAACATGCTTAACAGGTTTCAAATAATTTAAAGAAAATTCTGTGCCAATTAAAATTCCACTTGAACTATCATTAAATCTTTTTGCGATGTCTCTTGCTTGCTTGTCCGTTTTTGCTGTATCTCTATCTAGTCTAAAAATCTGTCTATCAGGGAATCTCTTTAGAGTTTCTTCATGTATTGTGTCTGATCCAATTCCAAGCGTGATAAGTTTCCAGCTTGTACAATTTTTACACCCTTCAAGGGCTGTTCTTTCTCGTCCGCAATGATGACATAAGAAATATCTTTTACTTTCAACTTTAGAATTATGTAAAACAACTGGCGCTTCACAAACAGAGCATGTGACAGTTGTTCCACAGTCTCCGCAAACAGTTTGAGGGGCAAGACCGCGGCGGGCAGTGAAAATTATCATTTTCTCTTTCTTCTTACCGGCATACTCCACCTGGGATTCTAGTTCTTCAGAATAAATTAAATTATTTTTTGAATTTATTTTATCCTTTTCTTTCTTTGATTTTTCCTTTCTGATTGGCTCGGCCATATCGACAATAATAGTATTTGGACGCTTCTCTATGCGCATTGAAATAGGGAAGAAATCAAAGACTTCTCCGCGTTCTCTTCTATATAAAGTTTCAACTCTAAGTAGTACATCACCATAAATAAGGCGTGCGCGTAATTCCTTTGACCATTTCTGAAAAAGAAATCTATAATCAAAAAGAGGTTTGAACATTGTAATGTAACTTCTTGAAGATTCTTTCTCTACGATTATTGTTGCGATGTCAGTTCTCGGTAGTCCAACAAAAGAAGGTGTTGTTATGAAGGCAATTGAATGCGTTTCGTTTAATGCTTTACCCCATGTTTCAACTTGTTTTTTTCTGTTAATTCCACCATGTAATATGTATGCGTAATCGCTGATTCCACGAGACAGTTCTTCATAAATCTCTTCCGCAGAATTAACGGTTGGAGCAATAATTATAACTGATTTCTTTTTTGCAAATTCTTCTCTAATAATACTTTTGTACGTACCATATCTGTCTGTTGTGTTTGTTTGAAAAACATAAATATCGCGAGAGCTTATTTCTGTATTAACCCAGTCATTACCTTCTGATTTTGTTTCGATCAATTCACTTTCTACAGAGTGACTTGTGTTTGCGATTGTTTTTGTAGCTGATGTTGGTGTTGTGATAGCAGCTGCGTTTGTTGTGATCTTGTTCTTCTTGTTTATAGCCTCCTCTGCGTATGTAAGTGCACATTCAGGAATTATAGTTTTTATAATTGCTCCAATTGGATATGCAAATTCTTTTGAAACAGATTGGCAGGCTTTAATAAGGGAAGGTGATACAGCTGTTATTGTTTTTTTGGATTCAATTTTTCTTGTAACAAAATCTGCGTTTTTGATATCAGCTTTGGATTCCTGTGCACTTACACAACTTTCAACAAGTGCTAAAATATTTTTATTTCTGAAGGGAACATAAATGACTGATCCTGCTGGAAAATTATGAGCACCCCAATAGGTTAGGGTTTCTCTGAATGAAGACTTGGAAATAGGATGGACAGTTAGTATATACACCCCTGAATCATCGCAGAAAATGGAGTTTTTTTCAATAGGCGAGTAAATTATCATATTTTTATAAAAAAAGCTTGCTTGCCACCATTTTTTGAATAAATACATCTATTTATATAGGGCGTATATAATAATTTCAGATTTTCTTTATCTTTTCTTTATAGAAAACTCATATCGATTAGATATGGTTGTTGTATGCGAACATATGTATTTATTGATGCCTCAAATTTATTTTATGGTGGTAGAAAATCTCTCGGGTGGAGTATTGATCATGAAAAATTAGCATTGTATTTTAAGTCTAAGTATGAAGCGAATAAGGTCTATTATTTTGGAGGTGTTGAAATACATGATTTTCCATTTGATTATATAAAGAATGAAACTGTACCAATAAATGACGTTTCAATTTATTTGGTAGATTTCATTGAAAAAAATAAGTATAACTTATCTGATGTAATTATAACTCTTATAAATAGATATTTAAAAAGAATCAGATTCTACATGAAATTGGAGAAATTTGGATATATTCTTGTTCTTAAGCCAGTAAAGACTCATGTGGATGGAAAAGGCATAAGTCAGAAAAAGGCGAATTGTGATGTGGATATGACCCTTTATTTGATACGTTACAAAGATGATTATGATAGAGCTTTGGTTCTTACGGGGGATGGAGACTTTTTATCAGCGCTCAAATATTTACGAGACAATAATAAAGAAGTTCTAGTGTTAGCAAGATCTCCACGCACAGCAAAAGAAATAAAAAAGTTTGCTGGAGATAAGTTTTTGGACTTTGAGTTCCTAAGGGAAATAATCAGGATGGATGAATAGCTTGTCATTAAAGGGTACTTAATACAAAAGGCACCCATATAGGATGCCTTTTAGGTCTGGTAATGTAATTGTATCAGGGTACATGATGGTGTCAAGTTCAAGTTGTAAAAAATGCCTTCAGGCCTTATTATGTAGGCATGGCATTATTTTCTAAAAAGCTCGGAATTGACCTTGGAACATCTAATACTCTTGTTTTTCTTCCTGGGCGTGGAATTGTTCTAAACGAGCCTTCAGTTGTTGCAGTTTCTGAGCAAGATAATCAGATTCTGGCTGTTGGAATAGACGCAAAGGATATGATTGGAAAGACACCAGACAATATTATTGCATATAGACCAATGCGCGATGGTGTTATCGCTGACTATAGAGTTACTGAGGCTATGCTTAGATATTTCATAAACAAGGCTCTTGGCAGATGGAATATTTGGAAGCCAGACGTGATGGTCTCAGTTCCTGCTGGTGTTACTTCAACTGAAAGACGTGCTGTAGTTGAGGCTGCAATTAAGGCAGGTGCTAAAAATGCATATGTTGTTAAGGAACCTATTCTTGCTGCAATTGGCGCTGGTATTTCTATTCAAGAGCCAAATGGACACATGATTGTAGACATTGGTGGTGGAACAACAGACGTTGCCGTTATTTCCTTGGGAGGAATTGTGACATGTAATTCTGTTAAATGTGCAGGAAATAGAATTGATCTTGCAATTGCGGATTACATTAAGAAAACCTATAACCTAGCGATCGGGGATAAGACAGCAGAGGAGATGAAAATAAACGTAGGGTCCGCCGTTACAATGGACGATGAACTTTCAATGACAATTAAGGGTCGCGATTTTCTAACCGGCCTTCCTCGATCTGTTGAAATTAAAACAAATGAAGTTGTTAAGGCAATTGCAAAAGAATTAAGAGATATGATCAAGGCAATCAAGGATGTTCTTCAAGAGACTCCACCTGAGCTTGCGTCTGATATTATTGATAACGGGATAATAATGACTGGGGGATCTTCACAGTTACGTAATCTTCCAGAGCTTGTTTATAGAAGAACTGGAGTTAAAGCAAAGCTTGCTGATGATCCACTTTACTGTGTTGCTAAAGGAACAGGTATCGCCCTGGAGCACTTGAATACATATAAGAGAACAATTATTTCCAAGCGATAAAGATTTGGGGTCAGGCACCATGGTGCCTGACCCCAAAACATACAAATGAAATTAAATCATCACGCATATATAATCGAAAAAGTTTCCAGTGATGGTATTTCCCCTTTGCTAAAATTTATCTCAAATACCCTAGAGCTTGAATCAGGTAAGGACCCTCATGTGTCTCCAAATTTTTTACATATAAAAAGTAACCAATTAAATGTGGATGAGGCAGGGAAGGTGGTGGCTTTTAATTCGCAAAAATCATTTGGACAAAACGGCGGAGGAAACAAAGTTGCTTTGATTGAGATAAACGGTGCGGGGCATCAAGCTCAAAACGCATTGCTTAAAACTTTGGAGGAGCCATTTCCAAATACATATTTTTTTATAACAATATCCTCAGGCTCACTCTTACTCCCAACAATTCAGTCTAGAGTTGAGACGCACGCAATGGCGGATTTTTTAGATAATTTTGAAAATGGGGGAAACATGGCCAGTAAAAAGAATGAAGGGAACGCGGAGTTGAAATCAGAACTGAAGCCAGAGCTGAGGTTGATAGTTTCAGACTCAGTTTCAAGATTCTTTGGATCAAGTATGGCTGAGAGAATTGAAATGGTTAAGAAGATGGTTGATGATGCTGGAAAGGAGGGCGAAGATGACTCATCTAAGCTATTTCAGTTTCTACATGATATAGAAATTACATTGAAAGATTTGGAAAAGTCTAAGCTAAACAGGAGAATGAGTAAGGATGAGCTGGAGACCTTGATTACCGTTAGAGAGTACTTCGCGGACGCTGGGGCCTCAAAAAAGATGCTTTTGGAGTATTTATCGCTAAAATTGCCTATTATAAAAAACCTATAGTATTCAAGCTAGAATTGCTTGGATGAGGTTCTAAAGGGCTGATTTAGGAGGGTTACGTCATCAAACCACACATTTGCATTGTTATTGCTAATATATGTGTTATACTGAAGAAGTTCGTAGTATCTCAATTAGGCCAGCGGAGTTATCTGTGTGGTTGGCGTAAGGAGGTCGGCTATGGACGATTAAAAGTAACGCAAAACACACAAAATGGAAAGAAAGTTATATATCGGAAACCTTGCTTGGACAACTACAACAGAAAGTCTTAAGCAAGCATTTTCAAAGGCTGGAGAAGTAGTAGACGCTATCGTTATGACAGAAAAGATGAGTGGACGTTCAAGAGGATTCGGATTTGTCACAATGGCAACCGATGAGGCAACAGACGCTGCTATCGCTATGTTCAACGAACAAGATCTTGAAGGAAGAAACCTTGTAGTTAACAGAGCTCGTCCTAAGACAGATACTCCTATGGGAGCACCAAGAAGAGATTTTGGTGGAAGAGGTGGCGATGACCGCGGTGGAGACAGAGGTGGAGACCGTGGATTCAGACGCGACTACTAATCTTTAGCTAGATTTAGAAATAATCGTCTAATAAAAATACCCTACGTAAGTGGGGTATTTTTATTGCCTGGAAATGACTACAAAAAAACCGGCCGCATCAGAATGATGCGGCCGGTTTTTTATTTTACTTATTTAATCCCTTTCACTGACTTCTCGCGTCCTGTCTTTGTTAGAAACTTCTTTCTAAGACGAACTGAAGTTGGTGTGATTTCTAAATATTCATCTTCACACATGATTTCAAGTCCACGCTCAATTGTAACTTCAAGTGCAGGAGCTAGATATACTGTCTCGTCTGTTCCTGAAGCACGCATGTTTGTAAGTTGCTTTCCCTTGGTTGGGTTAACTTCCATTTCTTCTCCCTTTGATGTATTTCCAATAACCATTCCAGCGTAAACTTCTGTTCCTGGAGCAACATATAGAGTTCCTCTGTCTTGTAGGTTACCTAGTGCAAAGTGAAGAACCTTTCCAGCTTCCATTGAGATCATAGATCCAACAGCTCTTTTTTCAATAGTTCCAACATATGGTCTGAAATCGGTAAAACGTGAAGACATAATACCTTCTCCTCTAGTATCGATAACGAATTGACTTCTGTAGCCCAGAAGACCACGTGTAGGAATATCGAATGTCATTCTTGTAATACCACTATGTTCCTTCATTGAAGTCATAATACCTTTTCTTCTACCAAGCTTATCGATAACAGCACCTGCAAACTCGTTAGGAGTATCTATAACAACTTCTTCAAAAGGCTCATTTTTCTTACCATCTATTTCTTTGATAATAACCTCAGGTTGAGATACCTGCATTTCATAACCTTCACGACGCATTTGTTCTAGAAGAACCGCAATGTGTAATTCTCCACGTCCATAAACCTTAAGAACGTCAGCTTGATCGAAATCAACATGAAGACCAACGTTAACTTCAAGTTCTTTTTCTAGTCTGTCTCTAATTTGACGACCGGTAACATATTTACCTTCACGTCCAGCAAATGGGGAATCGTTAACAAGAAATCCAAGGGAGATTGTTGGCTCATCGATTTTAATTGATGGCAATGGCTCTGTATCTTCCTTGTCAGTGATTGTCTCACCGATGAAAATATCAGGAAGTCCAGCTACCATAACTACGTCTCCAGAATATGCTTCTTGAACTTCTTTTCTAACTAGTCCGTCAAAAGTGAAAAGTTTTGTAATTCTACCTGTTCTTGTTTCTCCGGTATCTTTTTTGATAAACAGAGTTTGTCCCATTTTGATTGTACCTGTCCAAATACGAGTAACCGCCATTCTTCCTAGGAAGTTGTCATAAGCAAGGTTGAAAGGTTGAGCTTCAAGAGCCTCCTCAGGAGCACTTTTTGCTGGAGGAACTTCTTTGATAATTGTATCTAGTAGGGGATCAAGGTTTACAAACTCATCGTCCAAACTTAACTTAGCCTTTCCTTCTCTTCCGATACAGTAAACCATAGGGAAATCTAATTGATGATCTTGAGCACCTAATTCTATGAATAATTCTAGAATCTCATCGTGAACTCTTGTTGGGTTTGCAGCTGGCTTGTCTAATTTGTTTAGAACGACAATTGGCTTAAGTCCAAGTTCTAGTGATTTCTTAAGTACGAAACGTGTTTGTGGCATAGGACCTTCTTGTGCATCAACGATTAAAAGCACACAGTCGATAGAACGCAAAACACGCTCAACCTCTGAACCGAAGTCGGCGTGACCTGGTGTGTCAATAACGTTAACCTTTGTTCCTTTATATTGGAATGAGGCGTTTTTGGCATATATAGTAATTCCACGCTCTAATTCAATAGCGTTGGAGTCCATAGAAGAGGAGTCTTTAACTGCTCCTGTGTATTTCATAATTGCGTCAACGATGGTTGTCTTACCATGGTCAACGTGGGCGATAATCGCTATATTTCGTATTTGCATAATGAGGGTTCATTTAAACATTATTTTGGTATTTTGGCAACTAAAGTAATATAACAACACAATAGAGAGGCTCCCATATGCCTTGCCTCCCGAGAGCACAAGGATTTCTTGCTAGAAATCCTCTCTGCTCGCTGCAGCTCGCAAGGCTCTCAGGAGGTAAGGTATATGGGCGCTAGTCATTTGTAGGTGGTATCAGGTTAGTTTCCTATATCCTCAATATTGGGGAATGGGCCTATATTCAAAGGTAAAACAGCGTATCTATTGACAAATATTATATATTATGCTATTGTATAAGCAGTTAAATAAGTTCTTTGAATGATATTGAGGTAATGTTTGAGTTTGGAAGAAAGATCGTAATTGACTTGCTGGCACAGCGCTAAGCGAATTATTGTCCTTCCACTACACTCACACAACAACACCAATATTATGAAAATCAGCGAATTTGCGAACAACGGATTTCAACCCTTCGAAGGGACAATGGCTGAACTGATTGCTCTTCGCGGTCTTGATAGCCGTTATGACATGATGTTCACCCTAACCACACGCCCGAGCGATACTTCCGGCTGGCGTTATCAGTTCAGGGCGTGGGTTGGGCCATTTGCAAACTTTTCGGCGAATCACGTCGATACAGGCAAGACTGAAAAGGTCTTCGAGATTCTCGGTAAATCTACCGATGAAATTCTCGAGGCCGTCAAACCCCTTATCGAACACAGAGCAGAATGGGCCCCCGTGGGTTCAAATTCTGTCAGGCTTTGGCTCTCCTGTGGTCGATAAATAGTGGTAAACCCACTCGGTGAAGTAACCACGAGTTCAATCCTCGTTAAACTTTCAACAGAGCGCACGACCTATATGGTACGGCGTTCTTTTTATTTACTTATGAGATTCATATATATTATATATAGCGCTTGTGGATAAGATTAAACAATTTACTTGACTAATCGACACCGCTTGATACTATATAAATATACACGCCCCAGCTAGCCGAAAGGTCCGCTGGGGTTTTACGTTGTTTGGTGATAGAATAACTGGATACATGAATATATTTTTACTGATTGATGGTGAGAATTTGAAAGGAAAAATTAAAGCTATTTTTAAGGAAAATGGTAAAGAAAAACCCGTCTGGCATGAGTATGATTTTAGGGGCCTGTTTGATAAAGTGCTTGGAGGTATGACTGTTGGCCGCAGTATCTTTTATTTCGCTCGTATTAAGGAGCATAAGGAAAGTATGCATAAATCTAAGGAATTGATTGAAGAGCAACGCCAACTTAAGACACATCTTGAAAAACAAGGATTTGAAGTTATTTTGAGTGGGCAGGTTAGAGGTCATATGGAGACTAGTAGAGATGGTAAGCAGGCACTGATATTTAAGGAGAAGGGTGTAGATGTAAAATTGGCTGTTGATATGGTAAGTCTTTCTTGTGACAAGAAAGTTGATGAAATAATCCTTGGTAGCTCAGACTCTGACCTGCAACCAGCCATAAAAGAGGTTCGTGATAGAAATATAGGTTGCATATACTTAGGGTTTGAAGCAAAACCAAACAAGGGTATTTCCTACAATTCGAATAGAACAATTCTTATAAGAGACTCTGAAGTCTTTGATTTTGAAAGAATTCAACAAAAACTTGTATAGCCTATTTTGTTAGAGATGATCCATCTCACGTTTATAAAAATTTGCTTTTATGGAATAAGGTTGTATAGTTTGGGCAGTTTTAGCACCTTGAGAGGTTGGTGTTTTGCTACAGCACAGAGAAACCTTTCCTATTTGCCGTTGCCTTCTATTTTGTTGGAGGTTGATGGAAGTGATATAAGGTTTTTGTGTGCTGTGGCAAAAGGGTGAAAGATTCCTAAATTTGTCTTGGGGAACAATCGGTAGAAAAATCGAAGATTGAAACTCACAGCTTATAATGAATAGACAACCAAACAATAATAATTGAAAGGACAACTATATGGCTACCAAAAAACAACCTCAGCATGTTGCTGCTGGTTTTGTGAAAGAGCAGGATGGTTTTGAAGGTCTCGGAACTAGTGATGCCCAATGGGCAATTCAAAACCCTGAAATGGCCGTAGCACTTGCTGTCGAGGCAATCAGGTCGCGTCACAATACCTGCCCACCAAGAATTCTTCTTAGACAAAAGGAAATGACTTTTGTTCCTCGTGGTGTTTTTACAATCCAAACTGGAGGAAGTTCAGCTATCGAATTGCATGCGCAGGCAATGGAGAGGAAGATGAATGATGGCAATAAAGAGGCTATTGATATGATCCAAAAGATAGGCATTGTGATGGAAAGGCCTCAATTCACTACCTTTGTCGTGCTTTCTTTATCTGACTTGTCCAATGCTGATAGGGACAAGAAAAGTAAACTCAAGTTTACGATTGAGAGAAGACATATTTTGAAAAAATCTTTTCTTGCGGATTGGAGTAAGGAACATCTTGATGGTCAGATTTTGGAATTATGTCACAAAGCAGACGGACCTCAAATATGTCTTCAGTATCAAGCAGGGCAGGCTCTGTCAGGCCAAACCCTTGATATTGTTATGGCTCAGGAGAATCCTATTTGCTTCACGGAGGAAGGTGCTATTAATCCATCTTACATTACGTTTCGACTTTTCTATTATCTATCAGGGGGAGTTCTTCTCTGTACGAATAAATATGGGGAAGAGTCTTTATTCAGTAGCGAAGCACTCGTCATGCTTCGCCTTCGGGAAATGACTCCTGAGGATTAGTTTGATCTTTGATGAAGTTCATCACCCCCCCCCCGCACGCTCTAGCGCGTGCGGGGGATTTTTTGTAAATTTATATTTTGGAAATTTTCTCAAAAATTTGCTATAATATAAATCAAAATATGAACAAAATAATTAGTACTAACTTGAAAAGAATTTTAGATAGAACATGGCTGATTTTGAAATTAAAAAAAGTCTATGTTTCTCTATTAGTAATTATAATTGCATTTGTTGCTTATAAAGTTTTTTTTACAACAGCTACAACTGAAACTATTATTAAACTCGAGCCTAAGACCTTTGTTCAAGAGGTTTCTGTAACTGGAAAAGTTCAGGCCTCAAATAGTGTGGACATGGGTTTTGAAACATCAGGTAGAATTTCTAAGGTTAATTCTAAGGTGGGAAGTATTGTTAAAAAGGGCGACGTTCTAGTATCTCTTGCTAACGGTGATGCATATGGAACCTTACTTCAACGTCAGGCAGATTTAGAAACTCAGCAAGCTAATTTAAGTGAATTACTGAGGGGTTCTCGTTCGGAGGATATCTCAATTGCAGAATCGGATTTGCAATCCGCACAATCTTCATATGATCAAAATCTTCAGGCTATGGTTGATAAAATAAAAGAAGCCTATTCTGTTGCTGATGATACTGTCAGAACAAAAGTTGATCAGTTCTATAAGAATCCAAGAAGTGTGAATCCTGAGGTTATTTCCTTTAATGAAAATTATGGAGATAGTTATAATTTAAAACCTTCACTCAATGCCAAAAGATTAAAAGTTGGAGAAAGTTTAGTTAATTTAAATTCTAGTATTTCATCTTTGAGTGTTTTAACAATGGATGCAAAATATATTAAGGAGACTAGGGACAGTCTTGCGTTAGTTAGAGGACTTCTTGATGATTTGTCTATGGTTGCTTCTGCTATTGACGTTAATGTTGGAACAACTCAAACTGTTATCGATGCTTATAAAGCTTCAGTATCTTCTGCAAGAGCATCGCTTAATGCAATTGTTGCAAGTCTGACACTTGTTGAACAAAATTATAATACAAGCAAAGCAAATCTTGATAGAGCAAGGCAACAACTCGCACTTAAAAAAGCTGGGTCAACAAATGAGCAAATTGCAGCAGGACGTGCTCGTGTGAAATCAGCCTCCGCACAAGTTGAAAGTGCTCAGGCAATTTTATCTAAGACTTTGATCGTTGCTCCATTTGATGGAATTGTTACAAAAATGGATGCAAAGGAAGGGGAGAGTACTGTTCTAAATACAACTTATGTTTCTATGATAAGCGCTTCCAATTTTGAAGTTGAGAGTTATGTTTCAGAATCTGATATTGCAAAAGTTAAAGTTGGACAAACTGCGAGAATAACTCTTGATACTTATGGAAAGGATGTAATTTTCCCAGCTTCAGTTTATGAAGTTGATCCAGCTGAAACTGTTGTTGATGGAATAACTACTTACAAAATTAAACTAGCCTTTACTCAACCAGATGAGAGAGTTAAATCTGGAATGACTGCAAACATAACAATCGAAACATCAAATAAACCTGCGTCATTTGTAGTTCCACAGGGTGCACTATTTTTAGATGCTGGTGAAAAGATGATTACTGTTGATCAAGCTGGTGTTAGGGTAAATAAGAAAGTTGAAACTGGAGGATTGAATGCATCTGGCGAAATAGAAATTATTTCAGGCTTAATGGCAGGTGAAAGAGTTGTTGTTAAATAAAATGCTTCCAACAAAACAAAATTTAAATATTTGGCGAGTTGGTTTCTTCCTATCATATAGGCAAATTAAGCGTGCAAATATTTGGACTACTATTCTAATTGTTACTGTAATGGCTTTGACATTTTTGAACTTAGTAGTTGTCAACGGAGTTCTTGTTGGGCTTATTCAAGGTTCTGTTGAAGCGCATAGAACAAGAGGAACAGGAGATATTGCTATAACAAAACTTACTCAAAAAACTGAAATTGAAAATACAACGGATATTCTAAATGTGTTAAGTAGTTTGCCCCAGGTAAAGGATGTGGCGACAAGATATACAGGGTCAGGCTCTATTAATGCGGACTATAGAAGAAAGTTAAGACAAGATGAAACTCCAAATAGAGTGGCTGGAACAATTGCAGGAATTGATCCGTTGAATGAGGACAAAATAAATGGACTTTCAAGATATATTGTAGAAGGATCATATCTACAAGAAAATGATACCGATGGAATAATTCTTGGTGCGACCTTGCTCTACAAATACACGCCAGTTGAATCAGCTGGTTTTCAAACTTTAAAAAATATAAAGATTGGTGATAGGTTGAAAATTACTGTTGGTAAAAATTCTAAAGAAGTAATTTTGCGAGGAGTCATAAAGACAAAAGTTGATACAAATGACTTTAGAATCTTCATGATTGAAAGTGAAGCCAAAAAACTTATTGGAAGAAATGACGTTAACGCAGATGAAATATTTGTAAAATTAAAAGATGGTTCCACCTTAACTGACGCAGCAAAAGTTCAGCAAATATTATTTAATAATAATTTTGATTCAGGAGCTAAAATTCAAACATGGCTTGAGGCTCAACCAAAATTCTTAAGTGATCTTATTTCTACTTTTGCACTACTTGGAAACTTGATTGGCTCAATTGGAATTGCAGTTGCTTCAATAACAATTTTTATTGTTATCTTTGTGAACGCCATAACCAGAAGAAAATTTATTGGAATTCTGAAGGGTATTGGTATTGATCCAAAATCGATAGAAATATCTTACATAATCCAGTCTGTGTTTTATGCATTAACGGGGTCCGTTATTGGTTTTTTGATTCTATATGGCTTCTTAATACCATTTGTAGACGCTCACCCAATTAACTTTCCATTCAGTGATGGTATAATTTACGCACCACTTCCTGGTACACTTTTCCGTGCGTTAATTCTTCTTATAACAACTGTCATCGCAGGATATATTCCAGCAAGAATTATTGTAAAGAAGAACACACTGGACTCAATATTGGGAAGGTAGTAATTTGGGGTCAGGTACCATGGTGCCTGACCCCAACCAAACAAAATGACTAAATTAAAAGAAGAAGAAATAATAAATAAAGTTCAGCACAGCGCAAAGGAGAGTATTCTTATTGGCGATTCTTGGAAGGGGAAAGTTTGCCAAATCGGAGACTACATTATAAAAACCAAAGGTCTAACAAAGACATTTCTCGACGGCTCAAAAGAAACAACTGTTTTAAAGGGTGTGGATTTGAATATTAAATGCGGAGAATTTGTTTCCATAATGGGAAGATCTGGTGCTGGAAAAAGTACCTTGCTTTATCAAATTAGCTTATTAGATCACCCTACGTCAGGTGAGATTTTTATCGATGGATTAGATTCGCACAACCTCTCCAGTGAAGATAGAATTAAGTTTAGACTTCACAAACTTGGATACGTGTTTCAAGATTATGCGCTTTTGCCTGACTTAACCGCAAAAGAGAATGTTGCTGTTCCATTAATTATGCAAGGATACGAGAAGGATGCTGCATATAAAATAGCGGAAGAACATTTAACAGAGGTTGGCTTAGCACTTAAGTTTAATAATTTACCTGCAAAATTATCAGGAGGAGAGCAACAAAGAGTTTCTATTGCTCGTGCTATTGCTCATGAACCAACAATTCTTTTTGCTGATGAACCAACGGCGAACCTAGACTCAGAATCATCGCAAATGATTATTCAAATTTTTATGGAATTGAATAAAAAAGGACAAACTATTGTGATGGTTACTCATGAAGATGAGTACGGAAAGATGAGTGACAGAATAATTAAAATGAAGGATGGATTGATTGTCTAAAATTGAAATAATCTAATTCTGTACTTCCAAATTTTAATTATTTATCCACAGATATAATTGCTATATTCTTTACATTAGAATGCTTATTTGTGCTAAAATACAAGTATGAATATGAGAAAAATATTTAAAAGTCTATCCTTGATTATTGTTTCTGTTGCTTCAGTATTTTCACTAATTCACCTTGGTATTTTAAATGCAGACACCTTACAAGTGAATTCAATAAATCAGATTGGTCTAAAGGGTAAAAGCTTCTCTGCTGTCGGTATTGTATCTGACGTCACAGGCTCATCCATTTCAATAAACAACGCAAGCGGTTCAAATGACAAAACCCAAACATCGTATGCTTTTGATACAACTTCTGTCTCAAGAATGGAGACAAGTGAACGTGTCTTGATTTCTCTCCTTGATATTGGGATTGGAGATAAGGTTGTTGTTCAAGGTAAGGAAATAAATAATCTAATTATTCTAAATAGAATAATTTCTTTTGGTAATGTTGTTGCAGAGGTCGCAACGTCAACTGATGCTATTGCTACAAGTACGGCTTCATCAACTGAACAATCAATAGTTTCAACCTCAACATTGTCATCCGCGTCTACATCAACTTCAACAATTGACGCATCAAACGCTACAACAACTTCTTCAGGGATTGTTGATAAGATCAAGGACATTGTTTCTGATGTTATTGATTTTGTAACAGGTTCATCAACTGACGCTGTGATCTCAAGTTCAACAGAATCATCTACCTCAACAGCTTCCAGTACAGAAGGTTCTACGAATGCGTCATCATCAGATACAAAAGTGGATGCGGCACCAGCCACTTCAACAGAACCTACAGCTGCAACTCCCCCTACATCTTCAGAACAAGAAAAACCAGCAACAGATACTCCAACAATACTTGATAAAATTACAGATGCTATTAAAGATGGATTCAATGCTGTTTTGGGAAATGATAAAACTGGAACAACAGAAGGATCTTCACAGACAAACATTGTAAATCAAAGTACAGAAACACCTGCAGTCACAGCCCCAGCTTCAGCGCCTGCATCAGATAACACCGCACCTGTGGTAACACAATAATTATATGATACAGAATAAAAAAACAAGTATCATATCTTCTTTGAAAAATAAATTAAGTAATAAGAAATATATTGCTAGTATTTTACTTTCTCTGTCTTTTCTATTATTTGCTCCGCATGCACATGCAAGTTTTCCAATCTTAATCCCTGGGGAAATTAATTCATGTGGATATTTATCTTCTGGAGGGACCTATACAATTAGTGCGGATTTTGATGGTGGTTCTTCTTTAGATTCAGTTGGTAATTGTTTTGTTACAGATGGTGCAGCTGGTACTGTTACGGTAGATGGTGGAGATGATGTTAAAACAATCACTGTCTCTGCTGGAAATGTTGCTCTTAATGCAATGGCCAATAATACGCCCGGAGACGTTTCAAGTGGTCTTCTTGACGCTGCATCGCCATCTGTTGATACTATTGTTATTCGAAACGTAAAATTTGTTGGGTTTGCTGGGGGAATCTATACACGTGGAAATGATGATAGTTCTGCGGGTACAGGTGGGGGTAATGGAAGGGACGTTACAATTATAAATTCAATTGTTGGAAATATTGATGCGGCTGGCGGTGGTGATTCAAATTATGCAAACGCAGGTCATGGTGGTTCCGTCTCCGTTCAAAGCTCTACAGTAACTTCAATAATATCCAATGGAGGATCTGGTAGTGTACCTGGTTCAGCTGGAGGTTACGCTGGAACTATTACTGTTACGGCAAGTTCAACTACAGCAGTATTGTCAGCAAATGGAGGTAGCGGAGGTGGTTATGGTGGGGCTGGAGGCTCCCAGGCAGGAAGCGGAGGTAATGGTGCATTGATATCGATTTCAAATTCTACAACAAGTGGTGCCACATCAAATGGAGGAGATGGTGGAAGTAGTGAGGGTGGTGGTGGAAATGGAGGTAATGCAGGGGGAATTACAATTACGGATTCTGTTCTGTTAGGGAATCTTTCTTCGTGGGCAGGTGCTGCTGGTAGTGGGTATGGATATGGTTCTGACGGGTCTGTTGGTGGTAGTAACACCATTTCAATTTCCTCTAGTGGTAATCTTAATATTTCAAACATAAATATAAATACAACTTGGGGTACAGTCTCAATTTCATATAACGGCATCCTCACAACAACAAATACTAATATAGGTTCTGCTGGTAATTTTGTGATAAATGGAACTAGCTATGGATCTTACTCAGGTGGTCCATTTCCGTTCCTCCCAGGATCTTTAATAACCTCAGCAAGTCAGTGTGCAGCAATTATTGTCTCAGGAACATATTATTTAGCTGGAGACCTTCCTGCTGGAGATTGTCAGATTAAAGTGGATGGAGTCTTTATTTCATCCACAAGTACTCCTCATGTAATAAACGGAAATGTTACAAGTGCAGATGGAATAAGTTCAGTACTTAAGGGTATAGACATAGACCTTTCAAACGTCGTAGTTACAGGGCATGTTTCGTCTGGTTCCGGCATCGCTACTGATTCTTATGGTGGAAAAGGAGGTAATATTTCAATTTTAAACTCAACAGTAGGCTATATAGTAAGTGGTAGTGGAGCTTCCACTAATAGCTATTACAATAATTACTATAGCCAAGGTGGTTCTGGTGGAAATATTTCAATTATAAGTTCCACTTCAACATCTGTATCAAGTGGTGTTGGAGGTAGTGGTGATTTGAACTATGGTAATTCGGGTAATGGTGGAGATATTGTTATTACAGGTTCAACCGTCACAACAGTAGCGAGTGGTTATGGAGCCTCAAGTGGTCAGGGTAGTCACGGTGGTTCGGGTGGAAGTATTTCGGTTACAAATTCAACCACAGGTACTATAGATACAGGTTTTGGTGGTGATAGTGATTATCAAAGTACAGCTGGAAACGGCGGACGTGTTTTAATTGCAGGGTCAACCACAGGCTCTATAACGGCAGGTTATGGAGGTACTGACAATTACGGAAATGGAGGAAATGGTGGAAGTGTTTCAATTTCTGGTGTAGATTTAAATCTTTCAAATATAACAATTGCAGGCGGACACTTCGGACAAGGGGATACATCTAATGGTTATTATAATGGAGCGAATGGTTCATTGTACATTAGTTATACAGGAACTATTAATGTTACAGGCTTAATTTTGTCAGCACTTAGTAGTCTTCAACTCAATAATAGTATGACTTATAACTTCCCAGGCGGATCTTTTCCAATGCTTTCTGGAGCATCACTTACTTCATCTTCACAATGTAGCTCTATTGTATTTCCAGGTACATATTATTTAGCAGGAGATCTTCCTGCTGGCGATTGTATTATTAATGCAGAGGGAGTAACAATAGACGGAACAAGTAATCATTATACAATAAACGGAAATGTTACAAGTACGAATGGTGTAGACGAAGTCTTTGATTATAATTTTTACCAAATTATCAGTTATGCAACCGCAGGTAAGGATGTAAGTCTTGCAAATGTAATAATCACCGGGCTTATCTCTGCTGGTAATGGAGGGTTTTCTAGTGTTGCCGATGGAGGTTGGGGCGGTAACATAACAATCACAAATTCAACCTCAAGCTCTGTGACTAGTGGTAATGGTGGCTCAGGAAGCACATATGGTGGTGGAGCTAATGGTGGTACGATTCTAATTAGAAACTCGAGTACTGGTTCTGTGACAAGTGGTTATGGAAATTATAGTGGAAATGGTGGAAGTGGTGGAGGTATTACAATTATAAACTCAATAACAGGTTTTATAACAAGTGGTTATGGGAGTCAAGGTGATTCATTTGGTGGATATGGTGGAAATATTACAATCTCGGGCACGAATTTAAATCTCTTAGATAAAACAATTTATGCAGGGTCTGGAGGGTATGGACAATATTACAGTTCTACAGCTCCATCTGGTACTCTTACTATTACATATTCTTCAACCTTATCTACAAACGCCTCGACAATATTCAATAATATATCAAATCTTGTTATAAATTCTGTATCTTACGGTGCTTGGAATGGAGTATACAACCCAACCAACTTTTATTTCACAAATTCAATAGATGGTAATTGGAATAATCTAGGAAACTGGTGGAGTCATTATGATGGAATTAATTTCTCAGATCCAGCTACAAGTATCCCAGGTCCGTCAGATAAAGTTTATGTATTTGGAAACATAACAAACAACACAGCTGGTGAGGCTTCTGTATCTGAGATAACATTTAATAGTAATTCTACAAATCAAATTACTATTTCATCATTCGCAGGTGCAATATTCAAGGATTCAAGTAAAAACCTCGGTAGTATAAACGGTGCAGCAATATTTGAAGGTGATTTGTCTGATGACAATGGCTTTGTAAATAATTTTGCAACATGGACCCCCCGCGACTCTTCAAGGCGTTGGTACTCCATCACCTCCTCCGCCGATGGAACAAAATTAGCTGCAGTGGATTATTTTGGCTACATATACACATCCACAAGCTCCGGAGTAACCTGGACTACAAACGGATATTCTTCAGGACAGCACTATTGGTGGTCCATCACCTCCTCCGCCGACGGAACAAAATTAGCTGCCGTGAATTATAATGGCTACATATACACATCCACCAACTCCGGAGCAACCTGGTCTACAAACGGAGATTCTTCAGGACAGCATTATTGGCAATCCATAACCTCCTCCGCCGACGGAACAAAATTAGCTGCGGGGGATTATTTTGGCTACATATACACCTCCACCAACTCCGGCGCAACCTGGACTACAAATGAAAATTCTTCAGGACAGCACTATTGGTGGTCCATCACCTCCTCCGCCGACGGAACAAAATTAGCTGCAGTGGATTATAATAATGGCTACATATACACATCCACCAACTCCGGAGCAACCTGGTCTACAAACGGAGATTCTTCAGGACAGCATTATTGGCAATCCATAACCTCCTCCGCCGACGGAACAATGTTAGCTGCAGTGGATTATAATAATGGCTACATATACACCTCCACCAACTCCGGCGCAACCTGGACTACAAATGAAAATTCTTCAGGGCAGCGTTCTTGGTTTTCTATCACCTCCTCCGCCGACGGAACAAAATTAGCTGCCGTGAATTATAATGGCTACATATACACATCCACCAACTCCGGAGCAACCTGGTCTACAAACGGAGATTCTTCAGGACAGCACTATTGGTGGTCCATCACCTCCTCCGCCGACGGAACAATGTTAGCTGCAGTGGATTATAATAATGGCTACATATACACCTCCAGCGCCATCACTGGAACAGGTCTTCCTGTTGTCCCAAGTATAGTAATCAACTCTCCAATTGCAAAGAGTACTGGAAATACAATCAAATGGGCGTCAAGTATTAACTGGGGTACAGCTACTGTTTGTTCATATTCATATGACAACTTCGTAACAACAAACTCTGTGTCTTGTTTAAGCAATGGATCCGACATACCTCGTCCAACAGCTGGAGAACATACAATATATCTACGTGCAACAGACAGTCATGGAGGCCTTACAGAAACAGCCCCATTGACTTTCTTCTACGACAACACCTCCCCAGTCTGGACATCTTGTGGAGCAGATCTTCTGGATGAAGCAACTCGTCCATATTATTATTTGACCGGCAATGTAACTGGAAGCTGTACCGTCACATCATCAGCTGCGACTACAACATTAAAAGGAAACATTTCTCCTTTAGTTCCTGGATTCACTGTAACAGGTGGAATAATTGGAAACGGACACAATCTTGATATCTCAAATATTACAATTACATCAACTGCTTCATCAACTGCAGCAAATATCAAAATACAAAACGCTACAACAAGTAATGTTGTTGTAAGCGGTGCATTAGTTGGACAAAATGCAGGAAATATTATCATCAACAATTCTGTAGTGGGTGCACTTATCGCAAATGGAGTAAACAACGGAGGTGGAGTAGGAAGCAATGGAGGATCAATCACTGTTGCAACATCAACTACTGGATATATGGTTTCAAATGGAGGTAACGGATCATCAAACGGAGGAGCTGGAGGAACTATAAGTTCAACAAATTCTTTGGGTAGTCCAACAACTTCAACAATCACAGCGAATGGAGGTAACTCAACATCTTGTGGAAACGGAGGAAATTCTGGGTTAATCACATTGCTATATTCAGCATATGGAATAATCACAAACAATGCTGGTGTTGGACAAAATAGTGGTTGTCCAGTTCCAAACACTCCAGTTACAGGTGGACAGCTGTTTCCACCGGTAATTATTGGAACATATACTCCACCAGGAACAGGAACTGGGGGAACAACAGGTACTACTGGTACAGCACCATCTTTCAATGGTGGAGGATCAATAGCTCCAGGTTTCCTTAATATAAATACTGATAATCTAGGAAAACTAGATCTCGGAAAACTTCCATCAGTTAACTTAGGAGGAATTGGAAATAACTTTGGAGTTTCAACCTTTGTTAACCCACTTGCTGATCTGTTACAACTTAAGCCAATAGGCACATTTGCCGCACTGCCAAAGATAAACTGGTCAACTAATGTTGACAACTTCCTAAATAATTCACTTCCAAAATCATTGGTTGATCTCTCAGGTGCTGTTCCATCAATCAGAAAGGAACTATCATCAGCAGACATTAGAAGTGGATATGACTTGTATTCAATGAAGGAAAGTCCAATTGATACTCCAACATTGTCTGATCTTGCAAAAGACAAAACAAAACAACCTGAGTCTCTAATCTTCATATCAATTGACGGAAAAGAAAAGCAAACAAAGTTGTCAATTGATAAGAAGG
>Ga0194052_1000130_pt1 | contig 52623 bp, 40 predicted proteins | sample SepL226m_MetaG_FD_160117 | JGI IMG/M metagenome (GOLD analysis project Ga0194052, IMG submission 160117) | Anoxic zone freshwater microbial communities from boreal shield lake in IISD Experimental Lakes Area, Ontario, Canada - Sep2016-L227-6m | ecosystem: Environmental > Aquatic > Freshwater >...
AGTGCGACCATGTCGATTTACGACAAAGGAACTTATAATGGGGCTGGTGAATCGCCCGAGATGGATATTAATATTTTTGGATCAACACAAGCCAGTGCCTCGCAATTGGTAGCGGCTGATTATACAGCTGTAGGCACAACGCCATTTTCTAGTGCGATAACTAAAAGCAACTGGGCTTACGATTATAACAGTTTTGCCCTTAATGCTGATGGTAAATCAGCAATTAGCAAAAGTGGTGTCTCTAAATTTAGTATTTTAAATGGTAATTTTGATGGTGCTAATGTGTCGCCAAGCGTCAGCTCAGCGAGTGATTTCTCTACAATTTCGATGTATTTTTCTGAGGCGAGTGGTACTTCTCAGGATCCGAAACTTTCCGTGACTTATACCGGTGGTAATACAATTTCCGGCACAATTTATAGTGATATTAATAAGAGCGGTAACGTTGGCTCGGGTGTGCCAATTGCCGTAACCTCAAATGGTGGCGGTAAATTAACTGGCGTAACTGGAGCGAATGGTACATTCTCTTTGTCTGGCGTTGAGGTTGTGGCTGGTAAGCCAATTACAGTTTTCGTTGACGGCGGACCTTTTACGGCTAGCTTGGTGACTGTTCCATCTAGTGCTGCGGATATTTCCGGACTAGAAATGTTTGTTTATCAAACTGTTTTAAAGAATGAATCAGGTATATCAGCCATTACTAATGCTGATTTAGCAATTGCTGATGATTGTGGTTGTTTTTCTGATTTTTCTGTTTCTGGCTCAACTTTGAGTGGATATCAATTGTATATCCCGGCTGGAGCAACTTATACTCCTGGCGGTGATATTAGTGGTACATATGCATTAACCAACTATGGTACTGTAAATATGGGAAGTAGTAATATTTCTGTTTACGGTTTTTATCAATATGGTGGAACCTTTAACGCTGGTAGCGGAACTCATAGCTTGGGTAATGCGGCTTTTACTAGTGGTACATTTAATGCTAATACTTCTAACTTAACCTTGACTAATTATCAAATTAGTATGTCAGGCGGAACTTTCAATGGTAACACTGCGACTATTACCATGCTCGATGCTACATTTGCAATGAATGGTGGTATTTTTAATGCATCGAGTGGTACTATGACGATTACGACTGATTCCAATGGTTATTATAATAGTTATCAATGGAATGTTACTGGTGGTACTTTTAATCATAATAATGGCACGGTTAAAATCGGTAATTTGTATAATTGTTATTATGGTTCGTCTATTTCATTTAATAACGTGCCAACATTCTATAATTTGACTTATGATAATAGCTCGTCAGGTTATATGCAGACAAACGCGAACATTATTGTGCTAAATAATATGACTATGGGCCAAGGTTATTTTTCGCCAGGAAATATTACGATCGGCGGAAATCTTGTTGGTAGCTCAGGTTTCTCTCCTTATACAGCAACTTTCAACGATGTAACTAAAACGTCTCAAATATCTGGAAGTAATTATTTTTATACTTTTAACTGTACAACCCCAGGTAAGACTTTGCAGTTTTTGGCAGGTGACCATCAGACTATTTATTATGATATGAATGTTGTCGGCACTTCTGGCAGTCCAATCGTGATGACAAAATATGGTAATGCTGCGCCGATTAATCAATGGTTCTTCTATCCAAATGAATACGGTATGTCCCCTTGGAATATTGATTATGTGACTGTTTCTTATTCAAATAATCAAAACTCAACACCGATCGCGCCAACACACTGGACTGATGTTAGTAATAATACTAATTGGACGGGGAGTCATGTAACAGGTACGGCTTACCAGTACGAAGGCGGTCCGAATGTTGGTTCTGGTACCAGAGTTTCTTTGTCTGTCGACGGTGGGACTAAACAAACAGTTTACACTAATAGTAATGGTGTTTTTGATTTTGTAGCTGGCGGTGTGACTTCTGGTACTAAATTAACCATTTTCTTTGAAAGTTATCAGAATTATTCGATGGGTAATACAGTGACGGTCGCGTCCGGCAGCGGTGATATTACTGGTTTGACACTTTATCCTTACCAGGTTGTTTTGACTACTCAAAGCGGTACGCCGATTACAAATGCTGATTTGGCGGTGGCTGATAATTGTGGTGATTCTCAATTGATTTTTAATGTTGATAATTCAAATAGTTTTCATAGTTACTATTCGATTAATATTCCAGCCACTAAAACTTATTCACCTGGTACTGATGCTGGTGTCGGTGTTTATGTTTATGGTGCGAATGTTTACGGTACGATTAATGCCGGACCGACTTTTATATCGTACGATATGAATAGTTTTTATCTAAATTCTGGCGGTACATTTAATGCCGGTAGTGGATCTGTTACGATAGCTGGTTTGTATATTACTGGCGGTACTTTTAATGCCAATACTTCGACCTTGCTCTTAAATGGTTATTCTTTTTATCAATCTAACGGTGCATTTAATAGTAATACGGCTACAATTACGATTCAGTGTTACAATTTCAGTATGTCTGGAGGAACTTTTGTGGCACCGGCTGGGACATTAACGCTTGACGCTAATAATGTTCCTACCGACTTTTATTATTCAGCTGCTGCTTATAGTTATGGTTATGATGCGAACGGGGGAACAGTTTTAATTAAAAATATTGCTGATGGGTACAATTATCATCTTTCCGGTAACATGCTTTGGTTTTATAATTTAACTGCAGACTCTACTCATGGTGTTATCGTGACCGACTCAAATTTACATGTTAATAATAATTTGACTATTAGTGGCGAAAGCGTACAATTCAATGCTGGCTCTTACGATCTTGATACAAAGAATTATATTCAAACTGGTGGGTATTTTTACGCACCTCATGGTACTATGTCTGTAAGCGGTAATTTTTATCCAGGCGGACATATTTTTAGTCATAGTTATGGCACTGTTAATTTTGATGGAGCTGGTGGAACAACTCAGATAATCGGTCGTGGTGTTAATTTTTATAATTTAACTATGACTACAACTGTTGCTCGAACAATTAATTTTGGGAATTTGACAAATTTTATTGTTGACGGTTGGTGGACGGCGACAGGTACAGCCGGGAATCAATTAACACTTGGTTTGAATGGTGCTGGCACTCAATGGGGAATTACGCCAAGTACATCGATGGGTAATCAATGGACTGTTGATTATGTGACGGTATCGAATTCGATTAATTATGCTACGCCGCCAATCAGTCCTGCTCATTGGGTAGATGCTGGAAATAATACAAATTGGGATTTAGTGCATGGTTGTGTTTGGGATGGTGGCGGCTCTGACAACAATTGGAGCACAGCCGCAAACTGGACACTCGACACATTGCCGACAGCCGCTTGTGATGTGGTATTTGATTCGACCTCGACAAAGGCCTCGACACTGGATTCTGGCTTTACTGCGCACGTCAAATCACTTTCGATAAACGCTGGTTACACAAATACACTTACACTTGGTAGGGATTTGAACGATGACGGCGCGCTCAATCTTGCGGCTGGCACACTCAGCGCTGGAAATTATACATTAAATATCGGTGGAAGCTGGAACAATACTGGCGGTACTTTCACTAAGGGGACTTCGACAGTAAATTTCAATAGTACTTCCGCCTCAACGGTCGCTTCAAATAATAATGATTTTTACAATGTGACTGTCGCTGGTCAAGCTGCAGCGATAACGACTCCATATGTCTGGGTCTCTAATTACGGTGGTGGTAATGTATCCAAAATTGATACTTCGAACGGTTCAAAAATTGGTGATTATACCGCTGGTGCAAATTCTTATGGCGTGGCCGTCGATAATGCCGGCTATGCCTGGGTCGGTAATATCTCGAGTAATACAGTTTCGAAGTTTGATATAATCAATGGCTCAAAAATTGGCGATTATGCCACTGGTAACAATCCTCGTGGCGTAGCAATCGATGCTAACGGATTTGTTTGGGTTGCAAATTATCTGGCGAATACAGTGTCAAAGATCAATAGTGCGACTGGTGCCAAAGTTGGTGATTACAATGCTGGTGCTAGTCCTTACGCTGTGGCGGTGGATAATGCTGGCTATGTATGGGTAACAAATTATAATTCTGCAACTGTCACAAAAATTAACGCCGCAACTGGTGTATCTGTCGGCTCTTATTCCGTTGGTACTTATCCTTGGGGGATTACATTTGATGGCAATGGATATATCTGGGTGGCGAATAATGGTGCTAATACTATTTCAAAAATAGATATTTCAAACGGTGCAAAAATTGGTGATTATAACGTTAATTCTCCTACCGGCCTCGCCGCTGATGGTAACGGTTTTATCTGGGTCGCAAATTGTACTGATAGCGTCGTCTCTAAAATCAACGCTTCAACTGGTGCGAAAATTGCTGATTATGCGACTGGTTCATGGCCAAGCGGCGTGTCTGTCGATGCAAATGGTTTTGTCTGGGTGGCAAATGGCACTGCTCATACTATATCCAAAATCAACGCTACGACAGGTGTAAAGGTCGCCGACTATGCGACTGGTACAACCCCTTATTCACCGGGTGATGCGACTGGCTTTGCACTTAAGAAATTTGTTTTGGGCGGTGGCGGAGTTGGCTCGCTATCAATTTCTGACTCCTTCAATGCGACAAATAATCTAAATATTTCTTCCGGATCTTTATCGAATGGTGCCAACTCCTTATCTGGTGGAAATGTTACTGTTTTTGGTGGTACATTAACCGGTGGAACAGGCAATATTTCGGCTGGTAACTTTACCCAGTCCGGTGGCACAGTCACAGCTCCATCAACAAGTTTGAATATATCTGGTAATTTCAATTACACCTCTGGAACATTTACTCATAGTTCAGGCACAGTTACCTTTAATGGTACTGCGAGCGGCAAGACGGTCACCTCGACTGGAGTCAAATTTAATAATGTTACAGTCAATGGCGCTGGTGGTGTTTGGACTTTGCAGAATGACATGACTTTAGCTGGCAATATGACTTTGACAGCTGGCGCTCTGGCAGCCTCAAACAAGACGATTAATCTTGCAGGAAGTTGGATCAACAATGGTGGAACTTTTGATAAGGGGACTTCGACAGTAAATTTAAACGGTTCATCGGCCACTACCATCACAAGCAATAATCAACAGTTTTATAATCTGACAGATGCTAGCCAGTCAGTAAATGCCGCGAGCCTTGGTGACGATTTTAGCGGATCGTCGATCGATGCCAGTAAATGGGCAATATATGGCGTCGACAGCAATAACACAGCAGGTATTTCATCTGGCAAACTTGCATTCTCCTCTAGTAGTTTTGGTGGGGGTCCGACAATTGGGAGTAATTACACCTTGACTGGTGACTATGATATTCAGGTTGATTATGATCTTTCCACCACTAGTCTTCCAGATACAAATTATTTGGGACTATATGTATATAGTAATGGTTACCAATTCGCGATAAGAAGAACTTATTATGGAGAGTATCAGTACTTTATTTATAAAGGTGGTGCCATTGTTGATAATTCTACTTCAGAACCTGTGGGAAAGCTTCGAGTTATTAGGTCGGGCAGTGTCCAGACTTTTAAAAAGTGGTCTGGCGGAGCTTGGGTTACGGTAAATTATCAAAATAATGTTTCTACAGACCCTACAACTTATAGTTTATTTTTCTATAATCCAACAAATCGTACCGAAGCGGCAACGATGGATAACTTTAAGATCAATTCTGGCACCATTGTAAATGCGCCGAATGCTACATCAACTCTCTCTGACAATTTGTCGGTCAGCAATACCATGATTATGACTTCTGGTACTTTTAACTCTGGCGCTAATACGATCACGACAGGTACATACGCACAAACTGGCGGTGTTTTCAATGCGCCTTCAACAAATATGTATGTTTCTGGGGATTTCAATCATGCTAGCGGTACATTTACACATAGTTCTGGAACAGTTAATTTAAGTGGTGCTGGCGGTTCAACTCAAAATATTTCTGGGGATACGGCTTTCAATAATTTAAGTGCTACTGGTACTTCAGCTCGTACGATTAGTTTTGCGACTGGTTCGACTCAGACTATAGCTGGAACTTGGACGGCAACTGGCGCGGCGAGTCAATTATTAACCTTGACTGGTTCATCAAACTGGAATATTAATCCAACGGCTTGGAATGTGAGCTATGTGAATGCGGTAAATTCGACTAATTTAGCTTCAAGTTCGATTAATCCGACCCATTCTGTAAATGGTGGTAATACAGTGAACTGGTTCCCGGTCGCGGTTTATCATACTATTACTTCTTCGGTTAATGGTTTACATGGTTCGATTTCGCCGCTTGGGGCAACCCAAGTTTTGGATGGTGCTGATCAAGGTTTTACGATCACGCCAGACCAGGGTTATGCTATTTCAGGTATTAAAATTGATAATATTGATCAGTCGGCACCGTTTACTAGTCCTTATACATTTACCAGTGTGACAACGGATCATACCATTGAGGTCACTTTTGCCGCTTCTTACATGATTACAGCATCTGTTTCTGGTGCTAATGGTACAATTAGTCCGCTTGGAGACACGACTGTTTTATCTGCCGGTACTCAAGCTTACACAATTACTCCTTCAAATGGCTATCATATTACTGATATTAAGATTGACGGCACAAGTCAAACTGGTACACTTACCTCACCATATACATTTACTAATGTGGTGACAAACCATACAATTGCCGTAAGTTTTGGGGTAGATGGAACTTGTATCTGGGATGGAGGAGCTGGCGATAATAATTGGAGTTCGGCTGATAACTGGACGGGCAATACTGTGCCAAGTTCTTCTTGCGATATTATTTTTGATGCAACTTCAACCAAGGCTTCAACTATTGATGCTGGTTTTGCCGGTACGATAAAAACATTAACTATGAGCACTGGCTACACTAATACTATTACTCAATCGCGTAATATTACCGTGACAAGTGTTTTAACAATTGGCGCTGGAACGTTCGATGCTTCAAATAAAACCATGACTTTATCCGGTTCAAGTACACCTTTAGTAATTACCAGCGGTATATTCAATGCGAACACTTCAACGGTTGAGTATGCTGGTAATACGGCAACTAATATAGCTAGTACAACGTTTTATAATTTAAATATCAATCATTCTTCAACAATCTTTACGCCGATTGGTGATATGACCATATCAAATATTTTGACAATTAGTAATGGAATTTTAAATGGTTCTTCTCGAATTATTACTTTGTCTGGCACGACAGGTACACCGTTTGTGAATAACGGTAGCTTTAATACAGATACTTCAACTATTATCTATACCGGTAATTATAGTTCTGGTCCAACCAACGTTTTAGCTGGAAATTATTATAATTTGACCTTAAATAATGCATCTGAAACTTATTTAGCAACTGGTAATTTGAATATCGGTAATGTATTAACTATTTCCGCAGGCACTTTAGATGCTGCTGATAAAACTATCACATTTAACAATACTGCGACTGGAACACCTTTTGTTAAAATTGGTACATTCTCGCCAAGCACGTCGACAGTTGTTTATGCCGGTAATTACACTGTCAGTTCAACTAATATTGCTTCGGCTACATATTATAATTTAACGATTGATAATAATAATGAAACGTTTGTTTTAGCTGGCGATATAATTGTAAATAATAATTTAGTTTCTTCAAGTAATACAAACTGTGGTGATAATCAAGTTACAACCAAGAATTTAACAGTATTGAGTATTTTTACTGCACCATCGACTAATTTAAATATTTCAGGCGATTTCTCTCATCCATCAGGACAATTTAATACTAATTCGGGTACAGTCAATTTGATTGGAGCTGGTGGCTCGACTCAAAATATTTCTAATAACACTACTTTTTATAATTTAAGTGCTACTGGTACTTTGGCTCGTACAATTAATTTTGCAGCTGGTTCGACTCAGACTGTCTCTGGAACATGGACAGCTACTGGCGCAGCTGATCAGTTGTTAACCTTAACTGGTAGTTCAACCTGGTCAATTAATCCGACAGCTTGGAATGTTGATTATGTTAATGTGGTTAAATCAACTAATTTAGCTTCAAGCAAGATCAATCCGACTCATTATACTGATGGTGGTGGTACAACCAATTGGTTCTTAGAAATTCCTTCAGCTGCAAGTGGAGTAAATCTTGATACCTTGACCACAACAGGTTTTACAGTGAAATGGACTGATAACTCTAGTAATGAAACCGGCTTTAAGGTCTACACTGCTGTCGCTACACCTGATTGTGCGAATGCAACTTACTCTGGTACACCTGACTATACGACTGCGGCTAATGCGGTTAGCCAGGTTATTACTTCAAAAGCGATTAATACTCAGTACTGCGCTAAGGTTGTGGCCACTAATACTGATGGTGATGCGGCGGCTGGTTTTGCTTCGCCAAAGTATACTTTAGCGAATATTCCAACCGCACCAACAGTTAGTACGCCAACGACCACCTCGCTTAAGGTTGTAATTAATCAAAACTCAAATCCGTCTAATACGACTTATGCGATTAAGGTTGTTCAGGGTGCCAATACTAATTATTTAAATACAAATGGCACTTTAAGTGTGTCACCGGTTTTTGAAACTTATACAAATTTTGGTGGAGCCTCAGGCGTGACTAATACTGGTTTGGCACCAAATACTTCTTATACTTATTCAGTGGCGGCTCGAAATGGCGATTTAACAGAAACAGTTTACGGTTCAGCTGCTTCCTTGTCAACTAGCGCCAATTCTTATACTTTAACTTATAATCATGATTCTAATGGTACCATTACTGGTTCAACACCACAAACCGTAACCGAAGGAGCGAATGGTACTCAAGTTACAGCCGTGCCAAACTCTCACTACCATTTTGTTAAGTGGTCAGATGATGTGATGACGGCGGCTAGAACAGATTTAAATATTACTAATAATATTACAGTGACCGCGACCTTCGCCATCGATACTTACACTTTGACATATAATAACGACGGTAATGGTTCAATTACTGGTACCACCCCTCAGACTGTTGATTATGGCGCAAACGGTACGCAAGTCACCGCCGTACCAAACTCTCATTACCATTTTGTTAAATGGTCAGACGATGTCATGACTGCCGCTCGTACTGATCTTAATGTTACGGCCAATATTACGGTAACGGCTACTTTTGCGATCGACACTTATACTCTAACTTACAATGCTGGTTCTCATGGTTCGGTCTCTGGTGTAACACCTCAAACCGTCAATTATGGTGCTAATGGTGGCCAAGTTTTAGCTGTGCCAGACGCCAATTACCACTTTGTTAAGTGGTCAGACGACGTGATGACGGCGGCCCGTATTGATCAAAATATCACAGCTAATTTGACTGTCACTGCGACCTTTGCGATTAATACCTACACTTTGACTTATAATGCTAGCTTAAATGGTTCAATTACTGGTACCACCCCTCAGACTGTTGATTATGGTACAAACGGTACTCAAGTAACCGCCGTGCCAAACTCTCATTATCATTTTGTTTCCTGGTCTGATGGCGTACTGACAGCCGCTCGTACCGATTCAAATATTACAGCTGATATTACGGTAACGGCGACATTTGCCATCGATACATACACTTTAACCTATAATGCCGGTTCAAATGGTTCAATTACGGGCACTACGCCGCAAACAATTAATTATGGCGCAAATAGTACACAGGTGACAGCGGTTCCGTCGGCTCATTATCATTTTGTTTCTTGGTCTGATAATGTCTTAACGGCGGCTCGTACTGATCTTAACGTTACAGCTAATATTACGGTAACGGCGACTTTCGCGATTAATACTTATACTTTGACTTATAACAACGATGGCAATGGCTCGGTTACTGGTACCAATCCTCAAACCATTAATTATGGCGCAAATGGTACTCAAGTTACAGCCGTACCGAGCGCTCATTATCATTTTGTCAAATGGTCAGACGACATCATGACGGCAGCTCGTACTGATTTGAATGTGACGGATAATATTACAGTCACTGCAACCTTTGCCATCGATACTTACACTTTGACTTACTCTGCTGGTGCAAACGGTTCGATCACTGGTACTACCCCACAAACTGTCAATTATGGTGCTAGCGGTACGCAGGTAACAGCGGTTCCGGCGGCCAATTACCATTTTGTTAAATGGTCGGACGATGTCATGACGGCGGCTAGAACAGATTCAAACATCACAGCTAATATTTCGGTCACCGCCACTTTTGCCATTGATACTTATACTTTGACTTATTCTGCTGGTGCGAATGGTTCGATTACAGGTATTACCCCACAAACCGTCAATTATGGAGGTAACGGTTCTCAGGTTACGGCCGTGCCAAGTGCTCACTATCATTTTGTTTCTTGGTCTGATGGCGTTTTAACGGCTGCTCGTACTGATTCGAATATCACGGCTGATGTAACCGTAACGGCGACCTTTGCCATTGATACTTACACTCTAACTTACAATGCTGGTTCTCATGGTTCTGTGTCTGGTGTAACACCTCAAACCGTCAATTATGGTGCTAACGGTGGCCAAGTCCTGGCTGTTCCTGATGACAACTATCATTTTGTTAAATGGTCAGACGACGTGATGACCGCGGCCCGTATTGATCAAAACATTACTTCTGATTTAACAGTTAGTGCTACATTTGCTATAAATTCTTATACCTTAACTTACTCGGCTGGTTCGCATGGTTCAATTACTGGTACTACTCCTCAGACTGTCAATTACGGAGGTAGTGGTTCTCAGGTTACGGCTGTTCCAGATTCTAATTACCATTTTGTTAAGTGGTCAGATAATGTGATGACGGCGGCTCGTACTGATTCTAGTGTGTCAAATGATATTACAGTCACCGCGACCTTCGCTATTAATACTTACACCTTAACTTACAATCATGATTCTAACGGTACGATTGTCGGCATAACTCCTCAAACTGTTGGTTATGGTGCAAACGGTAGTGAAGTTATTGCTACGCCAAATACAAATTATCATTTTGTTAAATGGTCAGACGATGTCATGACCGCCGCTCGTACTGATTTAGATATTACAGCTGACATAACTGTGACCGCCACTTTTGCTGTTAATACTTATACCTTAACTTACTCAGCTGGTGCGAATGGTTCGATTACAGGTATTACCCCACAAACCGTCAATTATGGTGCAAACGGCACACAAGTTACAGCTGTACCAAATTTGAATTATCATTTTACTACTTGGTCTGATGGTGTTTTGACGGCGGCCAGAACTGATCTAAATGTGACAGGTAATATTACAGTCACGGCTAATTTTGCTGCCGAAAATCAATACACTTTATCTTATACAGCTGGTTCACATGGTACTATTTCTGGCAATGCTTCCCAGACAGTTTATGTTGGTGGGGATGGTACGCAAGTTGTAGCTATACCTGATACGAATTATCACTTCGTTAAGTGGTCTGACAACGTGATGACAGCCGCTCGAACCGATTTAAATATTACTACCGATATCACCGTCACTGCTGATTTTGCCATCAACACTTACACCCTGACCTATAATGCTGGTTCAAACGGCTCAATCACTGGTACAACCTCTCAAACCGTTGGTTATGGTTCAAATGGTGCTCAAGTGACAGCTGTACCGGCAGCCAATTATCATTTTGTTAAATGGTCGGATAATGTGATGACGGCAGCCAGAACAGACCTTAATGTAACAGATAATATCACTGTAACGGCGACTTTTGCGATCAATACTTACACTCTGACCTATAATGCTGGTTCAAACGGTTCGATCACGGGTACCACCCCACAAACCGTTAATTATGGAGGTAACGGTTCTCAGGTTACGGCCGTGCCAAGTGCTCATTATCATTTTGTTTCTTGGTCTGATGGAGTTTTAACGGAAGCTCGTACCGATTCAAATATTACCTCTAATTTAACAGTGTCTGCGACTTTCGCCATCGATACTAATAATATTACAGCTTCGGCTGGCACTAATGGTTCGATTTCACCAACCGGTGTTACGGCGATTAATTATGGTTCAAATCGAGCCTACACTATTACGGCCAATGATAATTTCCACGTTTTGGATGTATTAGTTGACGGTGTCTCGGTCGGTTCTGTGACAACTTATACTTTTAACAACGTTACTACTTCTCATACTATTTCAGCAACATTTATAGTTGATACAAAAACAATAACGGCTTTAGCTGGTTCGCATGGTTCGATTGATCCGGACGGTGCGACAACAGTTAATTATGGTTCAAACCAGGCTTATACGATTTTGCCTTCATCTGGTTATCATATTGAAGATGTTTTGGTTGATAGTGTTTCAGTTGGTTCGGTCAGTAATTATACCTTTACCACTGTAACCACGAATCATACAATTTCGGCTAGTTTTAGCGCAAATCCGGTTACTCCTACTGGAACAAGCCATACCATTACGGCCACGATTAATGCCCACGGTACAGTCTCGCCATCTGGTTCGACTTTGGTTGATGATGGTTCGAGCCAGATCTACACTATCACTCCTGATGCCGGTTATTATATTGAAGACTTGAAGATTGATGGTGTCTCGGTTGGGGCTTTGGCTACTTATACTTTTAGCAATGTCACTACTGATCACACGATCGCTGCGACCATTGCTGTTACGACTTATACTATTACTGCTTCGTCAGGTAACGGAGGTAGTATTACACCAAGTGGTTCGATAATAGTGGATGCGCTTTCAAATAAAACCTTTACGATTAGTGCCAATTCTGGTTACTTTATTAGGAATGTTCAGGTTGATGGCGTTTCAAAATATGATCTTGAAACTTATACCTTTAGCTCAATTACGGCCAATCACACTATTGAAGTGACATTTGGAACTTACCCAGCCTCAATTGATAATCCGATTAACTTTTCTGGAGTAGCTGGTAATGGTCAGGTCGAATTGACTTGGACCAATCCTTCGTCAACATATTTCAAATCGATCGACATTTATCGTTCACTTGAAAAAACAGTTCAAGGGGTAAAATTAGCTACGGGTCAAACCGGAACATCTTATACTGATTCCAATTTGACCAATGGCGTGACTTATTATTATACCTTAAAAGCGATTGATTCACTTGGTCATATCTCCAGTGGAACCGAACAATTAGCTTTGACGCCGACGAACGTTACGGATAATGAAGGGCCAACTGCGCCGACCAATCTTCGAGCTACCGTTATCAAATCGACTGAGATTAGTTTGGCCTGGGATGCTTCGACCGATAATGTCGGTGTAACCGGTTATAAAATATTCAATGCCGATACTGATGTCATGATCGGTACAACTTCAAATACTGATTTTGATTTGACTCAATTGACTCCAGAAACTGTTTATAATTTCTATATTAAAGCTTATGACGCAGCCGGTAATACTTCTTTGAAATCTAGTATTTTGAATGTTTCAACCAAAAAAGGCGATGCCTTAGCGGTTCAAGCTTATCTTGTACTTGATAATACTCCAGATAAAATTAATGCTGGTCAGACTTTTAACGATAAGGTTAAAGTGAGCGCGGTTGACAATGGTGGCGCCAGAATTCAATCTTATCTAGGCGAAATTTACTTTACATCTTCTGATAAAAAAGCCGAATTAATTTGGAATAGTGATCATAAGTACACCTTTAGTGCGTCTGATACTGGTACACACTCGTTCGACGGCTCAGATTTTACTCTAAATACTGTGGGTGACCAGAAGCTAACTGTGACTGACGGGCAGATTCAACAAAATGTACAGATCAAAGTTATTGGCAATGGTGTTACTAGTACTTTGCAAAAAACCCAAGATCAGATTAATAGTTTGTTTGCTAATATTAGTACCGAAGGTTTAACTCCAGAAGCTAAGAGTGTTTCCAACGCTGTTATTGTTACAACCAGTTCTTTATTGGCCGCACCAATTGTTCTAAACGCTGTTTTAGCGACTGCCAATATTTGGCCACAACTTCTTTATCTTTTGAGTCATTTGTTCCAATTTTTGGGCATTCGTAAACGACGAAAGCCATGGGGTACGGTCTTTAATTCACAAACCGGTCAAGCCATTCCTTATGCTTTGATTAAGATTTTTGATAAAGAATATAATCGTTTACTTGAAACTGCGGTTTCCGATGGTGAAGGTAGATTTGGCTTCTTGGTCAGAACAGGCAAATACTATTTAACAGTTCAAAAAAATGGTTATACTTTCCCGTCAGTTATGAAAGTTAGTGGTTTCTTCGATTCGGTTTATACTGGTGAAGTCTTAGAGATTGATAGTAAGGATAAAACGGTCACTATTAATGTGCCAATGGATGCTCAAACTAAATTATCTTTTAGTTATAAATTGTTAGTCTTTACCATCAAGCTTAACCGAATTTTAAATACTGTTAGAATCGTCTTGTTGGTTCTAGGTATAATGTTTGCCATTGTTTTGATGATTATTTCGATTAATATTTTCTATATTTTCTCCTTAATATTTTATATTTTGATTGCGATTTGGGAATATTTAAGAACCAAACGAGCCAGACCATATGGTGTTGTTACTGATATTTTTGGTCGACCACTTGAGACTACGATCGTGAGAATTTACGAAAAACGTACAAATAGATTAGTCGAAACAGATGTAACTGATATCGATGGTCGGTTTAAGTTCTTGGTTAATCCTGGTATTTATTACTTGACTGCCACCAAACCAGAATATACTGATTTCAAGTCTCATATTATGTATCTTGAGAAGGAAAAGACCTTGGTTTCAGTCAATATCAAGATGAAAAAGATAAATTAATTTTATAGTCAAAATAATTAAAAAAGACTTGCCAGAGGGGATAGGCAAGTCTTTTTGTTGATTAATAATTGAATTATCGATGAATATAGACTGGAGAACCGATTGGCGCCCAATCATAGACGAATTTTGCTGGACCGACGCCTAGTCTGACGCAACCATGGGAGACAGGTGTGCCTAAGTGAGCCGCTCCTTCTTTATAGCCATTTGGCCATTCAGGTAATTCGTGAATGCCGTAACCGCCGCCTAAGCCGTTCCACCATGGCATCCAGAGACCATGGTCAGGCGACCAGGCTCGAGGACTTTTATTTTGAATATAGCGAGTACCGATTGGTGTTGGAGTGGAGGCTTTGCCGCTAGAAACAGTGTATTCTTGAACCAACTGATTATTATCGAATAATTGCATTTTTTGAGTTGATAAATTGACGTCAATATAGCGACCATAATAGTCACCAGGAGTAAAGGCGGTTTTAACCTGTTTTTCTTCTTTTGGCACAACAATTGTGGCCAGTTCAATTGAGAAAACAGTTTGGCCGGAGGCAATTTGATTTTGAATATCACTGGCCAATTGATCTTGATCTAGTATTTGGCCGTCCTGGCCTTCTTCAATAATTTTTCCGTCTGTATCGAGAACTTTTTGGTCAATTTTTGGGATGTCTATTTTTTTTAGCCAAAGAATCGATATAGTCATTTAAGATTTTCTTATCGATTTGAGCGACTAAAGCGGTATTGTAACCAAAAAAGGCGAGATTAAAATTTTCTTTAATTTTATTGATAAGAGTGCCGCGTCGACCATAACTAAAGGCCTCATCGACTGTTTTTTCAGTATCAAATTTGACGCCTAAATCGGCTAATCGTGGTGTGAAATTGCTTTCGCCGAAGGTGAGTTCAACGCTTTTTGAATTGATCTCTTGACCATATTGATTAATGTTTTGTTTGGCTTGTTCAAGAGTTTGTCCGCCAACTGGTAGACCGCTAATAGTAACACGTGGGAAAAACTTATCTTCATAAATTTTGAAAAAATTCAAAAACCACATGGTTAGTATTCCAAGTGTAAGAATCAAAATAAAGATTTCTAGGGCAAACTTTAAAGATTTTTGTTTGAGACTATTCATTGTATTTTTTCAAAATAAAAAAATCGTTTGATTGTTATCATAACGATTTTTTTGGTGGGCAAAGCATGATTCGGTCGAAGTCTCCGAAGGAGAGCCTACGACCGAGCGTGTATTTGATTATTTTATTTTTGGTGGGCAAAGTAGGATTCGAACCTACGACCGAGCGTGTATAAGACGCTTGCTCTACCACTGAGCTATTTGCCCGTAGTTTTGTGTTCAGATTGACAGTAAAATTATTGACCAGTGGAATCAATTTGCCCTCTTTAGATATATTTTAACAATATAGTAGTCGAAAATCAACCTTGTGAACACTAATATCGATAAATATTCTTGTTTTAATCTCTTGACACGATTTGCGCTCTCTGCTAGATTCTGTTATTTTAAAGTCATATTACCGTATTTCGGATTAGCGCCTTAGGCCCATTTCGGGGGTTAGGGATTTAATATTTAGGAGGGTGGGAACCCTTTTTTGGTTCGCAAAAAACGAGAAAGTAAATTAACAATTAAGGAGAAATTATGCAAAAAATGGTAAAACTATTATTGGGTTTTTTGATCGCAATTTCTTTACCTTTAGGCTTAATGGTAAATCCAGTAACTGTTTCAGCTGCAAGCAAAAAAGCATCTGTCAGTAAAATGGAAACTACACCAAGACTACCTCAAGGTCAAGATAATTGGTACACTTCGGCCACCATGGTTGAATTTCATTCGGCAAAATCAAAACAGATTTATTTCCAATGGAACAAAACCGATGGCAAATGGCAGACATATAATCAGCCTTTTCGGGCCTGGCGTGGTGAAAACACCCTGTATTTTTACTCAGTTGGTATTAACGGAATTAAAGAACCGGTTCAGTCCAAAACTATCAAAGTTGATTATGCCAAGCCAAAAATTGAAAGTGTTAAATCAGTTTCTGTTGATGGTCAAGCCGAAATTACTTGGGTAGCAGAAAAAGATCAAGTTAAATATAATATTTATAGATATTCAAATGGAACTTATCGTTTAATCGGTAGTTCGGTGACGAATAAATTTGTTGATCGAGATGTCAAAATTGGTCAACATTATTTCTATCAAATTATTGCAGTTGATCAGGCTGGATTAAAGTCAAAAAAGATATTAACCAACGTGGTTATTAAGGTATCATCACAGACAGATCAAGCTGTGGCGAAAACATCGATTATCGATGGTGCTTCAACCATTTCTGATTTAAAGAAGCAGAAAATTGAAACTGCTTCTAAAAAAGAAAATGTTGTCTCGGAAAATCCGGTTAAAACATCGGATAAAGCCCCGGTTAAACCTGCCAGAAACTGGAGTCGTTTATTGACTGCTTTGTACATTTTGTTTGTGGCCGCTGGCGCAGCAATTGCTTCATACTATTTTTACGAATGGTGGATGAAGAAAAAAGCAGCCCAAGTTAAGCCAAAAGAAAAGAAAACCAACAGTAGTAGTCGTTGGTAATCTGAAAAATAATCACCCAAAATCATGATTGATGGCGGGTGATTTTTTTGTGTCTAAGTTCTGGTATAATAGAGTTATCATGAATGAGAGTAGTTTTAGTAAACCGGAAAGCAAATTTTTTGGCCTAAGCAAGCAAATGATTGCTTATTTTTTGGTATTGTACATATTTTTTATCCTTGGCCGGGCGATTTACGAAAATTTTTTATTAAAAAAGCAAATCGATACTTTGAAAAAATCTAATATTGAATTAGAACAAAAGAACAAAAATTTCGAAAATCTAATCATATATTATCAATCATACAGTTTTCAGGAACTGGAAGCTCGCGACAAATTGGCACTCAAAAAGCCAGATGAGCAGGTAGTTTTAATACCAGTCAGAAAAATTGATACTTCGAAAATATCTGAAGAGCAAATTATTACACCTAAAAATCAAAAAAAGATCAGTAACGCCCAAGCCTGGTGGTCCTATATTTTTGATTAAATTTTAAGGAGAAAAGGTCTCAATAAAAGGTATAATGGCTTGACATAAGGCCGTTTTTGTGATATAATGGTTTAATGTCTAGTAAAGACAGTTCTCTGGGAGGGGAAATGACTCACGCTAAATACAATTTAACCAAAATCTTTTTAAGCCTGTTGTTTGGTGTTTTTTGTGTTCTCAGTTTGAGTACCACAGTCTTAGCTGCTTCGTCTGATCGATTGATTGAATTAACTAACCAGGCTAGAGTTAAGAATAATTTGCCTGTTTTGAACTTCAACCAAGAATTAACTAATGCGGCTCAGGCAAAAGCTCAAGATATGTTTAAAGAAAATTATTTTGCCCACATTTCGCCAAGTGGTAAAAAGCCTTGGAATTTTATCGAACAAGCTGGTTATCAATATGCTTATGCTGGTGAAAATTTAGCCATGGGCTATTCGGATGATTCTGAATTACAAGAGGCCTGGATGAATTCGGCCACTCATAAAGAGAATATTTTAAGCCCAAATTTTAATGAAATTGGTTTAGCCGTTGTTGATGGTAAAATCGATAATGTGAAAACTACTATTGTGGTTGAAATGTTTGGCGCCAAAGAAGATTTGGCTAAGCCGGCAGTTTTAGGTGTTAATAGCCAAATCAATGCGAAAATTGAAAATAGTTCAGTGATTAAAGAATTTCAACCAATAGTTGATCAAAAAATTTTGATGTACCTTATATTCTGGTTAATTGGTTGTTTATTAATGTTGGTTTATTTTACGATTAAACCGCTAAAATTAAGTAAACTTGCCAAATAAGACTTGTTTTTAGGTCCAATATCTGTTAAAGTACTAATAAGCGTCTAATTGAGACGCGTCGCGAATTATCGCGGGGTAGGGAAGTAGTATCCCGTCGGGCTCATAACCCGGAGATCAGTGGTGCAAGTCCACTCCCCGCTACCAAATTAAATTATTTACTCTGGTATTTTTTGAGTACGAGGCTCTGTAGCTCAGTGGTATTACAGACATTTTGATGAAATATCATAGAGCGAGGTCTTCAGCATTAATAATTTGGCTGAGTAGCTCAGTGGTAGAGCGAGGTCTTCATAAGGCCGAGGTCGCAGGTCCGAATCCCGCCTCAGCCACCAAATTATTAAATTTCGGGCTGAGCCCGAAAAAAGGCCGTCGTTGGTCCGCCTTTAGGCAAGCGTCCAACCAGAGCCACCAACCAAGCTGCAATAATAATTAAACAAAATATTCTCGATTGTAATTATGAATAAAACATCAAAAAATGCTTTCTATATAATTGTATTTATAATCATTGCTCTCGTCGGCTGGAGCCTTTTTTCTTCAAATCCAATCAGTAAACCAAAATCAACTACGATCTCTCAAATTGTTGATCAAGTCAAATCTGGCAATGTAGCCCAGATTTCTATTTCTGATAATCAGGTGACGGCAACCCTTAAGGATAATCAAAAATTGCAGGCTTACAAAGAGTCTAGTTCTTCGTTAAATGATTATGGGATTACGCCGGATAAAGTTAGTATCACGGTGCAAAACCCAAGTAGTAGTTCGAATTGGTCGACGATTTTAAGTATTTTACTGCCATTTTTATTAATTGGTGGATTTTTATTCTTTATGCTTCGACAGGCTCAGGGCGGCAATAATAAAGCCATGAGTTTTGGTCAATCTAAGGCTAAATTATTTAATCCTGGCGGTAAGAAAACCACTTTTGCTGACGTAGCCGGGATGGCTGAATCTAAGCAGGAACTTTATGAAGTGGTTGAATTTTTAAAAAGCCCGGCTAAGTTTAAGAATTTAGGCGCGGAAATTCCAAAAGGCGTTTTGCTGATTGGTCCTCCGGGAACCGGTAAAACTTTATTGGCGCGGGCCGTGGCCGGTGAAGCTGGAGTACCATTTTTTTCGATCTCTGCATCTGAATTTGTGGAAATGTTTGTCGGCGTGGGTGCGGCCAGAGTGCGCGATTTGTTCGCCAAGGCCAAGCGAAATTCACCAGCTATTTTATTTATTGATGAACTTGATGCAATTGGTCGCCAACGTGGTACCGGTTTGGGTGGTTCGCATGATGAACGTGAGCAAACTTTAAACCAAATTTTGGTAGAAATGGATGGTTTTGAAAATGAAACTCGTGTGATCGTGATGGCTGCCACTAATAGACCTGATGTTTTGGACCCAGCTTTACTTAGACCAGGGCGTTTTGACCGAAGAGTGATCATTGATTTACCTGATATCGCTGAACGAACTGAAATATTAAAAATTCATGCTCGCAACAAGCCGATGGACGCTTCGGTTGATTTTGAAAAAATTGCTCGTCAGACTGCTGGACTTTCTGGGGCTGACTTGAAAAACGTGATGAACGAAGCTGCTATTTTTGCAGCTCGTGAAAATTTGAAAAAAATTCATCAAGCTCAAATTGGTGCGGCAATCGAAAAAGTTATTATTGGGCCTGAACGAAAATCCAGAGTCTTATCGGTTAGCGAAAAAGAGATTTCTGGTTATCATGAAGTTGGTCACGCTATTGTCGGAAAAGTTTTGGTTGATTGCGACCCGATTCATAAAATTTCGGTGATTTCTCGTGGTAATGCTCTTGGTTATACTTGGAGTTTGCCAGAGGAAGATAGAAGGTTGTATTCTCAAGCTAAATTTGAAGACGAAATCGCCCAACTTTTGGGTGGTTGGGTTGCGGAAAAATTGATTTTTGGTCAAGTGACTACTGGTGCTTCAAATGATTTGCAGCGAGCAACCAAGATTGCGCGTGATATGGTTATGGTTTACGGGATGTCAGAGAAAATCGGTCCAGTTGTTTTAGGCGAACGTGAAGAAGCAGTTTTCTTGGGTCGTGAACTTGGTGGACATAAAACTTTTTCTGATGCTAAAGCTTTTCAGATTGACGAAGAGGTCATGAGAATTATTAAAGATGCTCAAAAAAAAGCCGAGCAAGTTTTGGTTAAGAATAAATCTTTATTGAAAAAAATAACTGAAGTTTTGATTAAAAAAGAAACTATCGAAAGTGTTGAATTTGAAAAATTCTTTAAATAGTTTTTTATAAAGAGGGGACGATCTAATATTTGGTCATATTCCTCAAATTGTTAATTAAAAGGTGGTTGGACTATGGTTAAAAAAGTTGCAGCAATTTTGCACAGGAAGAACTCGCTGACCGCGGCTAGCGTTATTTTGATGATTACTTTGACGCTTAGCAATGTCTTAGGTTTGATTCGGGATCATTTTTTAACTCAAAAAATTCCTACTGAACTTCTTTCCGCTTATTACGCGGCTTTTCGTATTCCGGATTTAATTTTTAATATTTTAATTTTAGGTGCCATTACATCTGCTTTTATTCCGATTTTTACTAATTTAGTGGCTAAGGAAAAGGAAGACGAAGCTTGGTTGGTGGCTAGCTCGGTTGTGAATATTGCTTTTGTTTTTTTGGTTTGTTTTTCGATTGTTCTCGTCTTGATTATGCCGATAATTACACCTTTAGTGGTGCCAGGCTTTGATAGTTCTCGTCAGGAAATTGTCACAAATTTAGCGCGAATTATGTTGCTTTCACCAATATTTTTTGGTCTTTCCTATATTTTTGGTGGAATTTTAAATTCATTCAAGCGATTTATGGTTTATTCTTTGGCGCCATTGGTTTACAATATTACGATTATTTTAGGTACCTTATTTTTTGCCGATCATTTTAGTGTTTACGGTGTGGCTGTTTCGGTAGTCGTCGGTGCTTTTTTACATTTTTTAATACAATTGCCGGTAGCAATTAAGCTTGGTTTTAGGTTTAATGCTAAAATTGCTTGGGATCATTGGGGTGTTAAACGAATTGGTTTACTTATGATTCCTCGATCAATTGCTCTAGGCGCTAATCAAATTATGTTACTGATTTTTACTGGTATCGCCTCGAGTTTAGGAGGATACTCAATCGCAGTTTATAATTTAGCTGATAATATTCAGACTATGCCAATGGTGGTTTTTGGTACAAGTTTTGCTACGGCCATTTTCCCGACTTTATCAGAGGCGGTTTCGCGTGACCGTTACGATGAATTTATTGCGCAAATCATCAAATATACCCGAATTATATTATTCTTTATGATTCCGATTATTGTAATGATCGTTTTACTTCGAATTCAGATTATTAGATTAATTTTTGGTTCTGGCCATTTTGGTTGGGATCAAACAATGGCGACGGCCAACACAACGGCGTATTTAGCTTTGTCATTAGCTTTTACTGGACTTCAACCATTATTTTCACGAGCATTTTATGCTTTGCATAATACAAAAGTTCCAATGATTGGGACAATGGTGGGGGTAGTGGCCAGTATTATTTTGGGTAAGATTTTATCGTTAAAATTGGGTGTTGAAGGTTTAGCTTTAGGTTATACAATTGGTTCAATGATTGGAACAATTTTTCTTTATATTATGCTCAAAAAGCACTCGGCTTGGCCTGAAGAAAAAGGTTTGTTTATTTTTGTGCTCAAAGTTGTGGTCGCTTCAGTGGTGATGGGGTTGGTCATTCAACTGGTTAAAACATTAACTGGTGGATTAGTCGATATGCATCGTTTTTGGGGTATAGCTGTTCAGTTAATATTGTCGGCTGGAGTTGGGTTGATAGTTTATTTAATGTTTACAAAAATATTCAAATTTAAAGAAATTGAAGCAGTAACAATTATCTGGCAGAAATTTACTCGCCGAGGTGCAAGTGAATAACGATAAAAAATTTGAAACCTCAGACAGAGCAGAAGTCGAACATTTTTATAATGATTTAGATGAGAAAAAATCGCATTCAAGTTGTTGTACTTGTCAAACAATGGCAGGATTTTTTATAGTAATTTTTATAGTTTTAATTTTTTCGGTTTTTTATTTATACAAAATGATAACCTCGAAAAAAGATTTTTCTATAAAAAGGTCTGTGAATTATTCGTCAAAAAATTTAGAAAGTAGCTTGGCAAGCCCAAAAATATTAACTGATGGTCGCGTAGAAACGATTTTGACAGAAGATGACTTGTCGACATTAGTAAGTGGTGGTCTAAACTTTCAAAGTTTCGTTTTGCGTGAAGTTCAAATTGGTATTTCTCCAGACGAAATTATTGTTTATGCGACCTTGGTTAAGCCGCTAAGCTCAAAAATTGTTGTAGGAGTGGAGCCGATAGTTGATAATGGAAAGATTGTTTTAAAAACAAAAAGTATAAATGCCGGACAGTTAAAAATTTCAAAAATAGTTTTAGATCAAATTGATAAAGGTTTTGATAGTTCAATCAACGCTAGACTAGATATAATTAATCAAAAAATGTCAGTTGAAGAAATTAAATTAGAGAATCATCAGCTTATTGTTTCTGGAAGGATTAAATGAACACTAAAAAAAGAATTTTAGTTTTACATGGCTGGAACGCGACTCCTGAAGAAAGTTGGTTTTTGCGCGTTAAAGATATATTTGAGCCAAAAGGTTTTGAAGTAATTGTGCCAAGTTTGCCTGGTGATTATTTTCCTAAATATGAAGATTGGGTAAAAGTTGTGAAAGATTTTGCTCCAACTCAAAACGATATTTTAATTGGTCATTCTTTGGGCGGGGTGACAATTTTGCGTTTTTTGGAAGAAACTGAAGTTCCGGTAGGACAAATTATTTTAGTAGCTACGCCAATCGAAGCGATGAGTTTTGGCCAAATTGAAAATTTCTTTTTCAGAGATTTTAATTGGTCTAAAATTAAGAGTAATGTATTAAAGGTTAATTTGATTTATGAATCAGATGACCCATTGGTACCTTTAGCTCATGGTCAGACAATTTCAGAAAAATTAAATGCGGCGATTAAGGTCGTGCCTGGCGGCACACATCTAAATATGATGGATATGAAAGTTTTGGAGGAAATAATTGATGGAAAATAAAATTTATGTGGCAAGTAATAAAAATCCTGATCTAGATGGTTACGCTTGTGCGTTTGGTTATGCTGAACTTTTGAATAAAATTGGTAAAATATCGGAGCATATTTTAACTGGGCGAGTCGACGATGAAACAATGTTCATTTTAGATATGATCAAGCAAAAACCGATTTATGAAGTTGATGAAAATATTAAAATTGAAAAACTAATTTTAGTCGATACGAGTAATTTGAGATTTTTAAATTTGTCAGTCGACCCGAAAAATTTAATTGAAATAATTGATCATAGAACTGTTAACGATTCATCTGATTATCCATGGGCAAAAATTCAAATTGAATTAGTCGGTTCTTGCGCAACATTGATTACCGAAAAGTTTCAGGAAGCCGGCGTTGAACCAAGTCGCGAGTCAGCCTACTTGCTTTACGGTGCTATTGTTTCGAATACGATAAATTTTAAAAATAAAGTTACGGTTCAAAGAGATTTGGATGCAGCAAAATATTTAATTGATAAAATTGAAATTGATAGTGATTTTGCAGAAAAAATGTTTAGAGCTAGAACAAATATTGATGGTGAAAATTTAAGTCGTTATATTCACAATGATTTCGCAGAACATAGTATTTTAGGAAGAAATATGACGGTTTTTCAGATGGAAATAGTTGGCACGGATGATTTGATCGCTAACCGACTAGATGAAATAAAAAGCATTATTCAAGACGTGATTAAGGGTCAAAAATTAGATTATTGTTTTTTAAATATTATTGATACACTTGAGGCTAAAAATTATATTTTAGCCGCAGACAGTGATACAGAAAAAATACTAAGTAAAATTTTAAATTTAAATTTCGTCGATAAGCTAGCTAAGACAGACTATATTATTATGAGAAAAGAAATAATGGCCAAAATTAAGGATTATCTTTCAAATGAATAAATATACTGTTGTGGCGGCGCATGGGTTAATTGAAAAAGATGGTAAATTTTTAGTGCTTCACCGGGCTAAAACCGATGGTTATATGGCTGGTTTTTGGGATATTCCTGGCGGGACAATTGAATTTGGCGAAGATATAAAAATGGCTTTAGCTCGAGAAATCAAAGAGGAGACTGGTTTAGAAGTTGAAATCGGAAAAATCTTGAGTGCTTATGGCTACCAATCTGGTGAAGATCGTCATCAATTTCAACTGACTTATGAATGTAAATATTTATCCGGAGAGATCGAATTAGAAGTTGAATCTCACGATGAATTTCTTTGGGTCACAATTAGCGAAATGAAAAATTTAAAAAAAATCGCATTTTTAGATGATTTGTATAAAAATCTTTTGTAGCTCTCGACCTAAACCATAAAATCTGGTATAATGTATCTGTGGAAAAGATAAATTTTAAAATTGAACGTCCTTTGACCGATGAAGAATCGGCGGCTTTTGATGTGGTGAAAACCTTGCAAGAAGCGGGGTTTGAAACATATATTGCTGGTGGTGCTGTTCGAGATATGATTTTAGGAGTTGAGACCCATGATATTGATATTGCCACTGCTGCTCATCCAGAAGAAATCAAAAAGATTTTTCCTATGGCTGAGGATCGCGGCAAATCATTTGGAGTGGTGGCGGTTAAGATCGATAATCATGAATTTGAAGTAGCGACTTTTCGTGAAGATGTTGGAGTGGGTGACCATCGTCATCCTGAGTCTGTAAAGTTTTCATCGAGCTTAAAAGATGCTCAACGCCGTGATTTTACAATCAATGGTATGTTTTACAATCCAATTAAATCTGAGATTATTGACTATATTGACGGACTGACAGATATTAAAAGAAAATATATTCGATTTATCGGAAATGCCGATGATCGCATTAACGAAGATTATTTGCGTATGCTTAGAGCGGTTAGATTTGCGATTCGTTTCGGTTTTATGTTTGAAAAAGAATCTAAAATCGCGATCAAACGATTAGCGAGTAATATTGGGCAAATTTCTATTGAAAGAATTCGTGAAGAATTTAGCAAAATGTTATTATTAAAAAATAGACATTTGGCTATTGAGATGCTTGATGAGTTGGGTTTGCTAGATGAAATTTCGCCAGAACTGGCAAAAATGAAAAATGTACCACAACCAAAAGAATTTCACGCTGAAGGTGATGTCTGGACGCATGTGCTTTTGGCTTTAATTAATATTGGTGAAACTCTCTCAGAGGAGTTAGTATGGACAGTTTTACTTCATGATATTGCCAAACCAGAAACGATTGGTTTTAGGGCCGAAAAAAATAAAACTAGTATTACTTTTTTTGATCATGATATTCAGTCAGCTAAACAAGCTGAAGAAATCCTGGAACGTTTTAAATTTTCGCGTCATTTTATCAGTAGAGTTTGTTGGGCGATCCGTCAACACATGCGGATTGTTCATGCTTTTACTGGTATGAGTGAGCGCAAACAAAAAAAGCTTTTTGTAGATCCAAATATTGAGTTGCTTCTAGATTTGACCAAAGCGGATTTGTCGGCTAGTCTTCGACCGAATCATGAGCCAGATATGAAAATGTACCAAGACGCATTGGCGCTGCGCGCCAAATTTGAGGCCGAGACCAGTGAAGAAGAAAAAAATCAAGTAAAAAAATTCGATTTGGTCACTGGCGAAGATATTATGAAAATACTTAAGATTGAAGCAGGGCCAGAAGTTGGTCAAATTAAAAGTTATTTAGAGCAAGCTTATCTGGATGGAAAAATTAATACAAGAGAAGATGCTTTGAAAGAAATGGAGAAACATCGCTAATGAATAACTCAATGAATTTTGTAATAATGGCAAATCTTCGGATTTGCGCGGAAATTACGAAATTACATCAATTTGTTTTCATAGAAACAGGGGAACAACATGGATAATCAAACAAATATTCGTAATTTCGTAATTATGGCCAAACTTCCGTTTGTCGCGGAAATTACAAAGGAGATACATGGATAAAATAAGGAACTTTGTAATTATAGCCCATATTGATCACGGTAAATCAACTTTAGCTGATCGTATGCTGGAGTTAACTCATACGGTTGAAGTGCGCGATAGTAAGCCGCAGATGCTCGACACCATGGATTTGGAGCGTGAGCGCGGTATTACGATCAAACTTCAGCCAGTGCGTATGGATTATAAAGGTTACAGCTTGAACTTGATCGATACGCCAGGACATGTTGATTTTGCCTATGAAGTTTCAAGATCTTTGGCCGCTGTTGAAGGGGCAATTTTGGTGGTGGATGCGACGAAAGGCATTCAAGCCCAAACTTTGGCTAATTTAGAGCACGCCCAAAAAGCTGGCCTAAAAATTGTACCAGTGATTAATAAAATTGATTTACCAAATGCTATGATCGAAGAGGTGAGCGAGGAAATTCAAGATTTACTCGGTGTTTTTGACGAAGATATTTTAAGAGTTTCGGCTAAAACTGGCCAGGGGGTTTTGGAAATTTTAGATAAAGTGATTGAACAAGTTCCCGCACCGAAAGGCGATATAGAGGCTCCGCTTCGGGCTATGATTTTTGACTCGATTTATGATGCTTACCGTGGGGTCATTGCTTATATTAGAGTGATGGATGGCAAAGTGGGTAAGGGCGTGGGCATTAAATTTATGGCCGCTAATAAAAACGCCGAGGCCGTTGAAGTAGGCGAGTTTAAGCTTAAATATGCGCCGAAAGTTTCGTTGGAGGCAGGGGAGATCGGCTATATTGTGACGGGCGCTAAAAATTTGGCTGATGTTCAAGTTGGTGACACAGTCACTCTTAATTCCCCTATTGGTGTCTCCCCTATCGAGGGTTACAAAAAACCGCAACCAATGGTCTATGCGTCATTTTTTCTTCAGGGAGGAGAACCTAATCACCTTCGTTCGGCGCTTGAAAAATTAAAATTAAATGATTCAAGTTTGATTTATGAACCTGAAAATTCACAGAGTTTTGGTCATGGTTTTCGTTGTGGATTCTTGGGATTGTTGCATTTAGAGATCGTAAAAGAGCGTTTGGAGCGCGAGAATAATTTAGATTTAATTGTCACCCAACCTTCGGTTGAATATCGAATTAATCATGATGAAGGCAGGCCTCGTTACGAAGAACCTTGGGTTAAAATGGAAATCATTACGCCAAAAGAATACTTGGGCCAGGTGATGGAACTCGCTCAAATGAAAAGAGGTGTTTACGAGACAACTAACTTTTTTGGCGATCGGGCGGTGATTAAGTATGAGGCTCCGTTAGCCGAAATTATCATTGATTTTTACGATAAACTAAAATCGGCTACTCAAGGGTATGCGTCGCAAAATTACGAATTGATTGGCTGGAAAGTTGGTGATTTAGTTAAACTTGATGTTTTTGTGGCTAGTCAGCAAATTGATGAATTTAATAAGATTGTCCCCGCTTTTCAGGTACAAACGCAGGCTAAAGCCTTGGCCTTAAAACTTAAAGATTTGATTCCAAAACAAATGTTTGAGGTCATGATTCAAATTGCTATGAATAGCACTGATGGTAAGCCTGGTAAAATTTTGGCGCGTGAAGATATTTCAGCCATGAAAAAAGATGTTATTGCCAAACTTTATGGCGGAGATATTACTCGTAAAAATAAACTTTTGAAAAAGCAGGCGGCTGGTAAAAAGAAAATGAAGCAGTTGGGTCGTCTTGAAATCCCTGATTCCGTTTTTATGGAGATATTAAAACAATAGCTTTAATATCTCGAGTCGCGAAGCAGTATGGAGATCTTGAAACAATAGTTTTAAAATCTCGCGGAATTTCAGTATTTGGAAATATGGAGATTCTTAAACAATAATATTAGTATAAAAAAATACCGCGTTATGCGGTATTTTTATATTCCTACAAATAAATTTAAACTTCTTTTTGTAAACTTTGATCGAGCCAGGAAAGTAAGGTTGAAACCAAAGAAAATACTAATGAGGCAAAGAAGGCTGGCCAGAAACCAGTAACCACAAAGCCTTTGACAATAGTTGAAGCTAATAAGAAGAGTAAGCCGTTAATAACTAAAGTAAAAAGCCCGAGAGTTAGAATATTTATTGGCAAAGTAAAGAAAACCAAAATCGGTTTAATGATTGCATTAATTATACCTAAAACTACGACTAAAATAAGTGCGGCGTAAAAATTAGCAAAATATACACCAGGAACGATATAAGAGATGCCGAATAAGACCAAGGCGTTTAAAACCCAACGAACGATAATTCCAATAATCATGTGACCTCCTAATATTTATTGCTTGTTTTTATTATATACTTATTATTATTTGAACAAAATAATTTTGATAGTCGGCCAGGAATTTATAACTAGTAAGAGCAGGGTAATATTAATAATTGGGAAAATGATTAAATTTTCAAACCACTTTCCTGTTACAATTCTTAAGCCATCGAACGGTTTGGGAGGAATGCCGAATTTCCATTTGGCTGGCCAAAAAAGTGGGATGCCTTCGACTGTAAAACTGTCGGCTAATAAATGGCTTAAATAGCTGGCAACAGATACGATAAAGACAACAGTGGTATTGACACCCCAATAATCTGGGAAAGATTCGAGTATAAAGTAAAATAAAGCGGCGGCCAAGGCAGTGCCGATAACAGAATGAGTAATATTTCGGTGAGAAATAAATGGATCAACAATTTTGCCAGCACTGTGACCGACAACGGGAAAACTATGCCAAAATTCAGCTGAGGCTTTATCTAGATCTGGTAAAAGTGAACCTAAAGATGAAAATACTAAAACCGCGGCCAAGGTGGCAGGTGAGTAGGTTGGTTCGGCTAGATTTAAAAATATAGCCAGGCCAACACCGATACCAAAAATTTGGTGAGTTTTTCCAGTCAAAATTACCTTTCGTTAAATAGTTATCTATTACTATTTTAACACAAATATAGATTGACCGGTCATTTCTTCTGGTTTTTTTATATTAAGTAATTCGAGTATGGTTGGAGCGATATCGGCTAGGCCGCCGTCACGAACAGATTTTTTATCTTGATCAATAATTATAAAAGGTACTTTATTGGTAGTGTGGGCCGTATGTTTTTCGTTTGAATTAGAATCAAAATAAATTTCAGCATTACCATGGTCGGCCGTAACGATAATTTTATAATTATGATTAATTGCTTCTTTGACCACTTTTTCTAATTGTTTGTCCATAAAACTTAGAGATTCGAGTAAGGCTTTTTTGTTAGCCGTGTGGCCAATCATATCTGGATTGGCAAAGTTAATTAATATGAAATTGGTATGATTTTTGATTTCTTCTGTAGATTTTTCAGCGATTTCCCGAGCTTTCATTTGTGGAGCTTGATCATGAGTCTGGATGTCTTTGCGACTATCGATTAGAATTTGCTTCTCGTTTTTGTAAGGTGTTTGCCTGCCACCATTAAAATAATAGGTGACATGAGCAAATTTTTCAGTTTCAGCAATATGGGCCTGATCAAGGCCAGCTTCAGAAATTTCTTTGGCCAGTGTTGTGTTAATTTCTTCTGGCGGAAAAGCCACTAAGCAGTCAAAATTTTTATCATATTCGGTCATAGTGACAAAGCAAAGATTTTTATTTTTTTTCTGATCTAAGATTTTTTGACTAAGCATACGAGAACGGTCTTTGCGGAAATTAAAAAATAAAATACCGTCGTTGTCGGAAATAGTATAATTTTTACCGTTTTCGTCTAGGAAAATAATTGGTTCAATATGTTCGTCGACAATACCATCTTTATAAAGTTCCTCAATGATTTGAGATGGATTATTGGTTTGAATGGATTTGGCTGTGCCATGAAAAATGGCTTGCTCGGTTTTAGTTAATCTGTCCCAGTTATTGTCACGGTCCATGGCGTAAAACCGTCCAGAGGCAGTGGCAATAAAACCAATGCCAATTTCTTTTAATATATTTTCTAACTCTTTAATATACTCGCCGGCACTTTGAGGTGCGCTGTCGCGACCGTCAGTAAAAATGTGGATTGCAATTTTTTCAATGCCGCTTTCTTTGGCTGCTTTTAAAAATGCAAATAAATGTTGGCTGTGACTGTGAACACCGCCATGACCGATCAAACCTTGAACATGTAAAGTCGAATTGTGTTTTTTGATATGGTTAAATAATTCTAAAAAAGCTGAGTTTTGATTGAATTCATTTCTTTCAATAGATTTTGAAATTTTGACTAAATCAGTATTTACAATTTTACCGGCACCAATAATAGTGTGACCAACTTCACTATTGCCCATTTGACCGTTTGGTAAACCAACGGCTTCGCCGCTAGCTTCGAGTAAAGAGTGGGGAAAATTTTGCCACAAATAATCAAAGTAAGGAGTTTGTGCTTCGAAAATTCCGTTATGTTCTGTTGTTTCGGTGTAGCCCCAACCATCTAACACAATTAAGACTACTTGTTCGGTAAATTTATTCATAAAGGTTTGTATTGTTTTTAGAACTTGAAAGCGTTTCGACCAGCGAAGATGGCGGTGTCAGCCAGCTCTTCTTCGATTCTGAGAAGCTGATTGTATTTGGCGATGCGTTCAGAGCGACACAAAGAGCCAGTTTTGATTTGGCCGGTACCAAGGCCAACCACAAAGTCGGCGATAGTGGTATCTTCGGTTTCGCCAGAGCGATGACTGACGACGGCGGTGTAGCCAGCTTCGTCGGCCATTTTGATCGCCTTAATGGTTTCCGTGACGGTGCCGATTTGGTTGAGTTTAATTAAAATGGAATTGGTAACTTTTTCTTTGATACCTTTTTCCAGTCTTTCAATATTGGTCACAAATAAATCGTCGCCGACAATTTGGACTTTTTTACCAAGTTTTTCGGTCATTAATTTATAACCATCCCAGTCGTCTTCAGCTAAACCGTCTTCGATTGAAATGATCGGGTATTTGTTAACCCAGGCTTCGTAAAGGTCGACCATTTCGGCGCTGGTTAAGTTTTTATTTTCAGTTTTTAATTCATATTTACCGTCTTTGAAAAGCTCGGTAGCGGCGGCATCGATGGCAATAAAAATATCTTTGCCTGGTTCGTAACCAGCTTTTTTAATGGCTTCGATGATGATTTCTAAAGCTGCTTCATTATTAGCAAGACTTGGAGCAAAACCACCTTCATCGCCGACAGAAGTATTCAAACCTTTCTCGGCTAGGATTTTTTTAAGGGCATGGAAAACTTCAGCACCATAGCGCAGTGCTTCATGAAAGCTTGGCGCGCCGACTGGCATGATCATAAATTCTTGGAGATCAGTTGAGTTTTCGGCGTGAGCCCCACCGTTTAAAATATTCATCATTGGTACTGGTAGAATAGTCGGACTTTTAGAGTCTGAAATTTCCGCAAAATATTCATCTAACGTTAAGTCTTGAATTTGAGCTTGGGCTTTGGCAAAAGCTAGACTTACGCCTAAGATAGCGTTAGCGCCTAATTTTTCTTTATTTTTAGTGCCATCGAGCTTGATCAGTAATTCATCGAGTTCGGCTTGGTTTGTAATTTCTTGTCCAATGATTTTATCAGCAATAATAGTGTTGATATTTTCGACGGCCTTTAAAACTCCTTTGCCGTTGTAGCGATTTTTGTCGCCATCACGAAGTTCAACAGCTTCGTGGCTGCCGGTCGAAGCACCACTTGGCACGCTGGCGCGACCAAAAAATTTATCATCAAGTTCCAAATCGACTTCGACAGTTGGGTTGCCGCGTGAGTCTAATATTTCACGACCAATTAAATCAGTAATTTTTGACATTAGATAGTCCTTTCTTGAGATTGCTTTATATTTTTCAAAACTTTGAAAAATTCCGCGCCAACATGCCATGAATTAATATAATGTAATATTGTTGGCCATATTTCCGCATGCTGAAATTCCGCATAGAATTTATTCTATTATACCAATAAAATGTCAAAGAGGCAATGATGAATATTTGATTATTTATTTTTTATTTTAAAAACCCGCCGGTAGGCGGGTTGAGTAGTCAAGGCAGAGTTAAGGGTTTCAAATTGATTTTGCAATTTTTGGTGATTTTATAATCGCCAATATAAACTTTAGGTTCGATACCATCAACGGTATAACTCCAAAAATGTTTGGTACCATCGATAGTAGTGCCGTCGGCGTCGCGAGTATAAGTGTAGGCTTTTTGGATAGCCGACAAAGCTGTATCGTCTGCGGTGACAGTGACGGTTTTCAGTTTTGCATCTTCAATAGTCAATTGAACTGAAAATTGAAGCGGAGTTGATATTGTCGGTTTGGTCTTATTGCTACAACCGATTAACCCAATTACAACGATTGCGACGATAATAAGTATCGCCGAGAGGGACAGTTTTTTCATAAGGTACGCTCCTTTCCTGATTCAAAGTTTGAGAAAACAGGTATTTGTATGGTAGCAGAAATATAGGATTAATTCAAGCGTAAATAAAAACCCGCTCTAAAGCGGGTTGAAAGTTAACAAAGGTGGAACCATCCAGTTACGATTTTTGGGTTGATCACTTTTCCTTCAAGAGTAATCCATTTATCATCCTCTTTTTTATCATTTGTTTTGCGAACTTTTGCATAATAAATGTTGTTATGCCTTGTTCTGATCAAATAAATAGATTTTTCTGATGGTTTGGGCAAGCCTTCGTTGCAATCATTGCCTGGAATCCAGATTGATTCGTCCCAATTTGGACTTTTTTCATCAGTAATGCGAATGCGCGAAACATTTTCATGATTTTCGCAAACAATAAAAAGTGGTTTTCCACTAAAAGTGACATCTGAAATTTCTGACATAATTTTTTCAAATTCGTCTTTTTTTAGTTCGGCAGTTAGTGTTGGTGGTTCGTTGTAAGATGTAAACGAATTGATCGCGCTTATTAATTTGCTTTTAGATAAGTTGGTGATATTTTCGTTGTTGTTAATTTCGTGCCACCAATTTTTTGTTAAGGTCAGAGAAACTTTTTTCGTGATATTCATATTTTTACCTCGCATGGTGTAGTTAGAAAAAATATAACACTTTAAGGTTTGTTTGTCAAAGTTTAATTATCGTATTTTTAAAGATTGAGATTATTTTGCATTATTAGTCGTTGGTTTATTTAGTATGTTTTTTGTATAACAAAAAAACACCTTTCGGTGTATCTTTATGGAGGGCCAGGTGGGGATCGAACCCACGACACATTGCTTAAAAGGCAATTGCTCTACCACTGAGCTACTGGCCCATAAAGTTTTTTTATTTCAAAAAAATTATATCATATTTAGATTTATTTTTCAAGAGTTTTGAATTGAGAACTTAGTATTTTGGTTTATTTTAGTCGTTTTTATCTTTATTGATAAAGCCAGATACAACCATAAAGACGACCGGGGCAGCGAGCCAAAATGTGTAATTTTCAATAATAAATTTTGCCATACGTGAAGTCATTATAAATGGGGTGCGGGCATCTGCTGGCATAAAGTAGGCTAATGAGCCAAGAATCAATCCGGTTGTCAAAACTGAATAAACAACAATTTCAAGTGGTGATAAAAGACCTTTTGATTTACTGCTTGAAACATTGGCACGGGTTGAAACAATCATGATACATAAGGCAAAAATAATAACATTGACCGTGAACGGGCTGGCGTCGGCTCGAATCCAGATTTGGTTAAATAGGGTAGTATCGCCTTGAAAGAATTTTTGAATATTTCCTGAAAAAGCCTGCGTCATAATTAAACCGACGTAAACACCTAAAAGAGTTCCGATAATTTTATCTTTTTGTAAAATCCAGCCGAAAGCAATTCCGACTAGAAAAATCACCGATATTGCCAAGTCCCATGACGGTGCTGGCATAATTTCCCCTCCGACTTTTGTTTTTGTTTACTAATCCAGTGTATTTCGGAATACTGAAATTCCGTATAGACTTATTAAATCTAGTATACCACGATTTGTATATATTATACAAAAAAATATATTGACTCGCAATAATTGAAGCATGAGTTTATTCGGTGTATACTTTAAATGTAAATTAATATTTAATTTTATTCTTATTAAAGAATAAAGGAGAGCCATGCAACCAAAGAAACTTAACTGGACTGTTACACTTGTAATGTCGATTGTTTTTGGGACATTAGGTGTTGATCGATTTATGATGGGTAAAATCGGAACTGGAATTTTAAAATTAGTAACCGGTGGAGGTTTTGGTATTTGGTGGTTAATCGATGTGATTTTGATTGCAACAAAGCATAATTTTGCTAATGTTGAGTGGGTTGATTAAATTAAATTTGAGTTTCAAAATAAAAAAATACCAGGTTTTGGCCTGGTATTTTTTGTATTTTAGAGTCCGGTACGTTTCAATTGCTCGAAGAGTTCGCGTTGTTCGCGAGTGAGGCGGTGTGGCATGCGGATTCTGACGCTGATAGTTAGGTCGCCGCGGCCATGCTTGGTTTGATTGCCTTTACCGCGGAAGCGGAAGGAAGCGCCGTCAGGCGTGCCGGAAGGAATATCTAAAGTGATGGTATCGTTGTTGGTAGTTTTAAGTTGAATCTTATCACCGAGCATGGCCTGAGTTAGGGAAATTTCAACTTCGGCTTGGACATGGCTCATGGCTTGGCTAAACATGCTTTCAAATATATCGCCAATCCCGCCCCCAAAACCAAAGCCAGAAAAATCGAAATCCTGAGCATTACCGTACTGGCCGCCAAATGGATTGCCGCCACCGAAACCTGCACCGCTAAAATCAGTCGTGCCAAATTGATCGTACTGGGCTCGTTTTTTCTCGTCAGATAAAACCTGGTAGGCTTCGTTGAGTTCTTTAAACTTCTCATCTTTACCACCGTTTTTATCGGGGTGGTGTTGATGAGCTAGTTTTCGGTAAGCGCGTTTAATTTCGTCCGCGGAAGCGGACTTAGAAACGCCTAAAATTTTGTAGTAATCTTTATTCATTTTTTTTAGTTAATTATTTACTGTAACTTTTGTATTTTACCAGAAATTCCCCCTGGACACAACTAGCCAAGGGGGAATTTCTTTGTGAAGATTTATTTCTCTTCTGGTTTTTCTTCAGTTTTTGGTTCTTCGGAAGCTGCACCTTCTTCGGGTTTTTTATCGGCTTCTTCTTTAGAAGTGGCTTCGTACATGGCGGCGCCAACTTTTTGAATTTCGGTACTCAATTCTTCAGTGGCTTTTTTAATCGCTTCAATATCGTCGCCTTTTAAGGTTTCTTTAGTGGCAGCAATTTTTTCTTCCACTAATTTTTTATCTTCTTCTTTGACTTTATCGCCAGCATCTTTTAAGGTTTTTTCACTGGTGTAGCAAAGATTTTCAGCAATATTTTTAACTTCAATCACTTCTTTTTTCTTTTCATCTTCTTCGCGGTGAGCTTCAGCATCGGCTTGCATTTTGGCAATTTCTTCCTTGCTTAAACCTGAGCTGGAAGTGATAGTAATCTTCTGTTCTTTACCAGAAGCTTTATCAACCGCTTTAACGTTTAAGATACCGTTAGCATCAATGTCAAAAGTGACTTCAACTTGTGGGATACCGCGAGGCGCTGGTGGGATACCGTCAAGAATAAAGCGACCCAAGGTGCGGTTATCGGCAGCCATACTTCGTTCACCTTGTAAAACATGGATTTCAACAGAGGTTTGGTTGTCGGCCGCAGTTGAGAAAACTTGAGATTTGGAAGCGGGGATAGTGGTATTTTTCTCAATGAGCGGAGTCATGACTGAGCCTAGAGTTTCTAAACCTAAGTTAAGCGGAGTGACATCCAAAAGTAACAAATCTTTGACTTCACCAGTTAAAACTCCACCTTGAATGCCGGCACCGAGCGCGACGCATTCATCTGGGTGAACTTCTTGACTTGGGGCTTTGCCAAAAATCTTTTTGACAGTTTCTTGAATTAAAGGCATGCGAGTTTGACCACCAACCAAAATAACTTCTTTAATATCGGTCATTTTGATTTTGGCTTCATCAACCACTTTTTTACAAATGCCTTCGGTTTTTTCAATTAATTCGCCGGTCAATTGTTCAAGTTTGGCGCGAGTTAATTTTTTAACCAAATGTTTTGGTCCGTTAGCGTCGGCGGTAATAAACGGTAAATTGATTTCACTTTCCATATTAGTTGAAAGTTCAATTTTAGCTTTTTCAGCCGCTTCTTTAACGCGCTGAAGGGCCATTGGATCTTTTTTGATATCAACACCTTCTTCGGCTTTGAAATCATCGACAATCCAGTCCATTAATTTTTGATCTAAATCATCACCACCAAGGTGAGTGTCGCCGCCGGTTGAAAGAACTTCAAACACGCCGTCGCCAATATCCAAAATGGTAATATCGAAAGTGCCGCCACCGAAATCGTAAACCGCGACTTTACCTTCTTTTTCTTTATCTAAACCGTAAGCCAAGGCCGAAGCGGTTGGTTCATTGATAATTCGCTCGACTTCAAGTCCGGCAATTTGACCAGCGTCTTTGGTTGCCTGGCGTTGAGAATCGTTAAAGTAAGCCGGCACGGTAATAACCGCTTTGGTTACTTTCTCACCCAAGTAAGCTTCAGCATCTTTTTTAAGTTTTTCCAAAATGAAAGCTGAAATTTCCTGTGGAGTGTACTCTTTACCTTGCATCACAACTTTGACGCCTTCGCCAGCTTTGACGATTTTGTAAGGCATGAGTTTGATGTCTTTTTGAACTTCGGCATCGTCAAAATGACGGCCGATTAAACGCTTAACCGAATAAATCGTGTTTTCTGGGTTGGTCACGCCTTGGCGTTTGGCCAATTGACCAACTAATCTTTCACCATTTTTGCTGGTGGCCACGATTGATGGACAAATGTTGCCGCCCTCGGCAGTTGGGATAACTTTGGCCTTGCCGCCTTCAACGACGGTGACGACCGAGTTGGTAGTACCTAAATCGATACCAATAACTTTACTCATATAGACTCCTCTAGCCCCATGTGGGGAAATATTATTATTTAATGATCAAATATCAATGATCAATGGTCAAGTAAGTAATTTTTTAAGTATTTAATATTTATAACTTGATATTTTATAATTTAATTGATAATTGAATATTGATACTTGAACATTTTTATCATACATCATTCTAAATATAATGTAAAGTCTACTTTACATTTTGTCAAGTAGTTAATTGATAATCCAAAACACAAGGAATATAATACAAGTATTCAATAAGTAAAAGGAGGCCAGTAATGACTACTCAAGTTAATCCAAAAAAGTTCGCCGGAATAATTCGATTTTTAACAAAGAGTGATTTAATTGATATAAAATCTATTCTTGAAACATGGATAAAAGATCGAATTACTAGCAGTCCTTTATTGGACGAGGTTGAAGAGACGCTACAAAATATGCGAGCGAGTATTGATAAAAGTAATAGTCGTGTATATCTTGTTGCCGAAGAAGGTGGTTTAGTTGTCGGGGTGATTGGATTTAAAAATCCTGACCAAAAAATGATTGCTTTCGCTCGCACTTCAAACCCAGCCGAACTTATAAATGCTTATGTACGGATTGACGAAAGAGGCGGACGTGGAATTGGACGAGCACTGGTTGATTTACTGGAGAACGAAGCTATTAAGCAAGGTTTTACAGAAATTATTCTAAATAGTGGCCCACGATTCAAGGAAACAGGCTGGGGATTCTATGACAAGCTCCCAAATTATGAACGAATAGGCATTGCCGAAAATTATTACGGACAAGGTGCTGATGCACCTGTTTGGAGTAAAATATTATAAATTTGAAATGAAATTTTTAGTTTAGAACATCATATTTTAAGTGTAGATACGAATCTTTAAGTTTTTCACAATCGATTAATTTCAAAGGTTTGATTTTTAATAAATCATTTTCCGAGTGTAAAGATTCACCATCAATTAAGGTTGACGTATTCTTCCCACCTATTAAACACGGGGCCATAACTATCGACAAATGATCAATTAAGCCCTCTCTTAATAAAATTGAATTAAGTGTGCCACCGGTTTGGATAGTTATTTTTTCTATGCCATAATTTGTTTTTAATTTTTCAAATAAGTTAATAAAATCAATTTTATCTTCATAATTAATCATTTCCAAGTTGTCGACTTCTGTATTAAATGCAGGGTGATTTTTGTTTGCAGTTACCAAAAATAATTTTTGGCATTTTTTTGTTAAATACAGAACTCCTTTTTCTGTCAAATGGGAATCGTCAATTACAATAAAGCTAACTGGTGATTTTTTCGGTTCATCTTCTTTGTCATTAACACCCATTTTCGCCATTACTCGTCCTGAGTTAAGAGAATATAAATCAGTTGTTTGCTCGATATCGTAATATTGTTGCAAGCCAGCTCTGACGCCTTCAATTTTTGGATAATCTTTATCAACATCCATTGTATCGTTGTCACCAGTGGAGATTTTACCGTCTACAGATACAAGCATAAATAAAGTTGTTTCTGGTCGATTCATTTTACACTCCTTATTTTCCCTTACTTACTCTGACTTTAGCCGGTTTGATGACTTTGCCGCCCCCTGGGGCCCCTTTGGGGTTAAACTCCCAACCACTTTCGGCCTCACTGATAATATGATCGGTTTCGATATCTGCATTGTTTTCGTAACTAATGGCTTCGTGCAGATTTGGGTTGAATTCGCCTAAAACACTAATTCTTTTGAGTCCTTCTTGGGCTAATATATCTTCGAGTTGTTTTTCGATTTGTTTAAGACCAGAAATGGCCGGGTCGTTCATGTCGACATGAGTAAAAGCGCGACTAAAATTATCTAAAACCGGGGTGATTTTGGCGACAAAATCGGCTTTAGCAAAATTAATCATTTCCAGTTTCTGTGCTTCCGTGCGGCGGCGGTAATTATCAAAATCGGCCAAAGAGCGTTTTAAGGCCTCTTCAAGCTCGGCAACTTTATCATTTTCTGTATTAGGATTTTCTATTTGTTCTTCAACTATTTTTTTCTTGGACATATTTTTCCTTAATATAATATTTATATAAGCCAAATATATAACAATTTGGGCTTTGTGTAAAGTAGACATTACATAATAAAAAACAAACCCCGCGAAAACGCGGGGCTGTTATATTTAGTTTTTGATAGTCGGTCTTATTTGACCGGACCATCAGAAAGTTTTTTGGGCTGGGTATTTATCGCTGCGAGTCGGAATATTATTCCAGCTAACAGGAATATTCCCATGGCCAAAAACCAATAGAAATCTGGTACATTCCAGTACCATGGCCAACTCTCGATAGTTGGTAGGCTTGGAAGACATTTGATGTCGTTTTGTTGGGTAATAAATACACCAACAATAAAACTGAGCATCATCATGTTTAACACGCATAAGCTTTGAAATAACGAATTCATTTTTTATTCCCCTTATAAAAATGGATCTATATTTATTCTGAATTATTCAGAACTAACCAGTATACCATAAAACGAGGCAAAAGTCAAGAGCAGAGCCCCTGAATTGTGTTAAAATAGAACTATGCAAGTTGGTCGCTCAAAATTCACGATTGGGACTTTGGCGGGTTTTTTAGTCGGGATTTTTGTGGCCGAGTGGCTGACTTTAAACTTATGGATTACTGGTTTACTAATATTAATTATCGCGATATCAATATACATTTTTTGGTCTCGAATCTGGGTGCGTTTAGCGCTTTTTTGTAGTTTGGGTTTAATTCTGGGTTTGTTTTACACAAATTTTTACATACAAAACCAAATTCAAAATAAGCCGATTTATGATAAGGAAATGGTTATAACAGGCGAAATTGTGGGTCAACCGAAAATCGCCCCGACTAAAATACAAGTTGTATTAAAATACGAATCCGCCGGTGGGCGGAGCAAAATTCAAGTGGATTTACCGCGCTATCCAGAATACAGCTATGGTCAGGTTTTGCGCTTTCGCGGAAAAATCGAAGATCCTTTAAAAATCAAAATGATCGATAATTTTGATTATGGTCGGTATCTACTCGACAAAAACATCTTGGGTATAGTCAAAAATCCAGAAAATGTCATCGCTCTTGCACCTCCAAGGTGCAAGAGGTGGGAGCATCTGGATAAGAAAATTATCAAAATTGTTTATAGTATTGGCGGAAGTTTTCAAGAGATACTAGCGAAGATTTTGCCGGAGCCGTACGCGTCGTTTCAGGCTGGACTTTTATTGGGTAACAGAACGACGCAAATTCCTGATTCATTAACTAGCGCATTTAACCGAACTGGGACAACGCACATTGTGGCGGTTAGTGGGTACAATGTGACTATTATCATATCCATTCTCGCTTTGGCTTTTGTGGGTTTTGGTCGCAAAGTTTCTTTTTGGGCTAGTTTGGCCTGCATTTTTATATTTGTCATAATGACCGGCGGGTCAGCCTCGGTGGTACGCGCTGGACTTTTAGGTGGGTTAGTGGCTTGGGGAAGGTTGGAAGGACGCCGCGCTAATCACTTAATTTTGATACTATTTACGGCGTCAGTCATGTTGCTTTTTAATCCGCACCAGCTTTTAGGCGATGTGTCGTTTCAACTTTCGTTTTTGGCTTTTGCGGGGCTGATGTATATCTCGCCTGTACTTGAAAGTTGGTTGAAATTTATAAAGCTCCCAAAGTTTATTGGCGCTATATTTACCGAAACTATGGGCGCGCAAATCGCGGTTTTACCAATTATTATTTACAATTTCGGCATTATATCGGTAGTAGCGCCGCTCGTGAATATCTTGGTTTTACCATTTGTGCCGCTTTCGATGTTACTTGGATTTGTGGCTGGTATTGGCGGTTTAATTTGGTTGGAACTGGGGAAATGGCTGGCCGCCCTCGCCTGGATTCTACTTAAGTATATAATAGTAGTGGTGGAAACTTTCTCGAACATCCCGTGGGCGGCCTTAGCTTACAAAACCGTCGAGTGGTGGTGGATACCAATATACTACATACTAATAATTATTATGGTTAATAATAAGAAGAAAATTATAAATGAAGCATAAATTACAACTTTTATTCGCCTCACTTATCGTCGTCGCCGTACTAGTTTGGGCCGGGGTATTTTCAAATTACAAAGCCGATACTAGCGAGAAGAATTTAAAAGTTTATTTTTTAGATGTGGGACAAGGGGATAGCCAGTATATAAAAACGCCTGATGGCAACGATATCCTAATCGACGGTGGGCCAGATGATTCGGTTCTGACCGAGTTGGGGAAAGTCATGGATTTTGGCGACCGCGAGATTAGTTTAGTGGTTTTAACTCATCCGCATGCCGATCATTTGAATGGACTAGTCAGCGTTTTAAGGAGGTATAAGGTTCAGGAAATCTGGGAGAGTGGGGTAGACTATCCGTCGGCGGCCTATACCGCATTTGCGCAAATTATCAGTCAAGAAAAAATCAAAGACGAGTTCGTGAAAGTCGGAAAAACGCGCAGTTTCGGCGAGGTCAAAATTTCGGTTCTCTCTCCCCTACTGGATTTAAAAAATACAAAAATGGACAATGTTAATAATGCGTCGGTCGTGACCCAACTAGATTACCGAGGTTTCAGTTCCCTTTTTCTGGCTGATTTGGAAAAAAATTCTCAAACTCAAATTCTAAATCAAATTAAACCAACCAATGTGGTTAAAGTTGGTCATCATGGGTCGCAAAATGCGCTCAATGAAGATTTGTATAAAATTGCGCGCCCAAATATCGCGGTAATCGAGGTTGGTGCTAAAAATACTTATGGCCACCCGCATCAAATTACCATCGATTATCTTAAGTCTATAGCCGCCCAAATTTACCGCACTGATCAAAATAAGACCATCGAAATAAATTCAGATGGTCTTAATTATTGGGTAAAAACCGGATTATAAATTATTGTTTTTGATTGCGATATTTATTAACCATTTCTTGAGCGGCAGGTGACATTTCTGCATATTCAGCTTGTGCTTTTGCTATGTCTTCATTGTATTTATCGCTGACTGGTAGATCAAGTGCCTCTGCATAATATTTGGCGTTTTCTTCGTCAGTCAATTTGTTAAATCCATCTTCTGGACCGTATTTTGCTCTTTCTGCTGCAAATACAGAAACTGGGGTTGTTGCGGCTGTTTTGTTTTCAAAATTTCCGTCTGGGCCTACGCCTGGTCCCATATCTTTATTTTCTTGTTCTAACTCTGACATCTTGCCTCCTTTTTGCCCTAACTTTTTCTCTGGGCATTATTTTTTATATTAGTTAACACATTTAAAATATACATCTTAAGATTTCATAAAACAAGTCTTGTCAATACTTAAGAATGATCTTTTTTTGATTAATTTGTTTTGTATTGTATTGACATTTGGTTAAAAATCTGTTAAAATCGGTTTACATTGAAAACCAGTAAAGGAGGTAAAGCAATGTATTCTTACCTTTTAAGGTATGGCTACCATACCAGAGATGCAGGATTAGTTTTTGAAGAAATTGGTATATTTACAACAGTTGAATTAGCTGTGGTAAACGGTATCAACAAACATACCAGCGAAGGAACTCCTGCGGTTAAAGTCGAAGACCTTACGCCTCATGATAAATCATTAGCAATTGATTTGCGTGGGATTCGCCAGGGTTTTTACACTATTACTCCATTTGTTACGGATGTATTAGTACCTTAAATTTGGGGGGCAACCATGAGTGAAGAAATTGGCGGGCCTTATTTTAGAGGTCAGGAGCCTTGTCACTGCGGCCATTATTATCCAGATGTATTGCGTATCAAAGAATCATTGGGTGATGGTGGTACAGTAGTTTACGAATATGATTGTTGTATATGCAAAACAACATATACTGTTCGAATGCCGGGCGTTTTTAGTTATTCGACCAAAAGTCCTAAGCCTATGGACCATGTCGAAATGCACGATTACCGTAAGGCTGAGCGTCGCCGTCTACGGAGCAAATAATTTTGCTTCAGACCCTGTTTTAAACAGGGTCTTTTTTTTATTCACGCTATCTGGTACAATTCGAGTAGGTAATAAATAATATTATGAGATTAAAATATGAGTGGTCATTCAAAATGGTCCAAAATTAAACGAGCCAAAGGTGCCAGCGATGTAAAGCGTAGCGCTTCTTTTTCGAGACTCGCTAACGCAGTTATTGTGGCGGCTAAAAACGGTGGCGGTAATCCTGATTCAAATTTTACTTTGAAAATGGCGATTGAAAAAGCTAAAGCTGGATTGATGCCGAAAGACAATATTGAGCGCGCCATCAAGCGTGGTACGGGTGAAATTGCTGGTGCCGTGATTGAAGAAGTGATGTACGAGGCCATTGGGCCAAACGGTACAGGTCTTTTAATTGAAGCCGCGACCGATAATAAAAACCGAACAACACCAGATGTAAAAAATACTTTAAATAAGTTTGGGGTCAAATTTGCCTCTGCCGGGGCCGTGAGTTACCAGTTTGGTAAATTTGGAAAAATACTCGTTTCACTAGTTGATAAAAACATTGAAGATATAGAGCTAGCTGCGATTGATGCAGGGAGCGAAAATTTCGCCGAAGAAGGTGATAGTTTGGCTATTTTTACTAAACCGACTGAGCTCGACCAAGTTCACAAAGCCCTAGAAGCCCAAGGCATAAAAGCTGAAGAAGTTAGTTTTTCTTGGGAAGCTAAAGATATTATTAAACTAGAAGATAAGGCTGTAGCTGAAAAACTATTGAACCTGATGGACCTGCTGGACTCTCTTGATGATGTGACAGGGATTTATGTTAACTTTGATATACCGGAAGATTTGATAACAAAAATGGATAACTAATTAGCTAAATGACGAATGACTAATATTTTTTTATTCGTGATTAGTGATTTAGATTATTCGTTATTCATTCATGACTAGCCCATCCTTCGCTCTATGAGCTACGGAGGGCGCTCAACATTTTAATTTAATTAAGGTAGAGCGGAGGGACTTTGCGAATTTTAGGAATTGATCCAGGAACGACACGTTGCGGTTGGGGTGTGATTGATGTAGATAAAAAAGATGGTAAAGTGGCCTATGTTGCCCATGGCTGTATTGAAAGCGACAAGTTGACTAATACTCAGGAACGGTTGATGACGGTTTTTCGAAATGTGAGTAATTTGATTGTAGATTATAAGCCAGACCAGGTTTCGCTTGAACTTTTATTTATGTTTAATAATCAAAAAACAGTCATGAAAATTTCCGAAGCTCGCGGGGTTATCCTTTTGGCCTGTGGTCAAAATGGCATGATGCACCAGACTTATGAATATACGCCGATGCAGGTGAAGATGGCGGTGACGGGTTATGGCCGATCAGATAAAAAACAGGTAGTGGAAGAAGTGAAAAAAGCTTTTCCGGAAGCCTCGGTCAGTGGTGGCAAGAAAGATGGTTTTGATGATGCGGCCGATGCTCTGGCAGTAGCCATGGCTCATTTTCATAAGTATGTTTCGGAAGAAATCCAAGAGTAAATTTATTTATATTTTATAGGAGGGCATATGCCTAAATTACGTCAAAATATAGCCAAGCTTCCGCTTGTCGCGGAATTTTGTATAAAAATTATGGAGGTGCACTTTGCCTAAACTTAGACAAAATATTATTACGGGTGATTGGGTTGTCATTTCGCCGGAGCGATCAAAAAGACCAGAAGATTACGTCACAGCGGCCTCCCCAAAACGCGGTTTGCCTTCGGAATGTCCGTTTTGTGTGGAAAATAAACAGGCTTATGAGACATCAATCAAAGACGCCGAAACCGAAAATACTTACACTATTACCAATAAATACCCCGCTTTTGTTAAAGAAGATAGTGTGATTTCTGAAGGCGACGGTTTTTATCAAGATACAAAAAGTATTGGCGCCCATGAAGTCATAATTATTAAGGGTCATGATCAGGAAATTTACGGTGATGGCGTGGCGATTATGGATGAACTTTTAGGGGTTTACAAGCAAAGATATTTGCACTACGATGAAGATCCAGTGAATGAATATACCATGATTATTCACAATAATGGTCCGGAAGCCGGCGCTTCGATTGACCATCCTCACTCGCAGTTATTTACTTCAGCCATCATGCCTAGTTATGTTCAAAAAGAACTTGATGGAGCTAAAACTTATTTTGACTTGAATCAAAAATGTGTTTTTTGCGAAATGGTCAAAATGGAAAAGGAAAATGGTCACCGCGTGGTTTATGAAAATGATGAATTTTTAGTTTTTACTTTTTTTGCTTCGCGTTTTCCGTTTGAAATGTGGGTGTTGCCGAAAAAGCACGCGTCAAATTTTGAAAAAATTTCCGCGGAAACTCAAAAACAGTTGGCCCAGGCGCTTCACGAAGCAATTGGCAAACTCAATAAAGCTTTAAATTTTCCACCATTTAATTATTGGTTGCATACTTTGCCGCACCATAGTGAAAATAATCACGAGTCCTACCACTGGCATATTGAAATTGCGCCACGAGTGAGTAAATTTGGTGGTTATGAGTTGGGTTCTGGTGTAGTCATTGACGTGGTCGCACCGGAAGCTGCCGCTGGATTTTTGAAAAAGGCCTAAAATAATTGTAAAACCGAAAAAAGCCGTTTTAGTATTGATTTATGCTGAGTTTTTTGGTATAATCTAAAGTTGTTTAATTGGATATTGAATATTTATGACCAAAAATCAAATCGCTCAAAAACTATCAGTTGTTATTCCCGCTTTTAATGAAGAGGCGATTATTTGTCATGTCATTCGAGAGGCTTTAAAACCTATTGAGGTTACAGAGGTTATTGTTGTTAATGACGGTAGTACAGATCGTACCGAAGAAAAAGTTCTTAAAGAGTTTGAAAAGAATAAAAAATTTGTTTATTTAAAACACAAGCAAAATAAAGGCAAGGGTTTAGCCTTAAAAACAGGTCTTATAAAAGCAAAGGAAGAAGTTATCTTGTTCTTGGATGCTGACTTAAAAAATATGACCGAGCACAAGATTAGAAAAATATTTTTACCAGTTTTGCATGATGAAGTCGATGTTTCTCGCGGTGCTTTTAGTGCTAGAACTCGTCGTGTGACAGATTTCGCTGTTAAGCCAATGCTTAAAATTTTGTTTCCTGATATGGACTTAGAAGATCCGATCACTGGTCAAATTTGTGCTAAGAAAACCTTTTTAAAAAAAGTTGATTTTGAAAATCGTTATGGTGTCGATATTGGATTGCTTTTTGACGCCATGGAAATGAATCAAAGAATTGTCGAAGTTGATATTGGAAAATTAAAAACAAAAGATAGCGATATTGAAACAGTTAAAGAAATGGCCAGACAAGTGCTCGAGACTATGATTAAAAAAGCTGGTTTAATTCAGCATAAATATAAATTAGTTTTATTTGCGCTTGATAATACAATTATTGGTAAAGAGGGGTTTACTTGGTTTTTTAAGAAATTAGGTATTGTCGACGGTATTAAAGAAAATAATAGATTGCTGGACGGCGGTAAAATTGATCAAGAAGAATATTTTAAACGAAACGCAATGCTTTATAAAGGTATGAATTTGGTTGAAGTTGAAAAGATTGCCGCCAAAATTCCTTTAGCACACTATTCGCAAGAAGTAATTAATGCTTTGAAAAAGAGAAAATATAAAGTAGCTATTATTAGTGCCAATTTTTCACCAATGGTAGCGCCGATTGCCAAGCATTTGGGTGTTGATTTAGTTCGTTGTATTTATTTGGAAAATAAAAATGGTATTTTGACTGGTGAGTTGACTTCTGCTTCGAGGAAAATTTGGTTGACCGATCAGTATGAAACTTCGTCTAGACGAGCATTTAGAGCTACTTTAAGAAAAACCAAAATTAAACCAATCGAGACGATCGTGGTGGCTCATAATGAAAAATATTTACCAATTTGTGAAAAAGCCGGATTAAGTATTGCTTTTCGGCCAAAAAGCAAAGAACTAAAGGCGAAAGTTGACAAGGTTATTTCTTATCATGCCGAGATTTTAGCAATTATTGAATAGGAGGATTGTGAACTCAAAAAAATTATTAATGATTGGCTGGTTCTTTTATCCGAAACTCGGTGGAGCCGAAAGTTTAATGCTTGAACAAGCCCGGTTTTTTGTTAAAGCGGGTTTTAGTGTGACAGTACTCACTTCGTTGCAAGATGGACTTAAGCCTGAAGAAATTTTCGAAGGCATTAGTATTATAAGAAGAGATTTTATTGATTCTCGAAGCGATACTACTAGGGCGATTGCCGCAGAATTTCCAGAAATTTTAGATCGAGTTTCTCCTAGTATTATTCATTGTCATAATTTCTCTTATCCTTCGGCTGCGGTTGATAAAATTAATGGTGCAAATAACATTTTATTAATGATGAAAATTGCTAAAGAAAGAAATATTAGAATTATTGAACATTCTCATAATGCTCAACTTAATCGTCCTGATCAAACAGAAGTTTTGAGAAATCTTGGTTGGGACCATATTTTTTTTGTGAGTCATTTTGTTGAAAAAGCGTGGTTAAAGCTTGGCTTTAAGTCAGAATCATATTCAGTTGTTCATAATGGTATAAAATTAGAGAATTTTTCTAATATTGAACCAGATAAACAATTGCTTTGCTCTAAGGGCAATAATATTTTAATATTTTTTCCAGCCAGAGTAATTAGTATGATTTTAGGCGAAATAAGTAAACAGAAAAATTTTATTTTACTCTTGCGTGCGGCCGAAATTTTAGTTGAAAGAAACATATTAAATTTTAAAATTGTTGCAGTAATGAATACGGCCTTAACTAATGATAGTAATACGAAAGGTATTGATGAAGTAAATCGTATAATTGAAAAATTAAATTTAAGAAATTATATTGAGTTTCTGCCAAATATTCTTCCACAAAAAATGCCGTCATTTTTTAGTGCAGTTGATATCGTTTGCGTACCGTCAATCGATGAAACTTTCGGTTTAGTTTATTTAGAAGCAATGGCTAGTGGGAAGGTTGCGATTGCTTCGACTACTGGTGGTCCACAGGAATTTATAAACAATAACGAAAGCGGTTTTTTGGTTGATCCGTTTGATGCAAGTGCGTTGGCCGATATTTTAGAGAAATTAATTAATAATTCGTTGGAAAGAAATAAGATCGGTGAAAATGCAAAAATTCAAGCTAAGAATTTTTCAATTGAAAATAGTATGGGTAAAATTGCTAAAATTTACGAGGAATTAATATGAAAATAGCAGTGATCGGCGTTTTAGCGCAAAAAATTTCAACTAATGCGCTGGGTGGGACAGAAGTTTTTACGGCAAACTTAGTGAATGAACTATCGGTTCGCGGACATGATGTAACCTTATTTGCGACTAAAGACAGTCAAGTTAATTGTTCGATCGAAGGTGATTTTGAGAGCAATTTCTTTTGTTTTGCGCCAAAACCATATTCTTTAGTCCGCAGAGCAATGACAATGCATTTAGTGCAATTTACGGATTTTTTGGATAGACAGACAGAGTTTGATTTCGTTCATATTAGTGTGGCAGAATGGTGGTTATTTTTGCCTATGATTAAATTTTTAAAAATTCCTCATTGTATCACACTTCATAATAAAGAAATATCAGACGAAGAAGTTGAATATTTATTTAAAAAATATCCAGAAACAAATATAGTTTTCGCGCAAAATTCACAAATTAATAGTTTTCCGAAAATTAAAAATAGTTTTGTGGCTGGTCATGGTATTGATGTTCGTGACTATAAGTATCAAGAAAATGCAGAAGATTATTTGTCGTGGGTCGGCAGATTGGTCGCAAATAAAGGTTTGGAGTTTTTTCCAGAAATTCAAAAATTAACTCAGAAGAAAATTAAGTTTGGTGGCGGCGGTGAAGAATCAAAGTTCTATCAGGAAAACCTGAAATCAGAAATAGAAAATAATCAAAATTTAATTTTTTTAGGTCCACAAGATTTAGCTCAAAAAAATGAGCTTATTGGTAGGTCAAAATTTTTTATTAATCCACGAATAATGAAGCCAACTGGCGGCGTTGCGGGTTTAGTGGTGGCCGAAGCTAATGCTTGTGGTACTCCGGTAATTGCTTTTGATAGTGAAGGTATGCGCGAGATTATTAAGGATGGAGTAAATGGTTTTTTAGTGGAAAGTGGTGATCCTGAAGCTTTCTGTGACAAGATAAAAGAACTAAATCAAATGACCGATGAAGCGTATCAAGAATTAAGAAAATCAACTCGAAAATATGCCGAAGAAAATTTTACTGTAGAAAAAATGGTTGACGGTTACGAAAAATTATATAAAAATTTGAAAGAAGATTTTGATGCCAAAGATTAGCTTTGTTATGCCGACAAAAAATCGTGCCGATCTGATTGGAAAATCCATCCAGTCAATTATTGATCAAACCGAAGAAGATTGGGAATTAATTATCATTGATGATCATAGCGATGATTCTGATCGAACCGAAGAGATTGTCACCGAATTTCAAGATGATAGAATTAAATATTATAGAATGCCGGAGGATTGGAGCGGCGGCATTGCTGAAGCTAGGAATTTTGGTAATCAATGGGTCGATTCACCTATTATAGCCGTGGCTGATTCTGACGATTTATCTAAACCTGAACGAGCAAGATTGACTATCGAAGCATTTGAAAAAAATAATTGCGATGTTTTTTATGGTCAAATCGAAATCTTAAACAAAGAATCTGGTCAAATAACTACTCGCGAGAGCGGAAAATATCAGATTAAAAATTTTAGTCTTGATCTGATAAAAGATTATAATCCGATTGCTCATGGTTCAACCGCTTACAAGACCGAATTAGCTTATGATTTTCCTTACAACTCATTCTTTAAAATTGCTGAGGATTATGATTTTTTTACCCGTTTGGCTAAAGCTGGTAAAAAGTTTTATTTTTGCAACAAAATTATTTATCATTATATCTCTCATGAATCAAATATCAGTAAGGCTGATATCCCTGGCAATTTTGGCAAACTTATCAAGGTTGAGCGTAAGTGGATCAAGGCCGATAAAAGACCAATATTGGAAAAAATTTCCCATCAAGAATAATTAAATTATTCTTTTTGTTACTAAAACTGTATAATAAAAATGAACTAAGGAGATAGGAAATATGCCGAAGATTTCATTTTTAATTGCGACTTTTAACCGGGCTGATAAGATTGGCGAGACTATCAAATCACTTTTGGCTCAGGATGATTCAAGTTGGGAAGCGATCATCGTTGATAACGGCTCTGATAATACCAGAGAGATTGTGGAAAATTTTCATGATTCAAGATTAAGATACTTCTACTTATCTAAGGTGCATGGGACTGGTGCTAGTTGTGCTCGAAATTTTGCTTGTATGCAAGCAAAAAGTGAAATAGTAGCTATTCTGGATTCCGATGATTTGGCTTATAAAAATAGGGTCAGCGAGACATTGAAATTTTTTGATCGTGATTCGACCTTGGATTTTTTTTATAGCGATTTTCATATTTGGTATGAAAAAACCGGTGAGATCAAAGATCGTAATTTTCCTGTTTATGATTATTCTTTTGAAAAAATTAAAGAAATAAATTTTATTCCTCATTCGACTGTAGCGATGCGCAAACAAGTTTTATTAGATAATCCTTACAATCAGTTTTTTAAAATTGCCGAAGATTATGATTTATTTACTAGACTCGCAATTAAAAATTATAAATTTGCTTCGAGCAAAGAGAAATTATTAAAATACAGGGTAGCGGAAGATAACATTTCAATTGGTAATAAAAATCTGCCCTTAGTATCGCTTTATTTAAAACTGGTGAAAATGACTCGTGGTTGGGCGGAATTTGACGAAAATATTTTAGTTCAAATTGAAAAAATGGAGGAAGGTCTCAATGATTAAAAAAGTTTATAAAGAGAAAATGCGAATTTGTCATATTGCTTCTGAGCTAACCCCGATTGCTAAGGCTGGAGGATTAGGCGATATTGTTGGGTCTTTGCCAAAAGAAATTTCAGAAAAATTTGAGGTAGAAAGTCGAGTTTTTTTACCAAAATATAAATCGATTGATATGGATAAATATCCAGCAGAACTAATTATGCGTGAGTTAAAAGTTGAATTTCCTGATGGAAAATTTGGTAAAGTAAATATTTGGAAAACTTTAATTCCGTTTTCAATTGTGCCTGTTTATTTGGTTGAGTCTGAAGAACTTTTTACTGGTAAAGAAATTTATGATCATAATATAGTCAAAGCTTTTAGTGGTTTGGCTAAAGTTGCACTTGAAGTTTTAAAAGCTCTCGATTGGCGGCCAGATGTAATCCAGTGTCACGATGCCATGATGGCCATGGCGATCAAATGGCTCAAAACGACTTATAAAAACGATCCATTTTATAGATCGATTGCGACTGTTTTGACTATTCATAATTTGCTTTTTCAAAATAGTTTACCAATTAAAGAAGCGAAGAGTTTAAGTTTAAAAAAATCAGATTTTGCTTGGCAGAAAAAGTATAAACTAGACAAAACAAAAATTAATTTGATGGCTGAAGGTATTGAAAATGCTACTATGGTAAATACAGTTAGTCCAAATTATGCCAGAGAAACCATGACTAAAAAATACGGTTGCGGACTTAATAAATTATTGTCACATCATAAGGATAAATATACAGGTATTCTTAACGGCATTGATTATTCAAGTTTTGATCCAAGATATAATGAGGACACGCCGGTTAAGTACTGGATTCCTGATTTGGATCGCAAAGTCGAAAATAAAATGTTTTTACAGAAAAAATTTGGTTTAATTCAGTCGCCGGATTTGCCACTTATTTGCGTGATTAGTCGTTTGACGAATCAAAAAGGCTTGGATTTGATTGAAGATGTTCTGAAGGATTTGATGGATATGGGTGCCCAATTTATTATTTTGGGTTCTGGGTCTGAAAAAATTGAAAAAGTTTTTATTAAAGCTGAAAAAGATTATCCAAAAGCAATTGAGGCCGAAATGGAATTCGATGCTTCTTTGGCTCAAACAATTTATGCTGGTGCCGATATGCTTTTGATGCCAAGTCGATTCGAGCCATGTGGCCTTTCCCAGATTATCGCGATGCGTTTTGGCACTATTCCTATTGTTAGACGAACAGGTGGTTTGGCGGATACAGTGCACGATGGTTATACCGGTTTTGTTTTTAATGATTATGATAAGAATGCGTTTTTGTGGGCTATTCGTCGTGCAGTTGATGTTTATTATAATCAAAAGGATCATTGGCGAAAGATGCAGATTATGGCTATGGAGAAAGATTTTTCTTGGACAAATTCAGCAAAAAAATATATTTGGTTGTACAAAAAAG